>MDSZ01138468.1_pt1 | contig 40386 bp, 32 predicted proteins | sample 811201 | NCBI WGS metagenome assembly MDSZ01 (sample SAMN05326647, study PRJNA326480) | marine metagenome | isolation source: seawater | place: Indian Ocean: North | collected 2010
GTACCACAAATAAATAAATGGCGTTTTAAATCTAAGAAAATTTCAATTGAAAATAATCATTTGTTTTCTGATGGGATATTTTTTACTAATGATCCATTTAATAAGCCACAGTTTTTATTAGAAAGTAAAAAGTTTTCTGTAAAAACTATTAAAGATAAATTAAGAATAATCAGTAAAAATACATGGGTAAATCTTGATGATAAGGTTTCTTTCCCAATAGGAACAAGGAGAATTATTGATAGAGAGCCAATTTCAAGATGGGGCATTGGTAGTGATTATGAAGATAAAGATGGTTTTTATATTTCTAGATCTTTTAATACAAGAAAAATATTAGGTAATTATGATGTCAAAATAACTCCTTATTTCTTGATTCAAAGAGCTCTTCAAGGTAATACTAAATCTTTCGTAGAAAATAATGCTTCCATTTTAAGCGATAAAGTTACTCAAGATATTTCTTTATCAGACTATTTTGCTATAAATACCTCAATTACAGGTGATTTAAAATCTTGGGATCTCAAAATTAATACAGATATCAATTCATTAGATTTTGGCAGATTTTCGAACGCTTTTAGAGGGCTAATAACACTTGAAAAATCAATTGATCTTAATTCAAAAAAAACTGATTTTGGAAAAAATATTAAATCTCAAAATAATGAGCTAAACTTTCAACTATACGGAGCTTACAGGCAAAAAGTAGAAAGAAGTTTTACAGGGGATGAGGAAATTTATTTAGGAAAAGGTTTCACAATATCTAACAATAAATCATGGCAAACAAATAATGATCTAATTCATAGATTTTCATTAAATTACGATATTGGTGAATTTGAGGCTAAAGAAACAAATTCAAATAATCTCAAAACTTTAATAAGAAATGTTTTTACCGCAACTTATGAAAATGAAATCCCCATATGGAAAAAAAATAATACTTTAGATCAAATTGATGTTTCATATAAATACTCACCTGAAGTTATTAAACAAGGATTGACATGGTTATCCTCGGTAAAATCTGGCATTTACTTTTATGGAGATGATTCTCAACAAAATGCAATATCATTGTCTAGTGGACCAAGAATAATATTTGGTTCATATAAGAAAAAATTTTTTGATTATACTAGTTTGAATTTACAAGCAAATTTCATAATAAAAGATGGGGAAAGTCCATTCGCATTTGATAATATAGACAAAACTCAAAAATTAAAATTTGATTTTGACCAACAGATATTTGGCCCATTATTATTTAGTTATGGAGGATATTTGAATTTAGACAACAGTTCTAATGATTATGGAAAATTTTCAAATAATACCTATTCCCTTAATATTAAAAGGAGAGCTTATTCTGTAGGCGCTTTTTATAAACAATCCACTCAAGCTTTTGGAATACAGTTTAATGTGAATAATTTCGATTACCTAGGTTCGAGCTCTAAATTCTAAAAGAAGTCAATTTACTTAACTTTAAATAAATAGAATTAAAATTAAAAATACACGATTCTTTTAAAAAATTTTTATTAGTGTTACTGATTATTTTAAATTTTTAATAAATTTATGAAAAAATCTTTAACAAACAATTATTACTATTTAATGATTATTTAGAATTTTTTAAGAAATTTAGAAAACTTAAAAAAGAAAAAAAAATGGAAATTCAAAAATTGATTATTGAAGCCTTATAAAGAAGTATAAAATTTATAACAGTTTAGGGAGGAGTTTAGATTTACTAAAGTACTGTTGTTTTTATGGGGCCATAGCTCAGCTGGTAGAGCACCTGCATGGCATGCAGGGGGTCAGGGGTTCAAATCCCCTTGGCTCCATAATATATCTACAAATAAATAATTTTTTAAATAGAAATATAACTAAGAATTTTCTAGAATTTATTACTTAAAACTTTTAACTCTAGAATAATCTGTAATTTCCAAGTCAACTTTAAAAGATATCTTTTATTCAATCTATTCAATTTTTAGTGGGAATTTTCTATTTTATGTTTTCATAATATAGAGGATTGAGTGTTTTGAGTCTGTTAATTTCAATAAGGATTTATACTAGTTAAATCAATTAACTTAAAAGAAATCCATAGAAATAAAAGATAAACTTTGTTGTTTAAAAAATTATATAAATATTAAATATCTGCTAATATTTCTCTTAGAAGCAATCCTTCTAAATTGTATTATTTATAATTACTAGCTATTAAACTTAAAAATTGCTTTTAATTTCTAATAGAGTCCCGTTTGAAAAAAAATGCAAATTAAAATTAATTAAATGAAAGACATAAATGATGTTAAAAATTTTTGGGAAAATAGCCCACTTTTTGTTGGAGAGTCTACTGCTGAAGTAGGAAGTAAAGAATTTTTTGAAGAGCACTCTTCAATATATTTAAATGATTGCTTCTCAGGAAACTTTGATGAAAAATGTTTTCCCTGTGATATACAAAATAAAGAAGTTCTTGACTTAGGTTGCGGTCCAGGATTTTGGATAGAAAGAATGAGTAAGAAAAATCCAAGCAAAATTTTTGGCTGTGATTTAACAAAGAGAGCTTTAGAACTTGCAAGTAAAAGATGTAAATTTCTTTCAATAGATAATGTTGAATTTGTGCAAGCGAATGCTGAAAAATTACCTTTTGACGATAATGTATTTGATTTTATAAATTGCCAAGGTGTTATTCATCATACTCCCAATACTAATATGGCACTAGCTGAAATCAAAAGATGTTTAAAACCTGGAGGTTCATTTTCAATTTCCGTTTATTATGAAAATATTTTTTTAAGAAGTTGGACAATAATAAGACCAATTGGCAGGTTTTTAACCCTTTTTGGTGCTGGCTTAAAAGGTCGTGGAAGAGAAAATATTTTTTCTTTAAAAAATAAAGCTGATATTGTAAGAATTTACGATGGCATAAACAATCCAATAGGAAAAAGTTACTCGAAAAAACTTATAATTAAATTACTAGAAGATTCTAATTTAAAAGTAAAAAATACTTTCTTGCATTTTTTTCCTGCAAGAGCGCTTCCCTTATCAATAAGTAAAAGTTTCCACAAATTCTTAGATAAAAGATTTGGATTTATGATTTACTTAACTGGAATAAAGAAAGTAGATTAATTAATTTAAATATTAGTAAAAATGAAAAGTTAAATAAAGTCCTAATAAATAGCGATGTAAAAATTCTTTGGATCCTTTTATTTTAAGAAAGAGATTTCTTTAAAATATAGGTAAAATCAAAATGCGAACAGCTGTAAAAATTTATACTTTAATAGTCTCAATATTTTTAATATTTTTTTATGGATATTTTTTATTTAAAGCATATATTAAAACTTTACTTACTCACAAAAGAATTCATAATGTATTAGTTGAAAATATCTTCTTCAACTTGATGAAGTTAAATACATAAGACCTAATGAAAGCCTTGGTCTTGATCTATAAACATTTTCTAGAGGATTCGATTCTTCAACTTATTTTGAAGAAACTTTAATGGACAAATAAATTTTAAAAATTTTTAGAAAAAGTTTTTAAATACTCAATAAATTTCATCTAAAACTTTATTATTATTACAATAACTTAAGCCTCTTGAATAAAAAAATATCAAAATCATCTTTATCAAAGATAAGAAATCAGTTTTACACTCCTTGAATTAAATATGATTTTTAAAGTTACAACTCTTTTAATTTATTAATAGCAATTTGATAAACCAGATTTCCTTCAAATTGATTTTTATAAAGATTTTTTGCGTTATCTGATTGAACTTTATATTTTGAGGAGTCTCTAAAATAATTATCCAAACTATAATAAAGAGACTTGTTTTCATAACAGTCAAAATTCACTCCAATATTATTTTTTGCGATAAATTTGTTCAAAGTACCTTTTAAAGATGAGAATATTGGAATACCTAATGACAGATATTCGTATGTTTTGTTAGATATTGATAAAGTATAGTTTGGAACATTCCTAAAAAGTACAATCCCTATCGAAGGAATCCTAGAAATTTTTTGAATTGCATATGAAGTTATCCAACCTGGTAAATAAGTATTATTAAATTGTCCAATTCTTTTATTTACTTCTTGCCATTTAGGTCCATCTCCGCATAATACAAAAATCCAATTTTTATTTTCTTTAAGTGCTCTTTCTGCAGCATAAATAAGTGGTTCAATATCTAAGTCTTCTATAAAGGAACCTGTAAATAAAATTATCTTTATATTTTTAATTTTATTGTTCATAATCTTATTTATTAAATTCATTTCACTTTTACTGATAAATATATTTTCTTTTTTATCTTTGTTTTTCACTGTTGTTAATGGGAAAATAAAATCTTTTTTACGGGGTTTGATTCCTGCAAAACCATAAATCCAATTAAGATAATCTTTTGTAATTGTTGATATTAATGATGCATTTCTGCATGTCCAAGAAGCCATAATAAAGTATGGGCTAAGTATAATTTTCGCTAACCTTTTTAAAGGTTTTGGAATGGGTTCTAAATATATATCAGGCCATAAATCTTTTATATCTAAAATATAAGGAATTTTATTTTTTTTACACCAAAATGATGCTGCTAATGCAAATTCAATTGGAGGATAACCAATAAAAACTCTATCAGGTAACTTTCCTTTATAGCTATGAAGCTCCTTAAACAAATTAAGCCCTAACTGAGCATGATCTATCATTCTTTTTACTCCAATATGGTTTTTATAACCTATTGAATCAATAAGATTTATCTTTAAATTTTTTCTAAAAGTAATTGATTTTTTTTTTTTAAATCTATGCTTCATTTTTTGATGAAAAAAGTTGGAACTCCAAATTACAACTTCATCACCATTGGAAATCAAGGCATTTGCAAGATTCATTGCTCTCATTGGCCTTGCAAATTCCCCATCTGAATGTAATGGTTCTCCAGTCTGAAAAATCCAAACTAACATTACTGTTTTACACTTTTAATTACTTTAACAGTAAATAATTAAATAGGAGTAAAGTCTATATTTCAAAAAAATTCTTTATGTTTTCGATGATATATAATTGTTTATCACTTGATATCTCTGGATATAGTGGTAAGGATAGAATTTTAGATTGAGATTTAAATGAGATAGGGAAATCATCCAAGCTGTAATTAAGATGTTTATAAGCAGGGAGAAGGGGTACGATCATTGGATAATTTATCTTTGTCTGAATATTCTTTGAATTAAGGAATTTGTTTAATTCATCTCTTTTTTCAGTTTGAATAGTGTATAGGTGATAAACATGTTTGTCATGCAAAGATATATAGGGTAGTTCTATTTGAGAGATATTATTAAGATATGTATTGTAAAATTCTGCTTTTTTAATTCTCAATTCTGTCCATTCATCTATATATTTAATTTTTATATTTAGTATTGCGGCTTGAATACTGTCCATCCTACTATTTATTCCTTCAATAGTATGTTCCCCTTTACCTCCATGATTGGCATATAGTCGGCACCAATCTGCAAGTGATTTTGAATTGGTATTTAAGCATCCTGCGTCGCCCATTGCGCCAAGATTTTTACCTGGATAAAAAGAGAAAGTTGAAATCTCACCAAAAGTACCAACTTTTTTGCCTTTATACTCTGCTAAGTGAGCTTGAGCACAGTCCTCAACTATCCATAAATTAAACTTTTCGGCAATTTTTAAAATTTCATCCATATTACATGGATAACCATATAAATGTACGGGAATAATACCTTTTGTTCTCTCCGTAACCTTTTCTTCTATTAAGGATGGATCTATACAATAGCTTGCTCTTTCCGTATCACAAAAAACTGGAGTACCACCTGCTCTGGATATCGCTTCTGAAGTGGCTATCCAAGTATGTGAAGTAGTTATTACTTCATCTCCTGGTTTGACCCCAAGGGCTTTCATTGCGATATATAAAGCATCCGTTCCATTATTGCAACTGACAGAATAATTGGTGCCAATTAGATCTGCAAATGATTTTTCAAAATTATCTACATGTTTACCGCCTATAAATTCTGAATTAGAAATAATTTGATTTAATGTGTCATCAATTTCTTCTTTCAATTTGAGGTATTGAAGGCTTATTTCATTAAATTTTACTTCCATATCAGTCCCTAAGATCTCTAAACCATTTCATATCTAATGGAATTTTACCCTCATTTGTAACTAAGAATGGAGGACTGAAAGGCGGAAAATAAGTAGCTTTAAAACGTCTCTTTTTTTCCTCGATGTTCATATCATTTGTTATTGCTTTTATTCTTTCTATATCAGATCTTAAATAGAATGATGGCTTTTCTTTATATGATGATTGACTGATTGCTTGAAAATCTCCATTAAAATACTTTTCTATATTTTCTCTAAACAATTCATATGATTCTTTGAACGTTTGTTCATATAGTTCGGATACAAACTCACCTTTGATTCTAAATTTTTTCTGAAATAATATATCACCATTATCAATATTTGAATCCATAAAGTGAAGTGTAGTGCCAAATATTTTTTCTTTATTATATATAGCAAAAGAAAATTGATTACATCCTCTGTATTTTGGTAATGGTGCCATATGAAGATTTATTGGACAAAATTTTACCTTTTCAAGATATTCTTTTTTGATAATTTCATGATATTGAATTGAAATTAAGTAGTCAGGGTTTGGAAGTTCAGATAATGCATTTTGAGAATTATATACTTTAATTGAGTTTCTTTCGCATAACTTTCTAATACTTAAGGATTTCTCATAAAGCATTCTATTATTCGTAAAAACAGCCTTGATTTTAATAGAGAATTTAGCTTGATTATCTAACAAAAAATTTAGACATTCTCTCCCTATCTCCTTTGAACAAAAAAAATATACTATTGAGTCCATAAAATTAGTTTCTGAATCAAAAACCCTTCAATCTAATATAGATTAAAGTGATATAAAATTTCTCTTTATTTAAAAAAGGTCTAAAAATTTTTTAATGCTAATTTGAATATCCAAAAATATTTGGAAATTTGACAAAACTCTATTCGTCAAAAAAAAGAATAGACCAATAAACCGCCTAATAATAAGTTTTACAATTTAAAATACATATGTAATTTTTTTTTTTTTTAATTTTAAAATTCTTTCTAATCTCTCTGCTGTTTTCAATTTTTAAATGAAACTTAGTTTATATATCTACAGATTTTTAGTTATAACTCTATCATTTTGCACAATAAATCCTTTTGTAATATCAACTCTAAAAATATCTAAAGCTCTAAATACTAATGAAGATTCATCTACATACATAAAAGAAAAAATTAAACAGCTTCCTATTAATATTCAACCATTTGCTTCTAAAATATTTTATTTAGAACCTATTTATGAAAAATTGCAATATGATTGGCCTTCTGTAAATGGCTTACCAAGTTCTTTAGGATATTACTTAAGATGGTCTTTATCATCTTTATTGATATTGATAATATTAATAATGAAGAAAATAAATGCTCAGCAAATTTTTGAAAATTTGATTAATTTATATCTTCAAAAAAATAATAATTATTCTAGGCAATCTAAATTTTTTGTATTTTTTATAATTTTTGCATTTTTAAGTTGGATACTTAGATTGCATTGGGGTTTTTGGAATTTTGGTATTTGGGGCTGGAATATGAACTATAATCAATCACTAATTCCTATAGAAAATTATGAGTTCAAGAAAATATTAAAAAAGAATAATAGTTCGAAATGTTTCGATTTTGAAGAAGATTTTTTATTGACGGGAATAAATTTATTCAAATTGCCCAATAATTATTCATTAAGAGATAAATCAAAAACAGCAGATTATGTAATTGAGACAAAATATTATCTAGCTTTGGATACTAAGGGAAATAATATTGGATTAATTTCTAATGGGATGTTCGGTTTTATATTTCCCTCTATTCCTCTGAAAATTATTTCTAGAGATGGTTTAAATGAAACACATTTAAATATTATAAATAGAAGATTAGAAAATTATAAAAATTTCAAAGGTCAATTCAGAATACCTTTTAAATTTGCTTATCCACCACATACTCCTTTTAATAAAGATTTTACCAACGGTATCAAAAGAGTTGATAAATTGGCATTACTAAATGTAATCTATAAAATTAACTTGATTACTAAAAATATTTCAGTGTTAAATTTTGATATTGTATCTGAATTCCCAAATTGTGGTGTTGCCAAAAAAAGTTATGAATAGCCTAATAAATTCATTTAGAAAGCAAATAAAATTACATCCCTGGAAGGTGAAATCATATTTTTTTCAGGCATATTTAATTCAGGCTTTAACATTTTTCTACACTATTTATAGATACCTAAGTCGATCATATGAATCTTACGGCTTTCTTCCCCATGATTCTTTTACTTATCCTAGGTGGTGGCTTGCTGATTTATATCCTTTACCTCTATCACACTTTTCTACTTTACAGTTTATCTATAGATATATTCCTCATATAGATGCTGATTTAATTGCAAAATTCCAATATTTTATTGTTATTTTTGCCTTTTTTGGTCTTATAGGATTTTTACCAAGAATCTCAGCTATAATTTCTTTTTTATTAACAATCCATCTAGAAGGTATTTTGATCAGTGCAGATGCTGAAATTTCAGGAGGAACTATACTTTTTCTTTCATTATTACTAATAGCAATTTCTCCAAAAGATGCACTTTATCGTTTATGGAAATTTAATCCAATTAATGATAAATCTGAGGAAGCTAGCTTTTTGATTTTTAGTTTCTCCTTAATTATAGGAATTTGGTACTTTAGTGCAGGTGTTAATAAATTGGTAGATATTGGACTTAACTGGCCTTTTACTTTAAATATTCATTGGTTGGCAAAGAGTGTACAGCAAAAACAATTTTTATTTAATCAAAGATTATCTTATCCTTCTTTTACGCTAAGTCAACTTTCACCGATACTATCAGTCTTTAGTGGTTTTTTTACTTTAATTTCGGAGTTGGGGTCAATATTGTTTATAACAAAATTTAGATATAAATATATAATCGTTTTTTTCTTAATTTCAATGCATACTGCAGTTTACTTTCTTGCAGCAATTAATTTCACAGGAAATACAATATTACTATTGGGAATTTTAAACTGGAATTCTTTATGTGAAAAAGAGATTATTATTTTTGATGATAAATGTAGATTTTGTCAAAATTCAATAAACTTTATAAAAAAATTTATTAAGCCAAAAAATTTAAAATATATGGAACTTTCTAAAGTTGATAGTAGCCAATTTGATCTCAAAAAAAATGGTATGAATGAGCAATTTAATATTAGAAGAGCTCGGCAAGCTATAGCTTTGATTAGTGAGAACGATTTAATGTATGGTTATAATACAATATCTAATATTTTAGTAAGGTCGCCATTTTTCTTGGTTGGATTACTTATGTATTTACCTCCAATTAATTTATTAGGTATTTTAATTTATAAGATTATTGCAAAGAATAGATATTTACTTTCAGGAAAGTGCGAATCAGATAATTGCCAAATTTAAGAATTAATTTTTTTTATTTTTAAAAAATAAATATTTCCTATCTTTTACAAAAGCCAAGCAGGAAGATAAAATCAAAGAGAGAAAGCTATATTTTAAGAAAACATTTACTCTTTTTGGGTGGATTTTTTCTACTTCATGTTTTGAATATTTTATCTTAAAATTTCTCTTCTGAAAGTTGAAAATATTATTCAAATATTCAGATTCTAATCTTAGATATTCTAATAAGAATAGATCAAAATTTAACATGTCCTCGTTATATTTCATAACATTCTTATTTAATTCTGAATAATCATATTTATTCAATTCTTGCTCATCAAAATTTTCTTTTTTATTTAATAATTCAAAATTTATATTTTGGATATAGTTAAAAAGAAATTTTTGTCTAATAGAGTCCACATAATTTTTGTCAATAATATATGAAATATCATTACCTTTACTATAAAAATTAATAATTTTATCCTTCGTTGAAATTAAATTATCTTTTGACAAACTTCTTAATTCACTAACTATTTTTTGTTTTTCTTCGTGTCGATTTTTAGTAAATATTGTAAATAAATTCTTCATGAATTCTGTATTCTCATTAGCTAATTCTTCTGTATTTGAATTAGTAACAATATTAATGCTTTTATTATTAGAATTAAAAGAAAAAATAGGATTAGGATAATTATAATTTTTGATGCTCTTAAATTTGCTTAATTCTTCCTCTAAATATTTTTTAAATAAACTATATTCTTTTAGATTACTTGATTCAAAAGATAATGAAGATTTAAAATAAGGTTTTTTAGAAATAACAATAATAAGAGTGATGAATGATAATAAGCTCGTTAATTTAAATAAAAATTTTCTTTCTCTAATAATTGAATTGAAAGTTAAAATTGGATCAATACTAATTTCATATGTTTTGTTTTGACTTGTATTACTGTCTTTAGAGATCATACTTTTTAATTTAAATTTCTCTTTCAATTTACTACTATACATTTTATATTATTTATGACGCACATTATGGCATCAAATAAAATAAATTAAAGTTGATTAGCTGAACAATAATTTGTTATATTAATTTCGAGTAATATGCTCAGTAATTAATAAACTTATTAATTAAATTAGCTTATTTTTCAAACTTCACGTTTTTTAAGAAATTCCCAGATTTGATCTTCATTGGGTTTATAATGTTGTTTTATTCGTTGAAATGAAAAATATACCATTTTGTGACTACAGAAAACTATATACAGAAAATCGAAATGATTATTTAAATATTTTTGATGAAGTGGCCAGTAATGGGGGCTTTATAATGCAAAAGGCTTTAAGCGATTTTGAAAATGAATTAGCAAAATTTATTGGGTGTAAATATACAATCGGAGTAGCCAATTGTACAGATGGATTGGAGATAGGTTGGCAGACTATTGGGTTAAGAAATGGTGATGAAGTGATATGCAGTTCTCATACTTTTATAGCCACAGCATCATCTATAGTTATGGCTGGTGGAGTCCCAGTACCAGTTGATATAGGTCCAGATAATTTAATCGATCCTGATGCAGTTGAAGATGCCATCAATCCAAGAACAGTTGGAATTGTTCCTACTCAATTAAATGGAAGAACCTGTGATATGGATAGAATTATGGATATTGCTTATCGCCATAAATTATTTGTTGTAGAGGATTCAGCTCAAGCATTAGGGTCTTTATTTAAGGGAAAACACTCAGGTACATTTGGGAATCTAGGTGCAATAAGTTTTTATCCTGCTAAAGTTTTGGGATGCTTTGGTGATGGAGGTGCTTTAATAACTAATGATGAAAATATCTTTGATAAGGCTTTCCAACTTCATGAGCAAGGAAGGGATCCAAATGGGGAGATAAAATCATGGGGCAGAAATAGTCGATTAGATAATATTCAGGCTGCTATTTTATCTTTTCAATTAAAAAAATATCCAGAGGTTATTAATAAAAGAAGGCAGATTGCTGCTTACTATAACTCAAGATTGTCTTGTCTAGAAGAATTGATATTACCTCCACCACCTTGTGATAATGGAGATCACTTTGATATTTTTCAGAATTATGAATTTATTGCCGAAAGGAGGGATGAGCTTAAAAAATATTTATATGAGAGAGGTATTGGAACATTAATTCAGTGGAATGGTAAAGGAATACATCAATGGGAACCCTTAGGATTTAATATTAAGCTACCAAAAGTTGAAGAGTTTTTTCGAAAGTCAATTATGATCCCAATATGGCCTTATCTTTCTGATGAAGATATTGAGTACATAGCAGATAACATTTATGCATTTTATAGAAAGTAGAAAAACATCATGATCAAAAAAATATTCGATTTTTCTGCAAGTTTTTTTGGCCTTATAATTTTTAGTCCTATTTTACTTCCTTTGACATTGTTAGTTTGGTTGCAAGATTTTAAAAATCCTTTTTACACAGCTAAAAGAATAGGTAAAGGGGATTCGTATTTTTATATTGTGAAATTAAGATCTATGATTATTAATGCTGACCAAACTGGAGTAGATTCAACAAGTGAGAATGATATAAGAATAACAAAAATTGGGAAAATTATTAGAAAATTTAAACTTGATGAATTAACGCAACTGTGGAATGTTCTTTTGGGCCAAATGTCTTTTGTTGGTCCACGTCCAAACGTAGAGAGAGAAACTAAACTTTATACTCAAAAGGAAAAAAAATTACTCACAGTTAAACCTGGTATAACTGATATAGCTTCAATTGTATTTTCTGATGAAGGTAAAATATTAGAACCATATTCAGATCCAGACATCGCTTACAATCAATTAATAAGACCTAGAAAAAATATTCTTGCTTTATTCTATATAGAAAATAGAGATTTTTATTTTGATCTGAAATTGATTTTTTTCACAATACTTGCAATTTTTAATAAGCCACTAACTTTAAAATTACTCGTCAGAAGTCTTAGAAAATTTGGAGCTAATGAAGAGATACTTAAAATAGTAAGAAGGGACTCTAGTTTAACACCTATGCCTCCTCCAGGGTCTGAGAATATTGTTTATTCGAGAAATTCCTAGTTATAAAAATGCCAAAAGAAAAAAAGATTCTATTAGTATTAGGAAAAGATAAAATAATATCAAAGTATCTTCATGAAAATAAATTTTCAAAGAATATTCATATCAGATTAGATAATTCAAATACAATTGGAAGAATTATAAAGTTGTTGAAAGGGAGACGAATTTCTATAAAATTTTTAATTAAAACTTTGCTTTGTGAAATGATGAGAAAACACTTTCCTATCTCAAAAAATCTTAAAACGGTAAATAATAATTATGAGATTGAAAAAGTAATCCTTGAGTTAAAACCAGATATAATTGTTTTATTTAGGGCAGGTTTGATTATTAATAAAAGAGTTTTATCATTTAATATTCCAATATATAATATTCATTGTGCCAAAATTCCAGAATTTGGAGGATTAGGAGCTATAGATAAAGCAATTAAAAGAAAAATTTTATGTCAAGCAGCATGTTTATACAAAATAAGTTCAACTATAGATGATGGGATCATCTTAAGTGAAAGAAAATATTTTCTGAATTTAAAGAAAAGTTATTTCTTTAACGAGAATATTGCATATCAAACTGGACTAGATCTTTTATCGGAAACTTTAAATAAAAGTTCAAATATATTTGAATTGTTCAATTAATCATTGGGATTTTCTTAAATAGAAGATAGATTAATTTATTGAAATTCAGCTTTTGAAGAAATTTAAAGTTTCTGAAAATATGTAATTAACATCAGGGTAATAAATCTTTTCATGAATAGGACTTGAAGGTGCTGGACAATTAGGAAGAGTTATTCTCTTTGGGGAGTATTTTAAAGTATTTATTGGTAATTTTTCTATTACTGATGCAATAATTTCAGATGATAAACCACATGGTTTCCATCCTCCATCAATTACGAGTAGTCTTCTTGTTTTTTTTACTGAATTGATAATAATATCAATTTTTAATGGATTTATAGTTCTAAGATCAATTAATTCTGCACTAATTCCCTCCCGTTCAGATAACAAATTTTTTAATTGCTTTCCTAAGAAGGTAGAGTAACTATTGCCAACTATAGTTATGTCATTACCTTTATCTATATATTTTGGCTGAAAAAAATCTATTTCTTTTTCGATTATAGGTTCAAGATAATCTTCTTGATCATATAACCATCTGTCATCTATATATATAACAGGGTCAGGGCATAGTACCGAAGCTATTAAGATATCTCTTGCATCTTGAACAGTAGATGGCATTACAACTCTTAATCCTGGAATGTGTGCAAACCAACTATGAAGAGATTGTGAATGTTGAGCTCCTTGGCAACCTCCTCGATTTATTATTGCACGAACAGTAACAGATGCATTCGACTTCCCACCAAACATATAAGACCATTTGGCTGCTTGATTTACTATTGCATCCATTGAATAAAGCATGAAATCCATTCTTGGATGCACGATTACTGGTTTCATTCCACACAGTGAGGCGCCCACGGCTGCTCCGGTGCAGGCAGATTCAGAAACTGGGGTATCTATTATTCTCTGTTTACCAAATCTTGTTTCGAGATTGTTCATTGTATTTCCTACATACCATGGACTCCAAAGCCCCTGACCTAAAATAAACACTTCGGGGTAATTCTCTAAGAGATAATCGAATCCATCATAAATTGCCTTGGAATAAGAAGTTTTAATCATTTGTAAACATTTCTAAGTAGATCATCCTTTGATGGATATGGATCATTCATTGCTTTAGACCATGCTGATGTGATTTCTTTTTGAATTTTATCTTCTAAAGATTCTTGTTCTGTAATACTCCAAAAACTATTATGAATCATTGCTTCTTTGAGTAATTTAATTGGATCTCTTTTTTTCCAATTTGCAATATCATTTTTTGAACGTGAAATACCTACGTCAATATCCTCTCTCCAATCTACATGGCCAAACCATCTATAAGTTATAGCTTCTATTAAAAATGGCTCGGGTCTTTTTCTCATCTCCTTTATGAATAAAGAAGATGTTCTGTAAATTGAGTTTACATCATTCCCATTAATTATTTTACATTTAATGTTGTTGGCCTCTGCAAATCTAATTATCGTTTCCTCAGGCTGCCTAAGGCTTATATGCATATGACTTGAGAAAAGATTATTCTCAACTACAAATAAAATCGGTATATTAGAAATTTTCGCGAAGTTTAGAGATTCATGAAATACACCTTCTTCAGTTGCTCCATCTCCTAAATATGCAACAGCAATATCCCCAGACTTTTGAAGTTTGGCAGCAAGACCTGCACCTAAAGCAAGCGGAACCGTTCCAGTAACAATAGGAACAGATCCGTAAAATCCCTTTTCAGGATCACTTAGATGCATAGAGCCACCCATCCCCTTTGAAAAACCAGAAACTTTCCCCAGAACCTCTGCAAAAAGCCCATGAATATTATGATTCATGCTCAAGATATGCGAATGAGATCTATGAGCTCCAAATACCCTATCTGTTTTTATTAGGTTATGAGCTATCCCTACAGCAATAGCTTCTTGCCCAACGCCTAGATGAACAGGACCTTTTATTAACCCTTCTTTTTTTGCTTCGGCAATTTTGTATTCACAAGATCTTATCAATAACATAGAGTAAAGAAACTTTTCCAATATTGATTTCTCTAAATCAAAAAAATTGATATCTTTGTAACTAAAATTTTTACTTTTTATTAAAGAAATTTCTCTAGCATTTTTGTTATCAGCCATTTATTTATTTTCTGTTTTATCAGTATCTTATATTATTGTTTATTCATTAAAAATAAATATAAATTAATAATTACAAAGGCGATTTATATTCGGGAATAATATCACTTATAAGTCTAATAGAGTTAATATAATCTAAATCCTGAACAAACTTCTCTAATTTTAAAATAAGGGGTTCCAATTTACTGTATATTATTAAATTTTCTTCTGCTCTAAAAATTAGAGGATGCTTTGTTTTTAATGATTTGCCATCTATCAGGAGTTCTTCATAAAGTTTTTCTCCTGGTCTTAATCCTGTAGTTATTATTTCAATATCTCCATCTGAGTTAAATTCGTTTTTAACTTTTAAACCACTCAAGTTAATCATTTTTTCTGCAAGGTCTTTAATATAAACTTTTTCTCCCATGTTTAAAAGAAATACTTCTCCTCCTTTAGCTAAAGATGAAGCCTGCAAAACTAATTGGGAGGCCTCGCTAATTGTCATAAAAAATCTTGTTACTTTTTCGTGAGTTAAAGTTATTGGACCTCCCTCATCGATTTGTTTTTTAAATAAAGGAACGACTGATCCTGAAGAGGCTAAAACATTACCAAAACGTACCATAGAAAAACAAGTCTCATTTTTCTTTTTTGCAAAAGCTTGCACTATTAATTCTGCTATTCTTTTTGATGCACCCATAACATTTGCCGGCCTCACTGCTTTATCTGTTGAAATAAGTACTAGTTGTTTAATTGATAGTTTTTCTGAAATTTTACATAGATTCCACGTTGAAAACACATTATTTTTTATTCCCTCAATAGCATTACTCTCAACTATTGGTACATGCTTGTATGCTGCGGCATGAAAAACAATGTCGACATTTTCAGCTTTAAAAATTTCTTCTATTTTTTTAGTTTCTGTAGCTGAACCTAAATAAGCTTTTACTTTAAATTTGCTCTTAGATATTTCTTCATTTATATTATAAAGATTAGCTTCGCTATTATCTAGAAGAATAAGTTTTTTAGGATTGTTATTAAGAATTTGTCTACATAATTCTGATCCAATTGATCCCCCTGCACCTGTAACAAGAATATTCAAATTCTGTACACTTTTTTTTAAAAGATATGGATCCGGCTCTGCTGAATCTCTTCCTAACAGGTCCTCTATAGATATTGGTTTTAAAAAATTGATTTTTGCATTTCCATTAGTAATATCCTCTAGAGAAGGAACTTGTAAAATTGGAATACCGAATTTTTTTATTTTATTCAAAATATCAATTCTTTTTTTTCTATTTAATGAGGGTATTGCCAAAAGGATTTTATCGACTTTGGGCAGAATCTCTAAAGTTTTAGGTGAATATATAGGCACTCCATATAATTCACGACCCCACAATATTGGGGAATCATCAACAAAATACTTAATTTTATAACATTTATCTAAGTTTAGTGAAACTGCTAACTGTGCTGCTGCGGCGCCAGCCCCATAAATGCCAACAGTTGTAATTTTTTTCTTAGTAAAGTTATTATACTTTGAATAAATTTCACTCAAAGACAGTCTTAATATACCTTTTATCCAGGAAATAATAATCCAAAATAAAATCCAATAATTTAAATTTAAATTTGTTAAAGAAAAAACTTTATTTATAAAGAAAATTATTATTGTAAAGTTTAAATTTCTTATTAGTATTCCAAAAATCGCATTTCTTTCTGTATATAGACTAAGTCCTTTATATTGGCCTGTAATTATAAAAAATGGAATTGAAATTAATATGGAAATCAAAATAATTGGGAGATCTCCATTAATCTCAAAATCTATTAAGCTTCCATTGAGAATTAGATTTGCACTATTAAGAGAAAATATCAAAATTATGATATCAACTATCAGTAATAATAATCTTCTAATAACTGTTGGCTGATTTAGTAATTCAGTAAAAAATAAGTTTCTTATTAGCTGAAATTTTATAAATATATTCATATAAGTTATTCTTTAAAGTTAAAGTGGGAATTTGAAATTACTATTTGGCTATTATTTCAAGGTTTTTAACTAATTCATTATATACGAGCTTATAGTTGAATTTATTTTTAAAGAGCATATAAGCATTTATAGATTTAAATTTAATGGATTCTTTACTTAAATAGATATTTGAAATTTTCTGCGCAAGGTCTTTTGCATTATTTGCTTGATAATTCCATCCAATATCATGCTTTTCTATCAATTGATTAACATGCCCTTCTAAAGGCGAAAGGATAGGTAATCCAAGTGACATATAGTCTATGTATTTATTAACTAGATTTAATTTGAAATTTAGGATGTTTTGATAGGGAGCAATAGCTAAATGACATTTTTTTGAAATTTCTATAGCTTCATCCCTATTAATCCAGCCTAAAAAAACAACATTATGATTTTTTTTGAAAAGTCTTTTTATTCTTTTTTCAGAACCACCCTTGCCTCCAATATATAAATTATAATTGATACCTTTTTGAGAAAGTAAAGTTAAACTTTCTGAAACTGTCTCAAAGTCATATATAGACATTAATGATCCTAAAAAAAGAATGTTCAAATTTGAATCAGGATCTTTTTTATTTTCTATTTGAATAAAGTTAATTTTTTTATCAATTGGGGGCACTATTGGCGATGAAAAAGTTTTAGGACCCTTAATTGATAATAATTTCTTCAAAATTAAACTACTATATTTAGTTTTGAAATAATTTGCAATTGATAAAGTAGGACCAGTTATATAGTCACTAAATGTTGAAATCACGGAAGCATATATTCTATAAGGTAAAAAAATTAGCTTCAACAAATTTTTTTTTAAAGTAGATATATTTTCCTTATCCCAGAAAATATCTGGCCAAAGATCTTTCACATCTAAAACGATTGGTATCTTTTTAATTTTTGCATATATTACTCCTGCTAAAGACCATTCAATTGGAGGATAACCTATAAAAATCAAGTCAGGTTTCTTTTTTCTTTTGAAAAGATCAATTAACAAATTAAAAAAAAGTATATGATGATCAATTAACCTTAAGATCCCAATGTTTGATCTATATCCGGTTGAGCCAATAAGTGTTTCTGAAAGATAAACACTAAAAAAATTTGACTTAGAATTCTTCCTAAATGTTTTTTTCTGATGATAAAATTTTGTTGAAATTATTTCTACATTGTGGTTTTTAGATATTAAAGCAGAGCTTAAATTTATTGCTCTCATTGGTCTAATATCTTCACCATCACAATTAAGTGGCTCCCCTGTTTGTAAAATCCAAACTAGCATCCTATTTTTCTAGTTTTCCTAATTATATTCCTAGTTTGGAAAAATTAATTAAATATGATTTATATTATTTATTTTTTTTTATTTTTATATAAGAAGAAATTCCCAATATGGAGATTGCAAAGGGGATTACAGATATTAAATCTATATAATAAATCCAGTAAATATATAGAAAAGAAATAATAAGTTTGATAGATAAATTCTCAATTTGATAAGGAGAGAGAAAAACTCTTGAAATTATAAGATGCAATATAGTAAAAATAATGGGTGTAAAAATGCCAAAGTAAAGATTTAATTGTTGAATTATTCCACTAGAAGATGTATAACCTAAATTTTTAGAAATACAAGTAACTAGCACAAAATAGGGATCAAGAATAATGCGCTGAAATAAAGATGCTAAAATAGTTTTTATAGAAAAAAATAGATAAGTTATATCTGATATATTTAAATTATTATTTCTTGCTCTGAAGTTAATAAAATAAATTCCAATAAATATAATTATTAGCAAAGATGCAATAAATATTTTTCTTTTTATATTTAAATTTCTATATGTGTAGGTTTTTATTAGAGCTAGAGAAGTAATAATTAATAATCCTTGCCTTTCTGCAAACATATTAATATTTAAAATGTTTATAAAGAAAAATGGTAAAAATAATAAGTTAGGTTTAAAAAAAAATAATACAGAAGATGGAATTATAATTTTACTCATCAACAAAGAAAAATTTTGCATCTCATAAATATAGAATCTACTTTTTACAGATTCGTAATAATCAACTAATAAATTTCCATTAAAAATATTTAGTAAATTTTTTATATGAAATAGACTATTCTCAGGGATTGTGAGGTAAGTTATGTAAAAACTTATTATGGCGATTATATAAGCGAGGAATTTATTATTAAAAAAACTTTTTAAAGATTTAGATGTTTTAAAATTTTTTTTAAAAGTATTCAAGGCATTACTTTTAAGTGTGATCAAATATTTAATTTTACTTGGTTTGGTTATTGTTATGGAAATTACAATTAAAACATATATTAATAATGTGATTATATTTGTATAATTTACTGAATAAATACCATTGTAAGAAACTATGTCATCACGGAGAATTAATGCTGGATAAAAATAAATTAATGGATAGGAAAAAATTATTGATCGATCAAGATAATTTGAGTTTTTTATTCTTGCAAAAATGTATGCAATGAGACAAAATAATGAGAAAAGGAATAAGTTCTCTAAACTAAAGTATTCCAAAAAAGGGGCAAGCTTCCAAGACATAATTTTTAATTAAAAAAAAAGATAATTCTTTTTATCAAATACATAACTTAGAACTTATATTTAATTTGTCCAAAAAATCTTTGTATTCTTAGGCAAAGTCATTTTTAGATCTTTTGGTATGAAAATTTCTTCAATATTTATTTTTGAAAGTTTATTTATTATTTCATTATCATTACATATTATGATTGAATTATCATATTCTTTTGGAATATCAATAGATTGTTTATCTAAATCTCTATTTATTTTAGGATATAAAGAACCTTGGTACCATTCTTCATATATGCTCGGATAAAGATTATTCCCATCATTTGAAATAATATAATCAAGACCGCAAATAAAGTCAGTACAACCACTCCAAAAATTATTATAGTTTGTACTCTCTTCAGTTACTACTAATATTTTTGAATCATTATGTTTTATATAACCTGATAATTTATCAAGTAGTTTATGATACTCTTCAGTAAATTTATTAATTTCAATAATTTGATAAGATTTGAGATTTTTTGGAATTTCTTTTAATTGTATAAGAGAGGAATTAATCAAATATTTAACTCTTTTTAAAATGTTTTTCCCATCAAAACCATGAGATATAAATACTGGTTTGTTTTTATAATTTAAATTTGAAGTTGTCCATATCAAGGAGGATAAATTAAAGTAACTTATAATCATTATTATTAGATTGTATGTAATATTTTTGTTTATTAGTATTGTGCATATTGAAATCACAAGAAGTGATAATATTTCTATTGTCAAAGTATCAAATATTCTGAATATATAAGATTCATTTATTATGAAAAGAAAAGTTAGAGAAACTATGAGAAGTTTGTAAGGCATTATTATAGTTGGACAACAAGCAATAACTATAGAATTAACTATATTTGATGAATTTATAATTAATGATCTATTTATTGATATTGGTCTGACAATTGAATTTAATTTACTTTTTTGGTTCCTACTTATTCCAATAACTTTAGTGAGTCTCTCAAGTATTTTAAAAGAAGTTCCTGAAATAATTATTTTTATAGAATAGATAAATAGTATTGTTAGGATGTGTGGAATAAAATAAATTTGGGAATTATAAGTATCAAATATTATTTCTGAAAGACTAAAAATTGCATAAACTAAAATATTTAATAATGCTGTAGTAATTGAGAAAATTGATGACAATGTTGAAAAACAATACAAAATAAAAGATTTATTTTGATTCATTGCCGAAGGATCTTGAAATAAAATAAATATTGAAATAAACAAAATAACAAATGAAAAATAATTATAGTTTTGTCTCATAATTGATGCAGTAATAAATCTAGGACTTATAAAAATAATTAGCCCAATTGATAAATGCAAGTAAGATAAGTTTTGACTAATAAAACAAAAAAATCCTAGAATCATTAAGTGACAAAATATTCTGAATTTAATAGGATTTAGATACTTATAAATTGATAATATAAATTTACTTTGATACCAGAAAACACTTTTATGATTAAGCTTATTTAATCTAGATTCAACTTTATTTATAAATTTTACTTGTCGCAAGTAAAAAGTTTGAATCATCGCGTCTGTAAAACCAATACCTAAATAATATTTTTTTGTATTAAAGATATTTTTTTTTATTAAATAAAAAAGCAACTCTAATGACCTAACTTGAATTTCTACAAAATATTTAATTATTTTCCAAAATGAATATATATATTTCATAAATTAATTATTGTTCTGGGCAGAATTTATAAATTTTGTGGATATCCTATCATTAAATCCAAGTATTAAAAATATAAAACTTGATAAAACAAAAGTTATAAAACAAACAAAAGGTTTCTTTGATGGATCGTTGATGATTATGATATAAATTGAGACTATTGCGGTAAATGCTTGACTAAATAAAATCAAATATGGCAATTTAATATTCTCTAACTTTTTTGAAAAGTAAGTTATTAAAACGATCCAAAATGTAAATGTCAAACTTGTAGCAATCGCAGCCCCGACAGAACCATATTTAGGAACCATTAGATAATTTAATAATATTCCAAGGATTACTGCTATAAAATTTGATGTAGTTCCATAAAGTGTTTTTTCTGATTTCCATATTCCAACTGAACAGATAGTACTAAAGCCGTAACAGACTATTGGCCACATCAAAATTCCTATTAATTTCCATGCTTCATAATATTCAAATGTTGTGAATGATTTAATAATTAGTTGTGAAAAAAGAGTTAATAAAATCATAATTGTGAAACTAATACCAAGATAAATTTTTGAAATTTCAGAAATTAATTTATAGCCATTCTTTTGATAAATAAGACTCATTGCCCTTGGCCACCAGGCATATCTAAAAGGAGTAACAAATCCTGTTATTATTAAAGATAATTTAGCTGCTGCTGAGTAGAGACCAAGTTCATAATCGCCATTATAAATTTCTATAAAGTATCTATCAGCAGTATTCATAAGATAAAAAATTATTGCAGATAGTGATAATGGCAAGCCAAATCTTAGAACTTTAGGCCACAAATATGAGTAGATTTTTTCAAAAATAATATATGATTTAATTTTTGAAATTGCATATATAGTTGTTATTAAGTGTCCAATTGTCGTGCCCAACAAAAAACCAAATATTCCTAATTTTATTTTTAAAGCAAAGAAAAGTATAAATGGTATCCCAAGCAGAATACTTAAACTCGTGAACAAAACATAATTAATTGGAAGATACCTTAATCTAAATATTTCTGCGCATTGATAAGTTATTTGATTTAAAAAAATTCCAAAAAAAAGAACAACAAAATAAGCAGAGGATAATTCACTATTAAATAGTATGCTGTTTATAAAAACTGAACATAGTAAAACTATACATAAGAAAAAAGATCCCCATATTAACCTGAGTTGTAAAATGGAGGATATTATTCTTGCTTGCGCCTTTATTCCATCATCTTTTACCTTATTAAAATAAAGACTTTGAGCAGAATCCATGCCTAAATTTATAAATTCTCCAACTAATAATCCTATCTGTGTAAGAAGTTCTATTCTGCCATATTCGCCTGGGGTAAATATTCTTGTATATACAGGAATTAAAAATAAAATAATTGATCTAGTTATTAAAATTCCAATACCGTAAATAAACGTTTCTTTTGATAACTTATAACTAAGTCTCATATTTTTCTAAGAAATTAAGTTGATTTAATTTTTTTAATGCAATTCTTGATAGAGGGATATTTATTGATTGTGAACTTGCGTTACGTGCATTTGGGCAGTAACTATTTAATGATTTATAGCAATACATATTATCGATGCTGTATTGAATTAAAATACCTAATTCAATTTTATTTTTCATGAATTGCTTAACGATCTTTTCTCTATTTGGTACAAGAATTGTGTAATGTGAGTAATTTGAATCTTTATCAAAACGCGGGAATATCCAACCTGGTAGTCGTTTAAAATAATCATTGTATATTTTTGCTATTAACCTTTTTTCTTGGATAATACTATTATATTTTTCTAATTGACAAATTCCTACTTCAGCTTCAAAAGGGAGCATTTTATGAAGGCTATCTTTTGGAAATTCAATTTTGTCATCTAAATGATAAGCCTTAGTAATACTATCTAAAAAGGTTGTTTTGTTTTGAAGCCAATGTATAAACCAATATATATATGGTTTAAAAATAATAAGACATTGAAATGCATAAATTTTTCTGAAAATTAATTTAAAAATAGAAGGCTCTCTTTTTATTTGATCCCAATAACATCTGACAACATTTGCTAGTTTTTCATCATTAAATGATAAAACTCCTCCATAAATAGTTGTTATATGTTTACTTATATTTAATCCATATAAAGATAAATCACAATATTTAGAAACTGGTTTGTTTTTCCATAAAACACCAAATGAATGTGCAGAATCATCTATCAACCAAATTTTATTAGAATATTTTTTTTCTGCTTTTTCTTTTATTTCAATCATTTTTTGCATATTCATGGGATATCCAAAAAGATGTGTAGCTATAATTACTTTTGTTTTAGGTGTAATAGCTTCCTCCATTTTTTTAAGGTCCATATTAAAGTCATTTTTATTTATATCAATCAAAACAGGAATGTTATTCGATAAAGTAATTGCATGAATTACCACTGAGCAGGTATAAGATGGGGAAATTATTTCAATATTTTCTAATTTTAGAGCTTTAAGAAAAACAAATAATCCTGTCCTTCCATAAGGGAAAGCGATTGCATCATTGGCAGAAAATTTTTCAGCAAATTTTTTTTCAAATCTTCTTATTGAATTTTTATCTCCACCTTTTATTATTGAGATTAATTCTTGAATCCCTAATTGTGGTTGAAATCTAGGTATCATGTTTGTTCATCTTGAATTTGCCAATATCCTTGACTGGCCATGTGAATAGCTGAAAAATTTTCTCCCTTAATTAAGGTATCTTTTTTTGATATACCAATTTGGCTATCAGATATTTTAATCTCCTCTCCTAGTATGATAGTCCTAGTATTAATTGCTTTTTTAATATTCTTATTCATAATTAAAAACTTGGCTAATTTCTTTTTTGCTAATTCTCTAAGAAGTTTAAATCTCATTATTGATATATTCATAAATCTCAGAATTAAATAATTATAAGGATTTGGTAGTTGTTTGTTTAATTTAGCGAAATAAGAATTGATAGTTAATTTGTTATTTTTTAAATGAATTTTATTTGATTCATTCCAAATTTGATTTGAATATAATTTATTTTTTTTATCTTTCAATAGGATCCCTAAGTCTTGGATTATTAGCTTGTTATTTTTAAAATGCATCAAAACCCCTCCTTTTTTTGCAGAAATGATAGTGTAGTGATTTTTTGAAGAATCAATTATTATTCCCGAATCTTTAAAAATTTTTCTAAATTTTTCAATCCTTTCGCAAGGTAGTCTTGGATAATATTTAGTATCAGATTTATGTTCTTGATTATTTTTAATATTTTCCTCTAAAACTGTCGCTGCCCAGCAATAACTATTAAAAAATGGAATCAAATTGCCAAAGTCTAAAGATGACAAACTTACTACTTTATTACTTTTTAAACTTTCTTTAATTCTGTTGGTTAAAGCATATGAGTTGGGATCATATTTTGACATGTATTCTAGACCTCCAGGGCTAAAAAAACGTGTATTTCTGCTACCATACATGCCTCCAAAACTGCCATCTGGATGAAAAAAATATGAAAGGTAAATTATGCTTTTATTTAAAGAAATCATTAATTCATCTTTAAGTGAATCAGAAATTAATCCAATCTTTTCAATAGTTAAAAAGGCATCTGTAAGATAATTAATGCATAGAGATTGATAACCAGGGTCTGGTCCATCATATTCTTTATAAAAGAAGTCATTACAAGATTGATTATCAAGGATTTTCCTTATGATTTTCCTTCCATGCTGAAAGGCTTTTTCACCTAAGCTTGTTTTCTTTTCAACTATGCTCCATCTCAGTAATGCAGCCGCTGCAGTTGCAAGGTGATTACTAATAAACGCATGTGTTTCTTCAGAAGTTATTAAAAAATATATCCAAATTTTTATTGTTTTTAACCATTTTTCCTTCAATTCTATACTGATTTCATTTTTAATTAGTTCATAAGCTACTAAGTGATCAAAGGCAACTAGTGCTGTTACACAATAACTACTTTCAAAAGGAAAAGCTTCTTCCAAGCTTCCATCATTTCGAGTTAAATTTTTTGCGCCATCAATTAAATAAGAAATTCTTTTTATAAACTTTTCTTTCGAGGTCTCATATGGCCAAAGGTTATTAATCCATAATCTACAGAAGCCATTTATCATCCCCTGACCAGTTCCATTTGCGAAATCTTTCAATTTCCAACCCCAATGGAGTCTATCAGTAGTTCCAAAACTTTTATTGGTTTTATCAATATCTATAAGTGAAAGAATTCTTGGTAAATTAGACTTAACTTCCATAAGATAAATATTCTTAATATCATTTAAATTATTATTACTTTGACTCATCTCAAAAATATAGATCCACCAATTATATAACTTTACCCATTTAACTCAAAATATTGATTTATTTAATTCTTTTTATTGCAAATCTCAGGCTTTTAAAGTAACCATAATCTTCATTTAAAGTATGAGTATGCCAAAGTAAATCTGCATTACCATTTACTAACTTTATTTCATCTATCAGATCCCCTAAATAATTATCTTTGTGACTATCCATAAAAACAGTTGATCTTATAATGGGCCCTTGGTAGCTATAAAAACTTATGAAATCAATTACTGCAGAATTTCTAAAACCAGGGATATCATTAAACATTAGCGTTGAATCCATTTTAATACCTGCACTAGCTTGTGCATGCCATGTTTTTTCCCAACTAAATCTTAACCAATGTTGCCTTATACTTAATACTTTAATGCCAAATTCTCTTTCAACTCTTAATTTTTCTTTTCTTATTTTTTTTGATGATTTCCATGAAAAAAAACTAGGATGAAGACCTATCATCCAACCATTATAAATTAATTTTTTTAGAATATTTTTGAGCTTTTTATCAGATATTTTATAGCTAGGATCCAATAACCATTCTAAAGGTCCTCTGAATTTATCTTTTGCATGAATATTAATTATAGGTTTAGGAGCTAAATTATTCTCCAACTTAATTAATTTGCTTGGGATGAACCAATCTTCTTTCTTAAAAAAAAACTCTAAAGCCTTTTTGAATTCAAAATTATATAAATACCTTAATGATTGCTTAATTCTTATTGGTAAAGTTTTAGAAATAGCGTCAAGGTCATGAGTAAGTCTTATCTCGGTTTTGCTAATAGGGGGTAAGTTAATCCTTGGATTTTCCTCTTTGACCCATATTCTGAGAAATATTGCAATTCGATTTACCCATGCTTTTTCCCAAACTCTTTTATCCCAATTTTTTAAATGATAGGAATAGCTATGAATGGGACCATACTTTTTTTCAAATTCTCTTTCATGGCAAGATTCCAGTAATAAAAATGAAGCATACCACCAATCAATATTCTTCCAGTTTTTTTTTAAAATTGCTTCATTTGGAACAAGAATTTTGTCAGACAAACCATGTTTATTTGCCCAATCTGGCAAATCAATAAAAGTGCAAGATAAGGGTAATTTTAAAAATTTTATTTTAGTTTGCTTTATAGGTAAATTCATTAATTTTTTTTTATAATTTTTATCTGGCCAATATTTTTCGAGAGATTTAATCATGTGTGACTTGATTTCCTCTGATGAAGGAATAGTTAATAGATTTTTTTTCATTTAATTATCAAACATTAATGTAAACCAAGTTTCTAAACTTATAGCTCCCCACAAATCTCTTGATGCTGGACCTCTGGATGAATCAATTAATTTTGTTAAATATTTCTTGGAAAAGATTCCTCTCTCTAATGATCTCTTACTAAGAAGGATGTCAGATACGTAATCTTTTACTGGTCCAGATTTCATCCAATTATTTAGCGGAACTGGAAAACCCATTTTGTCTTTTCTATTAATTATGGAATTAGGAATAATTCCTTTGCTGATTTTCTTTAATAAGACTTTAGTGTTTCCACCTTTGAACTTAATTTTAGGAGGGATTTTAGAAACTAATTCAGCAATTCTATAGTCAAGAAAAGGAACTCTTGCTTCTAATCCCCATGCCATACTTACTCTATCTTCAACTTGGAGCAAAGCTGGTAGCAATGTATTTAAATCAAATGCAGTCATTTTATTAATATATGATTTACTTTCGATATTAAAAATTTTGTTGAATCTATTTTCCTGTGAATCTATATTAAATGAATTTATTAAATCTTTATTAAATGGATTATCTTCTAAATCGAGTCTTGAAATTAAATGAAAATATCTTTTATTCATATTTTCAAAAAGACCACTCTTAAAAAATTTTTGCATTAAGGGTTGATATCCATCTAGCAATCTTAAATTAGGAACTATAGAATTTAAAGTAACTAAATGATTCCCCTCTTCATTAGATCCATCTATTGATCCTTTTAAGGCTTGTTCTAAATAAGCGATTAAATAACGAGCATATCCACCAAATAATTCGTCCCCTCCTTGACCTCCAAGTACAACTTTAACTGTTTTGCTGGCAAGCCTGCTCACTATATATTGAGGAAAAACCCCAGGCCCAGCCAATGGTTCATCTAGATAATAGATTAATTTTGGAAGATATTTTATAAAGTCTTCCTGAGTAGGATTAACTTTATATAATTGGTTTTTATTATTTTGTGCAACTTCTTCAGCAAAACTTAATTCACTAAAACCCTTATCATTTTCAAAACATCCATGAAATGATGGTAAATTACCATTGAATATCTTCGATGTAATGCTTGTAATTAATGAAGAATCTATACCTCCGCTAAGATAAGAACCTATTGGATAATCACTTCTAGTTTGAATAGTTACAGATTCAATTAAGAGATGTTTTAGCTCTTCTAAAAAATCTATTTCCGTTTTGGAATCATCAATAAGATAATCTAATTGCCACCATTTGGTTTTCTTGATTTCAGAGATATTATTTAAATTTCCTTCTAAAACTTCTGCTGGTAAAACTTTATTTATCCCATCAAATAAGGTATGGTTTCCTAAGCAAAGTTGAAAATTAAGATAATCATGTAGTGCGGAAATTTTCAAATTTGCATTATAGTTTGGGTGTACAAGAATTGATTTTATTTCAGAAGCAAATATTATTTTATCTTGATTTAATTCAGCAAAATAGAGAGGCTTAATTCCAAAATGATCTCTAACTGCAATCCATTCTTTAGTTTTTTTATCTAGGAAAACAAATGAAAACATTCCGTTTAAAGATTTTAAACAATCTTTGCCCTCATTTATGAGCATATTGAAGAGAACTTCTGTGTCTCCAGTACCTTTAAATTTAATTCCTTTTTTAATTAATGAATCCTTTAGTTCTACGTAATTATAAATCTCTCCATTAAAAACCAATATGTATCTTCCGCATTCAGAAACCATAGGTTGATCTCCATTCTTAATATCTAAAACTGCTAATCTTACATGGCCAAAAATGGCTTGATCAGAAAATAAATTTATTGATCTACCATCTGGACCACGATGCTGAATTTTATCAAGCATTTTATTAAGTATAAGTTTATCTCTATAACTATTTTCTCCAAGAATTGCAACAAAGCCGCACATATAAAATTTCCGATTACTACTGAATAAATCATAGAGCTTAATGTTTTGAGTAAAAAGTATTGTAAAGAGCAAATTATAATTATTTCTTATTAATAAATTTATATATTTCATTCAGTAGAACTTAAAAAGTTCTATTAAAAACACATTTACGAATTAATTTGTCTTTTTTCTTGGTTTGATTGAAAATTAATTCTTCTGATTAATAAGATTTTTTATCCCTTGAAAAAAAATTATTTATGACTTAGAAATTTATTTTTGTTAGATCTCCATCCGCCCCATGGCCAGTAATAGAGCAGAACTAAAGAAAAATATCCAAAAGTAGTTAAGCTGGTTACCATTTTGCTAGCCCCTTGTTTCTTATCGTATCTTAAAACAAATGGAATTTCCGAGAAATTAGCGTTAAGTAATTTAAGCTTCAGAAGCTTTTCAAGGGTGCAGGTAAAACCAAGACCTTTTAATTGAATAAATGAATTTCCGTAATTTTTAATAGCTTTTTTAATGATTCCTGCCGAATATGCTCTATAGCCGCAGCTATAGTCACGTACTCCTTTTATTGGGAAAAAGCATTTCATAAATATATTAGCTCCATAACTTATAAATTTTCTATATGAATTAACACCTTGTTGTCCGCCACCTTTTTGAAATCTTGAAGCAATAACAACATCATATCCTTCTTTTATTTTTTTAATGAGATCTAAAATAAATATTGGTTCATGTGTGTCATCACAATCCATTCTTATAATGATGTCTTCATTATTAGAAAGTTCGGCAGCAGCTTCAAAATTATCTCTGCTTGTTTCACCTAATCCTCTATTTATTTTATGATCAATAAAATGAATAGGATATGAATCTCGACTAGATTGAATTATTTCCTTTGTTCTGTCACTACTGCCGTCATTACATAAAATAACTGTATAGTCTAATTTATTTTTTTCCATCGTTTGATTTAAGCCATAAAGTATCCTTGGTATTGATAATTCTTCATTAAAAGCTGGTAAGAGAATATAAACTTTCATTTTTATTTTTTAAATTTTAATTAGATTAAGAACTCAGTGATTTTTCTTACTATTTTACTTGCTGAGTAGCCATCTCCATAAAAATTCTCGTGCAAGCTGTTAATATTAAATTTAATTTGGTTATCAATTGCATTGATAATATCTTTCTTATTATTAGCTTTTACAAGATAATTCCATTTGGATTCTACTAATTCAACCCATTCAGTCTCATCACGAATTGTAACGCAGGGCGTTTTGTGCAAGTAAGCTTCTTTTTGAATCCCTCCCGAATCAGTGATAATTAATTTGGCTTCTCTCTCAAAAATATTCATTTCTAAAAAACCTTGAGGAGATAGTACTTCAAAATTACTTAGATATTCTTCTAATTCATAATCTTTTATTTTTGCTTTTGTTCTGGGATGCATTGGAAATATAATTTTAAAATTTTTGTCTATCTCAAAAATTCTTTTTTTAAAACTACCTAGAGCATCGAGAATATTTTTTAGCTTGAGGTAATTATCAGTATTCTCTGGCCTATGAATGGTTATTAATATGAAATTTTTACTTTCAATTGTGTTGCTATTTAAAAATTCAATATCCTTTTTCTTTTTTGATCCAAATATCCTAATTGTATCAGCCATTATATCCCCAGTTTCTATTATCCTTGATTTTTCAATACCCTCTTTTTCTAGATTTAAAATAGACGCTTTTGTTGGTGCAAAACATAAATCAGATAAATGATCTGTTATTTTTCTATTTTGCTCCTCAGGTTGATGTCTATTAAAAGATCTTAAACCTGACTCAACATGGAAAATAGGGATTTTTAATTTGGATGCTGATAATGATCCTGCGAGTGTAGAATCTGTATCTCCAAAAACTAAAATCCCATTTGGTTTTTTTTTAATTAAGACTTCTTCTATTTTTTCTATCATTCTCCCAGTATTTTGTCCATGTGTACCCCCACCTATTCCAAGATTAATAAAAGGTTTTGGTATATTTAGGTCTCTAAAAAACATTTCAGACATTTCTTTTTCGTAATGTTGGCCAGTATGTAAAATTTCTTCTTTAATTATTTGATGATTGGAAAATTCCTTACTTAATGCAGCAGCTTTTATGAATTGTGGTCTTGCTCCAACAATTGTTATGATATGCATTTTTTAAAGTGGAAGATTTATAACTTTTTTTAACCTGGCAGATTCATAAGCAGCCTCAAGAATTTCAAGGCTTTTAAGACCTTCTGACCCATCACAAATTGGTTCTTCAATCCCTTTTAGGGAAGAAAGCATATTTTTATAGAAAGGAATATGTCCATTCCCATAAACACTTTTAGTTCTATAATTTACATCTTCGACATGTAAATCATCCTCATCTTTATCCAAAAACTCCCAGAAGTCAATCTTATTTACTGCGGTGCCACCAATACGCACTGAGCCTTTTTCCCCAAGAATTGTAATAGAACCTTCTAAATTTTTTGGGAACGCGTTCATGGAGACCGCCATAGTTCCAATAGCTCCGTTCATGAACTTCATTTGTATTGCAGCGTTATTCTCAACTTCAATAGTTCGCCCAACAGTAGAGGTTGAGGCACTAATATTGTCGAGGGGCCCAATCATCCAACTTAATAGATCTACATAGTGACTAGCTTGATTCATTAATGCTCCCCCATCAAATTCCCATGTACCTCTCCAACTATCTAGGTCATAATAGCTTTGTGGCCTTTGCCAAAAAACATTAACCGTTACTAGCGAAATAAAACCAAATCGATTCTTGTCCAATTGTCTTTTTACTAGCTGCAATGTATCGTTAAATCTATTTTGTTTTACAACAAATAATCTGACGTTTGCAAGTTTACAAGCTTGAATCATTTCTTTACCCTCACTATATTTAGTTGCCATAGGTTTTTCTGTGCACACGTTTACACCAATAGATGCTGCCATTTTTACTTGATTAGAATGAAGACCACTTGGAGTTGCTAAAACTATCAAATCTACTTTAATTTTGTTACTTTTAATTTTGGAAATTAAAGATTCATAACTATTGAAGATTTCTATGAGATCTGTAAACTTTTTATCTTTGGCTAATTCTTTTAGATTAGATAAAGTTGTTTCTAAATTTTCTGAATTATTATCACATAAGCCAACTAATTTGGCATCATCCTTACTATTAAATATAGCTTTTAGATGATTTTTACTTATTCTACCGCAACCAACTAATACGATATTAATTTTTCGCGAAAGGATGTAAGGAAATTCTTTTTTTGTCGTCATGCTCTGAAAACTTTTTTTGAGGGTTTGAATCTTCCTCGCGTATCAATTAATTTACTACAGTGTTCAAGTATCATTTCATAATCAAAAAGATCATGATCAGAACAGATTACACAAACATCAAATTCTGAAACGGTTTTTGGATTAAGTTCCACACTCATAAAATTAAAACTGTGATTTCTCATCTCCGGAAAACTCTGATAGTGAGGATCACTAAATGATACGTTAGCCCCTTTCTCTAGTAGAAGTTTAATGATTTCTACAGAGGGAGAATGTCTCATATCATCTACATTCTTTTTGTATGTTATCCCAAGGATTAGAACTTTACTTCCTCTAAGGGCTTTTTTAGAGTCATTTAATATATCTATTATCTTTTGTACAACGTATTTTGGCATAGAGCTATTTATTTCCCCCGCTAGTTCAATAAACCTTGTCCTTAATTCAAATTCTTTTGCTTTCCATGTTAAGTAAAAGGGGTCGATAGGTATGCAATGACCTCCTAGTCCAGGACCTGGATAGTAAGGGGTGAATCCGAATGGTTTAGTCGACGCTGCTTCAATAACCTCATACAAATCCACACCCATTTTGTCGCATAATATTTTCATTTCGTTAATCAAACCTATATTTACAGCTCTGTGTATATTTTCTAAAAGTTTGGTCATCTCAGCTGCTTTTGGGCTACTGAGTGTTACAACTTTACAAATAACTTGCTCGTATAGAGCCTTTCCTAAGATTTTACAATTTTCGGAAGTTCCCCCCATTACCTTTGGGATATTACTTGTATTGAAATTAGTATTTCCAGGATCCTCTCTTTCAGGCGAATATATCAAAAAAAAGTCTTCTCCTATTTTGAATTTTGCTTCTTCAATTTTAGGTTTTATTATTTCTTCAGTAGTTCCAGGATATGAGGTACTTTCTAAACTCATTATTTGACCTGTTTTTAAGTAAGGTAGAATATTATTAATAGTGGACTCTATGTAACTTAAATCTGGATTCCTATTTTTAGTTAAAGGTGTTGGTACACATATTATTAAAGCGTCTAGTTCTTCGACCTTTTCTAAGCAAGAAGTCACTTCAAGCTTTTTGTTTTTAATAACTTTATCAATTCTCTCATTTTCAATATGCTTTATATAGCTTTGGCTCTGCCGTAAATTAGCTAATTTTTTTTCGTCAATATCAAAACCAATAACCTTATACCCTTTTTCAGAGTAAGTCAAACAAAGAGGTAAGCCTACATAACCTAAACCAAAGATCCCAATTTTGGCAGTTTTATTATTTAATTTTTTTAAAAGAACTTTGCTTATATTTGTGTTTTTTTTTATTTCCATGTTTTTTACTAAAATATCAAATTCTAGTTATTTATAATAAAAACAAATAATTATACCTCATAATATATCCTTAATTGTCTCTATTATTTTATCTTGATCTTCGATTGTTAAATATGGATACATGGGAAGACTAACAACTTTTTTGCAAATTCTTTCTGCAGTTTTAAAAATATTCTCACAATTAATTAATTCATTTTTAGAAGATTTATTAAAAGCAGGTTGTCTATAAAGAAGTGTGGGGTAATGAACGCTTGTTGGTATATTTCTTTCTTTGAGTTTTAATTGAAAAGATTCTCTATTTTCTACTTGAATTGTATATTGCGCAAAGACACTAAGATTATCTTCAGATATTCTAGGAGTTGCATCAAATCCTAATTGATTTAAAGCATTTGTATAACGATTTGCTACCTTATTTCTTAGATTAATTTCTTGATTAAAAATTTTAAGTTTTGCTAATAGAACTGCAGCTTGAAGAGTATCTAGTCTTCCATTAATTCCTATCTCTTGATGAAAGTATCTTTTAGTTTGACCATGTAAGGAAATAATTCTCATTTTATCTGCAAGTTCTTTATCGTTGGTGAAACATGCTCCACCGTCTCCGTAACAACCTAGAGGCTTACTTGGGAAAAAGCTTGTTGTTCCAATAGTGCTAAGATTGCAACTCTTTTTTTTCTTATGCTCTGCCCCAAAACTTTGGGCACCATCTTCAATTACAGGTAAATTAAACTTTTTAGCTACTTTATTTATACTGGTAAAATCAGCAGTTTGACCGTATAAACTAACTGGAATAATCGCTTTAGTTTTTTTTGTAATCCTTTCTTCCATCTTTTGAGGATTGATATTGTAGGTATTTGGATCTATATCAACATATTTGGGAGTCGCTCCTAAAAGTACAATTGTCTCAGTAGTAGATATAAAAGAAAATGGAGTAGTTATTATCTCGTCACCAGGTTTAGTACCTATGGCCATTAATGCGATTAGTAACGCGTCAGTACCACTAGAAGTGGTAATACAAAACTTTGAGCCAGTAAAGTTTTTTAAAGATGATTCAAGTTCAATTACCTCCGGTCCCTGAATAAAGTTTCCTTCATTAAGAACTTTTTGAATTCTCTTATTGATCTCATCACGTAAAGTTAATTTTTCAGATATGAGAACATTTTGTTGGGCCTCTAAGTCTATAAATTTCATTTTTTTATTTATTGGATTTGTATCTAACTAAAAAATTATCATTCAAAGTGTAATTATCCCCTGTATGAGGGCATAAATATTTATCATTCCCTTTCAAAGGTATATTAATCCTTTCACCATAAGCACTCATCCAACCAATTTGTTTTGCTGGGACTCCCACCATTAATGCGTATGGCTTTACATTTTTATTAACTAATGATCCGGCACCAATAAAAGCATATTCGCCGATTTCAATTCCACAAATTATTGTTGAATTAGCACCTAAAGTTGAACCATCACTGATAATAGTTCTTTTATATTCATTTTTCCTATTAATTTCTGACCTTGGGTTATAAACATTTGTAAATACTACACTTGGCCCGCAAAATACATTATCGCCAATTTCAACGTTATCAAAAATCGAAACGTTGTTTTGAACTTTTACATTGTTTCCAAGTTTTGCTTTACCTGCAATGAAAACGTTTTGGCCTAATGTGCAACATTCACCAATTTTCGCGCCCTTACAAATATGAACCCAATGCCATATTTTTGAGCCTTTTCCAATATTAACTCCCTCATCAACTATTGAAGATGGATGGATATAAATAAAATCTTTATTATTCAAATTATATAAATGTAAATTTGCCTCATTTCAAAATAATACTACAAACAAAATGGAAAGTTAGATAATATTTTCAATTTTTATTGCAATCGGTTTTGTTAAGGATTTATATTTATAAAGACTTTACTGAAAAACTTTTTGTTGAAAGATAAGACTATTTTAATTACAGGCGTGGCAGGTTTTATAGGGAGCAGACTTGCTAAAAGACTTATAGAAAATGGATCTAAAGTTATTGGAATTGACAATTTAAACAAATATTATGATGATGGTCTAAAAAATCAAAGATTAAGACTTATCACTGAATCATTTAATAGCTATAACTTTGAATTTCGTAAAATAAATATAGAAAATTATGACCGGTTAATGGATGTTTGTCATGAGTTTAACCCAAATATAGTAATTAATCTCGCGGCACTTGCAGGTGTAAGAAGTTCTATAGATAATCCTAGAGAATATATCTCAACAAATTTGGTTGGTTTTGCAAACGTTCTTGAAGCATGTAGAAATTTTAATGTAAAAAATTTCATCTATGCATCTAGTAGTTCTATTTATGGTGGGAGTAAACAATTCCCCTCTAAAGAATCTTCGATATCAGATCACCCAGTCAGTTTATATGCAGCAACAAAAAAATCTAACGAAGTCCTGGCACATTCTTATAGCCAACTATACGGGATACCATCTATAGGATTGCGTTTTTTCACTGTTTATGGCCCTTTGGGTAGACCAGATATGGCACCAATGCTTTTTGCAAAATCTATTTTAAGGAATGAACCAATAAAAATATTCAATAATGGAAATATGATGCGAGACTTCACTTATATTGATGACGTAATAGATGCAATTTTAGGATGTTGTGATAAACCTGCTTGTTCTGATAATGATTTTGATTTTTCCAATCCTAACCCAGCTAGATCTTTTGCACCTCATATGATTTTTAACGTTGGAAATGGAAAATCAGTTCCTTTAATGCGATTTATTAATCTTCTTGAGAAAGAACTGAAAAAAGAAGCAATAAAAGAATATTTACCGATGCAACTTGGTGACGTCAAAGAAACCTACTCGAATATTAAAAATATTAATGATTGGATAGGATTTATTCCCAAAATTAATATCGAAGAGGGTACAAAGAAATTTATAAAATGGTTTTTGGAATATTATTAAAAATTCAAATTTTAGCTTTGGAAATGATATCGCAATATTTATGAGATACTTAGTAAGTATTTAAAAAATAATTGTGAACTTTAGAAATAGGAATATACATCTAATTACTGGAGGTGCTGGATTTATAGGTTCAAATCTAATATCAAAATTATTAATAAATGAAGGTAATCAAATTATATGTTTAGATAATTTATTAACAGGTAATTATGAAAATATTAGAAAGTGGGAGAATAATCCAAATTTTTTATTTTTGAACCAATCTGTTCTTGAAAAAAAAGATTTCGATTTTGAATTTAATTATATATGGCATTTAGCTTGTCCTCCATCTCCTAAATATTATTATAAAAATCCAATTCAGACTTCTAAGATAATATATTCGGGCACTTTAAGAATTCTAGAGTTGGCTAAAAAAAATAAAGCTGACTTTTTATTCGCTAGCTCTAGTGAAGTATATGGCAACTCACTATCAATTCCAATGGATGAAGAGCTTTGTGGAATGATTAAAACATCAAGCAATAGAAGTTGCTATTCAGAAAGTAAAAGATTGGCAGAAACACTTTGCTTTGATTTTCAAAGGCAATATAATCTAGGTATTAAAATAGCTAGAATTTTTAATACTTTTGGTCCAGGAATGTCGACAACCGATGGCAGAGTTATAAATACATTTATTGTTAACGCTATTAAAAACCTACCCCTTTATATAAATGGTGATGGCAATCAAACAAGGAGTTTTTGTTATGTAGATGATATTATTGAAGGTATGATTTCATTAATGTATTCTTCTCATAATGGTTCCTTTAACTTAGGATTCCCGCAAGAGATTTCAGTATTGGACTTAGCGAAAAAGATATTAAATAAAGTTGAATCATCTTCGGATTTGATTTTTAAGGAAGGTTATCATGACGAACCTTTGAGAAGAAAACCATCAATACAAAAAGCAAAGAAGAAATTATTATGGGAACCAAAAATCTCTTTAGAGGAAGGTTTGGATTCAACGATTAGATTTTTTAGAGAATTGCTTAATGATGAATCAAAAAATTGATACTATTTTGTAAATAAATGAAAAATTTTCAAAATACAATAAAAAAAATATGTTGTATCGGCGCAGGTTATGTTGGAGGTCCAACGATGGCTGTTATCGCATTAAATTGTCCTGAATTAGAAGTTCATGTGGTTGATATTAGTGAAGAAAGAATTAATAAGTGGAATAGCAAAGATCTTACAAAGTTACCAGTTTATGAAAAGGGTTTAGACAAAATTATTGAGAAAACTAGAGATATAAATTTATTTTTTTCTACAAATATTGACTTGGCTATCGAAGAGTCCCAAATGATTTTTATTTCCGTTAATACTCCTGTTAAACAAAGTGGTATTGGGGCAGGACAAATGAGTGACTTAAGATATGTTGAGTCTTGTACTAGAAGAATTTCTGATAAAGCAAAGGGACATACTATTGTTGTCGAAAAAAGTACACTGCCTGTCAGAACTGCTGAAACAATCAAATCAATATTGAGTTGTACAAATAATGAGTATGAAAAAACTTTTTCTGTTTTGTCAAATCCTGAATTTTTGGCAGAGGGAACTGCAATTAATGATTTACAAAACCCAGATAGAGTTTTAATTGGCGGAGAGGATCCTGATTCTATTTCAGTTTTAGAAAAAATTTATTTAAATTGGGTACCTAACCACAAAATCATAAAGACAAGTCTCTGGAGTAGCGAACTCTCGAAATTAGCATCAAATGCTTTTTTAGCTCAAAGAATCAGCTCAATTAACTCCATATCAGCATTTTGTGAAGTTTCCGGTGCGGATGTAAATGAAGTTTCTCAGGCTATAGGAAAAGACCAAAGAATAGGTCCTCAATTTTTAAAATCTGGGCCAGGATTTGGAGGGAGTTGTTTCAAAAAAGATATATTGAATTTGGTTTATTTATGTAATTATTTTGGCTTAAAAGAAGTCGGAGATTATTGGCAAGGAGTAATTAATATTAATGAGTGGCAGCAAGATAGAATATACAAAATTATTGTGGATAAACTATTTGGAAATATTACAGGCAAGAAAATTGCAATTTGTGGATTTGCATTTAAAAGCGGAACTAATGATACTAGAGAATCGCCTGCAATTTCAGTTTCAAAAAAGCTATTATCAGAAGGCGCTTTTTTAAAAATACATGACCCAAAAGTAAAAATCTCTCAAATCAAAAAAGATCTTGTTGGTCACAGTTTTATAGAAGATTCATCAATTATTGATAAATCTATTGTCCAGGGATCATGGACTTTTTCTGATGATATTTTTACCACAACCCAAGATGTAGATGCAATTGTGATTTTAACGGAGTGGGATGATTATAAAAATGTTGATTGGGAAAGGATTTCTTTTCATTTAAGACAGCCAGCTTGGATATTTGATACAAGGGGAGTCTTAGATTCATCAATAGTTAAAAAATATGATTTTAATTATTGGAAACTTGGTGACGGTAACCAAAAAAACTAATAAATTCTTTTTGAATTCTTAAGAGCTAATTACTGCTCCTTCTTTTTTTTTGATCATGCAAGTTAATCCTGACAAAAATATCCAAAAGGTAATTCCAATTCTGAAATCAAAATATTGTATATCAAACATTTGAGATATAAACAAAGTGAAGAATGCTGTCCACCAAGCTTTATCAAAAATACTATTTTTAATATTTTTGTTTTTTAAATAAACTTTATAAAAAGATAAAGCAAGAATTTTCAATACCATAAATAAAAAGATTAAGGAAGTAATTATTCCATAAGAAATAGCAACCTCCATTATTAAATTATGTGGATGATATATCCATTTATTTAACTTCTCTACCCCAAAAAGAATTGAAAAGTTTCCTGAACCCCACCCCAAAAAAGGTTTTTCATAAATTAGTTTTATTGATTCCTGCCATATACTTAATCGTGCTGAGTTTTCTAATAAAAAAGAGTTTGAGTTTAATTGATTTAAATTTAATGTATTTAAAATGACTTCAGGGAATATTAAATTCAGTGTTGAGTAAAATATCTTTGGGGCAATCAAAATAAAAAAAGATGCAAATGCAACAATAAGTAATAGAATTCCCACTAATAAAAAAAGTGAACTTATTTTATTAGTTAAAAAGGTAAAAGTTAATAAGGACCCCAATAATGCATTTCTTGATTCGGTTAAAATTATTGAAAAAATTAATAATCCCAGGAAAATAAGTAGAAATATTTTTTTTTGGATTTTATTATTTTTAACTTTTAGACAAGCTAAACATAGGGGAACAAGAAGTAAAAACCAAGAACCTGTGTAGTTAGGGTTATTAAAAAGGCCCTCCATCGGTTCACTATCAGTTATGGGTCTTTGAAACCAAATTATAAGATTTCTGAATATTCCTATTGGGCCAAACCAATCAAAAAACTTTTGTCCAAAACCTGAAATAAATAATGGAATTGATCCTGATAAGTATGCATAAATGACATTTTTACGTTTGTTTAAATTATTTAAATAAGGCTGAAAAAAAATATAACAACCTATGAAAGGTAGCCAATTTGCAATTCCTACTATATTTAAATAAGGCTGAAAGCCATCTATATTTATTTTTAGAAAATACGTTCTTATTAAAACATTAATAAGTATGATTGCTCCAAATATCAGGAAAGGATAATTCGATTTGTTTGTAAGGCAATAAGATTTATGCTTAGATATCGAAATTACTAAAGAAATTAATAAAAATATGGCGGATATTGAAGGTGCAGACAATAAAAGAAATATACCAATAATGAATAAAATATTGCCCTTTTCAATATGTAGAAATTCTTCAAATATTAATTTCATAAATTATTAAAATGCCTTTTTAATTATATGCATTTAAAACTACTTAAATTTAGTAAAGCGAATAGTAAAATATTTAATTAACGCTTCCTGCAGGATTCGAACCTGCGGCCCACTGCTTAGAAGGCAGTTGCTCTATCCAGCTGAGCTAAGGAAGCATTTTTTTATTATATCTAAAC
>MDSZ01235872.1_pt1 | contig 40331 bp, 38 predicted proteins | sample 811201 | NCBI WGS metagenome assembly MDSZ01 (sample SAMN05326647, study PRJNA326480) | marine metagenome | isolation source: seawater | place: Indian Ocean: North | collected 2010
AGGCTGGATGTGGAAGCGCAGTAATGCGTGCAGCTGACCAGTACTAATAGCTCAATTGGCTTGATTTATGCACTGAAAAAAATTTTTATGGATCTAAAAAAAAAAATAAGCGTAGTTGTTTGTGTTAAAAATGAAGAAAAAAAAATCCGAAAATGCTTGTCATCAATTAAAAAAAACAAAATTATTAGAGAAATTATATTAGTTGACGGGAATTCAAGTGATAGAACTGTAATTTTATCAAAACCATTTGTTAATAAAATAATTTTATCAAAGAAGAAAAATTTAACAGCAGATAGACAACTCGGTATTGATAACTGTAAATCTGATATTATTGCAATGATTGATGCAGATCATGTTCTAAAAAAAAATGACTTACCAAAATTGTTTAAAGATTTAATAGATATGAACTTTGATATGGTACAATCACAACTAAAAACAAAAAATAAAAGTTTTTTAAATCTATTAGAACAAGAAGCATGGGATATTACTCATAATTTACCAGGAAAAAAAATGATGATTGGAGTTGCACCATGCATATATAAAAAAAAAATTTTTAAGTTGGTAAAATTTGATGATAGAATCACGAAAACAATAGATGATACAGATTTTATGTATAGGTTAAGTAAAATTAAAAAATTTAGATATGGAATTGGTAAAACTAAAATAATACAAGATCATGACCCTAGTATCTATAGTTTTGTTAAAAAATTTTTATGGTATGGATATGGTGATGCTGAGTTTATAAAGAAACATCCAAAAAAAATATTTTCTATTTTATTTCATCAATTAATAAGATATCCATTAATTTATTCTATTAGAGCAATTTTTAAGTTTAAATTTAAATCAATTATTTATTTTTGTTTACAAGGATATATTAGATTTGTAGGACTTATTTCTTATTTAATTATTAAAAATGAACAAAATCAAAAATAAATTAAATCTTCTAATCAAAATTCTTAAAAGAAGTAAAAACACCGAACCATTACTTCATGGGAAGATAGTTGCAATGAGCTATCTTACTGTGGCTGTTGAACCTATTTTTCAAAATAAAAAAATCAAAAATGTTGAGCGTGAAATAGTTGAAATTATTGATAAAACTATCTCAATATTTAACTCATATGTCATTCTATCTAAGTTTAGTACAAACAAAGACATTCGGAGTTCTTCTTTTTTAAAAAATAGAACATTTATTTCAATGCACAAAAATTTATGGCAAGAAATATGGCCTGAGCATTCTCTTAGAGATTACGATAGGCTTGTTGAATATAGAGGAAAAAGATTAGACTATAACAGTATTAGAAAACAATTTCTTAACAAAGAAGTTTTAGACTTTGGATGTGGAAATGGATCAATATCAATAGCACTAATGAAGAGAGGTGCCAAGAATGTTTTGGGTGTAGATTTCGGAAAAAAAAACATTTTGGCAGCTAGAAAATGGTCTAAGATTTATAAATTTGACAAGAAAATGAAATTCATCTGTGGTGACATTCTGAAATTTAAAATTAAAAGAAAATTTGATTTTATAGTATGTTCCGCTGTTCTACATCATTTAAAAAATCATTCGCAATTGATAAGAGCAATGAAGAATATAAAATCTGTTTGTAAAAAAGGAACTTATTTATATTTTTACGTAAGAGGATATGGTGGAGCAAGATCATTAATACAAGAAAGCTGTGTTAAGTGTTTTGAAAATGTTGATGCAAAAATAATAAGAGAACATTTGCATATTCTCAATTTTTCTAGAGAAAAAATTACACACATGGTAGATTGGTTTAAGGCAATTTACCTGCAAACCAAACCTGAAAAGTTGCATAAGTTATTTAAAAATTTAGGTTTTAAAAATTATATAAGGTTAAAAGGCCCTCATAAAAATGATCTTGATATAAATCAAATAAAAAATGACAATAAATCCAATATAAAGTTTGGTACAGGTGAGTTAAGGTATATTTGTGAATATAAAAAATAAATTTCAAAAAGACGGTTATGTTGTTATTCCTAAAGTATTAAATACTAATGAAATAGATATTATTAAGAATATCTCATCAAAAATTTTTGGTAAATTTTATGAGAAAAAAAAAAGTTGGAACTCTCTATCATTTAACAGATATATAGCGCAACTTAGGAAAAAATTTCCAGAAAAGTTTAGTTATTTTTATAATACATTACAATCTAACATTAATCTTAAAAAAATAGCTTCTAACAAAAAAGTAATAAATAATATTAAAAATATTTTAAGTATTGATGAGTCAAATGTTTCTCATTCAATAAGCCATATGAGAATAGACTCATTTATTGATCAGAGAAATTCATATGATTGGCATCAAGAAAGGAGCTACTATCCTATGAATGAAGATGGTAATGGTATTGTCGTTTGGATTGCTCTATCAAAAATATCCAACAGCATCGGACCTCTTCACGCTCTTAAAGGCAGTCATAAAGAAGGGTTCATTAATCCCTCTACAATTAAAAAAAAGAATCATTCAACTCAGCATAAAATACCTAAACAAATAATTGACAAATATAAGTCCAATTTAAAAGTATTTAATTTAAATCCAGGAGATGCAATTTTTATGAATATGAATACATTTCATAAATCTGGAAAAAATAAATCTAATAAATTTAGACTTTCAATAGTTGCACGTTATCATGATAATTCTAAAGATGACTTTCGACCTTTTTATGATACTGGAAATTATTTTTATTCAAATGTCAAAAATTCTGAATTCAAAAATTTTTAAAAATTCTTTTATTTCCAACTTTTTTGTAAGAATAAAATATTGTTTCAATTAAAATTGAGTAAAGCACTGTAGATATTATTGTTGTAGTGTAAAAAGGTATGGCCATAACATAACATTGTAAAAAACCCTCAACTGTATAACCATAACTCCCATTAGACCAAACTCCAAAATTAGAAATTACAAAAAAGATAAACGAACCAACTAAAACGCCAGAAAACCTTTTTAATATACTGCCTAAAAAATATTTTGAAATTAATCCAATAATCAAAATGCTTCCCCATGTAAATAATATAGAGCTATGAAAACCAATTATTAGATCAGTGATTGCAAAACTTAAAATTACAGACGGAATAAATCTTTTACCCAATAAAGCAGGAACATAGAAGCTTAGAGCAAGAAGACTTGTAAAATTTGGTGGGTGAGGGATAAGTCTACTAGCTGCTAATGTAATAAATATACAAACAGAAAATTTTATATAATTCATATTGTTTAATCATATATTTTTTTTATAAAATTGAAACATTTATAAATTTATTTATTTGATAATACTTAAAATAAACTCTTAATGCCAAAAGTTATTTGTCTACCATCCTGATTATAAGTTGCGGGCTTTTCATATCTTTCATTTAGTAAATTTGTTAATTTTAAAGAGAAAATATTACCAAATAAATTTTTTGTTAAAGATAAATCTACAATATCTGTACTTTTTTGTTTAGAATTTGCTGACCCATCCCAATCAATAAATTTACCTGTAAATTTATAGTTTAAATTCAAATTGATATTACCAAATGGACTATTCAAATTTTTTTTTGAATAATTTAAACCATATGACAAATCTGGTCTACGTGATTGTGCTTGACCATTTGTCTTTCTGCTCTTTGAAAATAAATTATAAAAAGCGATACTTTCATTTTTTCGATTAAAAGAAATTTCATTTTCAAGTCCTTCCTGATTTATATCAATCAATTTATTTTCGTGCTTGCTATAAGCAGAATTGGTCTCGATTTGATCATAAATTTTTGCTCTGTAAGCAGTAGATTTAAATTTCATATTCTTTAAAAAATTATAAGCAAATGTTAATTCATTTGTCTCACTTTTTTCAGGATTTAACCCTGTGTTTCCACCAATCCCATAGTTATCTGATCCATATAATTCATATAAAGTAGGATTTCTAAGACCAGTAGAATGTGTCAGACCAAATTCAAATTTTTCGAAAAATTTTGTATAGTTTATTTTATAAGTTTGGTTTCCACCTGTCGTATTATGATCATCAGATCTTCCATAAAATGATAAAATTGAGTCTTTATTAAATTTAAAGCCAATATTACCAAAAATTCCAAAATTGCTAATATGCCCCTTAGTGGAAGCATTGTAACTACCTCTGTTTTCAAATGAACCCCAGTCATACTTGTACTCACTACCATAACCATAAGAGATTTTATTCGAAAGTTTGTTCTTACTATCAGCTTTTATAACCAGGCTATCACTATAATATTCATCTAGATAACTTGAGTTTTCATACTCTCTATCATAACCGTGATAATGAAAAGTAAGATTACTCTCTTTTTTTTTTGTTACATGTTCTAAAGCAGTTTGGATCGTATACATTTGGTTGTCAGAAACATATCCATTTTCATCTGAAGCACTGTTATCATAATCAGCAACAGTTTTTCTTGAATAAATCGTAGATCTTAATTTAAGATTATCATTTAGCCATTTTTCTCCATTTAAATTTAACTGAAAATTTTCTACTCCGTCATATTCAGACCCCCCCGAGATTGAACTTCCTGTTTCACTTAAATTTACGGAACTTTTTAAATTCAAATGCCAACCATTATCAGTTATTTTCGTATAATTTATGCTTGATGAATTGTTCTTTCCACTAAAACCACTTATAGAATAACTGTTTGTGTAATCTATTGATGTTATAAAATTTATAGCACCTGCTATAGCACTTGGACCAAAATGAGCTCCATTAGGACCTTTGTAAACCTCAATAGATTGAATGTTTTGTATAAAATCTTGACCAAAATCGTGGAGGCCATCTGTGGAAGATTGATCATTGATACTTATTCCATTAATCATCACAAGTGTATGATTTGACTCAGATCCTCTTGTAAAAATCGAAGTTTGTTGACCTTTTGTGCCTGATTGAAAAACATCTATTCCAGAAATATTTTTAAGAATATCGTTAATGTCAACAGCACCCAAATTTTCAATTTCTTGTTTTGATATAATTATTTTATTTATTCCAATTTCAGAATATTCAGAGGTATTAGGTGTTTTTTTTATAGTTATACAGGGAACACCCTCTCTATTATCCCATTCACATATTTTTAAAGATTCTGCGTATAAATTAGACGTTATAAATACAAATAAAAAAAAGATTTTTACCAACATAAGCATTCCAAAGTTTAAAGTCACTACCAACTAGATAGTGAAATGTTATTTATATGCCGATGCTAATTTTTCATTGCAGAATTAGACTTTTCCTGGCCTTCATTCAACAGCGGACTAGATTGGGTGGCGCTCGGACTTTAACCGTTGCAGGAACAGCAAATGAATTTCACATTTATTTCCCACCATGCATTTCAATCTAAAAAAATACTATATGATAAAAACTTATAAAACAACAATTTATTTATAAATGAACTAAGCTTGAATATTTTTTTCCTGAAGTTTTTGCAGTCTAAGATCTTTACGCTTCTGTTTTTTCTTTAAATACTCATCAAAACACTTCAAGCTCTTTTTTCTATTATTTGATTGATCGGTGTTTTGACTAAACCTATCCCCATCTGAAGTTTGAGATCCTTCCCAATTTACCATTCCGTCCATCACTTCATTACCCTGGGAAGCTATTTTTTTCATATAATTCTTTTTCATTTCAACAGACCCTACTTGACCAGATGGACTAGCACTATGTCTAAAACCTCTAAACGATGCATCTTTGTTGTCATATAAATTTTCTATTTGAGTAAGTGTACTCTCTTTTTGACTGTCAAAATAATTTTTCATTAAAGTTTTGTTTGCCCATTTAAGTGAATCATAAAATTCTTCATTTGATAGTTCAGTAAAATTACACGCAATCAAATCTGAATTTAAATGTTTTTTTTCATAAAAGTCTTCTGCAGGATTATCTTTATCCAAAAGACCTCTTTTAATAGCTTCATAATACAGGGGTGAGCCAGGATAAGGTGTAACAGGTCGTATTGTTCTTTTTTGAGAAAAATCATCATATTTCAAAAGAAAATCGACAGATTTTTTTAAAGTTTCTCTATTGTCACCAATATTTCCAAAAATAAAGTTAAGTCCAGGACTTATTCCAACTTTCAAAGTGTCTTCAATACCTTTAATTATCATTTCTGGCCGCAATCCTTTTTTCATATTATTCAAAACAGTTTGATCCATAGATTCAATTCCATAATTAATAAAATGACAACCAGCGTCTTTCATTAGTTGTAAAAGTTCCTCTGAACAATAATTTAATCTTCCATTACAATTCCATCTAATAGGCAAGTCTCTTTTTAGGAACTCTAAACATACAGCTTCTGTATGTTCAACTGAGGACATAAGTAAGTCATCCTGAAAAGCTATATAGTTAATCCCGTAATCCTTATAAAGTTTTTCTATTTCATCTAAAAGAGGTTCGGGTGTTCTAATTCTGTAACCAGGATCCATTCTGTAACAGAATGTACATTTAAACGAACAACCTCTTGCAGACATCAATGGAAAACAAAAATCTGTCGTTTTAACTTTTGGCATTCTAAGCATTCTGTAATAATGCATAGGAAAATCTTCATAAGGGATTGGTGGCAATGAATCTAAATCGTGGACAAGATGAGCTCTTTGTGTTTTTTTTAGCTTTCCATTTTCCAACCATGCTATACCAGGCACTTTTTCGAATGAGCTTTTATTTTCTATCGCATCTAGTAATGCAGGTAGCGTTATTTCACCTTCACCCATACAAACTACATCACAACCAGATTTTTTCAAAAAAAACTCTGGTTCTGGGGTTGGTCCATAACCTCCCATTAAATAAATTGGTCTTTGTTTTGAATTATTAATTGCATTAGAAAGAGATTTCATTTTCTGATATTGATAATATCCAGCAATTAAACTTAAAATAACTACATCATATCTATTTTTGTCTAAATGAACTCTTAGTTCATCGTCTGCATAGTGGTGCATATCCTGATGCCAAATATCGTATTTATGTCCTGCTTTTTTAAGGACCGCCGTGAGTGCACCCACACCCATTGGGAAAACATGGTCATATGAGCCATTATCATATACAACAAAAAGAACTTTAAGTGACATTATCAGGACTGTATATATTTTTTTAATATTATGTAAACCATAAAGTAAGAATATTATTTATTTATTTTTAAACAAATTAATTTTTTTCTGTATAGAATTAAATTTACTTATTGAAAAATCGTTAAAATCCTCTTTTTTGCTTAACCTTATCAATTTTGATTTATCAATTTTTAAAAATTTTATTCTTTTTCTTTTTTTTAGAAAGTTTACAAAATAGTCAATACTAAGTTTACATGCCAGCATTGAATTAAAAAATAAGTTTTTATTGATAATTTCTTTTAAATGAAAAATTGACAAAACTTTTCCGTTATCTATTTTTTTTGATAATAACATTAAACTTGCTCCTATCTTTTTAAATTGTAAATCATTGACTGCCCAAAAATTACAATCTGTACCTCTATAAAAGGGCATTACTCCCATGTGGATATTTAATGCTTTCTTTTTCTTTAGATAATCGAATAATTTACCTTTTATAAAACTTGATCCAAAAATTAAAAAAATATTGGCATTATTGAAATCGTCTATCTTTATTAATTTTTCTAAATTTAAATCTCCATATTTGAAATTTATTTTTTTAATATTAGAACTTTTAAGTTTTATATCTTTAAAAATTCTTTTTTCAGCATTTCTTACATTTTTAAAATATAATTTCTTTTTATTTGTTATTTTACTTCGAATGAGAGGTTTATTTTCACATATGTAAAGTATCTTATCGAAATTATCACTTAACATTTTAACAAAATATTTATGTCTATTAAAGCATGATGTGAATATAACTATTCTCATAATCTATTAATATTTATTCTAGGTATTAAAAGTGAATTTTTAGATTTTATTTCATTATTTTTAAATGCAAATTTAATATTATTTTTTTTAAGAATATTAAAACATTCACTATTATACTTTCCTATTGGATAGGAAAAATGGAAAATTTTTCCTTTAATAAGTTTTTCTAATATATTTTTATTTAAAACTATTTCTTCTCTTTGTATTTTTTTATTTAATTTATCAAAATTAAAAAAATGTGAATGTGTGTGTAAACCTATGGTATGTTTTTTAGATAAACTTAGAATTTCAGATTTGTTCATATATATTTTTTTATGGAATTTTTTAAAATCAAATTTTTTTTTGATAAATAATTTTTTTAATAATCTATTATATAGCTTATAATTATGAGACCTTACTAATCTAATTTTAATTTCATCATGTGAATAATAAGGAAATTTTTTTTTTTGTATTTTAATTTCCTTTTTTTTGAAAAAAGCATCATTTTTAAAAAGTTTAAAAAAATCTTCATAAAATTTTTTTGAAATTGGATAGTAAAATTTTTTGAAAAATTTAGATAATTCATGATAATTAAATTTATTCTCAAAATGAAAAGTATTTAAAAAAAAAATTCCAGTTTGATTGTATTTTTCAAGAATTGGTTTTGCTAAATGAAATTGAGATTTAAGTCCATCATCAAAAGTATAAATATAATTTTTTTTTAAATTTTTTTTAACAATTTTTTCAAAATTTCTTTCTGATATAGATCCCTCTATTTTATGAAATTTTTTACTATGAAGGTAGTGTAACATTATGTATCTAAAATTTTTCATTCTTTTCTAAAATCTAATATTTATTGAAAATTTTATCATTCTTTTTTAAAGAATTAATAATTCTATAAATAATTTCGGATGAATTTTTTCTATAGTATGGATTTTTACAACTATTTAAATTATTTAAGAATTTTTTATTTTTTTTTACAAAATTAATTTTTTTTATTATATCTTTTTTATTGTTATCACAGTTAACGATGTTGCATGACTGAGGTCGTTCATTTTGTCTATTTCCAATATTGATTACAGGTTTTTTAAAAATTGAAGCTTCGATTATACCAGCTGACGAATTTCCAATGATTCCAGATGATTGATTTAATATATCTAAAAATTCAGACCTTTCTAAATTACTTATGATCTTAATTTTTTTATTTTTTGATTTTTTTAGTATAGAGATAACTGATTTAAAACCCATATCTGTGTTCGGATAAACCCATATCACGTTAAGATCAGTTTCTCTAATAGCTTTGAGCAAAGAAGAAAGTTGATTTTTTAAATTTTTTTGCTCATTTAGGATTGGATGATAAATTACAACGTAAAAATTTTTTATTTTAACTTTTTTTTTCCTAATATCATCTAGTTGTGGTGCACCAGTAAAAAAAATTCTATTTTTTTTTTCTCCCCAATTTTTTAATCTCTTACATGCATCTTTCGATGGTGCAAAATGTATATGAGCAAATTTTGCTATAGCTCCTCTTGCCAGATCATCAATATGACCAGATTTATCACCAGCTTGCACGTGCGCTAAAGGAATATTCATGTATGAACAAGTAATACAAAAAGCTAAAGTTTCAATTCTGTCTCCAGTCAAAACAACTAATTCAGGTTTTATTTTATTTAAAACTTTAGAATATCTTGTAATTGACTCTCCTAGAACAGAAGCCCAGGTGTAAACCTTATCAGTAGGTACTCCAAATTTTATTTTATAATTTATTTTAAGTTTATTTTTTTTAAAAATCTTACTATCTATTTTAGATATTTTTTCTAGGTAATTTCCTGATACTAATATTTTAAAGGGACGTTTTTTTTTCTTAAAAACTTTAATAATATTATTTGCATAAGAAAAAGTTGCCCTAGAGTCAAAAAAAAATAAAATTTTTTTTATTTTATCTGTTGCCATTTGAGCTTTTTATTAATTTGGATGTTATTATTTGATTTTTTTCCCAAGACTTGAAAGAAAAATTTTGCCGGTATTTCATTTTTTTTTGGTGCCGGTCTCTTCACAGATATGTTTCTTTTTGAAAAATTCTCATTTTTTTTTATATCTCTAATAGTAACTACAGACTCTCGAGCCCAACTGATTATTTCTTTTTCCTCTTTATGAATTATTTTTTTATCATTTTTTGTGGCAAAAAAAACTGCATTACATCCATCAACTAACTCTTTCAATTCATTTGGCTCTAATGACGAAGCATGATCGGGACCTTTAGCTTTCTTATTAAGAGTAAAATGTTTTTCAATAATTCTTGCTCCCAAAGCTACTGCACCAATTGATGTATAAATAGTAGATGTATGATCAGATAATCCAGCAACTACATTAAATTTTTTTTCATACTGATTTATTATTTTTAAATCTGAAATTTTAGGATCACATGGATATGATGAAGTGCATTGTGTTAATGCAATATTTTTATTTATTTTTATTATTTTTTTATAAGTTTCCTCAACTTCTTTCATTGTTGACATACCAGTTGATATTATTGTTGGCTTTTTTTTTTTTGCGATATGAACTTGTAAGGGAATATTTGTTAATTCCCCAGAACCAACTTTAAAAACATTTAGCTTAATATCTTTTTCTAAAATATCGGCAGATTTAAAGGAAAAAGGAGTACATAAATAATCAATTTTTTTTTTCTCACAATAATTTTTAAGATATTTATGCTCTTTAATATTAAGATTTGTTCTTAACAACGTATCATACAGAGTTTCTGAGAAATTTGATGATTTTGGTGTATCTCGTAACATTTCATCATCTAATACATGAAATTGAAATTTAATAGCAGAGACACCAGCTTCAACAGCTTTATCTATCATTTTTTTTGCTAAAGAAATTTTCCCCTCATGATTTATGCATGCCTCAGCAATAATGTATGGTTTTTTAAGATAAGAAATTTCTTTTCCTAAAATTCTAAATTTTGAAATCATTTAATGAAGTTTTTTTGAAACTTTATAGTCAATAATATCATTTATATCAATAGATTCATACTTATCAGTAATATAGTAAACCCAATTTGTTTTTGGATATATTTTTTTACGTGATAAAAAAAATTTCTTTGAAACAAAGTATGCTAAACCATTTTCATATAAAAAGGGTTTTATATATTGAGTCATTAACCTTTTTTTATTGATGGGATTAAAATAACTTTTTGAATAAGAGCTTAAATTTCCAAATATTTCACTGACAGTTAAACAATGATTAAGTTTTTTTCTAACACAAAATTTGATAAATTTTTTTAATGTAGAAATTTTTCTTAATGGAGAAGTTGGTTGAAGTAAAATAATTCCACTATAATTTTGAAATTTTAAGTTCTCTAAAGTTTCAATTATGGCAGTCTCTATTTTTGAATTTGTTTTTGAATTTTTTTCACTTCTTTTTATAAAATTTATATTTAATTTTTTACCAATATTTAAAATTTTTTTATTGTTTGATGAAAGTATTATATTCTTACGTTTGAACATTTTTGATCTAAGCGCATGCTTTATTGTAATTTCAACTAAAGTTTGATTATTTATTTTTTTTAAGTTTTTATTTTTGATTCTACTTGACCCTCCTCTAGCTGGAATAAAACACAATAGATTTGATGTTTTTAGCATAATAACTTATAAGATATTTTGATTATAAAATGAATCTAAAAAATCCACGTATCAAAGTATGCCTAATAGGAGCTGGTCGAATAGGTTTTAAACTAGAATTTGATAAAAGAAGAAGTAAACCAGCATCACATTATGGAATGTGGCTAAGTAATAAAAAAATTATTTTTTCTGCTATTGCAGAAAAGGGTGATTTAACTTTCTTCAAGAAAAAAATTAATAAAAAAATCAAGATTTACAAAGATTATAAAAAAATGATAAAGCTAGAGAAGCCAAACGTAGTTTCTATTGCAACCTGGAAAGACTCACATTACAAAATCACTAGTAATTGCATAGATCTTGGACTTAAAAATATTGTATTAGAGAAACCTTTAGCAAATAATATTTCTCAAGCGCTAAAACTTCATTCAAAAATAAAAAAAAAAAAAATTAATATATTTATTAATCATAGAAGAAGATTTGATGATGAAATAATTAAACTTAGAAAAAAAATAAAAAATAGATTAATTGGAGATATTTTACATGTGTCAGCAAATTATGTTTATGGAATTCTAACTACTGGGACACATTTAATTGATACATTGAGAATGTTGTTAAATAATGTAGCAGGAGAAGTAACTCATGTTATTGGTGTTAAAAATGAATTCAATAATTTTTGCCCTAAAGATGATCAAAATATTGATGGCTATTTATTTTTCAAAAATGGCCTTAAGGCTAGTTTACAATCCCTTAGTATGAAAGATTATGATAATTTTGATATCCATATATATGGTTCAAAAGGATTGATCTCAATAAAGGGGATAGGACGAGATGGTTTTCTATATAAAGTTATTAAATCAAAAGAACATTCAGGTTTTACTGAATTAGATAACAATCCTAAAAGATTATTTGGACCTAAACCAAGAAATCAATTTGGTAGACTATCAAAAAATGTAGTTCAATCGATTTTTTCTAAAAATAAAAAAAAATCTTTATGTGACTCATATGAAAGTTTAGTTGATATGATTGTTATTAATAAACTTATCAAAAGCTCAAAATCAAATGGAAAGAAACTAAAATTGGTATTTCCTAGGACAATAAAATAAATTTATGTGTGGAATAGTTGCTTGCTCGACTCAGAAATCTAATCCAGAATTTTTGGTAAGAAGCTTACTGAAAAAAATTGAACATAGAGGTCCAGATAATACCAGTTTCTTTTCAGAATCAAATATAAGCTTAGGATCTTGTAGATTAAGCATAATGGATCTTTCTAATAAAGCAAATATGCCAATGATTGATAAAACCGGACGATTTGTAATTGTTTATAATGGAGAAATCTATAACTTTAAAGAATTAAAAAAAAAATTTCAAATTTCTACAAAAACAGACTCAGATACTGAGGTCATATTAGAACTTTATGCAAAATTTAGAGAAAAGTGTCTAGACGAACTTAATGGAATTTTCAGTTTCATAATATTTGATAAACTAGAAAATAATTTTTTTTGTGCTCGAGATCCGATAGGCGTAAAACCATTTTATTATTTTTATAATGATTTAAATTTTATTGCTAGCTCTGAGATTAAAAGTTTTCATGAATTTAATTCAAAAAATTTAAATTTTAAAGTAGTCAAAAAGTATTTAACAACATCATTTTACGATTATGGAAAAAGTACTTTTTTTGAAAATATTTATCAACTTCAACCAGGTCATTACTTGAATTATTCTATTAAAAATAAAAATTTAGAAATTAAAAGATATTATTTACTTTGTGAAAAAAAAGTCGGTAAAAAAATTCTTGAAGAGGAAGACATCATTGAAAAAGGTTCAGATCTAATTTTAAACTCTTTCAAAATGCAAATGCAAACTGATACTAATTTATCTATTAATTTAAGCTCAGGTTTAGACTCAAAAATTATGCTGAGTTGTTTAGATAAAATTAATAATGGACAAAACACAATAAAAGCAAATAGTTTTTTTTTTGAGGACAAATATTTCAATGAAAGACCCGATTTAGAAATATTTGCAAAACAAAGAAATTGGAATATTGATTTTTTTAAAATTTCACCTGAAGATGTAATTAATAATTTTGATGAAATTCTTTATACTAACGATGGACCATTTCCTGGATTACCAACTATCGGAAAGAATTTGTTAATTAAAAAAAGTTCTGATCCTTCATACAAGGTAATTCTTGAGGGACAGGGAGGAGATGATATTGCAGGAGGTTATAAATATATTTTTGGATATTTTTTAAAAGATTTAATTAAATCATTTGAATTTAAGAATTTTTTTTTAGAAATAAAAAAATTTTCAAAAATTGAAAACTTAAATATTTTTGATGTTTTAAGATTATTTGCTGAAAGTTTTAGTTCATTTGATAAAGGGGGAATGTCTGCAGATGGCAGCAAAAGTATAAATATCAATGTTTTAGATAAAAATTTGTTAGATACAGATAATTTAAAAATTAATGATTTTAATGAGGATTTAATAAATATCTCGGGAGACCTAAAAAAAATTATATATAGAGATCTTTTTTATACAAAACTTCAAAGAATTTTAAAAAGTTGTGATAGAGTATCAATGATTTACGGTAAAGAGTTAAGAGTTCCACTTCTAGACACTAGAGTTATCAGTTTTTTTTATAATTTAGAAAAAAATCAAATAATTAGAAATGGCAATTTGAGATACATTTATAGAAAAATAGCTGGACGATTAATTGGTAACAAAGATGAATTTATTAAAAAAAAATATGTTATAGATCCTCAAACATTTTGGATTAAGAATGAATTGTATGATTGGATTTATTCAATTCTTGAGGATAAAAAAACTCAACATGATGGAATTTTTAATACCAAAAAGTTACTTCTGTATTTAGAAAATTTTAAAAAAAATGATGAGGTGAATAATTCTAATTTATTATGGCAAGCTTTATGTATTAAGAGATTGCAGCAAATAATCTAAAGAATGAAAATTTTTTTGTTTGGTTTTTTGTTTCTAAATCTTCCCCTAAGATCGATAATTATTTTTCTTGAAGATAATATTTTTTTATAATTAAATTTGTCGTGATCAGTTGCTATTACTATTATATCATGGCTTTTAAACATATTTTTGGTGTTTTTCATGCCATTTATATAAACTCTTTTTTTATTAATTAAGAACCTATGTTTTTTAATGTAAGGATCATAATAATTAGTAATAATTTCTTTTTCTTGTTTGAGACTTTCAAAAATTTTTATAGATGCAGATTCTCTTGTATCTTCAATATTTTTTTTATATGCCATTCCCAGTAATAATATTTTAGATTTTTCGTATTTTTTAATTATTTTTTTTATATTAGAAACTATCCACTTAGTTCTGTGGGAATTGATTTTTGCAGACAATTCTATAAATTTAACATTAACCCCATTTTTTTTTGATAACCAAGAAAAATAGATTGGATCAATAGGAATACAGTGACCACCTGTTCCAGGTCCTGGAAGAAATTTGCTAAAGCCAAAAGGTTTTGTTGATGCTAAGTCTATAATTTCATAAATATTTAAATTAAGATGATGACAAGCAATATTCAATTCATTGATCAAGGCAATATTTATTGATCTATATATATTTTCTAAAAGCTTAGATGCTTCAGCGACTCTTATACTTTTTGCTGTATTAATTTTATTTACTATCATGCCATATAATAATTTACAGATTTCGAGTGAGTCTTTATTTATTCCAGAAACAACTTTGGGTGTGTTTTTAAAACTAAATTTTTTATCTCCAGGATTTTCTCTTTCTGGTGAATAAGATAGGAAAAAATTATTTCCAAGATCGAATTTATTTTTTAAATCCTTTAAAAAAATATCTTCTGTACATCCAGGATAAGTCGTACTTTCCAATATTAAAATTTGTCCTTTTCTTACATATGATTTTATACTTTTCCAAGATTTTTGTATATGTGTTAGGTCAGGTTTATTATTTTTTAGTGGTGTTGGTAGACAGATTAAAACAACATCACATTTTGATATATCTTTTAACTTATTATCTAAATTCAAATATTTGTATGAATTTTTAATTTCTGAATTTTTAATATATGAAAAAGGAGAATTTTTTTTTCTTAATGTTTTTATTTTTTTTAAATCACTGTCGAAACAATAGATAAAATTATTACCTTTTGAAAATGCTAAAACCAACTTAATACCCACATATCCTATTCCGATAATTCCAATATTTAATGACTTTTTTTTTATTTTTTTTATTAATTCTTTTTTAAACATTTTTTTAATAATAATTTTGATTTAAGTGGTATATCAATAAAAAAGTGCTATAAAATTTTTTTATCATATGAAAAAAATACTAATCACTGGTGGAGCAGGATTTATTGGGAGTCATCTAGCTGAAACATTGGCAAAAAATAATAAAGTTGTTGTTATAGATAAATTAATTCATGGAAACAAGGTTAAAAAACATAAGAATATTGAATTAGTTAAAGGTGATGTAAGAAATCTCAATTTAGTTAGAAAATTATCGAAAAATTGTGAAACTATATATCATTTAGCTGCCATAATTGGTGTAGATGTTGTCTCCGAAAGAAATTTAGAAACAATGGAGTATGAATTTGAAGGTTTAAAAAATATATGTATTTCTGCTAAAGAAAATAAAGTTAAAAGAATTATTTATTCTTCATCGAGTGGGGTTTATGGAAAATTGAACTATTCAAAAAATGTAAAAGAAAATGCTCCAGTTGCACCAGTCTCAGCATACGCAATAGCAAAAAGATCTTCTGAATTATATTTACAAAATTTTTATTCTGAATTTAAAATTTCATCTGTTGCTGTCAGACTCTTTAATGTTTACGGTCCAAGACAAGATAAAAGAATGGTTATAAAAAGATTTATTGAAAATGCAATTAAGAATGAGCCTTTAAAAATATACGGTAATGGAAATCAGACCAGAGATTTCACTTATATTGATGATTGTGTAAAAGTTTTCAAGTTATTAGGTAAGACCAAGGGATTTCATATTCTTAATTCATCAAAGGGTAAAGATTATAGTATAAATTATATTGCAAAAAAAATTGTTAAATTATTAAAATCTAAATCAAAAATAATTCATATTAAAGTTCCATCAAAATTAAAAGAATTTCAGGTAATTAAAAGATGTGGTAATTCAAGTAATTTAAGCAAGCTAATAAAATATAAACCTGAAACAAATTTTGAAAAAGGTTTAAAGAAGACCATTTTAGACGAATTAAAATAATTTTGTCGTAATGAGTAAAAAAAATATTATCATTTTTGTTACAAAACATATAGGTGAAGTTGATAATTGTTTACCGATAATAAATAAAATTAAGAAAAATTATAATATAGTCATAATTTTTAATAATAAACATATTTATAATAGTTTACGGGAAGATAAAATATTATTTAATCTATGCAAAAAATTTTCTAAAGATATATTTTATATACCAAAATTTAATAATTTTTTTTTTAAATTCTTAGTGTTTTTGTTAAAAAAATTAATTGTTTTTAATAATACTAGTATTTTTAAAAAACTATTAAGGCAATCTAATAATTTTGATAAAATATTCAAAAAAAAAAATTTAAAGAAACAAAATACAAAAGCTCTTTTTATTTCATTTAGTAGTCAACATGGCTTAGCCTATGATATTCGTGAATATGATAAAAAAATACCAATATTTAGATTCCAAGAATTTACTCACTTTTCTATAAATCCATTTAACTTGAAAAAAAATTGTTATTTAAAAAGAACTTTTCCTGGTTATGAAAATTTACCTTATGATTACTATTTATTTTCAAATAATGATGACGCATATCAGTATTTAGGTAAAGTTGTAGATAAAATAAGAAAAAAAATTATATACACTGGTTACCCAAAGTTTGAAAATAAATGGATTAAAAATCTAATAGTAAAAAGAAATAAAAAAAATTCTATATTCAAAATTTTAGTGAGTACAAGAGGCTATGGTGTAGAATTTAATCAGAATTCGTTTGAATATATTATTCGATCAATATTAAATTCAATAATAGATTTAAATTTAAAAAATATTAAGATTTATTTTAAGCCCCATCCCCATTTAGTTGAATATAAGTTATTAAAAAAAATTATTGATAATTATAATTTAAATATAGAAATTACAATGATGAGTTCTCTACAATTACTTGAAAATACAGATGTGCATATAGATATGAAGACGTCATTAATATTCGAAAGTGCAATATTAAAAAAAAAAAGAGTACAATTTTTTTTAAAAAAAGATATGACAGAAAAGGTTCATCAATTTCCATTTGATGCTAAAAAAAAAGAATTTCTATCACCAACAGAATATCATAAAGTTGCTGAAAATATTTCAAATTACAAGGAAATAAAAGATTTTATATATATAAATTATAAAAAATTTAAAAAAAAAAGTATTTCAACTGAAAAATACTCAACTAGTATTAAAAGGAAATTAGCTAAAAAAAAATTTGAACAAAAATTAAATCAGATACTTAATGAAAATAAAAAATCCTGAAATATCAAGAATAATAAAATTAATTAAAAAAAAGAATTATAATTCAGATTTAAATTTAAAAAATAAATTTTTTAAAATTTTTAGAGACGAAAGAGATATTGAGATACCATATTTACTCACAAGATATTCTGGACAAAAAAATATATTAGAGGTGGGAATGAGTTTGTCAGATTTAATTTTAACTAAAGTGTTAATCCTATTGAAAAAAATAAATAAAACCAAGCTTTATGGTCTAGATATCATAGATATTAATAAAACCCTTAAGAGGTTTAAAGGAACTAATTTGAAATCTAATGTAACATTTATTAAAGGAAATGCTGTAAATGTTAAATTAAAAAGAAAATTTGAATTAATTTCTGTAATTTCAACTTTAGAACATATCGGGTTAGACAAACCAATAAAAAATTATAATAAAGATTCAGGTGTATTTGATAGAAAGAAAAACTATAAGAAAATTAGAAATAATAATCAAGATATACTAGCCATTAAAAATTTATCTAAATATATAAAAAAAAATGGGAAATTAATTTTAACTGTTCCTTTTGGATCAAGAAAAATTCTTTATACAAAAGACTCATATAATCTTTATGCTTATTATAGAGAATATGATTATCCCAGATTACAAAAAATAATAAAATATTCTAAATTATCTCTTGCTAATGTTCAATTTTATAAGTTTACAAAATTTGGTTGGTCTCAATTAAAAAATTATAAGAGTTATAAAAACTTTAATATTAAACCATACAAAAGCGTAAATTCAGTTGCATGTCTAGAATTAATCAAAAAAAATTAAAAGTTATAATTTTAGGATCATCTGGTATTTTAGGTCGATCAATTTATAGTTCTTTAAATAAAAAATTGATTAAAGTAGTAGATACAGGTTTACAAAAAAGAAAATATGATTTCTTAAAAATAAAGGAATTAGAAAAATTAATAAGTAAAATAAATCCAGACGTTTTAATTAATTGTTCTGGTCTAACTGATATTGATTTTTGTGAAAGAAATAAAAAAAAGGCATATTTGATTAATACAAATTTAATTCATGATATTTTTAAAATAAAAAAAAAACATAGTCTTAATTTTTATTTTATTCAATTTTCAACAGATCATTTTTATGACTCTAAAAATAAAAAAACATCAACTGAAAAAGTAAAGCATAAAATATTGAATTATTATACAAAAACGAAACTTTTAGCTGAAAAAATATGTATTAAAAATTCAAATTATTTAATATTAAGAGTAAATTTTTTTGGTAAATCTATGACAAGAAAAGAAACTTTAAGCGATTGGATTTTAAATCATACCAAAAAAAATAATAATATTGTTTTATTTTCTAACGTATTTTTCTCACCAATTTTACTAGATACATTATCAAAAATAATTAGTTATATACTATTAAATAGATTTTTTTTAAGAGGTATTTTTAATTTGGGTTCAAAAAATGGATTAAGTAAATTAGAATTTGGTAAAAAAATATTGAAAGTTTTTAATAGGAGTAAAATTAAGATAATATCATCAAAAGTGCAAAAAATATTAAAAATCAAAAGGCCAAAAAATATGATGATGAATCTCGATAAATTTGAGAAATATTTTAATATTAATTTACCTACGTTAGATAGTGAAATAAAAAAGTATAGAAAGATTTATAAAAAAAATTATGAAATTTAATATTGAAAAATTAAGTAAATCTAAAAAAACCTTTTTCATAGCTGATATAGCTGCAAATCATGATGGGAATTTGAATAGGGCTAAAAAGTTAATAAAATTATGTGCTAAAGCCGGAGCGGATGCAGCAAAATTTCAACATTTTAAGGCAGAGACAATTGTTAGTGATTACGGTTTTAAAAAACTTGGAAAAATAACTCATCAAAAAAAATGGAAAAAGAGTGTTTATCAAACTTATGAAGAAGCAAGTATTAATTTCAACTGGACCAAAGAATTAAAAAAAACTTGCGATAAATATAATATTCAATTTATGACATCACCATATGATTTAAATTATGTCGACTTAGTTGAAAAATATATTTCGGCTTACAAAATTGGTTCAGGAGATATTACTTGGCACGAAATTTTGGATAAAATCTCAAAAAAAAAACTTCCAATTATTCTTGCTACTGGTGCTTCAGAAATGAAAGAAGTCGATTTAGCACTTAAAATATTACTTAAAAAGAAAAAAAAAATTGTTTTAATGCAATGTAATACTAATTACACAAGCGATGATAAAGAAAATTTAAAAAACCTTAATTTAAATGTTTTAAATTCATATAAAAAAAAATTTGGAAATAGAATTATTCTTGGATTAAGTGATCATACTAGGGATCATGATGTTATAATTGGATCTATCGCATTAGGAGCTAGGGTAATTGAAAGACATTTTACAGATAATAATAATCGATTAGGTCCTGATCATAAATTTTCATTAAACCCAAAATCTTGGAAAAATATGGTTGATAGAGTCAGAAAATTTGAAAAAACACTAGGAAACGGGGTAAAAAAAATTGAAAAAAATGAAAAAAAATCAGAAATGGTTCAAAGAAGATCCATTAGAATCGCTAATAATTTAAAAAAGGGAATAAAATTAAAAAAGGAACACTTTGTTTTTCTAAGACCTAAATCAAATAAAGGTTTAAGTCCGTATTATTATAAAAAGTTTTTAAAAAAAAAAATTATAAAGGATCTAAAAAAACACGAGGAAATTAATTGGCAAAAAATAAAATCTTAGTTTTAGTTCCAAGTTATAATGAACTTAAAACTTTAAAAAGAATTTGTATTTTCTTTAAAAATCAAAAAATTGATCATCTAATAGTCGATGATTTTTCTGATGATGGCACCGAACATTGGTTAAAAAAAAATTCAATAAGATTTATAAAAAATAAAGAAAATTTAGGTTATGAGAAAAGTATTATTAAGGGTATAAAATTCATCATTAAGAAAAAAATAAAAATTGATTTTTTAATTACCTTTGATGCTGACGGTCAACATTACCTTAGTGATTTAAAAAAATTTATTAATCATAATATTCGATCAGAATTATTGATAGGTAATAGAAATAAATTTAATAGAGTATCAGAATATATCTTATCAAAAATATTTCACATATTTTTTAACATAAATGATCCATTATCTGGATTTAAAAGATTTTCTTTTAATAAATTAAAAAAAAATTTAAGTAAAGTTAGTGATAACTTGTATTTAGTTGATATATTATTTATTTATATTAATTATAAATCAATAATTGAAGAAATAATTATCAATGTTAAATCAAGAAATAAAAAAGATGTTCCTAGAGTAGGTAATTCACTTAAAGTAAATCTTAAAATTATAAAAATTGTTTTTTCATGTTTAAACCAAATATTTTTCTATGATAAATTTAAAAAAAAAATTTAAATTAGATTATCTAAATAATTTTAAAAATATTATTAAAAAATTAGATTATTCAGGAGATAAAAAAAGACACAAAAATAAGATTTTAATTGAATTTAATAGTTTTTCATCAGGGCACGCAGTTTTAGCTTTAATTTTAAAAGCAATTACTTCATTTTATAACAATTCAGAAATAGTAGCATTCCCAGGATATTTAGTTGATCAAGATAAATTAAAACAAACTTTCTTAAAAAAAATTTTCTGGAAGCTATGTTTTTTTTTAAAAATAAAAACATTTCATATCTATCAATTATTAGGCACATCCGAAATTCTTTGGCCAAATATATTTATAAATGATGAAAATGAATCTAAAAAAAAAGCTTATTTATTGTTAAAAAAGATCCATAAGATTAATGATTTAGAAAAATTAAAAGTTAACAATATACTTATAGGTGATTTAATTTATGATGGTTACTTAAAAAAATTTCAAAAAGCTACAATTGATTTATCGGAAAAACAATTTGTTAATTATTTTACAGATGCGATTACTCTGTTTGATTATTGGATTAAATATTTCAAAAATAATAATGTAAAAACAGTAGTATGTTTTCACAGCGTTTATCTTTGTGCATTACCTATTAGAATAGCTATAGCCAAAAATATAAAAAGTTATGCTGTATCTGTAGAAAAAATTTACTATCTTTCAAAAAATAATTATTTACCTAGTCAGGAGCACTTATTTTTTAAATACCAAAAAAAAAAAATTCCATACAAAGAAATACAGAAAGGAATTAAGTTGGCCAAAAAAGAGATGAATGATAAATTTTCTGGCAATTTAAATAGTTCGATGCTTTATTTGTCTAAATCTCCTTATGGAAAACTTGGAAAAAAAAAAGTAATAAAAAAAACTAATAAGATTAAGATTTTAATAGCTCCTCATGCATTAAGCGATTCACCACATGCTTTAGGAACTCATTTTTTCCCAGATTATTATTTATGGATTAAAGACTTAATTAAAATTAAGAAAATAACAAATTACGACTGGTATATAAAAATACATCCAAATATGAATTTTTATAATGATCGAACAGAGGAAATAATCAAAGAAATTTCTAAAGATCAAAAAATTAATTTTTTAAATCCCACAACTTCCCACAAACAAATTATAAAAGATGGAATCGACTTTGCAATCACCGTACATGGAAATATAGGATTAGAATATCCATTGTTTGGTGTACCTGTAATTAATGCCAGTAAAAACGGGCCTCATAAATATTGTAATTTTAATATTAACCCAAAAAGTAAATCAGAATACTGGAGGATTCTTCTAAATTTAAAAAAAGTCAAAAATTTAAAAATTAATTCAAATGAAATTTATCAATATTATTTTATGAAATTCATTTATAATAATAACAACTGGCTTATTAATGATTATAAGAAAGTTTTTAAAAAAGTTAATGGCATAAATGGTTTAAACAATCCAATATTTTATAAATATTTTGATAAAAACTATGATTCAAACAAATTGTCAAAAAAAGTAAATATGGTCAGAAAATTTATAAAATCTGGCCAATATTCTATTTGCAATAACGATATAAGTGATGAATTTGAACTTAATTTAAACAAAAAAATATACTAAATATAATGAAAGATTAATTATGAACATTCTAATTACAGGTGGGACAGGATCCTTTGGTAAAAAATTTACTACTAACTTACTTAGCCAACGTTCAGTTAAAAAAATAATAATTTTAAGTAGAGATGAATTTAAACAAGATCAAATGAATAATGAATTTAGGTTACACAAAAATTTTGAAAAACTTAGATTTTTTTTAGGTGATATAAGAGATAAGGATAGGTTGTTATACGCTTTTGAGGATATAGATATAGTTGTCCACGCTGCAGCTCTTAAACAAGTCCCAGCAGCTGAATATAATCCATTTGAATTTATTAAAACCAATGTTGTTGGTGCTCAAAATATAGTAGAGGCAAGTTTAGCTACAAACGTAAAAAAAATTATTTCCTTGTCAACTGATAAGGCAGTAACACCAATTAATCTATATGGTGCATCAAAACTTTGCTCAGATAAAATTTTTCTGGCTGCAAATAATATTAAAGGAAAAAAAAATATAAAGATATCTTTAGTAAGATATGGAAATGTTATGTCAAGCAGAGGATCAGTTATACCTTTATTTTTAAAACAAAAAAAAAGTGGTGTTCTTAAATTAACTCATAAGGATATGACAAGGTTTAATATTAAGTTATCTGAGGCTGTAGATATGGTAAATTGGCTTATAAAAAATTCATTAGGTAATGAAATATTAATTCCAAAATTAAAATCTTATAAATTGGTTGATCTAGCAAAAGCAATTTGTCCAAAATGTAAATTAAAATATATTGGTGTTAGGGATGGAGAAAAAATTCATGAAGAACTGATGAATAAAAATGACAATACAAAGTGCTTCGATATTGGAAAATATTATTTAATTTCAAATAATCATCAAATTTACAAGAAATATAAAAGATTTATTAAACCAAGCTTTTCATATAATTCTAAAGACAACAGACCTTACTTATCAACTTTAGAATTAAAAAAATTAATTTTTAGTTAAATTAGAAATTGTTAAACAAAATTTCAATAGGAACAGCAAATTTTTCAAATAAAAATTACGGTATTAGAAAAAAAAAATTATCATATAAATCAATTTATAAGATAAAAAAAATATTAATAAATAATAAAATAAATTACTTTGATACTGCATCAAATTATAAATCAAATAATATTATAAAAAAATTAATTAACAAGAATACACAATTTACTTTTAAAATCCCAAAATTATCAATCAACGAAATTGATAAAAATATATTTAATAAATTAAATATATTTTTAAAAGAATTTAAGATGAAAAAAATAGATTTATTAATGTTCCATAACCCTAATGATTTTTTTAATAAAAAAAAAAGTTATAAAAATAAAAAGTGTAATTGATGAATTGAAAAGAAAAAACTTGATTAATAGATTTGGAATTTCAATATATAGTCCTCTCGAATTAAAAAGAATAATTAGAAATATTAAACCAGACGTATTACAAATACCTTTTAATATTTTTGATAAAAGGTTTTTGGAAAAAAAGATATTATCACTTATCAAAAAGAAAAAAATTTTACTTCATTCACGATCTATTTTTTTACAAGGACTATTACTAGAGGATGATATTTCTCAATTTAATTTCAAAAAGCAACACATTAAAATTTTTAAAGAATATATCAATAATTTAAGAAAAAAGAGATTATCAAATGTTGAAGGATGTATAAATTTCATTAGATTGAATAGCAAAATATTTGAAAAAATCATTATAGGTTTTGATGATGAAAAACAATTAAATGAAATTATTAGGTGTTTTAAAAAAAAAAAAATTAAAATATCCTTATAACATCAATTGTAATGATATAAAATTTTTGGAACCAAGAAGATGGAAAAAATAGGAATAATAATTCAAGCCAGATTAGGTTCTACAAGATTTCCGAAAAAAGTTTTAACAAAAGTTAAAAATTTAACTTTACTTGAAATTTTACTCAAAAGATTAAAACCACTTAAAAATGTAAAAAAAATAATTGCTACAACAGATAGTAAAGAAGATGACAAATTAGTAAATTTTTTGAAAAGAAAAAAAATTGAATATTTTAGAGGGTCTAAAAATAATTTAATTTCCAGATATTATAAATGTGCAAAAAAATATAACTTAAATGTAATTTTGAGAATAACTGCAGATTGTCCTTTAATTGATTATAGAATGATTAATAAGATGATCGATATTTATAAAAAAAAAAAATTACAATTTTTATCTAATAATGATCCTCCTACATTTCCTGATGGTTTAGACATTGAAATCTTTGATTTTAAAATTTTAGAAAAAGCATATTTTTCAAAAACTACTAGCTATGAACAAGAACATATTTGTCCATATTTTAAGAAATTAAATCTGATAAAAAAATTTAATTATAAAAATCATTTGAATTATGAACATTTGAGGTTAACTGTCGATTATGAAAAAGATTTAGAAATTATTTTTTTTCTAATTGATTATTTTAGTAATCTAAATTTTAGTTTTGATCAGATTATTAAGGTGTATAAAAAAAATAAAAAAATTTTTTCTCATGATTTTTTAAGAAATGAAGGAAGTTTAATGTCTAATGATCAAAAAAAATGGAAAAGAGCTAAAAATAAGATTATTGGAGGAAATATGCTCTTATCAAAAAATCCTGATAGATTTTTACCTACTAGATGGCCTGCTTATTATAAAAAATCGAAAGGTTGTTTTATTTGGGATTTAGCTGGGAAGAAATATTTAGACCTTTGTTTAATGGGAGTTGGGACTAATATTTTGGGTTATGCAAATCCTAAAATAAATAGAAAAGTCACAGAAGCAATTCGGAATGGAAACATGTCCTCTTTCAATTGTGTTGAAGAACTTGAATTATCTGAAAAAATTTTAGAAATGAATTCTTGGGCTGATAAGGTGAAATTTGCAAAGACTGGAGGTGAGGCAAACACAATAGCAATTAGAATAGCAAGATCTTACACAAAAAAACATAATATTGTTTTTTGTGGATATCATGGTTGGCATGATTGGTATTTATCAGCAAATTTTAAAAAAAAAAACAACTTAGATCAACATCTTTTAAAGGGTTTAAAACCAAAAGGTGTCCATAAAAATTTAAGAAATACTGCGAAACCTTTTGAGTATAATAATTTCTCTCAACTCAACAAACTTGTTAAAAACGATAAAAAAATTGGAATAATTATAATGGAAGTTATGAGAAACATTAAACCTAATAATAATTTTCTCAAAAAAGTTAGAAAACTAGCAGATAGAAAAAAATTGATTTTAATTTTTGATGAATGTACTTCAGGGTTTAGAGAAACATACGGAGGGATATATAAAAAATATAATGTTATACCTGATATAGTTGTTTATGGTAAAGCACTGGGTAACGGATATCCTATAACCTGTATAGTTGGTAAAAAAGAAATAATGAACTCTGCAGAGAATTCGTTTATTAGCAGTACATTTTGGTCAGATAGAGTAGGATATGTGGCTGCTTTAGAAACTCTTAAAGAGATGCGTAGATTAAAATCTTGGAAAAAAATTACAGAGCTAGGAAAATATGTCAAAAGTCAATGGTTAAAATATGCTAAAAAACATAAATTAAAGATAATTTTGCAAGGTATTGATGCAATGCCATCTTTTAAATTTATAAATAAAGATAATGAAAAATTTATATCATTAATTTCTCAAGAAATGATTAAGCAAGGTGTTCTAGCAACTAATACAATTTATTTATGTATTAATCATAATAAATCTCATCTTAAAAAATATTTTAAGATATTAGATAAGGTATTTTCTATAATTTCCAAATGTTCTAAAAATTTAGAGAAAATTGACGAATTATTAGATTTTCCTACCCCAATTAAAAATTTTGACAGACTAAATTAATGAAAAACTTTAAAATAATAATAAGTTTTTTAAATAATCAGGAAAAAAGAAAATTATTCTTTCTCTCTTTTTTAATGTTTTTAAATATTGGTTTTGAAATTTTGAGTATTTCAATGATAATACCTCTAATTAATTTAATAGTTAGTGATAGTAGTGATTTCTACGGTGGCATATCCTTTTTAAGCGATAAAAGTTCAAATGAAATTTTAGTTATATTTTCTTTATTGGTAGTACTTGTATTCTTTATAAAGAGTTTAGTAGTTTTTTATTATAACTACTTTCAACTTAATTATTCAAAGAATGTTAATTTCAGAATAAAACAAGAATTATACCAAAACTATTTATTAAAAGATTTAAAATTTTTTTTTGATAGTAGTAAAAATACTGGATTTATTATACGTAATTTAAGCATAGTAAATATCATTTCAAATTCGATAAACGCATATCTAACTTTAATTATAGAAATAAGTATTTTTTTTTCATTAATTATCTATGTACTATATTTAGACTTTTCTTCTAGTATTTTATTAACATTAATTTTTTCATTAATTTTCTATTTAATTTACTTTTTTACAAAAACAAAATTATTCAATTTAAGTGAATATAGACAGAAACTTGATGGAGAAATTAACAAAAAGATTATCGAAACATTTAATTGGATAAAAACTATTAAGATTTATTCAAAAGAAAACTTTCTAGTGAATAAGTTAAAAACTCTTAATTATAATTTTTTTGATACTTTTTTTAAAACAGAATTAATTCAGCAATTACCAAAAATTTTAATTGAGTTTTTTATTATATTTTATTTTTGTGCATTTATTATCACTATGACCTATTTTTTTGGTTATGAGGCTAATGAAATTTTAGCCCTGTTAGCAGTTTATGCAGCTGTTGCTTTCAGATTATTACCTTCTTTCACTCGAATAAATTCAGCCTTGCAGAGGCTCAAAACATATGAACCAAATATAAATTTGATTAATAAAGAGTATAAACCACAAGATTTCTTTAAAATTATAGAAAATAAAAAATATGTGAATGATTTTAGAAAACTTGAATTAAAAAATATTAATTTTGAATTTAAAAACAAAGAAACTTTTGTTTTTAAAGATTTTAATTTTTTAATAAAAAAGAACGAAATAATCGGAGTTCAAGGTGAAAGTGGTTCTGGAAAAACTACTCTAATTAACATTATTTGTGGGTTATTGAAAATAGACAAAGGTGAAATCTTTATAAATGATAAAAATATATATGAAGAGAGTAACAAAATAAAAATTGGATTAGTTACACAAGATGCGCAAATCTTTGATGATACTCTGTGGAACAACGTTACATTATTTGATGAGAAAAATGATTTAAATTTTAAAAAATTTATTGATGTATTAAAAAAAACAAATCTAAATATTTTTCTGAAAAATGGAGAAAAATTTGAAAATATAATTTTGGGTGAGAGAGGTAGTCAAATTTCTGGTGGCCAAGCACAAAGAATTAGTATTGCTAGAGCACTTTATTTTGATGCAGATCTTTTAATATTTGATGAATGTACAAGTAGCTTAGATCAAGAAAATGAGTCAAGTATAATGAAGATGATTTATAATTTAAAAAAAGAGAAAACACTTATTATTATATCCCATAATAATGTAAATCTCGATGGATGTGACAGAGTGTATAATCTTAAAATTTAATTATCTGAATTCAATCTATTTAAAAAAATATTTAAAAATAAAAAACTTATTGTAAGAATTCATAAATTGAAAAAAAAGTAAGCTTCTTTGTCCTATTTCTTCAAATGGCGCGCGTGCATGATACCCATTAGTTAGAGCCACGATCAATGAGTTTTCATTTACATCAAGTTTAACTATTTTTTTTGAATATTGTTTAAATAAATATTCATGGTCTTTATGAAATCCATTGGCTATTTCATCAACATATTTATTCGTAATTTTATGAGATCTTAAAACATATGAAAAAGGTGAACCATTTTTGTTTATAGAAAATGGAGAAAAAATAATTTTTACATTTGGAATAAATCTATCAGTATGTAAAACATTATCTCCCTCTACCTTTTGCTCTGGAATTTTTAATGATTGATCGATAAAAAATTCACTCTCATAATTCATTTTTTTTCCAAAAATATTTTTTGTAATTAGACCGATTATTGAGTCTAAATTTTTATAGTTAACTCTCTTTTTTAAATAAATTCTTTTTTTGGAATCTGATTTAGTAAGTTTAATTTGATTAATATATTGATTATTATTATCTTTTAAATTAGTAAAAGTTTTTTGAATATGAGTTAATTCATTATTATCAAGAACATTATTTATTATAATAATTCCATTGGATGCTAAACTTTTAAATAATTTATCAGAATTTAAATTCAGATCTTTTGATTCAAATCTGAAATTTTCAATCTTTTCATGATCATCAAAAAAAAAATTTTTTATGGAAGGATTCTTTTTGCAAATTGAATTCCAATAATTTATTTTTTTTAATTTTTTATGTAAATCTAATTTATCTAAATCAATAATTGAAGGTACATAAAAATATTTTTTCATGAAAAAATTATATATTTTAGACGGTTCAAAAATAAGATAATAAAAAAATTTTTTTATAAGAACTAACATTTTAAGAAATTAAATAACGATTGAAATTTTTTTCTTTTATCTAAACTAAATTTATTCTGATTTACTAAAAAATTTTCATTAGCCTCAGAAATAAAACCATATCCTATAAGCATAATTAATTCTTTATCACTATATACTCTTTTTTTTAAATGATAATACCCATCAACTTGGTAAATTTCACTTCTCCAAATTGGATAGTTGTAGCTTCCAATTTCAAATCCATCGTTTGTAACATTTTTTTTAATTTTATGCTTAAAAGCTGGGTAAATAGTGTTGAGAAAATATTTATTTTTTTTTAATAAATTGTGAGATTTTGTAAAAGATTCCTTAAAAATTCCTTTGTCTAAATTTAGCTCTACCTCAATAATGAATGGTTTATACTTTTTTAATATAGATTGCAGTAATTCAAATTCCATGCCCTCAACATCAATTTTCATTATGTCTGGATTTTTTAATTTAAATTTTTTTATCAAATTTGATAATGTATATACATTTAAATAATAACTCTTTATATTTCCAAAATAATCAAAATTTTTTTCTCTATCTGAATCGTTTATTTTTTTAAATGAAGATCCTGTAGAAATTCTCGCAGGGTAATATCTCAACTTTTTATTTTTAGATCCAATACCGACTTGTATTTTTTTAACGTCTCCTTTTTTTTTAAAATATTTTAAAAAATTATTATAAGCTAGATCTAAATTTTTATTTGGATCAATCATATAGATTTTGCTAATTCCATCAAATTTTAACAAAGTTGGAAGGTATCTATGACCTGCACCTAGATCAAAAACAGAAATTTTTTTTTTTAAAATTTCATTAAAAAAATTCGAAATTTTTCTTGATTTGTGAATAAAGATTCTAAATTTTAAAAACTTGATTAATAATAGGATATATTTCATTTTTATTTAATTAAATTTAATTTACTATATAAGCAACTAAATATTTAATATAAATTAAATGAACTTAAACATACCTAAAATAACTATAATAACTGTCTGTAAAAATTCAGCTCAAACAATTGAAGAAACTATCAAAAGTGTAATCAACCAAAAATATGAAAATTTAGAATATATAATTATAGATGGAAGTTCCAATGATGATACTCTTCAAATAGTAGAAAAGTATAAAGAAAAAGTTACAAAAATAATTTCAGAACCAGACAAAGGAATTTATGATGCTTTTAACAAAGGACTAAAATTTTCTACGGGTGACTTAATTGGATTTGTTAATTCTGACGATATATTGACAGAAAATGCATTAAAGATATTGCTAGATTATTATCAAAGATATCCAGACAAAGATTTTTTCTTTGGCTCAGTCAAGAAACATTGGGGTATTTTATATGGATATAAACCATGGAAGATATATTTGACATGGGGATTTTATTCTAGTCATTCAACAGGTTTTTTTATTAAAAAAAAGGCAGCAGAAATTGTTGGTAATTATAATCTAAAATATAAATATTCATCAGATTATGATTACTTTTATAGAATGATTGTAAAGCATAAACTAAAAGGAATTGGAACAAAGAAAAGCGAAATTTTTGGAATTTTTAGAAGAGGCGGTTATTCAAGTCAAATAGATTTTTTTGATCACTTGTGTGAGTGTACTAGAATTAGAATTGACAATAATCAAAATATATTAATTGTTCTTTTTACATTTTTAATTAAGTATTTATTTAATATTAATAGAATAAAAAAAAATTGAATTACTGATGATTTGTAGAAATTGTAAAAAAAAAAAGGTTACGAAATTATTTTCATTAGGGGAATTATTTTATACCGGTAAATTTGGAAAATATAAAAATTCAAAAATACGTAAGGGTACCATTTCTCTAGTAAAATGTAATAGCTGCGGTTTAGTACAATTAGACAGAAAATTTGATCCAAAATATTTGTATGGAAAAGATTATGGATATAGATCTGGTATAAATCAAACAATGACAAATCATTTATGTGGCATATCTTCAAGATTATCAAAATTAGTTAAGTTAAAAGACAAGGATCAAGTTTTGGATATTGCCAGTAATGATGGCACTTTATTAAATTCATACCTTAATAAAAAAATTATTAAGATAGGTATAGACCCTACCATTAAAAAATTCTTAAAATATTACAAAAACATAGATCATAAAGTTAGTGATTTTTTTTCACTGAGATCTTTTAAAAAATTAAAATTAAAAAAAAAAGTAATTATTGTAACCGCTTGTGCAGTTTTTTATGATTTAAATAATCCTAATAAATTTCTCAGTGATGTATCAAAAATTTTAGATCAAAAAAAAGGTATTTTTTATTTAGAGTTTCAAGATTTATTATCGGTCATAAAAAATCTTTTATTTGATACGATTTGTCATGAACATCTGGAATATTATAGTTTATCTGTTGTAATTAAGATGCTCAAAAAAAATAATCTTAAACTTATAGATGTAAATAAAAATGATATTAATGGTGGTAGCTTAGGTTTAACAATCTCACATATTAAATCTGATTATAAAGAAAATACTTCTAATATTAAAAGGTTAATCGCTGAAGAAAAGAAGTATAAGCTGGAGACTAAAAAAACATTTGATACTTTTTATAAAAAAATTTTAAATCTAAGAGAAAAATTAAATAAATTTATAGAAAAAATTCTTAGTAAAAATAAAATAATTCATGGATATGGTGCTTCTACAAAAGGAAATGTGTTGCTCCAATTTTTTAAATTAAATAATGATATGATTAAATATATCGCAGATCGTAATTATCAAAAAAAGAATTTATTTACACCAGGCACTAAGATTAAGATTGTAACTGAAAAATTTTCAAGATTATTAAAACCAGATTATTATCTTGTTTTGCCGTGGCATTTTAAAGATGAAATATTAAAGAGGGAAAAACAAATAAGAAAAAGTGGTACCAAATTTATCTTTCCATTACCAAAGTTATTAATAAAATAAAATAATGAATAATAAAATTATAATTTTTGGATCCAGCTATCAAGCTAATGTAGTATATAATGAGCTAAGTTGGTTGAAAAAAAGTGTGATTGGTTTCTGTGATGATGCAAATAAAGGAAAAAATATTTTACATAAAAATAGAAAATTAAAAAATTTAGGTAAATTTGAAGAAATACCCACTAAGATTTTAAAAAATTCAGTGGGTGTAATTGGTATAGGAGAAAATAAAATTAGAAAACAAATTGTTGATAAAGTTAAAAGAGTAAAAAATGATTTTAAATGGATAAAATTAGTATCTAGGTTTGCAAAAGTAAGTCCCAATACTGTAATTGGAGAAGGTACAGTAATATTGAGTGGATCAGTAATTAGAAATAATGTTAAAATTGGAGATCATTGTTTAATTAATTCTAGTTGTTCAATTGATCATGATAATCAAATAGATGACTTTGCTTCTTGTGGTCCAGGGGTAATTACTGGCGGAAATGTAAAAGTTGGTAAAATGTCATTTATTGGGATCGGTAGTACTATAAAACATTCAATTAAAATAGAGACAAATGTAATTATTGGTGGTCATTCTTTTGTAAATAAAAATTGTAGAAAAGAGTTTCTTTATTTCGGTGTTCCAGCAAAAAAAATAAAAAGTGTAAAATCAATGAAATCCCAGTTTTAAATTAATGAATATTTTTGCATTTTATATTCGACATACTCTCGATGCTTTTAGAGATACAAATAGAATAGTAAGTCACTTTAATCTTATAAAGCTCAATGGTGCTTTTGTAATATTTAAATTATTTTTTATTAGATTTTTTTATGCATTTAGTTTTATTCGTAATTTATCAAAACCAAAAAAAAAAAATCTTAAATATAAAATGTAATTATTTTAAAAACTCAGTCGATGCTATAGGCTGTATAAATGATTTAGACAATAAAGGTTATTCAGATATCTTTCAATTAAAAGAGGAATATAAAGAAAACTTTTTAAATCATATTTATGAATGTAAAAATTTAGATCTAAAAAAATTGAATTACTCAACTATTGATGTGATAAAAAATAAAAATGAAAACTTAGATGATTACTTTGTTCGTCTTAAAAAAATGAAAATAAGTAGAGTTACTGGTCATTTAGATTTGAAAAACCAAAATGAATTGAAAAATTTTTTAACATCAAAGGAAATATTAAATATAGTCCAATCATATTTGAATACAAATTCAGTGTCAATTAATGCAGCTTTTTTTATAAGTAACCCATTAGAAATTTCTAAAGAAACAAAATATCAAAATGCTCAGTATTTTCACTGGGATAATGATTTTAGAAAATTTCTAAAACTTTATATTTATCTTAATGATGTTGATGAATACTCTGGCCCACATGTATTTGTAAAGAATACACATAAGCAAAAAAATAGAAATCATAAACTTTGTAGATTATATTCTGATAATCAGATTTATGAAAAATATTCAGAATCAAATATTGTAAAGTTTACTGGCGATTCAGGATCAACTTTTTTTGTTGATTCCTACGGAATTCATAAAGCGGAAGTTCCAACTAAAAAATCAAGAATACTTTTGAATGTTCATTTTGGAGTTGGAAAAATAATGTATACTAAAGGAGATATATCTATTAATTTATAGATTATTTTAGAAAATAACTATTTATCTTTTTACACACATAGGAAATTTCAGAATTTGAAATTCCAACATAAAATGGAAGACAAAGAACATTTTTTGATAAAAAATCAGAATTTTTTATCGAATTTTTACTTGTATTATAAATTTTCATTCTATTAGCAGAATAAAATCCTTTTCTAGTTTCTATATTATTTGACTTAAGAAAGTTATAAAGATTATCAATTTTTCTATTTTTTATAGTAAGAGATAATGTCCATGGTACTATTTCTTTACTAGATAATTTCTGTAAATTTAGAAAACTTAAATTAAGATTTTTTAAATAATAATTATAAATTTCTTTTCTTTTTTTTATAATCTTGTCTATTCTGTTACTTTGGGCAAATCCTATTGCACCTAATAAATTGCTTAATCGAAAGTTATGGCCGTACACATAATGAAAATATCTCTCTTTGTTAACTCCGTGACTTCTATAAAGTCTTATTTTTTTTGCAATTTGTAAATTATCTGTCAAAACCATTCCTCCTTCACCCGTCGTAATATTTTTTGTAGCGTGAAAACTTAAAGTACTTATGTCTCCAAAATTTCCAGAATATTTTTTTTTATACTTTGATCCAAGAGACTCTGCAGCGTCTTCAATTAAAAATACCTTTTTTTTTTTCAAAAAATTTTGAATTTCTTGAATATTATCAATATTTCCATAAGTATTAATCACAACCACAGCTTTTGTTTTTTTTGTAATTATTTTTTTTAATGAGTCTAAAGACAAACAATAGGTTTCAATATCAACATCACAAAACTTAACTTTTAAATTCATTAACTTACCAATATTCGCTGCTGCCATGTATCCAAAACCTGGAACGATAATTTCATCATTTTTTTTCAAACCTAATGACAGGTAGGCTAAATGAATTGCAGAAGTTCCATTACAAGTAGCGTATGCAAACTTTCTTCCGATCAGTTTTTTAAGTTTAATTTGAAATTTAGTAATAAATTCTCCACCTGAAATCCAGCTAGAATCATAAGCTTTATTTAAAAATTTTTTATCATTTGGTAACAAAAAAGGTTTTGACCAAGGTATATTATATTTCTTAATTTTCATTGATATAATTAGAAATTAAATCTTTATAAATATTCAAAATTTTTTCTTCTTTAAAATTATCATCGTAGAACTTTCTATTTCTTTCAATCATATTTTTTGCAAAATTTTCATTTAAATCAATTTTTGAGTATTTTTTATATAGATCACTATGATCATTCAAATCAAGATTTATAATTTTATCTTTAAAATCTTGATCTAAATTTTTATTATTTCCAAATATTATTTTCTTAAAAAAAAATGCTTCTATATGAGGAAATGTATATGTTCCAACTATAGTAGGAATTAAAATACAGTATGAATTTTTATAAAGTTGAGCGACCTCACTATTGTTCAAATAATTATGAATAATAAAGTAGTTTTCTAAATTATTTTTTTTTATTTCTTCCTTAATATTTTTAAGAAATCCCTTATCTGCACCAGAAAAAATACATTTTATATTAACCTCATTTTTTTTAAATTCTTTAAATGATCTTACAATATATAAATGATTTTTATGAGACCAAAATTGAGCTGGATAATAAAAATATTTAAAATCGTATTTTATTTTTTCATTAATTTCATTTTCGGAATAACTTTTTATTATCGTAGAATTTGTAAATTTTTTTATAATATTATTCGGATCACATCGATAAAAATAAGAAAAATCTTCTTTACTCTTTTGTGTTCCAACAAATATTTTGTAAGAATATAATGAAATAAATTTTGATATATTATCTCTTTCTTTAATATCATTATGAATATTTTTATATTCAATTAAAAAGGGATAATTCTTATATTGTATTTCCCAAATAGTAGAAACAAAATTTATAAATCTACAACAAAATACTAAATTACTAGGTGATAAAAAAATCAAAAAATCAATTTTGTTATTATTAATAAAATTTTGGAAAGTATTTATTTTTAATTTAAAAACCAATTTTCTGATATTATCAATTTTATTCAAAAAAAGGCTAAATCTATTGATTAAATTATTTTTATTAAAATAGAGTGTGTTTTTAATTTTTTTTTCAAAAAAACTTTGATTTTTTTTATTTGTAAAAATAAAAACAAAATTAATTTTATTATTTAATTTAGACTCTAATTCTTTAATAATAGATATTTCTTCACTTATGAAATTTGATCCCCCACCTGTATTAATATCTGTATCGATTAAAATTCCAATTTTCATTTTTACAATTTTATGAAAAATACTTTTTTATACTTTTAAAAATAATAATATAATATATTAAATAATCATACATTTAAAATTAATTCATGAAAATTGGCTTTTTTATCTCTGGCTCAACTCTTGGAGGGGGATATCATCAAACTTTAGGTTTAATTAATACAATTGATAAAATTTTGAAAAAAGATGATGAAATTGTTTTTTTGACCGATAGTAAAAAAAATTTTGATTTAATTGAATCTAAAAAAAAGAAAATATATTTTTATAAAAAAAAACTTTCAGATAAAATAATTTTATTTTTTAAAATAACAGAGTTTATAAATAAATTTTTTTTTTTAAAAAAAAAATTAAAAAATCCTTTTGAATTTTTTTTGAGCAAAAATAATATTGATCTAATTATCTTTACATCACCTTCATACTATTCTCTATATTGTAATCAAATTGATTTTGTAATTAGTTTTTGGAATACTGAAATTGAAAGAGTAAAGCATTATAAGGAATTTCAAAATGGAGCTTATATTTATCAAAAAAAAATATTGGATTTTGCTGTTAAAAAATCATTTAGAATATTTGTAACCACTCAGACAAGTATTAAAGATATGATAAAATTTTATAATTGCAAGAAAGATAAATTGTTAATACAAAATTTAACTCCTTATTTACCTTTACTTTATAATTTGAATAAAAAACAAAATTATAAAAAAATTTTTAAAAAGTTAAATCTAGAAAAACAAATCAAATGGTATTATTATCCAGCAAGTTTTTGGACGCACAAAAATCATGAATATATTTTAAAGACTCTTAAATATTTAAATAATTTCAAAAAAAATAATAATATTGGGTTTATTTTTACTGGAGCTGATAAAGGCAATTTAAATCAAATACAAAAACTTGCAACAGAATATAATTTGAATGATCAAATTAAATTTTTCAATTATTTGTCAGAAAAACAAATTATTTCAATTTATAAACATGTTAATGGTATTGTAATACCTACTTCTATAGGAAGATCGAGTCTTCCATTTTTAGAGGCTCTGTTTTTTAATAAAAAAATTTTTTATTCAAAAAATGTTTTAGATCCAAAATTTGAAAAATTTACAAAAACTTTTGATTTAAAAAAACCACATGATTTAGCTATATTATTGAATAAAGATAAATTTAAAAAAAGAACAGGTTATATAGATAGATATAAAAGATTGTGTAATGATAAAAACAAGGTAGAAAATTATTTAAAAGTTATAAATGATTACAAAAAAATTAATTTTACTAAAATTATAAATAAATGAAAATATTAATTACTGGGGTAGTGGGTTTCATTGGTTATTCTTTATCAAACGAACTTTTAAGAAATAAAAAAAATTTTGTGATTGGTATTGATAATTTTAGTACTTATTCAGGTAAAGATATTAAAAAACTTAGATTAAAATTACTAAAAAAAAAAAGAAATTTTAAATTTTTCAAAATAGATATAAAAAAAAAAAATCAAATTTGTAATTTGATTAAAAAAAATTCTTTTGATATTATAGTACATTTAGCAGCAGAAGTAGGTGTAAGATACTCAATAATAAGACCAGATAAGTATATTGATGCAAATATTTTTGGATTTTTTAATTTAATTGAAAGTCTAAAATTTAATCAACCAAAAAAATTGTTATTTGCGTCCTCAAGTTCAGTTTATGGAGATAGTAAAATTTTTCCGTTAAAAGAAAGTCAAAATTTAAATCCAATAAATGTTTATGCTTTAAGTAAAAAAAATAATGAGGAAATAGCAAAAATTTATTCAAAAAAATATAATACGAAATTTATAGGATTAAGATTTTTCACTGTATTTGGTGAACTAGGAAGACCAGACATGTTTTTTTTTAAGCTTTTATACAATGCTTTCAAAAATAAAAAATTATATTTAAATAATTCTGGAAATCATTACAGAGATTTTACTTACATAAAAGATGTTACTCATATACTTCAAAGGTTAATGAATGTTAGATTATTAAATAATTATGAGATATTTAACATCTGTTCTTCTAGACCAATTTTTTTGAGAAATTTTGTCAATATTTCAGAAAAATATTCTAAAAAAATAAAAGTTGAAAATGTTCCAGCTCATCCAGCTGATGTATATAAAACACATGGATCTAATAAAAAATTGCTGAAAGTTTTAAAAAAAATTAAATTTACAAAGTTAGAAACAGCTATTAAAAATACAATAAGATCTTATAAAAAATATCAAATTTTTGATCAAAAAAATTAATTTATCAACATATAATTTAATAAATAAATTCTCTTATTACACTTAAATATTTTTCACAATTCGTTTTAAAATCAAATCTATTGAGGCTTTTATACGCTTTAAATGTAATCTTATCATATTTTTTTTTTTGACTATGGTAAATCATAATTTTTTTTGATAAATCTTTTTTATCACCTGGTCTAAATAAGATACCATATTTACCATTTTTTAAAATTTCTTTAGGTCCGGTTGGACAATTTGAAGAAATAACAAATTTTTTTAATGACATAGCCTCAAGCAAAACATTAGGTAAACCCTCGTATAAAGAGGACAAAATAAATAGATTTGATTTTTGAATATATTTATATGGATTGTTTTGATATTTAATAATTTTAATGAATTTTGAAAGTTTATTTTTTTTAATATAATTAAGAATATTATTTTTGTTTGGCCCATAACCTATGATTAATAATTTAATTTTAATTTTTTGATTTATTAAATATTTAATCGATTTAAGAAGTGTTAAATGATCTTTTTGATCAGTAAATCTTGCAACGTTTATTGCTTTGACTCTTGTCTTATTGAAAAAATTTAATGATAGCTTTTCTTTACTTTGGCTTTTAATTATATCTATATTTAATGGATTGTATATTAATTTTGAATTTATATTAAATTTTTTATCAATTTCAGTTTTGAAATCTTTACTATTTACAATTACTTTCTTTGGGACTTTAAGCAAAAATTTAAAAATGAGATTTTTAAAAAAATTTTTTGACCAACCTGAAGGAGATGAGTTAGATCTAGTTATTAGGTTAAAATTATAAATTAATGACAAAAAACAACAATATATATTTGCTTGAAAAGCTAATACTAAAGTTTCTTTTTCTTTGATTTCAGAAATAAGAATTTTTAAACATTTATAATATTTAAAATATTTTGAATAATTTTTATTGATTTTTTTTATAGCATTAATAATTTTAATTCGTTTATCAAACTTATTATTGAATCTTTTATCAAAAGTGATCAACACTACTTCGTTTAATTTTTTTGACAGAAAATTTGAAACTATAAATAGATTTTTTTCAACACCACCACCATCAATTGATGGCATAAAAATTATTAGTTTTTTTTGAGATTTTTCCATAATTTTCTAACAAAATTCTTTATTGAAAATTCTCTAAAATATAATTTTTTGTTTTCATTTAAGTCTTGATTACTTTTTTTCTTTATTATTGCTAAACCACTAGAAATATAAGAAAAATTTAAGTCAATATTTTCTATATTTTCTTTATATACTTCTAAAATCATTTTAAAAGTTTCTTGATTATTGATTTCACAATAAAAATTATTTCTACTAGAATTTTTTAGATATGGTAAATGTGAAATATCATCAATAAATATATATCCACCAATTTTTAGCAAATTATAATAACCGTATAAAATTTTTTTAACATGATCAGCTTCATGAATTGTATCAATAAGTATAACATCTATTTTTGATGGAATTTTAGATTTTATATATTCAAAATTATCGTCTCTCATTTTAATAAATTTCCAATTTGGGTCATTAGATACTGATGAGCAATCATCAACATCTACTGAAAATAGTTTTCCATTATTTTTTTTACATATTTCTAAGAATTTTATGGTTGATCTTCCTTTTTGAACACCAAATTCTAATATTACAATGTTTTGGATTTTATTTATTTTTGGAATTAATTCTGTTTCTAATTTATAATTAAAATTTGACATTATAAAATTTTTATAATGTTATTTATAATAAGCAAATAAATACTACAAGAAAATTGAAAAAAAAAATTTATTATTGGTCTCC
>MDSZ01187991.1_pt1 | contig 40305 bp, 42 predicted proteins | sample 811201 | NCBI WGS metagenome assembly MDSZ01 (sample SAMN05326647, study PRJNA326480) | marine metagenome | isolation source: seawater | place: Indian Ocean: North | collected 2010
ACGTTGATAGGCTGGATGTGGAAGCGCAGTAATGCGTGCAGCTGACCAGTACTAATAGCTCAATTGGCTTGATTTATGCACTGAAAAAAATTTTTAAACAAATATTTTTATTTTTTATTATATAAATATAATTAAAGACTAATAACTTACTAAATTAATGCAGGATAAGAAAAAACTAAAAATACTCGCAATTATTCCTGCTAGAAGTGGTTCGAAAAGTATTAAAAATAAAAATATACTTCCTTATAAAGGAAAACCTCTCATTTATCACTCCATAAAAGCTTCTAAGGCCTCTAAATTTATTAACCGTGTTATAGTTTCAACAGACTCTAAAAGTTATCAAAATTTAGCAATAAAGTTCGGTGCAGAAGCTCCTTTTTTAAGGCCAAAAAAAATTAGTCGTGACAACTCTCACGACAAAGAGTTAGCAGTTCATACGCTTAAATTTCTTTTAAAAAAAAGATATTTTCCTGACTTAATAATCTATCTTAGACCTACAACGCCAAACAGAAACTCTGATATAATTGATAATGGAATTAAATATTTTTTGAAAAATATTAAAAATTTTGATTCGATGAGATCAGTTTCAATTGTAAGTCAGCCACCTCAAAAGCTATTTAAACTTAAAGGTAAAACTCTAGTGGGGTTTTTTGATGATAAATTAAAAGGAGAATATCATAGTCTTCCAAGACAGAAGTTTTCTCAAGCATACTTACCCAATGGATATGTTGATATTTTAAAACCAAATTTCTTTTTTAAAAATAGAAAAAATGTTTTTTTTGGTAAAAAAATACTAGCTTTCCATACCGAAAGAACTCTTGATATCGACATAAAGGAAGATTTAAATTGAGAATAGGAATTTATCAAGGCCGTCTGACAAACACTAAAATTCTTCAAAAATTCCCTAAAGATTGGCTTAGAGAATTCGATCATGCAAGTTTATTAGGATACGATCACATAGAATTTTTTTTAGAAAAAAAAATTAATTCGAAGAATCCAATTTGGAAAAAAAAAAAGACGATTGTTAATAAAATTAAGACTCTTAAAAACAAAAGAGCAATAGTATGCGATAATTATTCAATTTATAATTCCATTCTTGAAAAAAAGAATGTGAAGTATATTGAAAAAACAATAAATCACTTATCAAAATTACCAAAACCTAAATTAATAATTCCACTAAACAAAGATCTTTTTAATGAAGAAAATCTTCTAATAAAGAATTTGAAATATATTTCTAATTTTGCAAAAAAAAAACATGTTGAAATTTCATTTGAGTGTGATTTTGACTCAAAAAAAATTGTATATCTTTCAAAAAAAGTCAAAGATTTTAAAGTAACATTTGATACAGGAAACGTATTTCTTATAGAAAAAAATATTAATGCTTCATTTAAAAGATTAAAATATATAGTTAATCACATACACATTAAAGATAGAAACAGATTAAAAATGAATGTTGTATTAGGCACTGGTTTAATAAATTTTGAGTCATTTTTTAAATTATTAAAAAAATATAAATATAATAAAGACGTAACTTTAGAAACAAATAGAGGAAATGACGCAATAATGACTGGTCATCTTAATTTAGTATTTATTAAGAAATTAATTAATTTTTGATATTTTTTTTATTTTTTCAATTGTCGTTATGTTAGAAATACCATTGTAAATATTGCTTTTGGGATTTTTTTTTATTTTTAAACTATTTAAAATTTGCTTCATTTGCTCAAAGAACAAATCATTACGGGTCTTGAACTTGCTTTTAATAGTTTTGGTTTTACCATTTTTATTAATTTTTAATTTATTTTTAAGAAGGTTCCACTCAACGAAGGCTTTTTCAAATTGAATCTTGCACATCCTTACAGGACTGATTTTTAAAAAATCTAAATCAAATATTACCTCTACATTATTAGGGAAATTTCCAATTACAGTTGCGGAACTCTCCACATTAATTTTTAGTCTGCTAGACTTTTTAATTGAAGAATATATATATTTTGGTTTTCCAAACAAAAATTCAGCATAATCAAATTCGTGTGAAAAACACAAAAGAACACCGCCACCCAAATCTTTTCTACTTGCATAACTATTTCTATAATCTTCGTACTTATGGTGATGTGGTAAAAAATGCTTATGTTCAATATAACACTTTTGTACAAGACCAAATTTTTTTGATCTTATGAGGTCTTTAATTTTATATAAATTGTCATCATATCTTGTTTGAAATCCAACAGCACAAACTAATTTATTTTTTTTTATTAATCTTAACAAATTTTTTATTCCTTTAGTATTATTCGAAATAGGTTTTTCCAAAAATAAATTTATTTTTTTTCTTGCAATAAAAGTAGCTGTCTCCAAATGTAGGCTAGTCGGATTTGTTATTAAAGCCAAATCAAATTTAAAATTATCAATATCTTTGAAATTAATCTCCTTTATACCATTTTTTTTAGCAATAAATTTTTTTTCTAAAACTTGATTTTGATTATCTAATTTTGGAGAGCTCCATTTTTTCCTAATCGAAAAAAAATTAATTTTATTATCAATCTTTTTTAAATTTCTATAATGTCTTTGACCAATTGACCCTAACCCAATAATCAATATATTTTTCATTTTATTTATTTTTTGATAAGAAATGCTGTGGGTTTAAAAGAATTTTTTGTTTTCTGAACTTTATATTTTGAATCTTTAAAATATTCATCAATCGCTTCACTTTCACCCCAGCCTCTAGAACCATATTCATCAAAAATTACTACACCACCTTTTGAGACTAAAGGAAAAAAATTTTTTAAAGCGCTCTTTGTTCCTGAATAAGTATCTAAATCCAAATGTAATAAAGAAATTCTAAAACCCCTGTTGTTAATAGTGTATTTTTTTGAAGTTTTAACTATATCTCCTTTAACAAGTTCGGATCTTTTGTCTAAATTAATAATTTTAATTTTATCCTTTAAATTTTTAAAAATATTTTTCTTTTTAAATTTAGCTTCTTTTACAAAAGATTTCGCAGCTTTTTTTTCAAAATTTAATGTTGATCTTGGAAAATCTGAAAAGGTATCAAAACCAATAACTTTTTTATTTGAATTAGGATCAAATAAATTTAGCATTTTCAACCAGAAAATATGTCCAGTGCCTTTAAAAACACCACATTCGACTATATCACCTGGAATATTATTTGATAATTTAAATAACTCGTATCTTACCAATATTTTTTTTAATCGCTCTACATCGTTTGATTCAATTAAATAATTATACGACTCAAATATCTTATCTTTCATTGTTAATTTCTCATTTCTGCAATAAGCATTACTTCTCTAGAAAATTTGATATAATTATTAACACTTTTAGGCCACTTAATAAAAGTTAAATCTTCATACATAGGTTGATATGGCAACTTCATCAACGATATGATTTTTGAAAAAATTTTAAGATGAGGGTATTTCCAAATTATTGGTAATTGATAAAAGTAATTAACTCTTACATTGGTAAAGCCAGCTAACTGACCTATATCTCTAAGAGACTGAAGTGTAAAAGGTGTGACATGAGTATGATCTAAATAGAAAGGTCCAAATTGATGATGGTACCAACTTGGCGTCATCATTATAACCACACCATCTTTTTTAATAAGTTTTTTACATGATTTTAAAAAAGTCAAAGGATTATGTAAGTGTTCAATTAATGATTTAGAGAAAACAACATCAAAATCTTGTGACAAAGTTTCAATTTCATTGTGCTCCAGATTAGCTTGAGAAACTTTTATTGGCGAACAAAGCTCTTTAGCTTCGCTTGATAAATCTACCCCCTCACAATCAAACTTTAACTTGTGAAATTCTTTCAAAATATCACCTCTACCACAACCAACATCTAAAAATTTTCCATTATTTGATTTTATTACTTTTTTTATAAGATAATGAGCAAGTTTAGAGGGATAGTTTGTCTTTGGCCTTCTTTCCTCAGAATAAATTTTAGAGAGATATTTGTTACTTTGCTTATTGTCTTCAGCATCATTTATTAAATTTGTTTTTTTTTCCATTGTATTATCATATAAATACCACTGTTTTAATTTTTAGAAACTTATTTTATGTTTTTTTATTCGTTAATTACCGGGGCAAGTGGTTTATTGGGAAGATATCATAGTGAGGCTTTGCTACAGATAAACCACAATATTGTTGTTACTGATAAAAATTTAAGTAAATTAAAAGTAGCGATAAAATCATTGCAAAAAAAATATCCCAAAAGAAACGTTTTGGCCTTTAAAATGGATGTAACCTCAAAAAAAGACATTTTAAAAGTTTTAAATTTGCTTAAAAAAAAAAATATTTACATAAATAATCTTATCAATAATGCAGCGATTGATGCAAAATTTAGTAAAAAATTATTAAATCAAAATAAATTTGAAAATATTTCTCTTAATAGGTGGAATAATGAAATTAGTGTTGGCCTTTCCGGAGCAATGTTATGCAGTCAAATTTTTGGATTTGAAATGGTAAAAAAAAAAATTAAAGGAAATATATTAAACATTGGTTCTGATTTATCAATTTTAGCACCTAATCAAAACATATATAAAGGAAAAAAAAATAAACTTACGTACGTTAAGCCAGTAACTTATTCAGCTATCAAACATGGTATATTAGGTCTAACAAAATATGTAGCTTCTTACTGGGCATCTAAAAATATAAGATGTAATTGTCTCTCGCCTGGCCCAGTACTAAATAAACAATCAATCAATTTACAAAAAAATTTAAAAAAAGAGATACCTTTAAATCGGTTAGCAAATGTAAATGAGTATATGGGTTCAATTAAGTTTATGTGCTCTAACGAGTCAAAATATATGACTGGTCAAAATTTAGTTGTTGATGGTGGAAGAACAATTTGGTAAGCAAATAAATCAATGAAAACATACACATTAACATTTCCGCAAAAATGTGAAATTATTGCTGAAATCGGAATTAACCATAATGGAGATTTGAATATTGCAAAAAAACTAATTGATATGGCAAAAAGGACAGGCTGTGATTATGTCAAGTTTCAAAAAAGGGACATAGATACTGTTTATACACAAGAATTCTTAGCTGAAAAAAGAGATAGTCCATGGGGCGCAACTCAGAGAGATCAAAAACAAGGTCTTGAATTTGGTGAAATTGAATATGATGAAATTGATGAGTATTGCAAAAAAAACAATATTCACTGGTTTGCTTCCGCTTGGGACATAAAAAGTTTAAAATTTTTAGATAAATATAAGCCATTAAAACAAAAAATTGCATCAGCTATGATTACACATGAAAAATTTTTGAATGAGGTCGCAGAAAGGAAAGTTCATACTTTTATTTCGACTGGTATGACAAATCCTAAGATTATTGAAAATGCTATAAATATATTCAAAAAAAATTCCTGCGATTTTACGCTTATGCACTCTGTTTCTACCTATCCTTGTAAAGTGGAAAATTTGAATTTACAAAATATTCTTTATCTGAGAGATAAATATAATTGTGACGTAGGCTATAGTGGCCATGAGTCAAGTCCAGGACCTTCTGCTTTTGCAGTAGCGCTTGGGGCCTCTTGTATTGAAAGACATATAACGTTAGATAGAACAATGTATGGAAGTGACCAAGCTGCTTCTTTAGAGGAGAGGGGTTTAGAAATATTGGTAGATATGGTAAAACTTTTTGGAAAGTCGTATGGGGATATTCGTAAGGGCGTTTACCCAGAAGAAATGCCGATTGCAAAAAAGCTAAGATATTGGGAATAAAAATTAAATTGGCATGAATTTTTTAATAACAAATCAAAAGAATAGAAACTTTAAAGATTTTAAATTCAAATTAAAATTAACAAAAAAATATTCTATTTTTTCGGACGATAAATTAAAGATATTCAAAATAAAAAATCAAGTAATTATAATTGATGGAAGAATTTTTGGATATTATAATAGAGATAAATTTATTAACTTAAATCAAAACAAATTAGGCAATTACCTTAATAATAAAAATTTATTTAAAAATCTTGATGGTGATTATTGCATTATCAAAATATCTAAAGATAAAATTCATTTTAATATTGATAATAAAGGATCTTATGATTTATTTTATACAAATAACAAAAAAAGTATAAGTTTTTCAAATAATTTTAAACTTATCAAAGATTTAAATCATAACAATTTAACTTTTGATAATTTTGCAATTCTAAATGCTATAAGCAGCGTTTCTAAAAGACCACCTTTAAAAAGTACTATTTTTAATGAAATTAAGAGAATTGATTTAGATCAAGAAATAATTATTAAAAATGATAAAATTAAAATTTTAAGTAAAAAAATAAAACCAAAAAAAATCAAAGAAATTATATCTGAAAAGGCATTTTTAGAAAATTATGAAAAAGAGCTGAGGGAGTATTCTAAAGTAGGCACAAAAAAAAATAAAATTTTGTTTATGTCCTCAGGATGGGATAGTCTTACAATATTAAAACTTCTAATTGATAAATATGGAAAAAAAAGAGTAAAACCAGTAATAGCAAAATTAAATTTTTCTAAATCTTCAAAAATCTTTAACAAATATGAAATTGATAAAGCAAAAAAAATATGTGCACATTTTAATATAAAATTAAATATTATAACAATAAATTATGATAATATTTCTAATTACTTTGATCATTTAAAAAAAATATCCTCGAAAAAAATGCTTACGAATACTTTTGCATATTTTTTGCATTATAATTTGATTAGATTTGGGAAAAAAAAATTTGGTGCCTCTGACATTTATTCTGGAGAAATTTCAGATGGAGCTCACAATTTTGGTTTTTCTCAATATGTAAGTTTGATAGATAACGAAAATAATGGATATAGAGAGTATGCTGATAAAATGATGTGTTATTTATTTGGACCAACTTTTTTTAAGAAAGTAATTAATGGATCATATCTTGATGATGTTATATTTAAATCTTTAAAAAACAAACTCAATATTCAGACAAAAAAAATATCTCAGAATAAAAAAAAAATTTTTCAAAATTTCATGCAATCTATGTTTTTAACTTCAAAAAGATTTCCAATGAATAATGAGTTTAGTGATTTCTTAAATAAAAAAAGTGTCAAAAAATACTTGAGTGTCTTTAATGAAAGTTATTTAAAAAATATTAATTTTACCGATCAAAGACAAATTTATGCTTCGTATATTTATTTATACAATAAATTTCATTGGCAAGGATCTACAGTTAGATCGGCGTACCACATATCAAAAGAATTTAACTCAAATTTCATAAATATCTTTTGGAATCAAAACACTCAAAAAACATTATCAGAAATGCCAGAAAGTATGGGAAGAGGATTGGAGTTGAAAGATACTAAATACCCCGAGAAACAAATTCTTCGAAAATCTATAGATGTAAACAAATTAAATATTGGGCCCCATTCATACTTAAGTGATACTAGCAATGCAAACCCTTATCATGAGGTAATATTTAAATCAAAATTTAGAAAAATTATCACAGAAACATTTAAAGAATATAATCCTATCAAATTACTAGATAAAAATTATTTCAATCATAAATTTATCAAAAAATTGATTTTTGATTTTAAAAATAAGAAAAAATCTAACTCACCAGAAATGATATATTCTTTGTATTGTTTTTCTCGATTGTTAAAAGATATAAAATATTAAGTATTTTAATTTTTAATAAACTGTTTTGCAAAATTAATAACTTTTATAGCTAATGAAATATCATTAAAAATTTTACATTTGTTTTGAGCAAACTTTTTTAAAGTTATGATTTGATTTATAAATCCTGGTTTATACTTTGTATTTGAATAATCGTTAATTTTTAGATAAGGAACTTCAGAAGGTATCAAAAATTTTTTGTTCCCACCTAAATATCTTTTATTAAGTTTTTTATAAATTGTGAGATTTTCAATAGGCTTGAGCAAGTATCTTTTTTTTTCAGAATTAATATCAATTGAAAAAGTTTCAGGAGATTGTTTAGAAAAGTGGAAATATATGGGCAAACCTTTTTTATTTACTGTGCATAAGCTTATGGATTGTTTGTATCTGTATTTTTGTCTGATTTTTAAATCACCGAATAAGTAAAAAATTATTGAAAATATATGGACTGAATTAGAGGAAATTTCATTTATATTTTTTTCTGTAAATTTAACAATTACATTTGAAGGATTTAATAAATTCTTTTTTAAATAGTTTACTGATTTATAATATAGACGGTTATAACCAATAAATATTCTTTTGTTATATTTTCTTAAATTTTTTAATTCATTTAAGTTTTTAGAAATTGGCTTTTCAGTAAAAATATAATTATTATTTTTTAAACATCTTTTTAAAATTCTAAAATTATCTTTTATTCTAGGTGCTAAAAAAATAATTATATCTTTACGATTTTGAATTGATTTTAGTGCCAAATCCCAATTTTTGAAATTTTTTTCAAATTTAAATTTTTTTTTTAACCTCATCTCATTGGATGAATTTTTTTTTGTTGAATTTAGACTATATAGACCAATATTATTGTTAAGGGCTGACTTAATATGCTCTTCTACTATTTTAGAAGATCCAATTATTAAAATTTTTAATTTCATATAATATACATTTTGATAATATCAGTTAAATCAATTAAAATTAAATGAATATTCTTATAGTTGGGCTTGGAAATATTGGATTTGCACATCTAAAATCTTTTTTTTTATCAAAAAAAAAATATTCAATAGATTTATATGATAAAAAAAAAATTAAATTAGATAGTTTAATTTTAAAAAAAAAAAATCAAAAAAAAATAAATATCTTAAAAAAATTACCTCAAAACAATACTTATAATCTAGTTATAATTGCAACCAATTCATTAGAAAGATTTGAAATTTTAAAAAAAATAATAAAAAAAAATAAAATTAAATATTTTTTATTAGAAAAAATGATTTTCACAAAAATCGTTCATTATGATAAATCTAAATATTTCACAAAAAATCATGCTAGTAATATTTTTGTAAATGTGTGGGGAAGTTTAATTGTTAAATTGCTTAATATTATGGTGATTAAAAAAAATCCTCCTATTCAATTTAAAGCTACAATTAAAGAAGGTCGGTTTATAACTAATTTGGTTCATTACATAGACATGTTTTGTGCTTTAACTGAAAAAAAAATAGATTTTAATATTATGTTAAATAAAATTTTTGACTCCAAAAGAAAACCTTATAAAGAAGCAGCAGGAAAATTGTCAGGTTTTAATAATTTAGGTAATATTTTAATTGAATCTGATCAAAATATATTAACAGATACAATTATCATTAAAAATAGAAAAGACTCTCATAAAATCTTAATTAACAAAGATAAAAGTATCTTTTATTTTAAAAATTCTAAACTTGTTAAAAAAATTAAATTTCCATTTGCATACCTTTATACCTATAAAATTTTTGAAAACTATATGATTAAAAATAAAAAAAATTCAATTATTAAAAATTTTAATTTTGTTAGTTTAATTTCGAAAGAAATAGTAAAAAAAATTGAAAAAAAAAAAATAAAAATAACCTGAGATGAAAAAAAAAATTCTTATATGTATCCAGAACCCATTTGCTATAGATAATATTTTTGAAACTATAAAAAAAATGAGTAAATATGCCGAAATTACAATTATTACTACAAATTATTTTATTAACCAAAATCAACAAACAAAATATACAATATTAAAAAAAGATCATAATTTAAAAGATTTTATTTTCATACCTTTTTATCAAAACAACTCGTACAGAGGTATGATTTCGATAATTAAAACCCATATATTTCTTAAAGGTTTAGAAAAAAAGATTGATTTTAAAGATTTTGATTTATGTATTTCAGACTCTAGATTTTTTATTTGGCAAAGAATAATTTTAGATAAATTTTTAAGTTCAAATTGTATTTTAATAGGTTTAGCTACAGACGCAACACTTATACCACTCGATAAATTTAAAGATTTAATTGAAGGAGCTGAACCAATGGAAATTGTTAAATCTTTGCACAAATTAAGAGAGCCAAATAAAAAAAAGAATAATCCTTTCTATATAAAGAAAATAATCAATATTTATGAAAAAATAAAAGATATGATTATAGATAGACAAGTTTTATCAATTATTTTTCACAAACAAAATTTCAAATATGGAAAATATGATATGAATTTATTAGAAACAAAAAGATTTGATTACCGGTTAAGTTTTTTTTTCTCTTCACACTTTTTTTGGAAAAAAGTTTATGGAGACAATAAATGCTTTTGGGTAAATTTAGAGTCTTCATGCAAGTGTGTAGATAATGAGAATAAAAATAAAGCTTTATTCATTTCTACTCTTTGGGAAAATTTTGGCAAAGAAGAGGAATTTTTAAAAAAATTAGAAGAAATAAAAATTTATTTTCAAAAATTTAAAAAAAAACACCCAAACATTCTTGAAATCGATTTTAGATTTCATCCTATGGAAAAGAAAAAAAATATAAATTTTATTAAAGATAATTTAAAGAATATCAGTTCAATTAAAGTTAATTTCTTAGATAATCTTAAAACTTTACAGCAACTTTCGTGTGAATACTTTTGTGTGATAGGGGTTTTGAGCGGAGCTTTATTATATCTAAAAAAATTTTGTAAAAAAATTACAGTTTATTGTTTACAGTCTCTAAGTGAAAAATATGCTGGTAAATATTTTTATTTAAAGATCATAAATGAAGATATTATTATTTACGATGATATCAATGATAAATTTAATGAAAATTATTTAACTTTAAAAGATGAAAAAAATCTAAAAAGTCATAATTTTAATGATATAATTTTTTCATTAATTAATAATCAATCTATAAATTGAATAACTTATTGAATTAAAATAAAATTCAAATAAATATCAATATTAATGCTAAAATATTTTTTAACAAAAAATTATAATAAAAAAATAAAAAAATCTAATAAGTATCCAACTAATGGGGAATATGCTTATGGTTATGAAGAAGAACCAGAAATCTCAATTATAATAAATCATTTTATCTCATTCAAAACTTTAATAAGTACGATTGAAAATTTAAAAAAACTAAAAATCAGTAATGAAATAATAGTGATAAATGACTCTGGAAAAAATACAGATAAAATTTTTTCAAAACTTAACAAAAATAATGATACAGTAATTAATACCTATAATTTGGGAGAGACCAACGGTTATACAATAGGCTCTAAAATTGCACGATCAAAGAAATATATAGCTTTTTTTCAAGATGATGATTTAGCACCTTCTAATGGATTGTGGTTAAGAGATACCTTGAAATGTTTTAAAAAAGATAAATCAATTGGACTAATTAGTCTCAATGGTGGTGGTATTAAAGAGTACAATAAAGATTTAGTCGATTTTTCTAAAAATAAAAATCATAATTACTTTTATTATTGTAGCTGGTTAAAAGGTTACCCATTTATTTTTAAAAAAGAAGTTTTTGATAAGATTAAAGGTTGGGAGAGATTTGCCAATGTTGGTGAGTCAGACCATTTTGCAGACATATACATTACTCACAAGGTATGGAAAATTGGTTATAAAGCTTGTTTGTTTAATAATACTAATACCTTTATGTGGAGAAGAAGAGTTTCACGTGATGATAATTTAACAAAACAAGATTTAAAAAAATTAAAAAATAGAAACATTACATGGTTCTTGAACAGAAAAAAATTCTTGAAAAAAACTAAAAAGTCACTTTACAGTTTGGAGAGAAAAGTTATAACGGCTAATTCTAAAATTGGAGTAAAAGTATGAAAATTGGTTTTTTAGGTTTAGGAAAGTTAGGCTTACCAGTTGCTCTTGCAGTCGAGTCTAAAGGACATGAAGTTGTAGGTCACGATATTTCAAAAAATGTTAAAAACATTATAGATGCAAAAAAAATACCTTATAAAGAAATAGGTGCCCAAGAATTATTAAACAATTCTAAAATAAAATTTGCTGAAATTTCAGATGTAGTAAAACATTCCGAAATTATATTTGTACCAATTCAAACTCCGCATGATCCTCTTTATGAGGGTACCACTAGAATCCCTGATAAAAGAGTTGATTTTGATTATTCTTACTTGATCAAAGGAATTAAATCACTATCAGAAGAAATTGAAAAACAAAAACAAGATAAGGTCGTAATAATTATTTCTACAGTTTTACCTGGAACAATTAGAAGAGAAATAAAACCTCTATTAGGAAAGCATACCAAAATTTGTTATAATCCTTTTTTTATCGCTATGGGTACAACTTTAAACGATTTTTTATATCCAGAGTTTATATTATTTGGAGTAGATGATCTGCATGCGGCAGAAAAGGCTGAAAAATTTTATAGAACCATAAACAAGTCAGCATTTTTCAAAACATCTATTGAAAATGCTGAATTAATAAAAGTAAGCTACAACACATTCATATCTACAAAAATTGCTTTTATTAATACAATTATGGAGATGTGCCATAAACTTCCAGGGACTAATATAGATGATGTAAGCAATGCGTTAGAGTTAGCAAGTAAAAGATTAATCAGTAAGGCTTATTTAAGAGGAGGTATGGGAGATGGAGGAGGTTGTCATCCAAGAGACAATATAGCTTTATCCTGGTTGGCAAAAAAATTAAATATAAGTTTGGATTTTTTTGAGCAAATAATGCTTCAGAGAGAAAAACAAACAGACTGGTTCAGAGATTTAATTAAAGAGAATATAAAGAGCAAAGATGATAAAGTTTATATTTTAGGTAAGTCTTTTAAACCCGAAACAAATATTACTACAGGGAGTCCATCAATTTTACTTTCAAATATCCTTAAGGAAGATAAAATAAATGCAATTTGTTACGATCCATACGTAGATACTCAAAAACCAAAATTCGATAAAGGTGTTTATTTTTTAGGTACCCAACATACAATTTTTGAAAATTTTAAATTTCCTAAAGGATCAGTAGTTATTGATCCATTTAGAATGATAAAGAAAGATTCAGAAAATATAGAAGTTATTCATATTGGTGGTTAAACAAAATTTCATTTGTTACCATTATTTTTAGAAAAAATCTTATTATTTTCAACATCATAGATTTGGTCACAAATATTCATCACTTTTTTATTGTGAGATATAATTATAATTGTTTTTGAATTTTTTAAACTTTGGATATTTTTAATTACTTTAGACTCAGTCTCTTCATCCAATGCATTTGTTGCTTCATCAAAAATAAGTATCTCTTTATCTTGATATAATGCCCTTGCAATAGACAATCTTTGTCCTTGGCCACCAGACAAGAGTTTGCCGCTTGGTCCAACAATTGTATGTATTTTTTTTGGAAGATCATTAACAATTTTATTAAGTTCACAAAATTCTAAAATTTTATTAACTTTGTTTAAATCATAATTCTTATTTTCTTTATTAAAAACGATATTCTCTAAAATTGTATCATCAAGCAAATAGTAATTTTGTGGAACATACGCAATATTTTGTTGCCATTTATTTCCAATTGTTTCTAGATTAATATTGTCAATTTCGATATTTCCCGAAGATGGTTGAAATAAATTCATGATTAATTTAATTAAGGTACTTTTTCCTGATCCTGTATTTCCTTTGATACCAGTTATTGTATTTTTATTTATGATTAAATTAATATTTTTTAAAATATTTGATCTATCTGGATAATTAAAAAAAATATTTTTCAAAACAATCGAGTTTTTAAATTTTATTTTTGGTTGATTAAAATCTATATTGTCAGTGTTAAGATGAGAATTATCAAATTCATTAGCAAGTTTATTAATTGATACTTTTCCATTTATTAAAGCCATATTTTGGATCAAAATTGAGTTTACAGATGGGTATGCTCTTAAAATTGCAACAAAATATAATGTCATTAAGGCAATCATTGCCTGTATATCATAACCTAAATTTATCGAAATTAGTAATGTAGAACAAATTAAAGACACAATAAGTACTTCAATAAAAATTCTTGGCAGTTTGTTAATTATGTCCAAATACATGTTAGATTTAAATTCTTTTTTAATTGAATTTACAAACTTTTGAACCAGATAATTTTGTACTGCGTATAATTTAATTTCAATAATCGAATTTAAAATCTGATTTACAATTTTACTTTTAAAACCTCTTTCATAAAATGAAATTTCAGATTTACGTTTTAGTTTTACTCCAAATATTTTTATATAAATAAAGCATATCAATATTAGAATTAGGAAAATAGAAATTGTAATTTTTGGATTTGCAAAAAGAATTAAAAAAAATATTAAGATTAGTTGAATAAATTCCTTAATTATTAATAAAAAAGATCTTAGATAAAAGACAGATATATTTACTTCGGAGGTAATATTCCTCATTAAATGCATAGGGTTGTTTTCTGAATGAAAAATATAATTTTTTTTTAGATAAATTTTAAATAATTGTGAACTTAAGCTAATTTTTAAGTCATTAATAAGTTTTGCGTCGTAGAAAAAAAATAAAAAAATAATAAATGACTTTAGTAAAAAAAATGAGATTGTGCCAATACACAAATAAAATAATATATTTTGAGAACTTAGCAAATAAATAAGATAATTCTGAATATCAGTATTAAAATCAAACTTATTAATTAAAATATTTTGATCAATTAAAACGGTAAAAAAGACAGGAATTATACCCAGACCTATAATTTCTAAAATTCCAATTATGATGGAAAAGAAAAAATAAAAATATAAATTTAAAATTTCTCTTTTATTTAAAATTTTTTTTATATAACTAATGTTCTCTAATAACATACTCTATTTAGCTTATTAAAAATAACTAAGTAAATATTCTAATAAATCTAATTATTTAGTTTTTAATTAACTCATATATAATATTTAGGTTAATGAATAGAATTAAATATTTTTAATTTTTGGCAAAATTAAGTTAAATCTTGTATGCATGAAAAAAAAGAAAAAAATAAGTAAAGTCAATAGTAACAGACCTATTAAATTGACCAGGCCAGCTTTATTTTTAGATAGAGATGGAGTTATTAATAAAGACACTGGTTATATCTTTAAAAAGAAAGATTTTATTTGGCGAAAAAATATTTTCAAATTTATAAAAAAATATAATAAAAAAAAATATTATGTTTTTGTAATTACAAATCAATCTGGAATTGGAAGAGGTTATTATACCGAAAAAGATTTAAATAAATTACATATTTGGATGCTAAATAAATTTAGATTAAAAGGATGTAAAATTGACCATATATATTTTTCTCCATATTATAAATATTCGAAAATTAAAAAATACAGAACTGGCATCAAAATGAGAAAACCAAATATAGGAATGATTTTGAAAGCAAAGAAAGATTTTAATATAGATATTAAAAATTCTCTTTTAATTGGTGATAGACTTTCTGATAAATTAACTGCTATTAAATCAGGTATAAAATTTAAAATTTTACAATTTAATTCAAAATTAATATAAACATAATATAGACAATGCAAAATTTAATTAAACAACATATCAATAATCATTCAAAAATTATCAATGATAATTTTTCAGAGATTTCATTATGTGTAAAAAAAATTGCCAGTGATATAAAAAGAACTTTTAAAAATAATAAAACGATTTTTTTCGTTGGAAATGGAGGAAGTGCTGCTGATTGTGAGCATTTAGCTGGAGAATTAGTAGGAAGATATAAAAAAAAACGTAAGCCTTATAAAGCAATTTCCTTAACCACTGATACTTCCGTATTAACATGTATAGCTAATGATTTTGGGTATGAAAAAGTTTTTGAAAGACAGTTACAGGGACTAGGTCAAAAAGGAGATTTGCTTATTGCTTTCTCAACTTCAGGAAAAAGCAAAAATATAATAAATGTTTTAAAAGTAGCAAAAACTTTAAAAATAAAATCAATCTGTTTACTTGGAAATGATGGTGGACAATGCAAAAAGTTAAGCGACTATAATTATGTTGTGCCATCTAAATCAACAGCAAATATTCAGGAAATTCATCATTTAATTGGTCATATATTTTGTAGGTTGGTTGATTAGAAGTAAACTAAATTAAAAAATAAATATTACTTGTCAACTTTTGCCATATTTTATAAATAAAATTAAGCATGATTAATCTTAAAGATCACAATATTTTTTACGAACCATATCCACATGTATTATTTAAGGATGTTTTTGACGATAAATTTTACAATCAACTTTGTAGTGAGTTTCCCGAGGATATTAAATTTGATAGATTTGACTATGATAAAGAAAACATTTTAAAGCAAAAAAAATTTTCTATGAATGATAATAGTCATTATTTCAAAGAAATTATAAATAAAAAAGAAAATTTAAAAAAACTTTATACTTTTTTAAGTAGTCAACAATTTAAAAAAAATATCTTTGAAATTTTGGAAAGTAATTCAATTAAATTACAAAAAAAATTTTCAACAAGTTTCTTTAGAAAAATGTACGAAAAATTTACAAAAAATAAAAAATTTGGTTTTGAATTCTCTATGATTTCAACCAATGGTGGATTTATAAAGCCTCATACTGATGGTGCAGATAAATTGATTAGTTTTGTGATGCCAATAATAGAAAATCCAAATATTAGTAAAGTACAGGATTCTGGAACAAAAATATTGAAAGCTACAGATGATAAATTTAAATATAATGAATTAAATTCTACAGTGCCATTTGAATTTACTGAAATAGTCAGAGAAATTCCATTTAATAGAAATCAAATTTTTTTATTTATTAAAACACACAATTCACTTCATTCAGTTGGACCAATGAAGGAGTCAAACAATGATAATTTAATGAGGAAAAGTATAAATTTTTTTATTTATAAATAATAATGATTTTAGACCTAAAAAATAAAGTAGTATTAGTTACAGGAGCAGGAAAAGGTATTGGAAAACAAATACTAAACCTTTTAATTAAAGAGAATGTAATTGTTTATGCAGTTACAAGAAATTCTAAGGATTTTGGACATATTAAAAAAAAAAAGAATCTTTTTCTATTTGTGGGAGATTTGAAGAGTTCAAATGTTATTGATGAAATTTTTAAAGAATCTAAAAAGAATAAGCATACTTTTAATTGCTTGATAAATAATGCAGGAATGAGACAGAGAAAAAAATTTTCTTCAATTTCTAGTATTGATTTAAATGAAATTTTTGAAAATAATTTTTTTTCTGCTTTTAAATTAATTCAAAGGTTTACAGATCAATTTAAATTTAAAAAGGATATGGGATCGATCATAAATATAAGCTCAATTGTTGGTATTTTAGGATTTGATGAATTATCTGGTTATGCATCAACTAAATCTGCTATAGATGGATTAACAAAATCTTTAGCAACAGAATTATCAAAAAAAAAGATAAGGGTAAACGCAATTGCTCCTGGTTTCATAAAATCATCATATTTTAAAAAATTCAAAAAAGAAAAATCAAAATTATATAGATGGACTTTAAGTAGAATACCTCTTAATAAGTGGGGTGAAAATTTAGATGTAGCAAATTTAACTTTATTTTTATTATCTGAAAATTCAAAATATATTAATGGTCAAGTAATTAAAATAGATGGAGGCTGGACAGCATCATAATGAAAGTTATAGGATTAATACCAACTAGAATTGGTTCTACAAGGTTGCCGTCAAAGCCACTTTTAGAAATAAATGGAATTCCATTAGTAATTCACACTTATAAACGTGCCAAATTATCAAAAAAATTTGACGATTTGATAATTTGTTGTGACGATAAAAAAATACTTAAAGTTGCTAAGAAATTTAATGCAAAATGTATTTTAACTTCAAAACATCACAATAATGGAACTGAGAGAATTACAGAAGCACTACTAAAACAAAAAAAAAATTATGATTTAGTTGTTGATATTCAGGGAGATGAGCCTTTAATTAGCCCTGATCATATTGATAGAGTTATTGATTTTCATAAAAAAAATATATCAACAGATATTATTCTTCCAACTTTAAAAATAAATTTAGCAGATAACCAAAATATAATTAAAGTTGTCACAGATAAAAAAAAAAATGTTCTTTATTTATCAAGAGCTAAAATTCCTTTAGAATTTAAAAAAAAGAGTCCTTTTTACAAAAAACACCTATCAATCATCTCATTTAAAAAAGAAGCTTTAATAAAATATTCATCATCCAAAAAAACTTATTTAGAGAAAATTGAGGACATTGAATTATTAAGAGCATTAGAGATTGGTTTAAAAATTAAGACTATTGATTTAGTTGGAGATAGCTTTTCAGTTGATGTTATGGAAGATTATATTAAAGCAAAAGAAAAATTTAAGACAGACAAGATTTTAAAAAAATATTCTTAGCAATGGGACATCAAGAAAGTATAAAATATAAGATTAATGACAATTATCATGATATAATTTATACAAAAAATATACTTAAATCTCTTGATTATAAGATTAGTGAACTAAAAAGTGATAAAAAAATTGTTTTTATCTACGATGAGAATATTTCAATAAAAATAATCAATGATATAAGTTTGGGATTAAAATTAACTGGATGCAAAATAATTTCAAAAAAAATTAAAAGTTTAAAAAAAAATAAAAGTATAAATAATGTTTTAAATTTAATAAAATTATTTTCAGACTTATCATTAACAAAAAAGTCGATTGTTATGGTTTGTGGAGGTGGAGTGATTGGAGACTTAGTAGCACTTGCATCTTGTCTTTATAAAAGGGGTTTAATATATATTAATATTCCTTCTTCAATGACTGCACTTGTTGACTCATGTGTTGGAGGAAAGACTGGTGTTAATTTCCAAAATCAAATAAATTTGATTGGCACGTATTTTCATCCTAGATCAGTGTTAATTTACGATAAAATTATAAATACTATACCCCATAGAGATTTTATTAGTGGTTTAGCAGAGGTAATCAAAAGCTTCATTTTATCAAAAAAAAATTTAAATTTTTTTAATTCAAAAAAAAAACAAATTTTAAATCGAGATCCAAAAATAATAAGAAAACTAATTTTAGATTCTTTAAAAATTAAAGTAGATCATTTTATAAATGATATTTATGAAAATAATGATCGTTTGTTACTAAATTTCGGACACACCTTCGGACATGCTTATGAAATGGCTAGTGATGAAATGATAAAAAAAGATTATTTTCGTCATGGGGAAGCTGTTTCTCTTGGAATAATTTCTGAAATAGTCATGTCATACCTTGAAACTAACTCTACTTCAAAAAAAAAAGTTATTTTAAAAAATCTTTATGAGGTAAGCAATATATTGAAAGAATTAAATCTTCCCACAAAACTTAAAATTCCAACAAAAATTAATTCTATAAAATTTAAAAAAAGAATTTATTTCTATGTCTTTAAAGATAAAAAAAAAATCTCCCAAAAACCAAGATATGTTCATTTAAGTCAATTTGGTAAATTAAATATTAAAGAAGTTCAAAATTTTGACAATATAAATAAAGTAATTTTTTATTTAACTAGTGAAATAGATATTAAAAATTTTTAAAAAAATATTTAAAAACTATGTTTTTAACTGCATTAAATCAATATTATAAATTACGCAAAAATAGTTTTAAACTTAAAGAGTTTGATAAAAGCTCATATGAATTATATGAACTTACAATAAACAAAAAATTCCGAAAAGGACGATTATATTTTTTAGAACTTCCAAAAAATCTAATATTGCTTTTTCTAAGTCTATATTCAGTTATAAAAACTAAGATTAAAAAAATAGACAAAGCAAATTACTTTATTGCATTTAATAATCAATTATACGATCCAAGATCAGAGAATTATATATCAAAATTAGATCATAAAAAATTTTTAAATATAATTAGAGTGAATGATTTTACAGTTTCAATAAAAGCATTTTTTAAATATGAAAATGTTTTTTTTCATCAACCTATTTCATACTTTACAAGATTTTTTTACTTTGAAAATGACTCAACTTTAAAAGAAAAATTTTTGTTTATTCACAAAACAAATTTAAGAAGAGAAAAAGTATATTTTTTTTTATTTAAATTTTTAAAAATAAAAAAATTTATTATGCTTGATGATTATAGAGAGATACAAAACTTTATAAGTATATGTAGAAAATTGAATATATTTTCAATTGGGGTTATGCATTCAAGGTTTTCAAAATTTAGAGTACCATTAATTTATGATTGTTTTGACAAATATATTGTTTGGTCAGAATATTTTAAAAAAAAATTATTAGAAATTAATTCAGGCTATAAAAATAAAGTGGTAATTAATAATTTTAGAAATTTTAAAAAAATAAAGAATAAACAATTTGATAAAGATTTAAAAATTCTATTTTTTTCTGACAGTAGGATGGATTATACATCAGTCATTAAATATTTAGATCAATTAAAGAACAAAAAGAATGTTAAAGTATTAATAAAGTTAAAAAGTAATCAAAATGAAAATGAACAATTTTTAAGATACACTATTAATAGTAAATTTATTATAGTTAATGAAAAGGATGTAAAAACTACAGTTCAAAAATATAACCCTCAATTTTTTTTAGCCACTAATTCGAATGTTTTATTAGAAGCAAGTTTGTATGATTGCTACCCAATTTTATTAAAAACTAAAAATGATTATTCATTTGATTTAATCAAAGATGAGGTAGTTATTCAGTATTCTGGAAATAATAATTTTGACAAATTTTTAAGAAAATTAATTAATAAGAAATACTTAATTAATAAGATTTACAAAAAAGTGTGGGAGTCTAAAAGTGATATTAAAAATATTAAAAATTTTTTAAATTAAATATATGAATGCTTTAAAATATATTAAAACTAAAATTAATATTTTAAAATATGATTTTTCAAGTATAAAAAGATACAGACAACTGCTTAATCTTATTTTAAATCAAAAACCTAAATCAATAATTGAAATTGGGGTATACAAAGGGCTTAGGTCAGCACAAATGTTAAATGCAGCAAAAGTATATAACAATGGTGTAGATTTTTATGGTTTTGATCTTTTTGAGGACTTTTACTCTGAAGATAAAATACTTGATAAAGAATTGAGTAAAAAACCAAATAGTCAAAATAAAATTTATGATTATTTAAAAAATTATGGTCAAATAAATTTATACAAAGGATTCACTCATGATACTTTACCAAAATTTATTGATAAAAAATTAAAAGTAGATTTTATTTTTATAGATGGAGGACATTCAATAGAAACTATTAAAAACGATTGGTTGAATGTTTCAAAAATGATGCATGAAAAAACAATAGTTGTATTTGATGATTTTTATCATGATGACAAAGAGTTGGTTAAGAGTTTTGGTTGTAATGATGTAATTTTAAATTTAGATAAGAAATATAAAGTTACCTATCTACCTATAATCGATAAAATTGATAAAAATAAATTAAAAATTCAATTAGTTCAGGTCACATTATAAATGATTTTAGTTGTAGGAGATTTGATTTTAGATAATTTTTCAATCAATAATATTGAAAGGAAATCGCCAGAAGCCAATGTACCAGTCATCAAAAATTTAAAATTAATAAGTAAATTAGGTGGAGCTGGAAATGTAATCAATAATATTAATAAAATTGATAAATCTTGTTTTTTAATCAGTAGAGTGGGTAATAATGAAAATGACAAGATAATAAAAAAACTTTTAAAAAATAATGATATTAAAAATAAATTATTTTATGAAAAAAAATTTAAGATCGGTAAAAAAATTAGATTTTTTATAAATAATTCTCAAAAATTTAGATTAGATGAGGAAATTATTTCTCAAATTCAGAAAAAAACCGAAAATGATATTATTAAATTTGTTAAAAAAAATTTGAATAAATATTCTTTATTAATTGTTTCAGATTATAAAAAAGGATTGATATCTAGAAAATTATTTAAAAAATTATCAACACTGTTTATCAATAAAAAAAAACATGTGATTACAAACCCAAAACAAAAAGATGTTAGTTTTTACTCTAATTCAACAATTATTGTTCCTAATGAGAAAGAATTTAATAATTTTTTTTCAAAAAATTTGAAATTTTCTTCAAAAATAGAAAAATTTTTTAGAAATTCAAAAATAGAAAATTTGATTATAACCCGAGGAAAAAAAACACTTTTATATTTTAACAAAGATAAAGAAAAATTTTTGTTTAAAATTAAAAAAATAAAATCATTTGATGTTACGGGAGCAAGCGATACATTTATGGCATTTCTAGGAATATTTTTAAAAAAAAAACTAGATTTGAATTCATCAATTAAAATAGCAATTTTAGCAGCAACTAAGGTAGTAACAAAAAATTATACTGAAATAATTACTAGATTTGAACTCAAAGGTATACTAAAACACTTAAAATTATAACTTATGAATTATTTAATCACTGGTATAACTGGTTTTGCAGGTCCTCACTTAGCTAATTTATTGATAAAAAAAAACCATAATGTTTATGGCTTAATAAACTGTAGCAATGGAAGAGAGAATGATATCAGAGATGTTGTAAAAGATGATGTTTTTAACTCTATAAAATGGGTGTATTCTGATTTAAAAAATTTAAGAAGTTTACAAAATATTTTTAAGGAAAATCCATTTAATGGGGTTTTTCATTTAGCTGCTCAATCTCATCCTCCTACAAGTTTTATAGACCCTTTAGGTACAATGGAGACAAACGTTATGGGTTCCGCAAATTTAATTCAATGCGTCTCTGATATTCAGCCAGAATGTAAATTGATGTTTTGTTCAACCTCAGAAGTGTATGGTAATATTGGAAGTGATGGAAAAAAGATAAGTATCAATGATATTATTTTGCCATCAAACCCATACGGTTCATCAAAAGCAGCAACAGATTTGTATATGCAAGAAAGAATAATTAATAAAAAGATAAATGGTTTTATTACAAGAGCTTTTTCGCATACAGGCCCAAGGAGAGGTAAAAATTTTTCAATTTCATCCGATGCTTATCAAGTTGCAAGAATGATGAAAAATCTTCAAGATAAAACATTATTAATCGGCAATTTAGAAACTACTAGAGTAGTAATTGATGTTAGAGATACAGTTAATGCCTATTATCTAGCAATGATTAACGATAAATGTAATGGGAAAATTTTTAATGTTTGTGGAGATACACCGAGAAAAATGCAATTTTTTACAGATAAATTGATCGAGATTAGCGGATTAAAAGATGTTAAACAAAAAATTTATGACAAGTTCTATAGGCCTATTGATATTTATTATCAGCATGGAGATTCTTCAGAATTAGTAGATCTAACAAAATGGAAACCTGAAATTTCAATAGAACAAACGTTAGAGGATCTATTAAAATATTGGCTTAATAAAATAAATTAATGAACAACAAAAAAGTTTTTGTTAGTGGTTGTTTCGACATATTACATGTAGGTCATCTAAAGCTACTTCATAAAGCAAAAAGATTAGGTAAGAACATTTTCATTGGGATTGATAGCGATAAAAGAGTGAAGAAGAGCAAAGGTTTAAATAGACCAGTAAATAATCAAAAAAATAGGTTAGAGATGATGAAAAGTCTGAAAATCGTAAAATCAGTTAAAATATTTGGATCAGATAAAGATTTAATTAAAATGATTAAACAAATAAAGCCTGATTTTCTTCTTCTAGGAGATGATTGGAAAAACAAAAAAATTATTGGAAAGGATTTTGTTAAACGAATAGTTTTTTTTAAGAGAATTAAAAAATATTCTACCACAAAGATAATCAACAAAATTGAAAAAAATTAAAGAAATATTTAAAAATTTATTAAAATTATTTTTTTATAAAATAATTCATTCTTTTTTAAAAAAAAAAAATTATTTAATTGTGTATAGATATGGAAATGCAATTGGAGATCATATTTGCTTAACTGGTGTAATCTCTAAGATATATAAAGATAATTTAAAAATTGTTGTATTTTCAAATTATATAGATTTTTTTTTATATAATCCAAAAATATATAGAATTTATAATCTTAAAAAATTTTTTAATAAATTTATTATTTTAAAATTACTTGATCTATTTGAAGGTGAAAGAATTAAATCATATAGATCCAAAATAAATGATACTGATAAAGAATTTTTCATGAAATTTGTACCTAAGAATTTACACTTTGGTTTATCTCATGCATATCATTTCGATGTAAAAATGAATGAAGATATTTTTAAAAATGAAATTTTTTTTTCAAAAGTAGAAATTCAAAATTATGAAAAAAAGTTTAATTTGCCAGAACAATTCGCTTTAATACATTCTGAGGCTAAACAAAGTCTTACTTCAAATAAAAATTGGGGTATTAATAGAATCCAAGATATTGTAAACAGTATCGATCAGGTAAAATGGATTCAGGTTGGAGTTCATGGTGAACATAAACTTAAAAATATTCATAAAAATTATTTTGATTTAACACTAAGAGAACTTGGATTTATTTTATCGAAATGTAAATTTTTAGTTTCAATGGAAGGTATGTTTAATCATTATGCTTCAGCTTTTGAAAAAAAAAATTTTCTCGTACACTTAGGATTTATGAGAAAAGAGTCAATTTATTATCCTAATAATGTATTAATTCATAAAAACTCTGATTTGAAATGTTATCCTTGTTTTTTATTTAATTGCAGTAATCATTTAGAATTATGTGAGAATAAACTAACAAGTGAATATGCTGTCAAAATTATCAAAAATGAATTAAAGATAAATTAATATGAAAAAAATTTTTCCATCAATTATTGGATTGGGGTATGTAGGATTACCAATATTTTTAAGATTGAAAAAAAGATTCCAAACAATTGGATTTGACATTAATAAATCTAGAATAGATAGTTTATCTAAAAAAAAAGATTTGAATAAAGAATTTAGCTCAAATGAATTAAAGTTAGAGAAAAATTCTTTTTTTACAAATGATATTATTCAACTAAAAGAATCTAATTTTTTTATTGTTACAGTTCCAACACCAATTTATCCTGACAATACTCCTGATTTAAGAAATTTGATTGACGTTTCTCATATTCTGAAAAAGGTATTAAAAAAAGGTGATATAGTTTTTTTTGAGTCAACAGTTTATCCAGGAGTGACTGAAAATATTTGCACCCCGATTCTTGAAAAAGGTTCAAAATTACAAAATAATGCGGATTTTTTTGTCGGATACTCTCCGGAAAGAATTAACCCAGGTGATAAGGATCATAGTATAGAAAAAATAAGTAAAGTAGTTGCAATTAAAAAAGAAAAACATTTTCAAGCAAAAAATATTTATAAATATTTAGCAAAAAATTTGATTTTAACGGAAAACATTCAGGAAGCTGAAGCATCTAAGGTAATTGAGAACATTCAAAGAGATTTAAATATAGGTCTAATGAATGAAATTTACAAAGTTTGTAGTAAATCAAATATAAATTTTAGTAAAGTGATTAAATTAGCTAGTTCAAAATGGAATTTTATTAATTATAAACCTGGACTAGTGGGTGGACATTGTTTACCCGTGGACCCTTATTATTTTTCTTGGTTTGCAAAAAAAAAAGGACTTAATACTAAAATTATTTTAGCTGGAAGAAAAACAAACAATCAAATGGTTCAATTTGTTGTTAATGAAGTCATAAACAAAATAAAAAGTGAAAAAAAAAATTTAAAAAAAACAAAAATCTTAATTCTAGGACTTACATATAAGAAGAATGTTGCAGATTTAAGAAATTCTCTTTCAATAAAGGTTTACAATTTATTAAAAAAAAAAATTAAAACTGTAAGATGCTACGATCCAATGATTAATTACAATTTTAGGAAAAAATATTCATTGATTAATAAAAATGATTTCAAAAATTTTGATGCTTACGTCGTATTAACAAAGCACGATGCAATTAATAAATTGCTTAAATCTTTAAAAAATAAAACTATAATTGATATCTTTTCTTAAGATGAACATATTATATATTGCTGATTTTACATTGCCGACTAATAGAGCTTACGCTATACATGTTTTTAAAATGCTAGATGCATTCAACGATCATGGGATCAAATCTAAACTATTTATACCGTATTTTGATGAAAAGAGGATAAAAAAGTCAATAAATTTTTTTGATATAAGAGGATTAAAGTCAATTTCAATTAATAAAATTTTCAACAAACAGAGAAACCTAAATTTTTTTTATAGATTATTTTTTGGTTTTTTAGTTGCAAAAAAAATTAAACAAATAAGTGGCAAAGATTTATTAATTACTCGAAGTTTGATTGCAAGCATTTTTCTTAGTTTATTTAAAATTGATCATTTTTTAGAAATTCATCAGGAATTAAAAGGTTTAACTAAATTTCTTTTAATTAATCTGAATTTCATAAATTCTAGATTTATTATTAAGAATATTTTTGTATCAAAAGCTTTAGCTAATTTTTATAAGCATAAAACAAATAAATTTAAGGTTTTACATGATGGTGTAGATTTGAGTAGATTTAAAATAAAAAAAATAAAAAAAGTAAAAAAAATTTCTTATGTAGGCAGTTTTTATAAAGGAAGAGGTATAGATCTAATTATTCAAATCGCAAAAGAATTAAAAAAATTTAATTTTTTTTTATATGGAAAAAGAGATGAAAAATTTAAGAACTTACCAAGTAATATTCGTCTGAAACCCTTTGTAGATCAATCTAAAGTAGCACAAATATTAATAAATTCTGACTTACTTTTATTACCTTATTCTAAAAGGGTATACATCTCAAAAGACACTAGTAGTCCAGATAATTCGAAATTTATGTCTCCATTGAAATTATTTGAATCTTTAGCAAGTGGAACCCCAATTCTATGTTCAAATATTAAAGTTCTTAGAGAAATTCTTAAAAATGAACATAATTCTCTATTAATAAATAATTTTGAAAATAAAAATGAGTGGATAAAAAAAATAAAAGGTATTTCAAAAGATTATAAAAAATTAAAGTTTATTTCTCAAAATGCAAAAAAAACTTCTCAAAAGTATACCTGGTTTAAAAGATCAAAAGTTTTTTTAGACATGTATTATAGCTAGATATCTTTAATAAGAAGTCTTGTGCCATAATCAATTCGATGCAAAAATTGAAAATTATTTTTTAAATCAAAATACTCATCAACAGCTTTTTGAGAGCCTTTCCAATGGCCGTAATCGTCTACAATAAGTATACCTCCTTTAGAAAGTCTTGGATATAAAACTTCTAATTCAATTTTTGTAGACTCGTAAAAATCAGTATCAAGTCGTAACAATGAAATTTTTTCAGGAAGGTTTTCAATATTCTTTAAAGTATTCTCCACTTTGCCTTTAATAAAAACAAAATTGTTTTTGTAGTTTTTGTCAAATAAATTTATATTTTTTTGAACTTCATCAATACTTCCATAACACCATTTCTCATTTTTCTGTTTATATTTATTAAATGTTTGATCTGCTGGCACATCTTTTAAATCTTTATCATGAATAGTAGGTTCTGACATACCTTCAAAAGTATCAAATGCATAAATTTTTTTTTTTAAGTTTAATCTATTTTTTATTTCATTCATTAAAATCAAATTTCCACCTCTAAAAACCCCACATTCAACAATATCTCCAGGGATATTTCTCTTTGAAATGTAATTTATAGATTGAATAATTGACCAATGAGCGGCTGGTGGACACATAGAATATTTTTCTAATTTTTTAATAAAACTTAAATCATTATTATTTATTTCTGGTATTAGATTTACTTGTCGTTCATACCAATCATTCTTATGAACTATTCTAAAATTTGTGAGATTGATAAGGTTTTTTATTATTTTTTTTAACATAATTGGACACTCTTTATTTTATCAAATAAACAATTTCAATTAATAAATATCTGAAAAACCCATATTTATATGTAACTTAAGTTTTTTGAAATTTATTAGCCCAAAATAAACAATTTTTTTATCAATTGGAAAATTTTTATTAAATTTTGTTTTTTTCATTAAGCTTGAGTCATTTGACCAAAGACTTAACTTAAAGATCTTTTTTTTTACAAAAAAATTATTTGCGAATCTGATAATTTCTTCTTTAAATTTTTTTTCAGCAATTATTTGACAAATATGACCTATTTTTTTTTTGGTCAGACAGATATTCTTTTAAAACTATATACCCAATAAGTTTCTTTTTATAAAAAAATTCATAATTAAAATAATTTGATCTTGGATTTTTTACGTATCTCCAATTTAAATATTTTGAAGACCAGTATATATCAATTTTTTTATCAAGATTTTCTAAGAATATTTTTTCGTGTTTTTTATTGAATTTTTTTATTTCTTTATACTCTAAATTAAAATTATCAATAAATTTTAAATTTTTTTCATAAAGGGGAAAATTAGATAATTCTTTCCAATTATTTCTTTTCCAATACGGAAAAGCAAGATGGTTGGCAAATCCTAAATTTATTTCAGATTTTTTTATTAGAAATTTATTAAGTTTTAAAATTAAGTTTTCGAAGATACCTTTATTATTTTCTGTAAGTAATTTTTTTTTATTTTTTATTAAATATTTAATAACAGAGGTATCTGTAATTACATCTTGAATTCTATATCCATTAAATTTCCCAGTATTGTTAATAAAAACTTGTTTAAAACAAACAATTAAACCAATGATTAGATTATTATATTTTGCTACAAAAAATTTTGATTTACCAAAAGGATTAGAAAAATAATCCCATTTAACATTTTTTTCATTATAATTTTTATTTTTTTTAAATTTGAGAATTATTTTTTTTATTTTTTTGATATTTAATTTAGGTTCAATATTAAATTTTAACCCATCCATCTTCAAAAATTTAAATCTCAATTTTTTTGGCAATCACAAAGGCTTCAGCATAATCTACTCCAATTACCTCACCTCTAAATTTAGCTCTTCCTACAATAGACTCAAAATATTTGCTATAATTATTTTTTTTATTTTCAAAAACAGATTTATAACATTTTATCGCTTCTGTTTTCTTTTTAATGTATTTCGAAATATCAATAAAATATTGAGGATTAAAAGCGTAAGTGTTAATCCCTCCGGGCAGCATAACTTCATACATGTTGAATGAAATATTATTTTTTCTTGTAACTGAAAAAAGTATCTGAGCTAATTTTTTATGATCTTGGTGAGTATCGTGCTCCCAACATGAGAATATTATGTCAGGTTTTAGTTGATTTATTTTATCATCAAAAATTTTTATATATTTTCTATTAAAGTCAAATTCATAAGGGTCTAGGTTCATCACATCTAATTTTGCACCTAATATTTTGGCTGCATTTTTTTGTTCATCTAATCTGTTTTTAGACATGAAACTATCTATTTTGCCTTTCGAGTCTTCTTGAGGGATAATCGCAGTAACTATTGTTACATTATGACCTTCATCAACATATCTAGCTATTGTACCTCCCATAGCTATTTCCACATCATCTGCATGAGGAGCAATAGCAAGGATATTTTTTTTCTTCATAATTCTTAATTATTAGACCGAATTTAAAACTTTAACAAATTTATTGTAATTATTCTCGACTGTATATTTATTTATGTGCTTTCTAGCAAATTTTAATTTTTTTTTAAGTTTGCTTTGATTCTTGATAAAATTTTCAATTTTAGATGCTAATTTTTTATGATTATTTACTGGAAATAAGTCACCACCCTTGCCATAATTAAGTATTTCCTTGGTTCCTCCTTTACAGTTTGAGGCTATAACTGGTAAATTATAATTCAGAGCTTCAACTATCGAATTAGGAAAACCTTCTTGGTGAGAAGCATGTATAAAAAGATGTGAGTTTTTGTACAATTTTTCTACGTTTGTACACCAACCAAGTAATTTAACTTTCTTTGTTAAATTAAATTTTTTAATTAATTTATTTAAATTTTCTTTTTCTTCACCATCACCAGCGACCTTAAAAATAAAATTTTTTGATTTAACTAGATTTAGGGATTTAATCATTGTATCTACCCCTTTTCCTTTAACCAAACTTCCAACTGTAAGAATATTTATTTGTTTATGATTGTAAGTTTTGTGTTTAATTTTTTTATATTTTACTAGCGAAGGAGGGTGAATATTTATTACTTTAGTTTTGGAAATATTTTCAATATCATTTTTGGCACTTTTCGAATTTGAAATAATTTTATCTGCATATTTATATAAATATTTAATTAAAATTAATATAATTTTATTTTTTATAAAACTTGTCAAATTGTAAAATTTACTCAATTCTGAAATATCTATTCTATCAACGATTATTATCTTTAAATTATTAATTTTTTTTAAAGCTATTAAAGATATAACATTAGCATAATGTTGATTTGAAATAAAAACTGTTTTATTTTTATTTTGAGTAATTTCTTTAACTTTTTTTTTTAAAATAAAGTAAGAACTTATCGTGCTTTTTTTATTAAGTTCTATTATTTTTATTTTTTTTGAGTAATTCTGAAATTTTTTTTTATAATCATTTTTCCCTACAGAAAAAATATATATTTTATATTTCTTTAGGTCAAATTTAGTGCATAGTCTAAATATTGAATTTCCAGCTCCACCAAATTTAAAAGTCGGTAAAAAAAAAATTAAATTTTTAATCATAAATAAATTTATTTAATATTGATAAATATTTTTTGCAATTCTTCTCTTCATCAAATCTTTCTAATGATCGATAAGCTAATTTTATCTTTTTATTATTTTCTTTTTTATTTTTTAAACATTTGAGTAAAGTTTTCGATAAATCTTGATAATTATTATTTTTATATAAATAGCCAGCTTTACCATTTAACAGAATTTCTCTTGGACCAGTTGGGCAATTACTAGATAGAGAAATTTTTTTTAAAGAAATTGCCTCAATAAGTGCATTTGGTAAACCTTCATATAAAGATGAAAGAATAAAATAATCTGAATTGATAAAAAATTTTGTAGGATTATTTATATTTGTTATAATTTTAATATCTGAAGTTAAATTCATTTCTTTAATTTTCTTATTTAAAAAATTAAGCAAATTTCCATTTCCAATAATATTTAATTTGAATTTAACATCAGAAATTGTTTTCAAATGTTTAATGGCTTTAATTAAAAGAATTTGATTTTTTTGATGAACCAGTCTTCCAACATTTAATAGGTTTATATAACCTAAATTTTTCTTTATTTTTTTTGATTTCAAAATAGCCTTATTTTTTGTTTTATTATAAGCAGGATTATAAATTACAATTGTATTGATTTTTAAGTATTTCTTAATTTTTTTTTGTAAATCCCTACTATTTACAATTACAATATTCGATAGTCTGTAAATTTTTGAGAAAAAAAATTTTTTGAACTTATTTTTTAAATAAAAATCAGGAGATGCATTTATCCTCGAAATTATCTTAAGATTAAAAAAATATGCTAACAGAATTAAAAAAATATTTGATTGAAAGGAAAACAGAATTGTTTTTTCTTTAATTAAACCAGATTTAAAAAAATAAAAGAGACAAACAAAAATTTTGATTAATTGATAGCTCTTATTGAACTTATTATTTTTTGGACCAATAATGTTAACTTGTTTATTAAAATTTTTTCTTTTATCAAAATTACAAGTTAATAAATTTACGTTTATTTTTTTTTGGGCTAAATAATTTAAAATGAGATACAAATTTTTTTCAACCCCACCTACACCAATTGTAGGACAAAATATTGTTATTTTTCTCATTATTTAATTTTCTAAAATATTTCTTAACTCTTTGTAATGATTAAAAATTGTAAATTTTTTAACATTTCTTTTTGCTGATAAAATTTTATTATTCTTTATATTTTTTTCGTCATTATCAAATTTTTTTAATTTTTCTAAAAGATCCTGACGAGAATTATTTTTGAATAAATAACCTGCAGCTCCATGATTTAGAAATTCACTTGGTCCATTAGGACAATTGCTTGAGATTACTGTAGTGTTGCAAGCAGCAGCTTCTATAATTACAAACCCCATTTCTTCCCAAAGTGATGAAAGAATAAAAGCCTGGGAATTTTTTAAATATTTATAAACATTGTTTTTAAAGCCAAGTAAGTGTATTTCCTTTTGCATATCTAAATTATTAATTTTTTTTACGATTTTCTCTTTTTCTTCTCCTTCTCCAATTATAAATAATTTATATTTATTGTTAATTTTATTAAATTCACAAAAGGCATCTATCAACAAATCAAAGTTTTTTTGCTTTGTAAATCTTCCAATAGATAAAAGATAGTTATTTTTTTTTATATGCTCAGAAATGGTTTCTTCTCTTTTCCTTTTTACTTCCTTAATGTTAATTACCGAATCATATAAAACAACAATTTTCTGTTTTTCAAAAATATTTAATCTACTTAATTGTTCCTTTAATTCTTTACTAGGACAAGTAACAATATGTATATTTTTTGAGCAAAGTTTCCAAAAAAATTTTCTTACAAAATTTAATTTAGGATAACCTGAAATTCTTAATATTAACTTTGTTTCAAAATTAAAAATTTTGAATAAAAAAATTGGCAAAGAAGTTATTAGATGAGCGATAATATAATCAGGCTTATATTTTTTTAAAAATTTATACAAAGGGTAAGTTGATAACAAAAAAATAATTGAATATGAAAATCTGCTTTTTAAAAAACCACCTTGTGGCAATTTACTATAGAAGTTTTTATAAAAACTATGAGTTTTGATATCGACAATATTATTCCATTCCCCCAAAGCATTAATCAGTAAAACTCTAAATTTATCTCCTCCATATCTTGAAAGTCCTTTAGCTGAGTTTAGGGTCGATTTTTTTGTTCCGATATGACCTAAATATGGAGACCAGTATATAATTTTTTTCACAGATTTAAGAATATATTTTTGAAATTATTATAATACTCATTATAAAAGTAAAATGATTTTATTAACAGGTTCTGCAGGATATATAGGATCTCATATTTCTCATATTCTAGATAAAAAAAATATTAAATATTTAGGTATAGATAATTTAAGCAAAAGCACAAACATTAATATCACAAATGAAGATAATTTTTTAAAAGGTGATTATGGGTCAGCTAAATTAATCAAAAAAATTTTTCTTAAATATAAAATTCACACAGTAATTCATTGTGGTGCATATGCTTATGTAATTGATGGAGAAAAAAATAAGAAAGATTATTTAAATAATAATTATAAAAAAAGTAAAACATTTTTTGAAATTTGCAAATATAATAAAATTCAAAATTTTATTTTTTTATCAAGCTCAAATATATATAAAGATTCAGATGAAAAAAAATCAGTTCGTGATAAAATCAAACTTAATGAGATTAAAAATAGTTATGGAAGATCTAAATTTTTGTTTGAAAAATATCTATTATCACAAAAAAAAGAATTAAATAATCTAGTAATTTTAAGACTTTTTAACATCGCTGGTTATTTAAAAAATTTTAGATACTATGAAAAAAAAAAATTAAGATATCTTAGAATCATTCCGTTAATTGTTAAAAAGATATTTGATAAAAAAATATTGAATGTATTTTTTAAAAAAGATAAAAATAAAAAACTTTTTCCTAAAAGAGATTATCTTCATATAAGTGATTTATTAAAACTTTTATTAAAGATTTTTGCAAAATTAGAAAAGAAAAAAATTAAAGAAATTTATAATGTGGGTATGGGAAAAAATTATTCATTAAATCAAATTCTAAATTATTATAATAATCAAATTAAAAAAAATTTAAAAATAAATTATCAAGTTATTGCTAGTGAGGAACTTTTTTCAACTCTTTCTGATATCTCCAAGACTAAAAAAGATTTTAAATGGAAACCGAAAATGAAAATAAACGATATAATTAAATCTAGTCAATCAATTAAATTTGAATAAATTGATATAATGAAAAAAAATTTAGTTGATGTTATAATACCTTATTATAAAAAAAGAAAATTTATTAATAAAACAATAAGTTCTATTCTCAATCAATCATTTAAAAATATAAAAATAATTTTAATATATGATGATAAAAATTTAAATGATTATTATTTTCTTAAAAAAAGATACAAAAATAAGATTAAAATAATTTTGAATAAAAAAAATTTAGGTGTAGGACTTTCAAGAAATAAAGGAATAAACTTTTCAAATTCAGAATATATTGCCTTTTGTGATGCCGATGATACTTGGAAAAGAGATAAACTAGCAAAACAAATTAAATATATGAAATCTAAAAATTTAGATTTTTTACATACTTCATATTACTTGATAGATGAAAAAAATAAAAAAATTGGGTGTATGAATGTAAAAGATGATTTAAGTTATAATGATTTAATTAGATCATGTGATATCGGACTTTCTACAGTTGTTATTAAAAAAAAAATATTAAAGAAAAATTTATTTAAAGATTTAAAAACAAAAGAGGATTATTGTTTATGGCTTCAACTTTTGAGAAAAGGTGTAAAAATTAAAGGCCTTGATGAGCCCCTGGTAAATTGGAGAAAAAATGATTCTTCACTCTCATCAAATATTTATCAAAAATTAACTGATGCTTTTAAACTTTATAACAAGTATGAAAATTTCAATGTTGTTCTGTCTTTATTTTTTACGATACGACTATCTGTAAATTTTGTTTTTAAAAAATTTAATCAAAAACAGAATATAAGATTATGATTGTGTCTAAGCTGATAATTGGAGCTATAATTTACTTTATTGTTTATCTTTATGTAAAATCAAAAAATATTCTTAAAGATGACACCAAGTCATCAAAACACAAAAAACTTGCATCATCTAAGTCTAGCTATCTTACAGGAGGCTTAATATTCTTATTTTTATTTTGTATTTTTGTTCAGGATTACTATTTATTCAAATTTTTCTGCATATGTGTTTTTTTAATCGGATTTTTATCCGATTTAAAAATAATTAATAATCCTCACCTAAGACTAATACTGCAAATAACGGTTTTGACTATATTTGCTCTAGTTTATAAAGTTAATATAAACGTTACAGATTTATATTATTTAGATTTATTTCTAAAAAATAATTTTATTTCATATTTTTTTACTATTTTTTGTTTTTTAATTCTAATAAATGGAACAAATTTTTTTGATGGTTTAAATACTCTAGTTATTGGATATTACATTTTATCATTACTTGGTTTGTTATTTTTGATTAATAGCGAAAATATAAATTATGATAATTCTTTAATACTTAATATTTTAATAATTCTTACTATAAATTATATTTTTAACTTTTCTGGAAGAAATTTTTTAGGAGACTCAGGAGCTTATATTATAGCTTTTGTTGTTGGATATGTAATAGTTGATTTCTACAGTTTTTATGATGATTTTTCAGTTTTGTTTGTAGTTATATTATTGTGGTATCCTGCGTTTGAAAATCTTTTTTCTATAGTAAGAAAAAAAATTTCAAAAGAAAATCCTTACAAACCTGATAATAAACACTTGCATCAATTAATTTTTTTAATAGTTGAGAATTCTATTAAAAATAAAAAACTGTCTAATACTTTGACAGCAACAATGATCAATATTTATAATTCAATAATTATTTTAATAGGATATATATATAGTTCGAGTAGCATTAAGCTATTAGTATTAATTTTTTTTACAATATCAATTTATTTAATATTGTATCGATTCTTACAGAAAAAACTTTTTAAAGAACTTTCGTAATTAAATTTATTTTAAATTCTATTTTTGATTAACAGGTCTCTAAAAAAAGTGTAAAAAGTGTAATTTAGCCAAAATAAATTTGATGTATTGCTCGAAAAAAAACTACCAGAGGGAAGTAATGGTAATAATGATATGTATAAATATATTCCAAACATAAAAAGTTTTTTCTTATCCATTTTATTTTTAATATTTTTATGGTTGTTAAAAATTAGCTGAAATAAAATTATAAGTATTAAAAACGTTCCTAATATTCCATGTTCTGATAAAAATTCGTAGTAAATTTGATGTGCATGAGTGAAGCAATATTTTTTTTCATTTTCATTCATGTACTTTTGGCATGACTTGAAATAATTTTTATTACCCACACCTAAAATTGGATTTTCTTTTAGTATTTCGTAAGTTATTACTCCTTGGTTAATATATTTTGTTCCAAGTAAATTTTGTTTTACAGTATAATTTTCATTATAAGAAATTACTCTTTTAATCGACAAAAAGTATCTATCTACTTTATTTACAAAAACTTTTTCAATAGGAATATAAAGAAAAGAAAAAGATAAAATTGTAATAAAAAAAAGGGCTAAATATTTTTTGTAATAAATTTTATATTCCCAAAAATAGAATATAATCATAAGTGCAATTATCATTTTAAAAAAAATTGATCTTTCACCTGAAAGAATTATAGAAATAAAAGTTACAATTAAAAATAATACAGAAAAGAGGTATTTTTTCTTAATATATAAAAAAGAAAATATTGGAATAGTAAAAGCAAAAATAAATGACCCAACAATTAATTCATCTTTAAAAAAACTTGCAATACGATGGGTAAAATTACTATTATAACCTAGCAAATTATAGCCATTTATATATTCATAAAATATATCAAATGTTGTAATAAAAATTACCAAAATCCAAGAATAAATTATTTTGGAATTAAAATAATTATTAACCAAAAAATATCTAAAAGATATTATTAATAGATAAAATCTAAAAAAGAAAAAATTTCTCCTAAATGACGTCTGCCAATCATCTGAAACAATTGTATTGAATTGTAGATAGATCAATAAAATTAAAAATAAAATGAATTCTTTTTTATCAAAAATTTCACTAAATTTTTTTTTATCTATTGAGAAAAAAAAATTGATGATAATTAATATAACATTTAATTCAAAAACAAGATTACCAATTATGTATGATATGGGTAATAAGCAAAAAAGAGAAGCAACTAATAATTTAAATAAATTAATTTCTTTTATTTTTTCCATTGATGAATATATAATTTAAAAAATTTAATTTGGACAAATAATTTCTATCATATAATGAAAAATAACATTTGTATTGCAATTTCAACATATAAAAGAAAAAAAAAACTTTCAAATTTATTAAAAAGTATAAAAAATTTAAATATGAATAACCAAATCAATTTACAAATATTAATAGTTGCAAATGATGCAATCAATTATCAAGATTTAATCGAAATTTATAAAAAACAATTAAATATAAAGTTAGTTCGTGAAATGAATAAAGGTCTGGCTAATGTAAGAAATAAAGCATTAAAAGTTATAAGAAAAAACAATTACAAATATATAATTTTTTTTGATGATGATTGCGAGGTAGACAAAAAATGGTTTACTGAAATGATAAAAATGTTTAATAAAACAAATGCAGACATAATTGGAGGCCCTCAATTAACATTTTCAAAATCAATTTTTAGTCAGTTGCTAATTAGAAATGAAAAACATGGTATCAAAACAAGTTGGGTCTCAACAAATAACGTTATTATGAAATCTTATGTACTTAAAAATAATTTAAATTTTTCAAAAAAATTAAATCTAATTGGTGGCGAGGACCAATTATTTTTTTTGAATTTGAATAAAATGGGTTTTAAACTAAGATGGAATGCAAAAGCAAAAGTGATTGAAAATGTAAAAAAAAATAGAGAAAATTTACTTTGGTTCGTTAAAAGAAATTTAAGATATGGAACATCAGCTAATTTAATTTTTAGAGAAGTATATGGTTTTGGAATAGGATTGGCTCTATCTTTCTTAAAACTTATACTAGATTTTTTTAAGTCATTTAGTTATCTTTTAATATCAATTACTTTTTCCAAAAAAAATTTTTACAAATTTGTCATGTATTTTTGTAGAACTTTGGGCATGATTTTTGGTTTACTCGGTTATCAATATAACGAATATAAATAATACTTAAAAAATTTTATATTTGAAAATTAAATCTCTTTTACTTATTTTTTCTAAAAAAACATAATCTTTATTTTTTAAATAATCTTTAACTTCTTCATCATCTCTTGATTCAACTAAAATAAATTTAAAATTATAAATTGAAAAATTTATTCCATTTAGAACTTCTAATTCAGATCCTTCAACATCTAGTGATAAAAAATCAATAAGTTTTGGTGAACTGACTTCATCTAGTATGTCATTTAGTGTTTTAGTGTTCACCCAAATTTCTTCAATAGCATCTTTGGAATGAAGATATTTTTTACCCTCGAGGGTATGTTTTTTTGGATCAATTTTATTATAAATTGTTACATCATCTATCGATGACATTAAATCTGAATATATCATTTTAATTTTTTTATTTTTGAAATTAAATCCCACACAAGCATTGTTATAAAAATAATTTTTTGAGGATCTAAATTTTTTACATTTTAAATATTTACTTTTTATAGGTTCTATTAGTACACCGTTCCAATTAAGATTTTTTTCAAAATAAAATGTATTTGATTGCCTAATTCCATCATTTGCACCTAATTCTATAAAAAAACCATTTTCGTAATTTAAATATTTTTTTAATTTTCTATCTAATTCATGATGACCAAAATAAGTTTTTTTTTTATTTTTATAATCATAGTAAAATTCTAATACGTATTTAGGAATAATTGACTTAATTAAATTTTTTAAAATCATAAATATCTTAATATTCTATTAAGTATTCTGATAAAGATAGTTTTTCTGTGGTAAAAAGATTTACGCAAAAAATCATCATATTCATAGTTCGGATTTACCTTTTTTTCCATTTTTAATGGAAATTTTAAATTTGATATTTTTAAATTTCTAAATTTTTTAGCACCAATTCCATTTGGATTACTTTTAAATCCAATATTTTTAATCAAATTAACTGAGGTCATTGCAGTAATTTTGTTATGTAAAATAAGTTTATAGATCCATGGAACATCCCATCCAATATGTTTACCTTTTGAATTATTTTCTATGTAAAATTTAAAATACCTTTTTTCATCTTCATTGTATTTAAATTTTTTCAAAAATTTTGTTTTATTTTTATTCCAATCTGAAATTTTAGGATCGTACAACTTATTCCATTTTTTTTTTCCAAGTTGCCCAACCCCAAAATTGCGGATATTTTGAAAATATTATAGATTTATCAGTTAATTTTTTCTTTGTGGTGCCGTTAAATAAATTGCAACCTGAAATATGATATATCCTAGAATCGTTTTTATATTTTTTTAATAGAACCTCACAAAATTTAAAAAAAGATTTATCAGGAAAAGTATCATCTTCTAAAAAAATAATCTCTTTTTCTTTTTTAAAAACAATATCCAATATTTTTGCTATATAACGGTGTCCTATATTTTTTTTGTACTTAATATACTTTATACATTTAAGATTTTGGTAATTAGAAATTATTTTTGAAGTTTGGTTGTGAAGATTATGATCTTTTTTATTAAAATTATTTTTTTTTCCATCTTGGAATACATATAGAGTTTTTGGATTTATAGATAAAATTTGTTCTAATACCTTTTTAGTTTCTAATGGCCTTTTAAAAGTAAGTAATAATATTGGAACTTTAAACATTTGATTATATATAATTATAATATAATAATAATCTTTTCCATAATGAATAAAGACTCTTTAGATAAAACTTTCTTTAAAGAAAATGGTTATATTCAATTAAATAATATTATCAAACAGGATAATGAATTTAATAAATTGAGTCAGGAAATTATTAGAGAAACAAATGTATATTATCAAAAAAATTTAGCAGATATCAAAAAATTAGGAGGATATCTCACCGGTAATTTAGAACTTTTGCCTGATAAAAAAATAAAAGATATCTGGAATATTTTATGTAATGAAGAATTTAAGAAAAAGTTCGAATTTTTAACTGAAAAAAAAATATCAGATTTAAATATAAAATATACAGGTAATATAGTTTTGCCAAAAAAAGGATATCAGCATTTTCACACAGACGGACCTTTAAAATCAAATAGATTAATTGTTAATGTTGCGATTCATCAAATTAATAAAACTAATGCTCCTACTGAAATTGTACCATCTACTCATAATAGAAAAATTAAATTTTGGAAATTTTATTTGTATGAATTTTTCAAGAAAAAAAAATTTGTAGAAATGAACATAGGAGATGTGCTTATAAGAAATCACTCTCTTTGGCATAGAGGAACAAAAAATAAATCAGATAATTTGAGAATTTTACTATTTTTTCTTTTAACAGAAAAATCAGCAGATCCTAATTTTAAACAAACGATCAATAAAAATTTACTTATTGGGGAAAATCAATTTAAATCTTCATACAAGCAAAAAGTTAAAGAGTTAATAAGTATTTATCTAGCTCCAGTATATATATTTTATAGAATAATTTCTTCCTTGATAAAATAGTAACAAAATCAACTATTTTTTATATAAAAGAGTATTTACATATATTTATAATTAAGTATAAGTCTTTCGCCGGTGGTTATTGCGAGAGTGTTATACCCGATCCCATTCCGAACTCGGAAGTCAAGCCTTTCTGCGCCGATGGTACTTTGTCTTAAGACATGGAAGAGTAGGACATCGCCGGCTTTTAA
>MDSZ01213336.1_pt1 | contig 40268 bp, 34 predicted proteins | sample 811201 | NCBI WGS metagenome assembly MDSZ01 (sample SAMN05326647, study PRJNA326480) | marine metagenome | isolation source: seawater | place: Indian Ocean: North | collected 2010
CTGATAGAGCTACAGCTCCTCCTGGCTCTAGTACTATTTTGAATTCATTAAAAGCAAATTTTATTGCCAAAAGAACTTGCTGATCATCGACTACTAAACCCTCAGATAACAGATTTTTATTTATAGAAAATGTTAATTCTCCAGGTTTGTCAGCTAACAAAGCATCACAAATGCTTGGAAGATTTTTTGGAGCTGCTACTCGATACCCTTTTTGAAGAGAGAATTTAGTATCCTCCCAACCCAATGGCTCTACAGGATGTATTTTAGTTTTGGGCCATTTATGTTTTATAGATATTGACAATCCTGCAATCAGACCTCCCCCTCCACAACAACAAAATATTATATCAGGAATAAAATTAGATTTACTTAATTGGTTAATTATTTCAAACCCGATAGTTCCTTGTCCTGAAATAATATCAGGATGATCATAAGGGGGGATTAAAATAGACTCGTTAGTCTTAGCAATCTTTTTGGCAATTTTAAATCTATCTTCACTATTTCTTTCATAAAAGTGAATTTTTCCTCCATAAGATTTAACTCCATTAATTTTAGTTTCTGGAGCATCTGATGGCATTACTAATGTTGATGAAAAGTTTAAATAATCTGCAGCTGCTGCGACTCCTTGAGCATGATTCCCACTTGAAGGCGCAACAACTTTATTATTACTTTTTATTTGGGATATCATATTCATTGCCCCACGAATTTTGAACGAACCAGTCTTTTGCAGACATTCAGCTTTTATCAAAATCCTAGAGTTTGTAATTTGATTTAACTTTTGTGATTCTAATAAGGGTGTTAGGTTTATATAATTTTTTATTCTATTGTAAGAATTTTCAATATCTTTAAATGAAATCATATAAAAACTATCTTAGGCTAAGATTTTCGAATATATATATTAATATTTAAACTACTTTATTTGTTTTAAATTTTATATTTTTTTTTAAATAATTTATGGAGAAAAATTAGTGACAGGATCTATAATTAAAGGAGACCCAAAGTTTAAAGGCTCTATGACGGCCTTAATTACACCATTTAAAGATGGCCAATTTGATGAAAAATCTTTTAAAGAAATTGTGGAAAATCAAATAAAAAATGGTACGGATGGGCTAATTCCGGTTGGAACTACAGGAGAGAGTCCAACGTTAACTCATCAAGAGCACGATAAAGTTGTTGAAATATGTATTGATATTAATTCTGGAAGAGTTCCTGTAATTGCAGGTGCTGGATCTAACTCAACCGATGAGGCAAAAAATTTAGCTTCCCATGCTGCAAAATCAGGAGCTGATGCTGTTCTTGTTGTTGCCCCATACTATAATAAACCAACTCAATCAGGCCTTTACTCACATTTTATGTCGGTTGCTGATGCGGCTAAAATCCCTCTAATTGTATATGATATTCCTGGTAGATCTATTGTCAGTGTTTCTGATGATACTTTTGTGCGTTTATGTGAAGATCATGAATTAATTTTAGGTATAAAGGATGCTACGGCAGATATTGCTCGCCCACCTAGACTTCGTAATTTAATTGGATCAGGGTTTTCTCAATTATCTGGAGAGGATGCCACAGCCCTTCCTTATCTGGCAGCAGGTGGCCATGGATGTATTTCTGTAACTTCAAATATAGCGCCAAAAGAGTTGGCTCAGATGCATGACTTTTGGAATTCCGGAGATTTTTCAAGCGCATTTGAAATACATTCCAAGCTAATAAATCTTCATGATGCTTTGTTTTGTGAGAGTAGTCCAGGTCCGGTAAAGTATGCTGCAGAATTAATTAATTTATGCAGTTCAGAAACTCGAATGCCGATAGTTGAAATCGCTGAAAGAAGCAAGAAACAAGTAAGAGAAGCTTTAACATTGTTGGGACTAATTTAATATTCAAGGTATTAATGGCAAAGAAAATTAAATCATTAATATCTTTTGGACGAGTTGCAGAAAACAGAAAGGCCAGGCACGACTATATTATAAATGAAACTCTAGAAGCGGGGATTATTTTAACTGGTTCTGAGGTAAAATCTTTACGCTTTGGTCAAGTAAGCATTAAAGAATCTTATGTTTCAGAAGCCAAAGGAAAATTAGTATTGATAAACTCAAATATTCCTGAATATGGCCCTGCAAACCAGTTTAATCATCCTCCAAAAAGGTTCAGGGAATTATTAGTTACTAGAAAGCAAAGAAATCGTTTGTTTGGATTGATGAAACGGGACGGAGTGACTTTAATTCCATTAACAATATTTTTTAATAACAAAGGATTTGCTAAATTAGATCTTGGAATAGCTAAAGGAAGAAAAAAAGAAGACAAACGAGATCTGATTAAACAAAGAGAATGGGATAGAAAAAAACAAAGAATTCTCAAAGAGCAAAGTTAATATTTTTTTTGATTTTTATAAATACATCGTTAAACATTTTAATTGTTAATCTTTTTGTGTTTGTATTATATTGAGAGCAATGAAATGAACTTATTAACTTTATTTTATTAGGTAAGATATTTAGATTATTATGTATAAATGAAAATTGTTTATATTTAAGTTCAAAAACTTTTAAAATAGATAAATAAGAATCTCTACCTAAAGCTAATATTAATTCAAGATTTTTCATTGAATCAATTTCCTTTTTAAGAAATTTGCTACAATTTTTAAATTCAGAAGATTTGGGCTTGTTTTGTGGGGGTACACATCGAACCACATTAGAGATTCTACAATTAATTAGTTCTAAATCATCAAGACCATTTGGACAATAGTTTCCTTTTGCAAATCTATGATTTATTAGAGTGCTATATAATGTTTTGCCTGCTCCATCACCTGTAAATGGTCTGCCAGTTCTATTAGCTCCCTTTTTTCCAGGAGCAAGCCCAACAATTAATATTTTTGAGCTTATTGATCCAAATGACTTGACTGGTTTATTGTACCAATGAGGCTCTTCAATTCTATTTTGCTTTCTAAAAATATCTAGCCTTTTACAAATCTTGCAATTATCATTAGGCTCAAGTTTATTATTTTTCATAAAATTTTTCTTTAAATCGATTACATGTTCTATATAAAGTTATTAAAAAATAAGTAAATATATTCAAAATTATAAAATATTCTAATTAAATAATAATTTTATCAAATGTATGAAAAAATTTTTATATCTGTAGGTGCAAATTTAAAAAGAGATAAAAATTTATCTCTTGTTCAAAATTGTTTATATGGTTTAAATCAATTACACAATTATGGGATTCATTTAAAATCTATTTCCAAGTGGTATAAAACTGAACCTATTCCAGTTTCTGATCAACCTTGGTTTGCAAATGCAGTAATTAATGTTTCTACATCCATGGAACCAAAAGAAACATTACTTAAACTTCATGAAATTGAAAAGTCGTTTGGAAGAAAAAGAAAATTAAAAAATGAACCTAGAACTTTAGACTTAGACATTATTGACTTTGAAGGTTTTGTTAAAAAATCTGATCCTATTTTACCTCATCCTAGAATGCATCTAAGACATTTTGTTTTATTGCCTCTTTTTCAATTGGAACCAAACTGGGAACATCCTGTTTTTAAAGAGAATATTAGTAGTTTAATCGACAAAAATTTAAATAAAGAAGATCAAAATATTTTATTAATTAATGAAAGTTAAGGTTGAAATTTATTAAGATTATAGTTATATAATTCATTAATTTAAATATGTGAGAAAGTTTTATGGCTAGAGTTACTGTTGAAGATTGTATTGAAAAAATTCCAAATAGATTTGATTTGGTTTTAGCTGCAGCTCAAAGGTCTAGAAATATAACTTCAGGCAATCCTATAACGTTGGATAGAGATAATGATAAAAATCCTGTAGTAGCTTTAAGGGAAATTGCTGAAGACACAATAGACCCAAATATTTTGCGAGATGAGTTAATTAAAGGGCTTCAAAAATTAACTTATCAAGATCCTTCAACAAATGAAGAAGAATCTGAAGATGAAGCGAATGAGGAAGACATTCAAGAAACTAGAAACATGATTTCTCAAGAATTAAAAGAAATTAGTTCAAGTCAAGCATCAGAATTAGATTTGAAAAGCAATTTAAATTCTGGATTTCAAGATGTTGATGATGCATTAATTAAATCTGAGGAATTATAATTTAGCTTTTATCTTAAATGGTTGTGATCATTGATTGATGTTAAAGCCAAGCAATTTGCTAAAAAAAATTACAACTAATAATTGTGAAGAAGATTTTAATCTGATTAGTAAGGCATGGAAATTTTCTGAAAAATCGCATTTAGGTCAAAAAAGAAAGTCAGGAGAAAATTATTTTTCCCATCCTCTAGCTGTTGCCAACATTCTGGCAGATTTGCATATGGATGCTCCAACGATTGTAACTGCTTTGCTTCATGACGTTGTTGAGGATTGTAATGTTTCAATAAAAGAAATAGAAAATAATTTTGGCAAAGTAATCTCGGAATTAGTTGATGGAGTAACAAAACTTTCTAAAATTGAAGTTCAATCCGACAGAAGTCAGCAAGCTGAAAACTTTAGAAAGTTATTTTTAGCAACAAGTAATGATGTTAGAGTTCTATTGGTTAAACTTGCTGATAGAACTCATAATATGAGAACTATCGGTGGTATTAAAAATCCTGAAAAAAGATTAAAAATTGCTCAAGAAACTCTTGAAATTTTTGCACCATTATCTGAAAGAATTGGAATCATTTCACTTCAAAATGAAATGGAGGATCTATCTTTTGCGGTGGTTCAACCACAAATGCGCGCTTCAATAATGAATAGGTTAAGTTATTTAGAGGATGAGTCGAGAGAAATTATTCCTCAAATAATCGAAGAACTTAGAAAAACGTTATTATCAGAAGGTATTGACGTAATAGAAATTTCAGGACGAATAAAGTCACCATTTTCAATATGGAGGAAAATGCAAAGACGAAATGTTTCTATGGACCAACTTTCTGATATAATGGCTTTTAGAATATTAGTAGATGATGTGGATCAATGCTATAAGAGTTTAGGATATATACACGCCAAATATCCTAACGTGATGGGAAGATTTAAAGATTATATAAGTACAAAAAAAAGAAATGGATACCAGTCAATTCATACTGGTGTAATTGGCCCATTTAAACAAAAAATTGAAATTCAAATTAGAACGTACAAAATGCATTCTATTGCTGAAGCAGGAATAGCAGCGCACTGGGTTTATAAGCTGTCTGGGAAAATGAATAATAAAATCAATAGTAGATGGATTAAGGATTTGGTTTCTATTTTAGATCAAGAAGGGGGGCCAGAAGATTTTCTAGAGAATACAAAAATGGAAATGTATGCAGATCAAGTTTTTTGTTTTACTCCTAATGGAGATTTAATAGCATTACCAAGGGGCGCATCAGCAATTGATTTCGCTTACGCACTTCATTCTGATATTGGTCATACATGTGTTGGAGTCAAAATTAATGGTAAGTCAAGACAGTTAAAATCTGTTCTTGAAAATGGTGACCAAATTGAAATTTTGAGATCAACTGTTTCATCACCAAGGCCTGAATGGGAGGATTTTGTAAAAACTGGAAGGGCAAGGGCAAGTATTAAAAGATTTCTTAGACAAACACGTCAAGATGAGTTTTCAAGTGTTGGAGAAGCGATACTTCAAAAATCTTTCAGACAATCAGGATTAAATTTTAATTCAGAGACTTTAGTTAAAATGTTAGAGCATTTTAACCATGATGAATATAAAAAACCAATTGAAATATTAGCTGCTATTGGCGAAGATAGATTATCACCATTAAAAATTATAGAAGTTCTTTTTCCTAATAACTTGGTTTTGAAAAAAAATAAAACCCAAAAGCAAAACAAAGAAACAATTACTAAAGAACTAAATGTTGAAAAAAATACAGAGAATTCTCTAGAAATTAAAGGTTTAATCCCTGGAATGGCGGTTCACTTTGGAAAATGTTGTAGCCCTTTGCCTGGTGAAAACATTGTTGGAATAGTTACCACAGGAAAGGGCATTACAGTCCATACAATTGATTGCATTACACTGGAAAGGTTTTATGACATACCTGAAAGATGGTTAGACATAAACTGGGATAATGATGGAATAGCTTATCATATTGGCAGAATAAACGTAACTATGACAAATGAATCAGGTAGTTTAGCATCGATTACATCTGACATTTCAAACCATGGTGGAAATATTAGTAATCTTCAACTCGTTAATAGAGAAATTAATTTTTTTAGATTTTTAATTGACATTGAAGTTGAAGATTTAAGTCATTTACATAATATAATTATGTCGCTTAATTCAAACCCTTTTGTTGAAAATGTTGATAGATATAAAGGTTAAGAATTATAAATTTTAATTGTTATGCAATTTAGTTTAAAAAGAATAACAAGGTTTTTATTTCATAAGGTTAAAAAGCTTAAACATATTAAAGACTCACCTCATCAAATTGCTCTTGGTTTTGCATTTGGAGTATGGACAAACTTTACCCCAATTTTTGGTTTTCATTATATTATAGCAGTTATTTTGTCATTTTTATTTAAAGCTAACATGATTGCTACAATTGTTGGTGTAGCAATAACGGGTTTACCATTTATATTTCCTTTTTTTATGATGATAAGTTGGTACTTAGGTTCAATCGTTTATTCTTCTGCAGACAGTACAACACTAACTTTTTCATTAGATAGTTTTTTAAATACTGTAACTGAAAAATTTTTAGAAATATTTATTGGAAGTATTTTACTTTTTCCAATAATAACTGCTATTGTCTATTTTCCAGTTTTTTATGTTTTAAAATCTTGGAAATTAAGAAAATCTCTAAATAGAAAGAAAATATAATATGGATAAATTTCATTTAGGTATTAATATTGATCATGTTGCTACTATTAGAAATGCGAGAGGAGAAGAACATCCGAATATTATAAAAGCGGCTCAGTTAGCTGAAAATTCAGGTGCAGATAATATTACTGTTCATCTTAGAGAAGATAGAAGGCACATAAATGATGAAGATGTAATTGGGTTATTACAAAAAATCTCTATTCCAATTAATTTGGAGATAGCAGTCACAGATGAAATGATTAATTTTGCTTTAAAGCAACTTCCTAAATCATGTTGTTTTGTTCCAGAAAAAAGGGAAGAAATAACAACTGAAGGAGGGTTAAATTTAAATAAAAATTTAAATTATATTAAAACTGCAGTTCAACGACTTCAAAAAGAAGGAATAAGAGTTTCATTATTTTTAGATACAGAAATACAAGGTATTTCTTTGGCTTCTGAAATAGGGGCGGATGCGATAGAATTACATACTGGTCCCTATTGTAATTCTTTGCGATCTATTGATATTGAAAAAGAACTTGATAAAATTAAGAGTTGTGCAATAGAAGCAAAGAAACTTGGATTGGCTGTTCATGCTGGTCATGGATTAAACTTTCAGAATGTTGCTCCAATCGCTGCTATCCCAGAAATTTCTGAATTAAGTATTGGACATTTTATTATCAGTAATTCTATTTTTGTAGGTCTAAAGGAAACTATTTTTACCATGCGTGAAATAATAGACAATGCTCGTAAAAATATTATTAATCCATGATATTAGGAATAGGGTCAGATATAGTTGAAATTAATCGCATAAAGAAAATTTATGAAAAATTTGGAATTAACTTTTTAAAAAAGATTTATACCAATAAAGAAATTTTTGATATCCAAAGTAATAGTTGTAAATCATTTTCCAGAATGGCAAATAGATTTGCAGCCAAAGAAGCTTTCTACAAATGTTTACAAATTAATTCTAAAATTCAAATCCCTGGCTGGAAAGATGCAGAAGTTATTATTGGCAATAAAGGTAAGCCATATTTGTCAATTTCAGGCATTGCTAAAAAAGTTTGTCAAAAGATGGTTCCAACAAATAATTCTTATAAGATACATTTAAGTTTAAGTGACGAACATGAATACGCTTTAGCTTTTGTTATACTTGAATTAAAAAAAAATATATAATTATAAATTATGTTGATGATTAAAAAATTAGTTTGAAAATGGTTAAATGCATAAACAATTAAATAAAAGAAAAAAAAGAAACGAAGGTGGTTTTTTTGAATTCATTCGAACAGTATTTTGGGCAATCATTATAGCTGTTATTTTTAGATCACTTTTGTTTGAGCCATATAATATTCCATCTGGTTCAATGTTACCTAACTTATTAGTAGGAGATTATCTATTTGTATCTAAATATAGTTATGGATACTCAAGGTTTTCATTTCCATTCGGGATAGTTCCTATTCCTTCAAGAGTTTGGTCTTCTAAGCCTAAAAGAGGGGATGTGGTAGTGTTCAAATTACCTTCTGACACAAGTATAAATTATATTAAAAGGCTAATTGGTATGCCAGGAGACAAAGTTCAAATGAAAAAAGGTGAATTATACCTAAACAATCATCTTGTTGACCAAAAAAAAGAAGGAAACTATGAATTTATTCATCCAAATTATCTTTCAAATGTTTCAGACAAATACAAAGAAACAATGCCAAATGGAAAACAATATTATGTTTTAAATGATAGTAATTTTTCACAATTAGATGAAACAGAAGTTTTTGTTGTCCCAGAAGGGCACTATTTTATGATGGGAGATAATAGAGATAATTCTCTTGATAGCCGAGCAAGTGTTGGTTTTGTTCCTTTTGAAAACTTTGTTGGCAAAGGAAGTATTATATTTTTTTCTGTAAATGGAAGTGCAAAGATTTGGCAAATTTGGAAATGGCCTACATCAATTAGATATAGTCGTTTATTTAAAAAGATAAATTAAATCGAATTTTAGATATATGAAATTAAGATCTATAGAAAGCAAGTTAAAGTATGTATTTAATAATTTTAATTTACTTGAAGAAGCTTTAACTCACCCCAGTTTAAATATTAGAAATTTAAATTATCAAAGGTTAGAGTTTCTAGGAGATAGAGTTTTAGGTTTAATTATATCAGAACAAATTTACATTAAAATACCTGATTTGACTGTTGGAGAGATGCACTTAAAATTTGAATCTCTAACCAATGAAAAGCATTTATCAAACATCAGTAAAAAACTAGGAATAGATAATTATGTTAAAGTACAGCCAGGAATGGATGGAGAAAAAATTCAAACAAATAATTCTATATTGGCTGATGTATTGGAGTCTTTAATTGGTGCTATTTTTCTAGATGGAGGAATAAATAATGCTAAGAAATTTATATTAAAGAATTTTGAGATTAACTATGAAAAGCCCAATCTTAATTCTAAGTCTTTATTGCAACAAAAATTTTTAGCTGAAGGTAAAGACTTGCCAGTTTATTTAATTGAAAAACGATCAGGACCTGATCATGAACCAAATTTTGAAGTAATAGTTAAAGCTTCAGATGACTTTTTCGCGAGTGGTGCCGGCAAGTCAGTAAAAACAGCAGAACAAAACGCAGCCTATAATTTATTGAAAAAATTAGATAATGAAAAATAATATGCGTTTAAATAATTCCAAAATTAAATCAGGTCTAGTATCTTTTATTGGTTCTCCTAATGTTGGTAAATCAACTTTATTAAACGCTTTGGTTGGTGAAAAAATATCTATAGTTACTCATAAAGCCCAAACAACCCAAAAATGCATTCGTGGCATAGTTATGCATAATGATACTCAACTTATTTTAATGGATACACCAGGTATTTTTTCTCCATCTCGATTTATAGATAATGTCATGATTAATTCAGCTTTTAAAAGTATGAATGGTGCTGATGTGATTTGTTTAATATATAATTCATGTAGCAAAACAATTGATCAAAATGTTAAAAAAATTATTAAAAGCTTAAATGGTTTGAAAGTTCAAACTTGTTTAATAATGAATAAAATTGATTTAATTGAAAAAAAATCCCTATTAACAAAAGTCAATGATATTTTTTTGCAACATAAGTTTGATAAAGTTTTTATGATTTCAGCTTTAAAAAAACATGGTTTAAAAGATCTTGTTTCTTGGCTTGCCAATCAAATGCCTCATGGCCCTCATCTTTTTGACTCAAATGAAATCTCTGATTCACCAATTCGTTTGATGATATCTGAAATTTTAAGAGAAAAACTCATAATAAATACTCATCAAGAAATACCATATAATCTTTTAGTAAGTACTGACAGTTGGAAAGAAAATTCTGACAAAAGTATTACTATCCATCAAATAATTTATGTAGAAAAAGAATCTCATAAAAAAATTATTATTGGTAAAAGTGGTAAAACAATAAAAAATATAGGGATTGTAGCTCGAAAAGAGATGCAAACGTTTTTAAACACAAAAGTTAATTTATTTTTAAGGGTCAAGGTAAAGCATAAATGTTTAAATGATCCTATTCTATTCAAATCTTTAGGTTTGGATATAAATGATTAATTGGGATGGAGATGTTATTTTTCTTTCTTGTCGACCTTATGGTGAGAATGGAGTTATTGCATCTGTTTTTAGTAAAGATTTTGGAAGATATAAAGGATGGGTGTTTGGAGGAAATAGCCCAAAGAGAAAGAGTTGTCTCCAACAAGGGAATTATTTGTCTGCTCAATGGAAAGCAAGAATTCCTGAACAAATGGGCACAATAAAATTAGAGTTAATTAAGTCTATTTCTATTGAAGTTATTGAGAAACCAATTAAGTTAGGCATTTTAAATTCAGTGTGCGCTATAACAGATTTAATACTTCCAGAAAGAGAGCCTAACCATAAAATTTTTGAAAACACAAAAAAGTTGTTAGGCTTAATAGGAGAAGAAACAATTTCCGATTTAAAATGTTTGAAAAATTACATTCATTGGGAGTTGAATCTATTATCTGATTTAGGCTTTGGATTGGAGTTAAGTAAATGTATTGTAACAGGATCTGATAAAGAACTTTCATTTGTTAGTCCTAAATCAGGTAAGGCTGTGTGTAATAAAGTTGGCATGCCATACAAAAATAAATTATTAATATTGCCTAGATTTTTAGGCGGTATAATTCAAAATGGATGTGAAGATGAAAAAAATGATATTTTAAATGGCTTTAATTTAAGCGGTTACTTTCTCAAATCTTGTTTTGCTGAGTATCACTCCAAAAATACTCCAAGACCAAGACAATGGTTGCTTCAGTTGGTCTCAAATATAGATTTATAGAATTAATTAAAAGTGAGTTCATGAATGGATAATGAAAATGAAACAAGTTTGATTGAAAAATCTTTTTCTTCCTCTTTTTCAGAAGAATTAAGTAAAAGGTTTCTTCAATATGCCTTGTCAACAATTACTTCTAGGTCTCTACCAGATGTTAGAGACGGACTAAAACCTGTGCATAGACGTTTGCTTTTTGCAATGCAACTACTAAAGTTGGATCCGGATAAAAGTTTTAAAAAGTCTGCAAGGGTGGTTGGAGATGTGATGGGTAAATTTCACCCACATGGAGATGCTGCTATTTATGATTCAATGGTTAGAATGGCGCAAGAATTTTCTTTAAATTATCAATTGGTTGAAGGGCAAGGTAATTTTGGAAATATCGATGGTGATAATGCAGCAGCCATGAGATATACAGAGGCAAGACTAAGTGAATTTGCGAGTTTAATGTTAGATGGAATTCATCAAAATGCAGTAGATTTTGGACCAACATACGACGGGGAAGATAGAGAACCACTTATCCTTCCTTCAGGTATTCCAAATTTATTGGCCAATGGGGCTCAAGGTATAGCTGTTGGAATGGCGACTTCAATACCCCCTCATAACTTAATTGAAATCTTTGAGGCAGCTAAGTTTTTAATTGATAATAAAAGTGCTTCTTCTTCAGATTTATGTCAAATAATAAAAGGACCAGATTTTCCAACTGGAGGTGTGTTATTAGAAAGTTCAGAATCAATATTGAACTCTTACCATAATGGCAAAGGTTCTTTTAAGTTAAGAGCAAAATGGAACATTGAAAAAAAGAAAAATGGGTCATGGCAAATATGCATCAGTGAAATACCATTTCAAATCCAAAAATCTCGTGTAATCGAAAAAATAGCTAATTTAATTAATAGTAAAAAATTACATTTAATTTCAGATATTCGCGATGAATCTTCTGATGAGCTAAGAATAATTATTGAACCAAAATCAAGAAACCTAGATCCCAAAGATTTAATGGAAAGTATTTTTAGACTTACTGAAATGGAGATTAATTATAATCTTAATTTAAATGTTCTTGATGAAAATGGTCACCCTAGGGTGATGTCATTAAAACAAGCTATTCTTGCTTGGTTAAATCATAGGCAGCATGTCTTGATAAGAATTAGTAATTTTTCTCTAGGGAAAGTTAATGATCGTTTGGAAATTTTAAATAGCTATTTGATTGTATTTTTAAATTTAGACACAATCATTAAAATCATTAGGGAAGATGAAAACCCTAAAGCAAAATTAGTTAATAATTTTTCTCTAACAGAGAATCAAGCTAATGCGATTTTAGACATGAGACTAAGAAATTTAAGACAACTTGAAGAAACTGAAATAATCCTTGAAAAAGAAAAGCTGATTAAGAAAAAAAATGAATTAGAAAAATTGTTGAATAGTAATTCGATGCAATGGAAAAAAATAAAAATTCAGATTGATGAAATAAAATCAAAATTTATAAATAAAATAAAAAGAAAAACAGAAATAAAAAATAATTTTGTTTTAACAAATCCTTCAAATAATTTTGATTTTATAAAAGAACCAGTAAGCGTAATAATATCTAATAAAGGTTGGATTAAATCTATAAAAGGTCATAATATTGACAAATCATCTATTAAATTAAAAGATCAAGATAAAATTCAAATTGTTTTGGAAACTTTAACATCTGACCAAATTTTATTATTTGCAGAAAATGGTAGATTTTATTCTTTGCAAGTTCATAAGTTACCTTCTGGAAGAAGTTATGGTGAACCATTATCTCTAATTTTAGATGACCTTTCAGAAAAAAAGGTAATATTTGGAGTAAAGTATAATTCTGATTTAAATTTTTTAATAGTTTCAAAATTAGGCAATGGTTTTGTCGTTAATGCAGAAAAAGTTTCTTCAAATAGAAAATCAGGTAAACAGGTATTGAAACTAAAAGCTAATGATAAAGCTGTTTCTTGCTCTATAGTTAATGGTGATATGATAGCAATTGTAGGTGAGAACAGAAAATTACTAACCTTTCCAATTAAGGATGTGCCAATTCTTGATAAAGGTAAAGGAGTTATCTTGCAAAGATATAAAGACGGAGGATGTTCTGATGCAACTATATATAAATTAGATGAAGGTATGATTTGGTTTCAAAAAACAGGTCGAAAAAGAACTGAAAAAGAAATTTTTAATTGGTTGGGTAAAAGGGGTGGGGCCGGAAGAATGCCTCCAATAGGATTTCCAAAACCTCCGAAATTTAATAATTCAAATTAATTTCTCCCATTGGCCATTTTTCAGAATTTCTGATTCATTGAACTTATTTTTATAACTCATTTTTGGGTTTTCATTTATTAAATAACCCAAATATAAATATTTAAGCTTTAATTCGTTGGTATAATTAATAGCGTCCAAAATCATATACAAACCTAAACTATTTTTTAAATATCTTGAATGATAAAAACTGTATACTGCTGATAATCCGTCTTTTTGAATATCTAATACCATGATGCCAATTAAATCTCGTTTATAATTGGAATATTCTAGTATAATAGAATGAATTGGTGTTGAATTAATCATTGAAGAATAATCTTTCCAACTCATTTTAGACATTGGTCCATTTTTGTGTCTATAATTTTGGTAATGGATAAATAAATTATAATGTTTTTCTTTTGCAATGCATGGAGCAATTTTACGATTTATATTTGAGTTTCTATTTAAGCATCTTTTTTGACTTTTAGTTAATGATATTTGTTGGGGTATAATTCGAATAGGTATACATGCATTACAATTTTGACAAATTGGTTTATAAGCATAATTTTCCACTCTTCTAAAGCCAGAAACAGCCAATTGATCATGCTTTTCAGGAAATTCGGCAAGGTTTATAAACATCTTTGTTTCTATTTTATCATCTATATAAGGACATTTAGATGGGTTGCTGATTTCAATATTGATTAATGTTTTTTGATTTAATTTATTTAGAAAAGTCATAACAATTAATCTTATTAATCTGAAGAGTTACTGATTATTTTAACTTTAAAACCAAGTTCAATAAGTGAGCTAATTATTTTATTAATATGATTAATGCTTAAGGATTCAATAATTGCATCTATTTTAGCTTCTTTCATAGGCACATCATGAAACATTCTTTGGTGATATATTTCAATAATATTACCTCCATTTTTCGCAATGCAATTAGAAATTTTTGCTAACATTCCTGGTTCATCAGTTATGTCTATTCTTATTTTTTGAATTCTGCCATCCTTGGCAAGTTTTCTATTGAGTATCCCCGCGAAAATTCTTGAATCTATATTTCCTCCACAAATAACTGAAGCAACATTTTTATTATAAAATAAACTTTTATTTTGAATAATTGCTGCTATACCAGCAGCTCCAGCCCCTTCTGATACAATTCTTTCATGTTCAAAAAGGGCACTTATAGAGTTTTCTATAGAAAATTCATCAACTAAAATTATTTGATCTATATATCTTTGGATAATTGGACTGGTTACCTCACCAGGTTGTTTTACTGCAATGCCATCAGCAAGTGTTTCTCCACCACAAGGTTTGTTTGATGAATGAAACACATTAAAGTTAGAAGGAAACAGTTTGCTTTCTACTCCAATAATTTGAATTTTAGGATTTATATGTTTAGCAGCTATTGCTATGCCAGAAATCAATCCACCACCACCAATCGGAATTATTAAAATATCAATGTCAGGAAAATCATTCAATAATTCTATTCCTATTGAACCTTGACCTACAACAGTGTGGGGATCATCATATGGATGAATTAGAGAGTATCCTTTTTCTTTACATAGATTTTCAACAAATTGCGTTGATTCATTCAATGTTCTTCCACGTAAAATTACTTCAGCACCTAATTCTCTTGTTCTAGTAACTTTAGAAAAAGGGGCTTGTTCAGGCATTATTATTGTTGATTTTATTCCTAAATTTTTGGCGTGAAATGCAACAGCTTGAGCATGATTGCCAGCAGACATTGCAATTACGCCTTGACTTTTATTAATTTTAGAAAGGTTTTTTATCGCAATAAATGCTCCTCTAACCTTGAAAGATGATGTTATTTGAAGATTTTCTAGCTTTAAGAAAAGATTACACCCCAAAAATTTGCCTAAGGATAAAGCCTCAATAGTTGGTGTTTTTTTCACATTCCCGAACAAATGATTAGAAGCTGCGGAAATACTCTCAAAATTAATTTTCATTTGTTGATTGCGATTAATGTTTATTTTAAATTTATATTATATGATTTAGTGATAATTGATAATAAATTTTTTCATAACATTTGATATAACAACCAAACATAAAGTATTAGACTTTATAGATTTTCTTTCAAATATTTAGCCATATTCTTTGCAAAATACGTTATTATTCCAATAGCTCCAGCTCTTTTAATAGATATCAAACTCTCAATCATAGCTTTTTTTTCGTCAATTATACCGTTTTGTGCAGCATTTTTTATTAATGAATACTCACCTGAGACTTGATAAGCAAACATTGGAGTGTCAAAAGTTTTTGAAGCTTTATGTATAATGTCTAAATATGGTAATGCTGGTTTAATCAAAATCATATCAGCTCCCTCTTGAATATCCAATTTAATTTCTTTCATTGCTTCATTAGAGTTGCAAGGATTTATTTGATATGTATTTTTTTCAATCAACAAATTTTGTTGATTGGATCCTATAGCGTTTCTAAAAGGAGAATAAAAACTTGAAGCATATTTTGCAGAATATGCCATAATCTGTGTGTTTGTATGGTTGATTTGGTCTAAAGACTTTCTGATAGCTAAAACTCTCCCATCCATCATATCACTAGGTGCAATTATGTCGCAACCAGCTTCAGACTGAACAATCGATTGTTTGCATAAAACCTCAATTGTTAAATCATTGTCTATAGAACCATTTTTAATTATTCCATCATGCCCATGACTGGTGAATGGATCGAGAGCGACATCACAAATAACTCCAATTTCAGGACATTTCTGTTTAACACTATCGATTGCCTTGCAAACGATATTATTTTTATCATAACTTAAACTTCCAGACTCATCTTTAAGATTAGGGTCAATGTATGGAAAAATCGCAATTGCAGGGATGCCTAATTTATGTGCATCTAAGGCCTCTTTAACAAGTGATTTTAATGAATGTCTTTTTACACCTGGCATTGAAGAGATAAATGAATCTTCTTTTTCATGGTCAGTCACAAATAATGGATAAATTAAATTTTTAATATTTATAAAATTTTCAGAAATGATATCTCTTGAAAATTTTTTCATTCTATTTCTTCTCATTCTAACTAACGGGTAATTACCTAAACTTCCTGTTGAGAAATTTTTCATTTAACTTTCCTTAAGAAATTAATTTAAAAAATAATTTTTATATTTTTGTTTATATGATTTATTTTAAAGAAATTTAATACTTAAAGTAATATATTTATTATTATTTTTTTATTTTTAATTGTAAAATTAATTTGTAATTAAGATTAAATTTTAATATCAATTTGATAGGTCTAAATATGTTCCTTACAAAATACTTTTTACCCTTATTAAAAGAAATTCCTAAAGATGCTCAAATTACTTCTCATAGGCTAATGTTAAGATGTGGAATGATCAAACAAGACTCTGCAGGGATATATTCATGGCTCCCTCTTGGCAATAAAGTCTTAGCCAAAATCTCAAAAATTGTTAAGGAAGAGCAAGATAAAACAGGTGCTCATGAAATCTTAATGCCAACTATTCAATCTTCAGATCTGTGGAAAGAGTCAGGAAGATACGAAGACTACGGTTTAGAAATGCTTAGAATTAAAGACAGGCATAAAAGAAGCCTTCTCTATGGTCCAACAAATGAAGAAATGGTGACAGATATCTTTAGAACACATATTAAGTCATATCGAGGCCTTCCACTAAATTTATATCACATTCAATGGAAATTTAGAGATGAAGTAAGGCCTAGATTTGGAGTTATGAGAGGTAGAGAATTTCTTATGAAAGATGCCTATTCTTTCGATGTAGATGAAAAAAGGGCTCAGCATTCATATAATAAAATGTTTATTTCTTACCTAAAAATATTCCAAAGGCTAGGTTTGACTGCAATACCGATGGAAGCTGATACAGGACCAATTGGTGGGGACAGAAGTCATGAATTTGTGATCTTGGCTGAAACAGGGGAGTCTAAAGTATATTGTGATAGCAAATTTCTAAAAATGAAATTAACTTTTGATGATGTTGACTATAATAAGGATCTGCAAGAGCTTGTCGATAAACTAACTTCTTTTTATGCAGTGACTGATGAAAAACATGACCCTCAAAAAACAAAAAATATTGATTTAACTGAAACAAGAGGAATTGAAGTAGGTCATATATTTTATTTTGGAACTAAATACTCGAAAGCAATGGGAGCTGAGGTTGCTTTGTCTAATGGCTCAATGGCACCTGTCCATATGGGTTCATATGGAGTGGGTATAAGCCGTTTAGTAGCTGCTTTGATTGAAGCCAATCATGATAACCTAGGAATAATTTGGCCTCATTCAATCGCTCCTTTTGATATTGGGATTATTAATTTATCCGTTGAAGATTCAATATGTAACGAAATTAGTCATAAAATTTATGAAAAACTTCAATTATTAGGTAAAGAAGTTCTTTATGATGATACCAATGAAAGAGCAGGAGTCAAAATGTCAAATATGGATTTATTAGGATTCCCTTGGCAAATTATTATCGGACCTCGACTAGCTAAGTCTAGTCATTGTGAAATAAAAAACCGCTCCTCTGGGGAAGTGATTCAAGTAAAGTTTGATAAAATATTAGATTTTTTTAAGGAAAGATAAAATGTTTACTCAATTGGAATTTTTAATTGCATTTAGATATTTACGCTCAAAGAGGTCTGAAGGTTTTATATCAGTAATTGCCGGGTTCTCTTTATTAGGCATTATTTTAGGTGTTTCAACTTTAATTATTGTTATGTCAGTAATGAATGGTTTTCGCGCTGAGTTAATTGGAAGAATTTTGGGTTTAAATGGGCATCTAGGAGTATACGAATCTTCAGGATTTTTAACTGACTTTGATAAGCATGCCGTTGCAATAGGGGAGGTTCCAGATGTAATAACAGTTACTCCTCAAATTGAAGGTCAGGGACTTTTAGTTAAAAATAACATTTCAACAGGTGTCGTCGTCAGAGGTGTAAGATGGACTGATCTTTCAGCAAGAAAACAATTATGGAATTCATTAAATACAAAAGATCCAGACGGTTTTAAAGAAAATAGAATATTAATTGGAAAAAGATTAGGAGAAAGACTTGGCATTAAATTAGGTGATAAATTAGTTTTAATCACAACTGAAATGCAAATTACGGCATTTGGTTCTGTCCCCAAACAACAAAAATTTATTGTATCAGGTATTTTTGATGTTGGAATGTATGAGTATGATAATAGTTTTGTGTTTATAGATTTAAATAAGGCTCAGTCACTTTTTGGACACTTGTCAAAAAACTCAATTAGTAATTTGGAAGTTTATATAAAAAATTCACTATCAGTTGAAAAAGTTAAAAATCGTATAGCTGAGATTGCACAGCCAGGTTTATTAATTACGGATTGGCAGCAAAGAAATGCTACTTTCATAAATGCATTAAAAGTTGAAAGAAATGTAATGTTTTTAATTTTAACTCTGATTATTATGGTCGCTGCTTTTAACATTATTTCTTCTATGATTATGTTTGTAAGAAGTAAGACTATTGATATTGCTGTTTTGTCCGCTGTAGGGGCATCTCCATCAACCATTATGAAAGTATTTTTTATTACTGGTGCATCTATTGGTTTTATAGGTACAATTATTGGCACTATTTTAGGACTATTGGTATGCTTTAATATTGATAGCATAAGAAAATTTTTGGAAAACTTTACAAATAATGATCTTTTTTCTGCTGAAATTTATTTCTTAACAAAATTACCAGCTTTGGTTGATTTGTCAGAAGTATCTCAAATAGTATTGATGGCACTTTTACTCTCATTTTTAGCTTCTATTTATCCTGCATGGAGAGCTACAAAAATATTGCCTGCAGAGGTTTTAAGATATGAATAATAATCTTAATAAGAGATCTTCAAAATCAGAAAACCTTCTAACTGTAAAAAATCTAACCCACGTGTACTTTCAGGGTAAAAAAAGCTTAAAAGTATTGGATAATATTAATTTCAATTTAAAAAAAGGGGAAATGGTTGCTTTAGTCGGCCCAAGTGGATCTGGTAAAACAACAATTTTAAACTTGGTAGGATTATTAGATGTGGTTCAAAAGGGAGAGATAATGTTAGAAGGGGAACAAATAAATTCTCCAAATTTAAAATTGAAAAACAATATTAGATTAAATCAAATTGGTTTTGTTTTTCAGTCCCATAGATTGCTTCCAGAATTTAGTGCAAGAGAAAATATTTCTATTCCACAAATGCTTTCAGGATTGACAAAAAATTTAGCTTTAAAAAGGTCAGATGAGTTATTAGAAATGTTGGGCATGATTGAAAAAAAACACAGTAAACCAGGTATTTTGTCAGGTGGAGAACAACAAAGAGTGGCAATTGCTAGGGGGCTGGCAAATGCTCCTAAAATTTTATTGGCCGATGAACCAACAGGCAATTTAGATCCTAGAACTGCAGAAGATGTGTTTAATCAATTAAAGTTGATAATTCATAACACTCAATTAACATGTCTTATGGTTACGCATAATTTTAATTTAGCAAAAAAAATGGATAGGATTATAGAGTTAAATAAAAGAAAAATCAATGAATAGTTTTTTGAACAATAAAGAGTGCTTTATTCATTTGCGTTCGCATTCCTCTTATTCACTTTCAATTGGCGCAATTCAAATAACAACATTAATTAATTTAGCTTTGGAAGACAATCAGCCAGCTTTGGCGATGACAGATATTAATAATATGTTTGGTGCGCTTGAGTTTTCAAGTATTGCACTAGAAAAAGGTCTACAGCCTATTATTGGCAGCCAAATAATTTTAAAAGATGATATAGGATCTGGTGAAATAGTATTATTGGCAAAAGACAAAATAGGATATAATAATTTAACTAAGCTTATATCAAATGCACATCTTCAACCTATACCTTCTATTGGACCAGCCATAGAACTAGACTTTCTTAGAAAAAATCACCAAGGGTTAATTATTTTGACTGGGGGAATAAAAAAAGGATACATCCCAGAACAAATAAAGAATAACCAGATAGAAAAAGCAAAAAAAAGATTAAAAGTGTTAAAAGACATTTTTTCAGATAATTTATATATTGAACTTCAAAGGCATAATTTACCCGAACAGAAATCTATAGAAAACCATTTAATTGACTGGGCTTTAAAAGAAATAATTCCACTAGTTGCTACTAATGACATTTACTTTAGCAATCCTTCTATGAAAGAAGCGCATGATGTTTTACTTTGTATAGAGGAAGGTAAGACTATATCCCATCCTGACAGACCTTCAATGACAGAACATCATTATTTTAAAACTAGTAAACAGATGATTGAGATTTTTAGTGATATTCCTGAAGCTATAAATAATACAATAAATATAGCTAAGAGATGTTCAGTGTGCTCACCTTTTAATCCACCTATTCTCCCAGCTTTTCAAACCTCTGAAGGAAGAGATGAAAAGGAAGAATTAAAAGTAAAATCAATCAAAGGTTTGAAAGAAAGAATAGAAAACTTAAATTTTGAATCCCCTGAAGAACAAAAAGATTATTTTGATAGAACAAATATGGAGCTTGAAATTATATGTGATATGGGTTTTGCAGGATATTATTTAATTGTTGCTGATGTTGTAAATTGGGCTAAAAAGCAAAATATTCCAGTTGGACCTGGCAGAGGGTCAGGTGCGGGTTCTATTGTAGCATGGTCATTAAAAATTACAGACCTTGATCCATTGAGATGGGGTCTTCTATTTGAAAGGTTTCTAAATCCTGAAAGAATTTCTATGCCAGACTTTGATATAGATTTTTGTAAAAGTAGAAGAGATGAAGTTATTAACTATGTTCAAAAAAGATATGGAACAAATCGAGTGGCTCAAATTATTACTTTTGGTAAATTAAAGGCTAGAGCAGTTTTGCGCGACACAGGAAGAGTTTTGGAAATGCCATATGGTCAAGTAGATAAAATAGCAAAATTAATTCCAAACAACCCTTCAAATCCATTTACAATTTCTCAGGCTCTGGAGGAAGTGGAAGAGTTAAAGTTTCAGCAAAAACACGATGATCAAGTATCTACATTGATATCCATTTCTAAACTTCTTGAAGGACTTTATAGGCATGCTTCTACTCATGCCGCAGGAGTAGTTATTGGCAATAAAGATATTTCAGAAATTGTACCGCTTTATAAAGATCCTAAATCTGAAATGCCAGCAACACAATTTAATATGGACTGGGTGGAAAAGGCGGGTCTTGTTAAATTTGATTTTCTAGGCCTTCAAACTCTCACACTTATTGATCAAACCTTAAAATTGATAAACATTAATGAGGTAAAATTAGATATTTCTTTAATCAAACTTAATGACAAGGAAACTTTTGAAATGTTGTCCAGTGGCCAAACACTAGGTGTTTTTCAATTAGAGTCTGCTGGTATGAGAGAAGTTTTGAAAAGAATGAAACCAGATAGATTTGAAGACCTTATGGCAGTTGTGGCTTTATATAGACCTGGTCCAATGGATAATATTCCTAAGTATATATCTCGTAAACATGGATTAGAAAAAGTGGAGTTTATGCATCTAGACCTTAAGCCAATTCTTAAGGAAACTCATGGAATTTTAATTTATCAAGAACAAGTTATGCAGACCGCTCAAATCCTTTCTGGCTATTCTATGGGTGCTGCAGATATTTTACGAAAGGCTATGGGCAAGAAAATTAAATCGGAGATGGATGCTCAAAGAGAAAGATTTGTGGAAGGGGCAAAAAATAATTCAATTAAAAGTAGTTTAGCAAATTCAATTTTTGATCAGATCAGCGCTTTTGCTGGATACGGATTTAATAAAAGTCATGCAGCTGGGTATGCGATGATATCCTATCAAACAGCTTGGTTGAGGGCTCATTATCCTCATGAGTTTTTTTCAGCCTGTATGTCTTTAGAAATCAATGATACAGATAAGCTTTTTGAATTTATTCTTGAAGTTAAATCTCAGAATATAGAATTATCTTTGCCAAGTATTAATTCTTCCGGTGTGTATTTTGAAGTCAAGTTCAAAGAAGATAAAAAATATATCGAGTATGGACTCAGTGCAATAAAAAACATTGGTGTTAACGCTATAAATGATTTGATTGAAGAAAGAAACAATAATGGAATGTTTGAATCAATTGAAGACTTTGCCAGAAGAATTCCTTCATCAATTTTAAATAAAAGAATGCTTGAAAATTTGATTAATGCTGGATCTTTGGATTGCATAAATAAAAATAGGAATATATTAATTTCAGGTTTAGATAACATTCTTTCATTTGCAGATATGAATAAAAGGGAAAGTCTTTCTCAACAAACCTCGTTGTTCTTAAATGATGAAAAGGAAACATTGAAAATTAGACTCAAAGTTGTTGAAGAACCTTCATTGTCAATGAAATTAAAAAATGAATTTAATTCTTTAGGTTTTTATTTATCTTCCCATCCAACTGAACTTTACAATTCATTTTATGAAAAATTAAATATTATTAAATCAGATGAAATTTTGAAAGAAATTAATAAAAATGCAAAATTTTGCAAACTAAGTTTAGTTGGAGTTGTAAATAACAAATTCATTAGAACTTCAAAAAGAGGTGGTAAATTTCATGTAATTTATATGACAGATAATAAAGGGTCTTTTGATTTCGTTGTTTTTGATGAATTGTTTTATGATTCAGAAGATTTGATTAATAGTGATAAACCTCTTTTAATTACTGTAGAGGCTAAAATAGGCCATGATGGTAGAATCCGATTGTCTGCTCTGGAAATTAAGGATTTGGAGAATGTAATTACAAATATTCCTGAAGTATTGTCTTTTCAAATAAACAATATATCAAACCTCGAAAAATTTAAAAATGTTCTTAATAAATTTCCTGAAGGTAAGTCTAGAATTAAATTATTTATTCAAAAAAATACTCAAGAATTTGAAATAAATCTTGATCAAGGCTATTTGATAACACCTTCTGACAAGAATTATTTTAATAAAATTCCAGGAATAAAATTAATTCACTAATATTGGTGATAAAAAACTAGTTCAAATCTCTTTGGAGCGGCCGACGAGATTCGAACTCGCCCTAAAAGCTTGGAAGGCTTTTGTGCTACCACTACACCACGGCCGCATTAAACAAATTTTATTAGAGTTTAATTGCAAATGCCAGTAAAATTTTTGATTTGACTATATCCAACCTGAAAGTTCATCTAAAGTTAAATCTTTTAAAAGTTTTATACCTATCTCTGTGTCATTCAGGCATGGAATGTATGTAAACTTTTTACCCCCAGAATCCAGAAATTCCTTTCTACCTTCAATATTAATTTCTTCAAGTGTTTCAATATTATCGGCAGAAAACCCAGGAGTCACAATTGCTAAATGTTTTACTTTTTCATGTCCTAGTTTTTTTAAGGTTTCATCAGTGTATGGCTTTAACCAAGGTTCACTTCCAAACCTTGATTGGAAGCTTATTAAAAATTTATTTTCGTCAAAATTTAATTTTTCTTTGATAAGTCTAGCTGTTTTAACACATTGACAATGATAAGGGTCTCCTTCAACTAAATATCTCATTGGAGCTCCATGAAAAGATAATAATAAGATGTCAGGCTCGCCATGCTTTGCAAATGAGTTTAAAATACTTTTTGAAATAGTGGATATGTATTTTGGTTTGTCAAAATAAGGTGGTGCAATTCTTATAGAAGGTTGCCATTTTTGACGCATCAACCACTTACAAACTTCATCGTTAACTGTTGCTGAAGTAGGTCCCGAATACTGAGGATATAAACTAAAAATAATTATTCTATCACAACCCCTTTTCTTTAATTCATCTAATTTTGTTTTTATCGCTGGACGACCATATCTCATTGCATAATCTACTATTATTCCTTCATTATTAAATTCTTTTGATAATTTTTCTGATTGCAATCTTGTTATTTTTCTCAGGGGGCTGCCATCTGGATCATTTTGAAGCCAGATCTTTTTATAAGCTTCTAAAGTTTTTTTTGGCCTTATATTTAGAATAATAAAGTTAAGAATAAACCACCACTGAATTCTTGGTAAATCAATTACACGTCTATCTGATAAAAATTCTTTTAAATATATTTTTATTGACTGTAGTTTTAAATTACTTGGTGTTCCTAGATTAATTAATAATAAACCAATTTTATTTTTATTTATTTTAGGATGATCTAAAGGTTTATTAATCATTATATTGTTATGAAACAATTTCTAAGAAAAAATTTCTATCTTGGCTGCACAGTATTTCAATTCTGGTATTTTACCGTATGGATCGAGAGCTGAATTAGTTAAAATGTTAGCTGCAGCTTCATTAAAACAAAAAGGTATAAAAATCACATTTTTTTGTAAAGATTTATCAACTCTTACAGCAAGTTTTATTTGTCCTCTTCTGGTTTTAACATATACAAGATCTCCTGGTTTTACCCCAACACTTTTGAGTTGGGAAGGGCTAATATGAACTTCTGGAACGGGTTCTATTTCATCTAATACAATACTTCTTCTAGTCATTGAACCAGTATGCCAATGTTCTAATAGTCTTCCTGTTGTGAGGACTAATGGAAATTCATCATTAGTAGTTTCATCTGGAGGGAGGATTGAAGTAGATGTCATTTTGCCTTTGCCATTAGGGGTTGGAAATCCATCTTTGAATAAGAGTTCTGAACCTTCGCTTCGTTCGTCTTTGCAAGGGTAAGTAACACAGTTTTCTTTTTCTAATCTTTCCCATGTAATGCCGTTCAATGAAGGCATTACAACTTTCATTTCATTAAAGATTTCTTTAGGGTTGTCATAATTCCAATTTAGTCCCATGCGAACACCAATTTCTTTAATTATCCACCAATCTTGTCTTGCTTCGCCGGGCAAAGGTACAGCTTTTCTTCCAATTTGTACTTTTCTGTCAGTATTCGTAACTGTTCCATCTTTTTCAGGCCATGCTGATGCTGGTAATATAACATCTGCGAATGCTGAAGTTTCAGTAGGGAAAATATCTTGAACAACTAAAAATTCTAGATTTGACAATGCTTTCCTTGCATGGTTCTGGTCAGGGTCTGACATGGCTGGGTTTTCACCCATAATATATAACCCTTTTAGATTGCCTTCGTAGGCAGAGTTTATGATTTCTACTACTGTTAGTCCCTTTTTGTTGTCTAACTCTGAATGCCAAAACTCACTCATCTTATTTCCATGCTCACCTTCAACGCTTTTATAGTCAGGGTAAAACATTGGAATTAGACCTGCATCCGAAGCTCCTTGGACATTATTTTGTCCTCTCAAAGGATGCAACCCAGTACCAGGTAACCCTATATTTCCTGTTAGAAGCGCAAGCGATATTAAACATCTTGCATTATCTGTTCCGTGTGTATGTTGACTAATTCCCATACCCCAAAAAATAATTGATTTAGATTTTGCGTACTCTCTGGCTAAATTCTTAATTCTATTTGCAGAGATACCACAAATTTTTTCCATGTTTTCAGGACTGAACCCTTGAGTTGAAGATTTTAGTTCTTCAAATCCAATGGTTTGATTTTTTACATATTCTTTATTATATAATTCTTCATTGATAATTGTATGAATAATCCCATTTAGAAGTGAAACATCAGTTCCTGATTTAAAATTTATGCTGTCTGAAGCATACTTGTCTAAAGCTTGACCTCTTGGATCTAAAATAAATAGTTTGGATCCATTTTTTGCTGCATTTTTTATAAATGTAGCAGCAACAGGATGATTGACAGAGGGGTTTGCTCCAATAACCCAAATTACCTCTGCATTTTTTGCTTCTGAAAAAGGAGCTGTAACTGCTCCTGAACCAATGTTTTCTAATAAAGCAGCTACTGAAGATGCATGACAAAGTCTAGTGCAATGATCAACATTATTAGTTTTGAATGCAGTTCTAATTAATTTTTGAAATAAATAAGCTTCTTCATTACTTCCTTTGGCAGAGCCAAAGCCAGCTAATGAGCTGGAACCATGTTTATTTTTTAATTCTCTTAATTGATTACTTGTATATTCTAAAGCTTCTTCCCAAGTAGTTTCTCTGAAATTTGATAAAATGTATGAAGAATCAAATTTATGAATATTTCTTTTTTCAGAGTTTTTTAATCTTATAAGAGGCTTCATCAGCCTTTCTGGATTTGAAATGTAATCAAAACCATAACGTCCTTTTACACACAATCTACTTTTATTTGCTGGACCAGGCCTCCCTTCAACAGAAATGATTTTATCATCCTTAATATTATATGTTAATTGACAACCAACGCCACAATAAGGACATATGGAGTCAACTTTTCTATCTGGTTTAAACATATAATTTTGATTACTATCTAATAAAGATTTAGGCATCAGAGCACCTGTGGGACAGGCTTGAACACATTCACCGCATCCAACACAAGTGCTTGCTCCTAGTTTGTCATCAAAATCAAAAACAATTTTCGTATCACTTCCTCGCCCAGAAAAACCTATAACATCATTAACTTGAACTTCTCTACAAGCTCTTACACATAGACCGCATTGAATACATGCGTCTAAATTAACTGCAATGGCTGGGTGTGATCTGTCAGGTTTAGGTTGAGATTTGCTTGGAAACCTTGGCTCATTCGATTTAATGCCTGAATTAATATTGTTAAAATGACTGTCTGGGTTATGAATTATGTCTTTTGGTTGATCTGAATCCAATAATTCCATAACTAAAGAACGTGACTTTGTGGCTTTTTGAGAATTTGTAAAAACTTTCATATTTTCAACCGGTTTTCTTATACAACTTGCTGCTAGCACTCTTTCTCCCTCAATTTCAACCATGCAAGCCCTACAATTGCCGTCTGGCCTGTAACTTTCTTTTGGAGAAAAACACAAATGGGGAATAGTTTCACCAAGCCTTTCAGAAACTTCCCAAATGGTTTCGTTTGAGAAGGCTGAGACTTGTTTGCCGTTTAATTCAAAATTTATTTTTTCTTTAGTCATGATAATATTCTATATTATTCCTACATCTTCTGGGAAAAATTTCAAGACTGATAATATAGGATTTGGGGCTGCTTGTCCTAACCCACAAATTGAAGCATTTGCCATAACTTCGGAAATATCATTTAGTAAATCTTTGTCCCATTTTTTATTATTTTTTATTATTTTTATTATTTTTTCTGTACCATTTCTACAAGGTGTGCACTGACCACAACTTTCATGTTTAAAAAAGGAAACAAGATTTAAAGCTACATCAGCTAAGCTATCTTTATGAGAAAGAATGACTACAGCATGCGACCCAACAAAGCATCCATAATTAGCTAACTCGCCTCCAAAATCTAGAGGTATGTCTCCTTTTGATGAAGGCAGAATTCCACCTGAAGCACCTCCTGGAAGATAGGCTTTAAATTCATGACCATTAATCATTCCTCCACATTTTTTGATTAGCTGGATAGCTGTTGTCCCTGCGGGTGATAAAATAACACCAGGATTTTTTACCCTTCCAGAGACTGAGTAACTTCTTAATCCGGGATGGGTAGAACTTCCTTTCTTAGCAAAAGCTAGTCCTCCTTTTTCTATGATCTCTCTTATCCAAAACAAAGTTTCAACATTGTTTACCAGTGTTGGCTGGTTAAAAATTCCTTTTTGAGCAACATAAGGAGGCCTATGCCTTGGGAGACCACGTTTGCCTTCTATTGATTCAATCATAGCTGATTCTTCTCCACAAATATATGCTCCTGCTCCTCTTCTCAAATGGATAGTAAAATCTGACTTGATATAATAGTTAACTTTCTCAATTTCTTTAATTAAAAATTCTCTAATTTCTGGGTATTCATCCCTGATATAAAAGTAACAATCTTTTGCTCCAATGACAGCTGCAGCTATCAACATACCTTCAATTACTCTGTGAGGGTCTTTCTCTAAATAAAATCTATCTTTAAATGTTCCGGGCTCGCCTTCATCTCCATTAACGGCTAAATATTTTATTCCAGGTTCAGATTTAACAATGGACCATTTTTGAAATGTTGGAAATCCTGCTCCGCCTAATCCTCTCAATCCAGAGGATTTAATTTCATCTAAAATATAAGAAATATTTAATTTTCCATTTTTAATATCCTTAAGTAATTTATAGCCATTATTTTTTTTATATTTTTCAAAATTAATAGAATTCTCTGTTGGATTAATTAGTTTTGATCCATTCAAAATATCTAATACTTTTTCTTTATTTGCCTTTGGTATTAGTTTGTGACCTTTGGCTGCTGTAGGTGCCATGTCACAGGCCCCAAGGCAAGGTGCTTCAATGATTCGAATTTCGTTACTTGTATTTTGCTTTAATTCATTAATTAAATTTTCTGACCCATTTAAAAAACATGATAAAGAGTTGCAGACTCTAATAGTAGTTGGCGGAGGTGGAATTTCATCATCTTTTATTAAGTCAAAATGGTCATAAAAACTAGCAACTTCCCAAACTTCTACTAAAGGTATTTTCATTTCATTAGAAAGAGCTTCTAACATTTGACTAGAAATGAATCCATTATGATCTTGTACCAAGTGAAGATACTCAATCAAAAGGTCTCGTTTTAGATCAGAATTTCCAATAATTGCCCTTAAGTCATTTATTGACTGTTCTAAAACTTGTCTTCCTTTTGGTTTAAAGTTTCCTATTTGATTTTTATTTTTTTTCATAAGACTCTAATTTTTTAAGTTAAATTATATAAATTCGTATAATTAAAATAATTTAAAATTATATATTAAAATTCAAAAAATAATGTATAGAAATAATATTATTTAAATTATATATTTATTTTTTTGATGCTTTTAAAATAGTTTTTATATAATTGATGATTTGAAACATACTTAATATCCTAATCATTTAATAGACAAAATATGAAAAAAAATATTAAAGTAAATAATAATTCAAAAAAAGATAAATTTATTTATCTGGATTCGATAAAATTATCCTCTAAATATAAACCATCAGATAAAGAGGAATTTATGAATCCGAAACAACTCGCGTATTTTAAAAATAAATTACTGAATTGGAAGTCTGAACTTATCAGTGGAGCATCCGATACTATAATTGGTTTGTCTGAAGAAAGCTTGCAAAAACCGGATATGGCTGACAGGGCTCAATTGGAAGCAGATGCATCAATTCAATTGAGAACAAGGGATAGAGAAAGAAAATTAATATCAAAAATTGAATCGGCACTGAAAAGAATTGAAGACGGAACTTATGGTTACTGTTTAGAAACTGATGAGCCTATTAGTTTGAAAAGGCTTGAAGCAAGACCTATAGCTTCATTATCACTTGATGCACAGGAGAAACATGAAAGAAGAGAAAAAGTACATCGTGATGAATAAGCCCACCTTAAAAAGAACAAAACATGAATATTTATCTTTACTAACAAGAACAAATCATGTACATTCATAAAAAATAATTCATGGTTGCAGAAAAAAATTATGTGTGCGAAATAGGAGATTAATATGACGGCAGAGGTATTAAAGTTGAAAGATGACTCAGAAGAAAAAAATAAAGCCTTAGAAACAGCCATAGGCCAAATTGAAAAAACGTTTGGTAAGGGCTCAGTAATGAAGCTAGGTCAAAATGATTCAGTCGTTGATATAGGCGCTGTCTCAAGTGGGTCTTTAGGTCTGGATATTGCTTTAGGTATTGGAGGATTCCCGAAGGGTAGAATTGTTGAAATTTATGGGCCAGAATCATCAGGAAAGACAACATTGGCACTACACGTATTATCTGAGTCTCAAAAACAGGGTGGAACGTGCGCTTTTATAGATGCAGAACATGCATTAGATACTGCGTATGCTAAAAAACTTGGTGTAAACATAGATGAATTAATCGTTTCCCAGCCTGATGCTGGAGAGCAAGCATTAGAAATTTCAGATACATTAGTCCGTTCTGGAGCAGTGGATGTACTGGTGGTAGACTCAGTGGCTGCTTTGACTCCCAGGGCTGAATTAGAGGGCGAAATGGGTGATCACCATGTTGGACTACATGCTAGATTAATGAGCCAGGCATTAAGAAAACTAACTAGTTCAATATCAAAATCTAACTGCTTAGTTATTTTTATTAATCAAATTCGACAGAAGATTGGTATAATGTTTGGGAATCCTGAAACAACTACAGGTGGTAATGCATTAAAGTTTTATTCTTCTGTAAGGATAGATATACGTCGTATTGGCGCCATAAAAGACCGTGAAGAAGTAATTGGTAATCAAACTCGAGTCAAAGTGGTTAAAAATAAAGTTTCTGCGCCATTTAGAACAGTAGAATTTGATATAATGTATGGAGAAGGTATATCTAAAAATGGGGAATTAATAGACTTGGGTGTGGCATCAGAAATCATTGAAAAATCAGGTTCATGGTATTCATATAATACTGAGAGAATAGGTCAAGGAAGAGAGAATGCGAAGCAATTTCTTAAAGACAATATTGAGATAGCCAAAGAGATTGAATTACAAATAAAAGAAAAGGCTGGTATTGTTAATGAACGTATGTTGGAGGAAACAGTCTCATCTAATGAAGATGACTAAAGAGATAATTTGAATAGAAAACATACAAATTGAAAATTATATGAGTCTGATATAAATTAACTAAAAATATAATATTAGGCAGTATTTTGATGTCAAGTGTAGCTAGTATACGCCAAACCTTTTTAAATTATTTTAAATCTAATAATCATAAAATTGTTAAATCAAGCAATTTAATCCCTGAAAAAGATCCAACATTGTTGTTTGTAAATTCAGGCATGGTTCAATTTAAAAATGTTTTTACAGGCCATGAGAAAAGAGATTATCTAAGAGCTGCTTCAAGTCAAAAATGTATTAGAGCTGGCGGAAAGCATAATGACTTGGAAAATGTTGGTCATACAGCTAGACATCATACATTTTTTGAAATGCTAGGTAATTTTTCTTTTGGAGATTATTTTAAAGATTTTGCCATAGAGCATTCATGGAATTTACTAACTAAAGAGTTTGCTTTGCCTCCAGAAAAACTTTTAGTTACCGTTTTCCATGAAGATGATGAGGCAAAAAATCTTTGGAAAAAAATTTCCGGATTACATGACAAGAAAATAATTTCTATAAATACTAGTGATAACTTTTGGTCGATGGGAGATACAGGACCCTGTGGCCCTTGTTCTGAAATATTTTTTGATCATGGCTCCCATATCGATGGAGGTCCTCCAGGGTCAAAAAATGAAGAAGGTGACAGATTCATTGAAATTTGGAACTTGGTTTTTATGCAGTTTGAGCAAATAGATTTAGAAAAACGAATTGAATTACCTAAACCTTCTATTGATACGGGTATGGGATTAGAAAGGATTGCTGCAGTTCTCCAGGGAAAACATGATAATTATGAAATTGATTTAATGGAAGGAATAATAAATGAGTCAAGTAAATTAACTAATAGTGATCCATATGGAAAATTTAAAACTTCTCATAGAGTAATTGCCGACCACCTTAGGTCTTCAAGCTTTTTGATTTCTGATGGTGTTTTGCCCTCAAATGAGGGTAGGGGTTATGTATTAAGACGAATAATGAGGAGGGCTATGAGACACGCACACATAATGGGATGCAAAGATCCATTATTATGTGAAATATTTCCAAAATTGATTGATGAAATGGGAAAAGCTTTCCCTGAATTAATTGAATCAGAAAGTTTAATTTATAAAACTTTAAAACAAGAAGAACTTAAATTTAAAGAAACATTGGATAATGGCCTGGCCATTTTATCAAACGAAACATTGAATTTACAAAGAGGGGATACTTTGGATGGAAAGGTAGCATTCAAACTTTATGATACTTATGGATTCCCTTTAGATTTAACTGAAGATATACTTAAAGATAGGGGCATTGATATTGATTTTAAAGGATTCCAGAATCAGATGAATGTTCAAAAGAAAATTGCCAGGGCATCTTGGAAAGGTTCTGGTGATAAAAAAGCTGACGAATTTTGGCTAAATATTTCAAATTTAATACCTTCAACAAATTTTATGGGATATCTCAATTTAGAACTTGAGGGCGAAGTTTTAGGTATAATTTTAAATTCTTCTCAGGTTGGTGAAGTGTCAGATCAAAATGAATGTGAAGTCATTTTCAACCAAACTCCTTTCTATGCAAAATCTGGTGGTCAGGAATCTGATAGAGGTATTATAAAAGCGAGTAATTTTGAAGCAATAGTAAAAGATTGTTGGAAAACAGATAGTGGTATTTTTGTCCACCATATATACGTTAAAAAAGGAACAATTAAGTTAGGTGATAAAATAAAAATGCTTGTTGATAAAGAGGAAAGAAATAAACTTTCTGTCAATCACACATCAACTCATATATTGCATCAAGTTTTAAGAGATGAGCTGGGCACACATGTATCACAAAAAGGATCATTGGTTGCATCAGATAGACTTAGATTTGATTTTAGTCATTCGGGCCCAATAGCAGAAAATCAATTAATACATATTGAAGAAATGGTTAATGATAAAATAAGAGAAAACTCATTAGTAAAAATTAGGGATTTAAAGTTGGTTGATGCAAAAAAAGAAGGAGCATTAGCCTTGTTTGGTGAAAAATATAAAGACGAAGTAAGAGTTGTTTCTATTGGTAGTGAAATTAATAAATCAAAATCAAGGTCATATTGGTCTATAGAATTATGCGGAGGCACGCATGTAAAAAGAACTGGAGACATTGGTACATTAAAAATTTCAAGTGAAACAGCTGTTTCTTCAGGTGTTAGAAGAATTGAAGCTTTAACGGGAAAAATTGCATTGGATTCTATAAATGATAAAAGTAGATCTTTAAATGAAATCTCAGAGATTCTTAAAACAAAACCAGATTTAATTGTTGACAAAATTAAAAGTATTTTAAATGAAAAAAAGAAAATTGAAAAAGATTTGACGAACTTAAAACAAAAATCAATTGCTTCCAGTGAAAATAACATGAACTTTAAAAAGATTGGTAATATTAGTTTTATTGGAAAAATTTTAGATGACGTTCCTCCTCAAGAATTAAAAGGTTATGCAGAAAATCTTCTAAAGGATGTTGAAAGTGGGATAGCTACAATACTTTCAAAAATAGATAATAAAGTTTCTATAGTTACAAGTGTTACAAAAAACATCACAGATAAATATAATGCGATTGAGATTGTTAAAATTGGTTCAGAAAAAATTGGAGGCAAGGGCGGTGGAGGAAGGCCAGATATGGCCCAATCTGGAGGAACGCAACCAAATAATTCAGAAGCAGCAATTAATGAAATAATAAATTATATAGAATCCATATAATTTATAAATTATTAACTAGAAATAATTGTTAAACAATTTTTAGTTTTTTAATAAAATTTTTCTCAATCATATCTAAGAATCTTTTTGTATTTAACCATGGTTGATCTTTACTAACTAGAATTGCTAAATCTTTAGTCATTTGTCCAGATTCAACTGTTTCTACACAAACATTTTCTAGATTAATTGCAAACTCTTTCAATTCATTATTATTATCAAATTTTGCCCTATAAAATAACCCTCGAGTCCAAGCAAAAATTGAGGCGATTGGGTTTGTAGATGTCTCTTTGCCTGCTTGATGTTGTCTATAGTGTCTTGTAACAGTTCCGTGAGCGGCTTCTGATTCCACAACTTTTCCATCAGGTGAAAGTAAAACAGAAGTCATTAATCCTAATGATCCAAAACCTTGGGCCACAGTATCTGACTGAACATCTCCATCATAATTTTTACATGCCCAAACAAAACCTCCATCCCACTTAAGAGCACAGGCAACCATATCGTCAATTAATCTGTGTTCATAAGTAATATTTTTATTTTTAAATAAATGTTTGAATTCTTTTTCATATACCTCTTGGAAAATATCTTTAAATCTACCATCATATGTTTTTAAAATTGTGTTTTTTGTTGACAAATAAACTGGCCAATTTAAATCTAAACCAAAGTTAAAACATGACCTTGCAAAACCTCTAATTGAATCATCTAAATTATACATTGTCATGGCAATTCCTTTGTCAGGAAAATCAAAAACCTCATTAACAATTTCTTGAGAACCATCTGACGGGATAAATTTCATTATTAGTTTTCCTGGACCTGGAGTAATGATATCTGTAGCTCTATACTGATCACCAAAGGCATGGCGACCAATTACAATCGGTTTAGTCCATCCAGGAACAAGTCTTGGAACATTTTTAGCGATAATTGGCTGTCTAAAAACAGTTCCTCCTAAAATATTTCTTATGGTGCCATTAGGAGATTTATACATTTTTTTTAAATTAAATTCTTTTACTCGATCTTCATCTGGCGTAATGGTGGCACATTTTATACCTACTTTATGTTCTTTTATTGCATTAGCTGAATCAATAGTTACTTGATCATTTGTTAAGTCTCTATTTTTTATTCCAAGATCAAAATATTTGATATCAATATCTAAATAAGGAAGAATTAATTGGTTTTTAATCATTTCCCAAATAATTCTTGTCATTTCATCCCCGTCTAATTCAACAACTGGATTATTTACTTTAATTTTATTCATTAGAATTCCATATTTTTAATTAAATAATTATCAAAATCATTTTATATATGTTTATATTCAGTAAATGAAATATAATTTTATCATGAAATCAATTAATTCAAAATTATTATCATTTATAGCATTAACTATAACAGTTATAGTCATTTTAGGGTATTATCAATTTATTAACCATAAAGTTTCTGATGAAAAAATTAAAAAAGACTTAGTAGATAAGGTTGTTGTTTCTGACCAAATTGAAGAAAAGAAATCAAAAGTAACCCAGAAAACAAAAATAAATGAATATAGTATTCCAGAAGTTGATATAATTAGAGTTAAACCATCGGGTGAGTTCTTAATTGCTGGTTCTGCTAAACCTAAAAGTAAAATTAATTTGAACAACAACGGCAAAATTCTTTTATCAACTGATGTTGATGAGAAAGGAAATTGGGTTCTGGTTTCTGAAAAACCATTTAAAGATGGTGATCAGATGTTGATAATTGATCAGGTCAATCACGATGGCACTAAAATTTCTTCTAAAGAAGTCATTGTTACTAAAATTAGTAAAAATAAAAATTTAAAACCTATTGTTTTTGCATTGCCTAATGAAGATGGAGGAATTTTAAAAGTAATACAAAAGTCAAAAATGAAAATTGAAAAAGTTGCTAGTGGTAAAACTTCATTATCTATATCTGATAGCAAAAAAGGAGTTTCTTCTGGTTCTGGTTTTAAGGTTTTGGGAATATTCTTTGATGAAATAGGTAGGGTTTCAATAACAGGTATAGCCAATTATGGTAATGCAATTGAAATTCTCATTAATGGTAAAAAAGAAAAGCCTTATCTTTTAAATTCAAATAAAGAGTGGACAATTAAATCAAAGCAAAACCTAACTTTTGGCCAACATTTATTAACGGCTAATTTACTAGATGTTAACGGTAGTCTTTTAAAAAAAATTACTTTTCCTTTTTTACGAGCAGAAATCCCAAAAGGAGTTTCAGCTGAAGATTATGTGATAATTAAGCCTGGTGATATGTTATGGACAATATCTTATAGAGTTTATGGTAATCCTTGGAAATATGTAGAAATTTTTGATGAAAATAAAGATCAAATTTCTAATCCTGATCTGATCTTTCCCGGTCAGATTTTCACTCTTCCAAATTAATATAAAAATGCTGGATTCAAAGTTTCAGAAAATATTTGATCCTTTATTAAATATCATATCTTCAAAGCTTATAAATTTGGGAATTAGAGCTAATTTTTTAACGTGCTCAGGTTTTATTTTTTCTCTTTTATGCTTTTATTTTGTTGCCAACAAGTATTTTATTGTAGGGTTGTTATTTTTTCTACTCAATCGACTTTTTGACGGGTTGGACGGAGCTGTTGCAAGAAAATTAGGACAAACGAATTATGGAGGTTATATTGATATTGTTTTTGACTTTATAACTTATTCTTTAATTCCCTTTGCATTTATTGTTTGTGATGAAAAAAATGCAATACCTGGGGCTTTGCTTTTGGTAACTTATTTTGGTACAGGAAGTAGTTTTTTAGCTTTTGCTATTTTTTATAAAAAGAAATATAAAAAAAGTTTTTTCTATTTTGATAGCTTAGTTGGAGGAAGTGAAACTATTATTTTTAATATTTTCATTTTACTTTTTCCTGAACATTTTGGGATTTTGGCTGTAATTTTTGCAACCCTTTGTGTTATAACTACTTTACTTAGAATATATGGCGCTAAAAATTACTTGAGATAAATAATGTCTGATTTAAAAGATGATAATTATTGGAAAAACAATTTAACTTCAGAGCAATATTTTATTACTAGAAAAGGGGGGACTGAAAGGCCGTTTTCTGGAAAGTTCAATGAACATAAGGAAAAGGGAATTTATGTTTGTATCTGTTGCAATGCAGAATTATTTGATAGTAATGCAAAATTCGAGAGCTTTTCTGGTTGGCCAAGTTTTTTTAGACCAATAAGGGAAAATGTTTTAAGCAAACACAATGATTTTTCACATAATATGAATAGAACAGAAATTAAATGTAAGAATTGTGATTCACATCTAGGCCATGTCTTTAATGACGGACCAATTCAAACTGGAATGAGATATTGTGTTAATTCAATTTCCCTCAACTTTAAAAAATACAAGGATAAAAGTTAAATTAAATTTGGAAGACTTACCAGTTTAAAATTATTTTTTAATAAAGAATTTTTAATTAAATTGCTTTGATCTAAAGCTTCTTTTTTATCACCATGAATACAAATGCTCTCTATATTTAACTTGATTTTTACCCCTTCCATAGTTGTTATATAATCCCCATTAGCAAGAGCAATGGCTTGATTTAATGTTTCATTTAGATCTAGTTTTACAGAATTTTTCATAGTTCTAGGGCTCAAAGATCCATTGGATAAATAGGTCCTATCTGCAAAACCCTCTCGAACGGTCTTAATTCCTAAACTTTTTCCTGCCTTCTCTAATTGAGATTTAACTGGAGCTAAAAGAATTAGGTTTTTATCAATAGCCTTAAAGCCTTTAATGATTGCACAAGATAGGTCATAATCTTCGCAAGCCATATTATTTAAAGCTCCATGAGGTTTAATGTGAGAAACCTTAGCTCCTTCTAAATGAGATATTCCAATCAATGAGCCTGTTTGATATGCAATTAAGTTTTCCACTTCTTTTTTAGAAAGATTTATTCTTCTTCTTCCAAACCCTTCAAGATCAGAAAAACCTGGATGAGCACCAATGCTTACATTTTTTTTTACACAAGAATATATAATATTTCTCATAATATTTTCGTCACCAGCATGTTTCCCACAAGCAATATTGGCAGAATTAATGACTTTCAAGAGAGATTCATCATCTCCCATCTCCCATCTTCCATAGCCTTCTCCAATATCAGCATTTAAATTAATTTTCATCTTTAATTAAATTTCATATAATTGTTATAAAAATAAAAGTTAAATATAGATTTAAGTTTTTAAAAATGAAAGAAATTTCTAAGAAAATAAATTCTGTTAATTTCAAAATCAAGCTTGCTGGGGATAATGGTTTTCATTTAATTCCTATAAGCGAACATGATGTTCAAAGCATCATTAATGTTTATCATAGAATTAAACCCATAAAGCTATTAGGGGTTATAGATATTATACCAAGCTTAGTTAATATATTAATTGTTTTTGATAGATCAATGACATCTTTTGAGACAATAGTTAATGAAATCATAGAATTACTTAAAAACAAAAAAATCTATCAAAACAAACAGAACTATCTTTGGGAAATACCTGTTTGTTATGATAGAGAGTTTGCAAAAGATATTAATTATGTTTCTGAAATGTGTAAAATAAAACCATGCGAAGTTTTTAAAATTCATTCTGAGAAAATTTACACAGTTAAAATGATGGGGTTTTTACCTGGTCTTCCGTTTATGGGAGACCTTAATAACAAATTGTATTTGCCTAGAAAAGCTGAACCAAGGCTTAGGGTCCCTTCCGGAAGTGTAGGCATAGCAATGAACCAAACAGTAATATATCCTCAAGAAAGTCCGGGAGGATGGAATTTAATCGGCAGAATCCCTGTTAACATTTTTGAAAGAAGGAAAAAAAAAGCAATATTATTTTCGGTGGGTGACAAAGTAAAATTTAAAGATATTCCAATTAAGGATTTTGAAAAAATTTTTAATAAAAATCTTATTAGACCATATGAGTTAAAGAAAACAAAGATTCAATAAATCATGGATAATAATAGTTTAATAATTTTAAAGGGGGGGCAAACAAGCAGTATTCAAGATTTTGGCAGGTTTGGATTTCAAGATCAAGGTATCCCACCTTCAGGGGTCATTAATCAACATAGTATGGAAATTGCTAATGCACTAGTTGGAAACAAAAGTAATATTGAGGTACTTGAAATATTTTTTAGTGGTCCAGTTATTAAGATTAATACAAAATCTGTTTTGATTGCTATGATTGGTGGTAAAAATTCTTCAGTAGAGATACTTAATAAAAACCAGCATGTTAAATCTGGTCGATCGGTACTTTTAAAAAAAAATGATGTAATTAAAATTCATTTGGATAAAGAAAGCATTATTTCAACATTATCTGTTTCAGGAGGTTTTAAAGTCTCTCCATTTCTTAATAGTAAATCAACCAGCCCAAATATTGGTTTGGGTGGGTTGAACGGAGATTACTTTAAAGATAATACAATTTTGCCTCTTAATGTTGATGAAAATGAGAAAAAAATTGAAAGAATATTAATAGCTAATCAACCATCATCTTCGAAAAAATCTTTTAGAGTTATTCTTGGCCCTCATGACAAAAGATTTTCAAATGAAATGGTCGATAAGTTTTTATCCTCAAAGTGGAAAGTTTCATCAGATATTAATAGGATGGGCATTAGATTAGATGGTGAAAAAATATTATGTAAGAATAACAATAATATGCTTTCTGATGGCAATCAAAATGGTTCTATTCAGATAACACAGGGTGGAAAACCAATTATATTGCTCCCTGATAGAGGTACTACTGGAGGTTATCCTAAAATTGCTACAATTATTTCCCCTGACTTTCAACAATTGAGTAATATTTCTGTGGGAGAAGAAATATCTTTTAAAAAAATTAATTTGGAACAAGCTAATGCTGTAATTAAAAATCATAATAAGAAATTGTTAAACCTGATATCTAAGATTACAATAATTTAAAAACAATTAATTCTTAATTATTGAGGTTAGAAAAGTGAATATACAAAGTATTGATGGAAAGACCAAAATTTATGGAGTTATTGCTGACCCAATTGATCATGTTAAAGCTCCTGAGTTATTAAACCTCTTTTGGAAAGAAAAAAATACTAATAATGTTATGATCCCTATTCATGTTTCTTCTGAAAATCTGAAACATGTCGTAAAAAGCTTGAAATTAGTTCCTAATTTTTTTGGCTTTTGTGTCACTATACCTCATAAGGTGAAAATGGCTAGTTTATGCGATGAACTTTTGCCTATGGGGCAAAAAACTGGTGCTGTAAACGCAGTAGTATATAATTCTAATAGACAATTAGTTGGTAATAATTTTGATGGGAAAGGTTTTGTTGAAGGCTTAAAAGCAAAAGGACATTCTTTATTAGACAAAAAAATCTTTTTAGTAGGTGCTGGAGGTGCCGCAAGAGGAATTGCTTTAGCGTTAGCAGAAGAAAAAATTAAATCTATTTCATTATCCAATCGTACGGAGCAAAAAGCATTAGATTTATCTAATTTGTTAAAAAAATGGTACCCTGAATTACCTGTTTTTATTTCTAAAGATCCTCATAAAAATGATTTATTAATTAATGCAACTTCATTAGGATTAAATAATAAAGATTCTTTGCCTTTTCCACTTGATAAAATTTCTAAAAAAACTATTGTTGCAGATATAATTATGGAACCCCAAAAAACTAAATTACTTATTGAAGCTAAAAAAAATAATTTAATTATTCATTATGGTAAGCATATGCTTGAACATCAATTACTTTTAATTGAAAAATTTTTGACTACAAAAA
>MDSZ01097533.1_pt1 | contig 40239 bp, 43 predicted proteins | sample 811201 | NCBI WGS metagenome assembly MDSZ01 (sample SAMN05326647, study PRJNA326480) | marine metagenome | isolation source: seawater | place: Indian Ocean: North | collected 2010
AAACATAATTTTGATAAAGTCTCTGCGGAACTAAATCATAAGAACATAATATCAATGTGTGGGTCAGGTATTACTGCATGTCATAATATCCTTGCTTTAGAAATGATTGGTATCAAAGGAGTCAGACTTTACGTTGGATCATGGAGTGAGTGGATAACAGACCCTAATCGATCTATTGCCACAATAAAAACTAGCTAATTTTTTCATAATTTTCATCTATATATTTATTAATTAAATTGATGAAATCATGTTTAATATTTTCCCCACGTAATGTCACCGTTTTTTCTCCATCAATGTAGACTGGAGCACTAGGGCTTTCATTTGTTCCAGGTAAACTAATTCCAATATTTGCATGCTTCGATTCACCAGGCCCATTTACAATGCAGCCCATAACAGCAATATTGATATTTTCAATATTTTTGTACTTAGCTTTCCACTCTATCATGTTAATTTCTATATGTTTATTTATATCCTTTGCTAGATCAATAAAATAGTTACTCGATGTTCTTCCGCATCCAGGGCATGAAATAACTTTAGGCTTAAATTGTTTTATATCTAGACTCGATAGTATGTCTTTGCAAACCTCAACTTCCTTTGTTCTGACACCCATTTTATCAGGCGTAAGAGAGACTCTTATTGTATCCCCAATGCCTTTATTTAACAGAATAGATAAAGCCGCAACAGATGCTACTACAGCCTGTTCACCCATACCTGCTTCTGTAAGCCCGAGATGAAGAGGATACCTGCATTTCCCAGCAATATCTGTATAGACATCTACTAGGTCATTTACAGATGAAACTTTGCAGGATAGTATAATTCTGTTACCAGGGAGGCCGAGTTTTTCTGCTCTATGAGCTGATTCTAATACTGATTTCACCAGTCCTTTCTTAATAACATTCTGATAATTATGTGTTTTTTTACCATCAACTATAGTGTTTTCAAGATAATCTTTGCTTAAACTGCCCCAATTTCCACCAATTCTAATAGGTTTGTTGTTCCTTATAGCTACACGTATCAGCTGCTCAAAGTTTTCATTAAATTTGTTACTCGTGCCTATATTTCCAGGGTTTATTCTATATTTATCTAGAAGAGACGCCGCTTCCTTGTATTTTGTTAAAAGAGTATGTCCGTTGAAATGAAAGTCCCCAACAATAGGTATATTATAATTAGATTTAACCAGTAAATCTTTGATTTTTATGATACTTTTAGCACTCTCGTCATTATTAACAGTTACTCTTACAATTTCAGAGCCTGCATCAACAAGTTCTTTAATTTGATCAGCAGTAGCATTACTATCCTCAGTAAGAGTGTTCGTCATAGATTGCACTCTTATAGGATGCTTAGAGCCTATTTCAATATCTCCAATTTTCACTGTATATGTTTGCCGCCTTTTAGCCATAAATGATATTATATGTGAATACTGGGCAATGTTTACAGAAAGAGAAAAAATTATCATTGAAAATTTAATAGATGATTTCATATCAACAGGAAAACCTATCAGCTCCGAACGAATACTTTGTCTGACAAACCTTAACTGTAGTACTGCTACAATTAGAAAAGATCTCAATAATCTAGAATCTAGAGGATTAATCGAGTCCGAGCATGTCTCATCCGGAAGAGTGCCTACAGTATTGGGTTACCGATATTATATTGATAATAGTCTTGTGAGAAAGCCTCTTTCCCAGGAGGAACAAACAGCTATTAAAAATCTTATTGGTTCAAATATGAGTGATAGTAGTATTATTTCTTCAACTTCTGAGTATATTTCGGAAATATCTGATTTTGCTGCAATTATTGGGTCAGTTGATAATGAGGAAAAAATATTTATAAGACTAGAGGTGCATAGACTATCTACTACTAGAGCTCTTGCTGTATTAGTTATGGACAATGATCACATAGATAACAAAATTATTGATATTAATAATATTTCAGATATCAAGCTTAAATTATGTATTCAGTATCTTAACGAGAATTTTAGCGGTACTCAGCTCCGATACATACCTAAAGCTCTCTCTGAAAGCTTAGATAGGATAAGAAGCGAAATTAATACAGCACTAAGGGTTTTGAATAATTTTATTTATTCAGACATGGGAGATTTTTTTATATCCGGACAAAGCAAATTAGTTGATTCAAGAGAATTTTATGATATCGATAAAGTTAAAAAACTACTAGAACTTTTTGATAAAAAACAGTCACTTAAAGAAATCTTAACAAAATGTATTTCCAATGAAAAAATTCAAATTTATATTGGAGATGAATCTGGATTGAATTTACTAACCGATTGTAGTTTAATTTCTGCACCTTACCGGAAAGACAATAAAACTGTAGGAGTTCTTGGTGTTATTGGTCCAAAAAGGATGAATTATCAAAGAATTGTGGAGATTGTAGATTTTACTGCTAAAATATTTTCCAAAAATTAATGAATGATGACAAAAGAAGAAAAAAATAATTTAGATGATTTAAAAAAACTTGATCCAGAAAAAACTGCCAGCACGGATGATAAGGCTCAAAAACAGGATAATTGGGAAGAGAAGTATAAGGAGGCTTATGATGCAATGCTACGAGCAAAGGCTGAGGTAGAAAATATAAAAAAAAGATCAGAAAAAGAGATTAGTAATGCATACAAATTTAGCACAGAATCTATCTTTCTTGATTTGATTCCTATTTTTGAATCTCTTGATATTGCATCATCACAAGACGCTGAAAATATAAGTAAGGAGAGGCTCATAGAGGGCAATGATATTTTAAAAAAAATGTTCGATGGTTTCTTTGAGAAGAATTCATTGGAGGTTATTAATCCCATAAATCAATCTTTTGACCCAAACCTTCATCAAGCAATTAAAACAATCGAAGATAAGAATAAAGAAAATAATCTAATAAGCGAGGTCCTTCAAAAAGGATATAAATTGTCAGACAGGATTTTAAAACCAGCGTTAGTTGTAGTTATAAAGAACTAAATACTTGAAAATTCATTTTTCGTACCTATATTTCAGATTATTAATCGTCAGTAGGAGAATATAGTGGCAAAGATTATAGGAATAGACTTAGGTACAACGAATTCTTGCGTATCCATAATGGATTCAGATAAAACAAAAGTAATTGAAAACAGTGAGGGGGACAGAACCACGCCATCTTATGTGGCATTTACAGACGACAATGAAACTCTTGTGGGACAATCTGCTAAACGACAGGCTGTAACAAACCCAAAGAATACTCTTTATGCAATTAAAAGGCTAATTGGCAGGAAATATGATGAAGATGCTGTTCAAAAGGATATTAAATTAGTGCCATATTCGATTGTAAAAAACTCTAACGGAGATGCATGGGTAGAAGCTAATGATAAAAAGATGGCTCCACCTGAGGTGTCAGCAAAGATTTTAATGAAAATGAAACAAACAGCAGAGGATTACCTTGGATCGGAAGTTAAAGAAGCCGTGATAACTGTCCCAGCTTATTTTAATGATTCACAAAGACAAGCTACCAAAGACGCTGGGAAAATTGCTGGGCTGGATGTAAAAAGAATTATCAACGAGCCTACTGCTGCCGCATTAGCATATGGATTGGATAAAGATACAAATGAAAAAAAGGTTGTTGTCTATGATCTAGGAGGAGGAACTTTTGATGTATCCATCATAGAGATGACAAAGATCGACGGAGAACAACAATTTGAAGTTTTAGCCACAAGTGGCGATACTTTTTTGGGAGGCGAAGATTTTGATCTTAGATTAATTGATTATCTGGTTGATGAATTTAAGAAGGATCAAGGAATAGATTTAAAACAAGATCCATTAGCTATTCAGAGACTTAAAGAAGCAGCAGAAAAAGCTAAAATTGAGTTATCATCGAGCTCACAAACAGATATCAACTTACCTTACGTTACAGCGGATGCGTCAGGACCTAAGCACATGAATTTAAAGTTATCTAGAGCCAAGTTAGAATCTTTAGTTGATGATCTTGTGCAAAAAACATTAGAACCATGTAAAACTGCCCTAAAAGATGCTGAATTATCTGTAACAGATATAGGAGAAGTTATATTGGTCGGCGGTCAAACACGTATGCCAAAAGTACAAGAAACAGTAAAAGATTTCTTCAATAAGGAACCAAAAAAAGATGTTAATCCAGACGAAGCTGTTGCCATGGGTGCAGCCATACAAGCTGGTGTATTGGGTGGTGACGTAAAGGATGTTTTATTGCTAGATGTAACACCTTTAACTCTAGGTATCGAGACCATGGGAGGAGTAAGAACACCGCTGATAGAAAAAAACACCACTATTCCTACCAAAAAATCTCAAGTATTTTCTACAGCAGAAGATAATCAACCTGCCGTAACCGTACATGTACTTCAAGGAGAAAGGGAAGTAGCATCAGGTAACAAATCTCTAGGTAAATTTGACTTATCTGATATTCCGCCTGCACCAAGAGGAACTCCTCAAATCGAAGTTACATTTGATATTGACGCAAACGGCATACTTAATGTATCTGCGAAAGATAAAGCCACAGGCAAAGAGCAATCAATTGTTATAAAAGCATCAAGCGGCTTAAGTGAAGATGAAATAAACAATATGATAAAGGATGCTGAAAAACATGCTGATGAAGATAAGAAGGTTAAAGAGCTTGTCGATGCTAAAAATCAAGCAGAAGCAATGATTAATGGATCTGAAAAAGCTATCAAGGATCTTGGAGAGAAAGCAGATAAAACTGATGTTGATGCAACTAACAAAGCTATAGATGACTTAAAAGAAGCCGTTAAAAGCGATGATGTAGAAAAAATAAGAGATCTAACTATGAAGCTAACTGAAGTTGCAGGAAAAATTGCGCAGCAGGCCTATCAAGAACAAGCAGCTACAGAAGGTAACAAAAATACGACAGACGATGGCGGTCCAAGTTCATCTAAAGATGCGGTTGATGCAGAATTTGAAGAGGTTGATGATAAAAAAGACGAACCTAAAGAAAATTCAAAATAATGGCCAAAGCAGATTATTATGAGCTGCTTGGAGTTTCTAGAAACGCCTCAGATCAAGATTTAAAAAAAGCTTATAAGCGTTTAGCAATGAAATATCATCCTGATCGCAATCAAGGTGATAAGTCTGCTGAAAAGAAATTTAAAAATATTTCAGAAGCTTATGAAGTTCTTAGTGATAGCAATAAAAGGCAAGCATATGATCAATTTGGTCATGAAGGGCTTGATCAAAGGTTTGGTCCTGGAGGAGGTTTTCAAGGCGGATCTTTCAACGATATTTTTGGTGATGTCTTTGGTGACATTTTTGGCGGAGGAAGAGGACAAAATCAGCCTAGAAGAGGTGCTGATTTAGAATATCAAATTGAAGTTTCACTGGAAGAGGCAATTAGCGGAAAGGAAATAAAAATGAGTATTCCTAGGAAGGTTAATTGTAAATCTTGCCAAGGAACTGGGGCAAAAGATGGGACCGCATTTACTACATGTAAACAATGTAATGGACAAGGAAGCGTGAGAGTTAGTCAGGGCTTCTTTTCTGTTCAGCAGACATGCCCTTCATGTGGAGGACGAGGAAAAACTATAGACATACCATGTAGCAACTGTCATGGAAATGGATTTATCAATGAAACAAAAAAACTTGCAGTAAAAATTCCCCCAGGTGTTGATAATGGCGATCAGATCAGATTATCAGGAGAAGGTGAAGCTGGACCTAATAATGGCGTTCCGGGGGACCTTTATGTCTCTGTCAGAGTGTTAGCCCATAAATTTTTTCAACGAGATGGAAATGATATACTTTGCGAGATACCAATAAGCTTCACTACAGCAACTTTAGGTGATAAAGTTGTTTTACCCACATTAGAGGGAAAGGTTGAATTAACAATTCCAGCAGGGACTCAAAGTGGAAGAGCATTTAGGATAAAGAATAAAGGTGTGAAATCTGTAAGATCATCGTATAAAGGTGATTTATACTGTAAAGTAAATATAGAGACGCCTGTGAATTTGACAAAAGAACAAAAAGAACTTTTAACTAAACTCGATGAATCATTTTCTAAAAGTAAATCAAAGCATAGACCTAACGAAAAATCATGGTTAGATGGAATTAAGGAATTTTTTGATAAATGACAGAATGTAGAATTGCAATAAATGGGTTTTCTGGGAGAATGGGGCAAGCAATCTATGAACTTTCAAAAAAATTAAATTATAATATCACAGTTGGATGTGACTTAAAAAATAATCTCAAAGACTCATCAAGCCTGACACTAACAGATGATTTGTCATCAGTAGAGAACCTATTTGATGTAGTTATTGATTTCTCTTTACCAAATTCAACAATTAGTCTCATAGAGAAATGTTTAAAAATGAAAAAACCAATCACTATTGGAACAACTGGCTTTAATGAGGGTCATAAAGATATAATTTCATCTGCCAGTAAAAATATTCCAATCATGGTAGCGCCAAATATGAGCCTTGGAGTTAATTCAAGTCTTAAAGTAATATCAGATCTATCAAAAATCTTATCTGACTATGAAGTATCGATAGAAGAAATACATCATAAAAACAAAGTAGATTCACCTTCCGGCACTGCGCTTAAAATAGCAGAGGTAATTGCTAAAAGCAGAAACATAAATCCAAGTGATATTTTCATTAATTCAATTAGAGAAGAGGGAGAAATTGGAATTCATACAACAACTTTTAAATCTAACAATGATGAAATTATAATTCACCATAATGCGCTTAATAGATCAATTTTCGCAGAAGGCGCTCTAAAAACTGCTGTGTGGATTTCAACACAGATTGCTGGTTATTATACATATCAAGACTTCATGGAGAGAACTTAATGTCAATAGCTGTTGTATTTCCAGGACAAGGTTCACAAAATTCAGAGATGCTAAAAGTCTTCCAAGATAATGAGCATTTCACTCAAACGATTAAAGAGGGTTCTAAAATTCTTGGATATAATATAGATGAGATATGTCAGGATCCAGAAAAATTAAATAATACACTTTATACACAACCAATCATGCTTTGTGTATCGTATGCAGTATGGAAATTATTGATATCATCTATAAATTTCAAAGTAGATATTGGTGCGGGACATAGCCTTGGTGAATATACTGCTTTAGTTGCTAATAATACCATTGGCTTTTCAGATGGGCTGCAACTTGTAAAGAATAGAGCCATCTTTATGTCGGATGCTATGAAAAATATTAATGGGTCTATGGCTGCAGTTATTGGATTAGAGGGGGAGATAGTTGATAGAATTTGCAAATTAAATACAAATACTAATGCTATTGTAGAAGCAGTAAATTTTAATTGTCCTGGACAAACAGTAATAGCGGGACATGATAGAGCAATCGACAATATACAGGACAAGTTAAAAAATGAAGGCGCAAAGATTGTGAAAAAATTACCTGTATCAATAGCAGCACATACATCACTACTTAAGGAAGCAAGCAAAAGACTAGAAGTTGAGTTTGATGAAATTAAGCTTAACAATGATACTTTATTTGATATTATTCATAATTATGATTTATCAACCTGTAAGGTAGATTCAGAACTAACAAATGTTCTGTGTAAACAGATTCACTCTCCCGTAAGATGGATAGAGACTTTAGAGCTTTTTAAAGATAAAGGAATAAAAAATATTATAGAGGTAGGCCCAGGGAAAGTATTATCAGGACTTATCAAAAGATTTGATAAATCATTTAATATTTTTACTACTAATTCAATTGAAGATATAAAATTAATCGTTGATTCATTATAATAATTAGATGAAAGATAAAATCATATTAGTGACCGGAGCCAATAGAGGAATTGGTTTTGATATTCTAACAAAACTTATTAGTATCGGTTATACAGTAATTGGAACCTCTAGATCTTCTAGTGGTGTTGAGATAATTAATTCAGCAATTAAAAATAATAATGGCGAAGGCATGTTGATGGATGTTACTGACCAACAATCTATATCTAATGTGACCGATGCTATCAAAGAAAAATATGGTGTATTATTTGGCCTAATCAATAATGCTGGTATCACTAAAGATAATTTACTAATGAGAATGTCTGACGATGAATGGTCCTCTGTAATTGATACTAACCTAACATCTTTGTTTAGAGTTACGAAATCAGTAATTCGAGATATGATGAAAAAAAAGGAAGGTAGAATTATAAATATTGGATCTATTGTTGGTATGACAGGCAATGCTGGTCAATCCAATTACTCTGCATCTAAGTCGGGGCTAATTGGATTTACTAAATCATTAGCAAGAGAACTAGCCTCAAGAAACATAAATGTAAATTCTGTTTCTCCAGGTTTTATAAATACGGATATGACAAAGGCATTGTCAAATGAGCAAATAGAAAACTTATCAAAGAATATACCTTTAGGAAGAGTCGCAAATCCACAAGAAGTATCGGGCGTTGTAGCATTCTTATTATCTGATGATTCATCGTACGTCACAGGTGAAAATATTAATGTTAATGGCGGTCTATATATGTAAAAATATACTTACTTTTCAACTAATTTAATGGCAGGAGATATATAAATGAGTAGTATTGAAGAAAGGGTGAAAAATATAATAGTAAGTCAACTGGGAGTTAAAGCAGAAGATGTTAAAAATGAATCAAAATTTATTGATGATTTAGGAGCTGACTCTCTAGATACTGTTGAATTAGTGATGGCACTTGAAGAGGAATTTGAAACAGAAATACCTGACGAGGAAGCCGAAAAGATTACCTCTGTCCAAGAGGCAATAGACTACGTTAACGCAAACCAATAATAATGACAAAAAGACGCGTCGTGGTTACAGGTTTAGGATGCCTAACGCCACTAGGTAATACTGTAGAAGAATTTTGGAGTAGCGTACTTGATGGCAAATCTGGTGCAAGAACAATTGATTTTTTAGATACTGATCTTATACCAGTAAAATTTTCTGCATCTGTAAAAGATTTCGATCCAGAGAATTACCTAGACAAAAAAGAAGCAAGAAAAATGGACACATTCATGCTGTATGGTATGGCAGCAGGGATTGATGCTGTTCAAGATTCAAAAATTCTAGAAGATGATATAGATAAAAATCGTATTGGCGTAGCGATAGGGTCGGGAATAGGAGGCTTACCAAATATTGAAAATACTAGAGATATATTTAATAAAAGTGGATCCAGAAGGATTTCTCCCTTCTTTGTTCCTGCATCGATAATTAATATGATTTCAGGTAATTTATCTATCAAATATGGATTTAAAGGACCAAACTTATCTATAGTAACTGCATGTACAACTGGTACACACAATATTGGAGAAGGTCTGAGACAAATTCAGTACTCACATGCAGATATAATGGTCTGTGGCGGAGCAGAAATGGCAACATCTTATCTGGGTATTGGAGGGTTTGCAGCAGCGAGAGCACTGTCAACAAGAAATGAGAGTCCTGAAAATGCAAGTAGACCATGGGATAAAGACAGAGATGGATTTGTTTTGGGCGATGGTGCGGGTGTAATCGTGCTTGAGGAGCTTGAGCATGCAAAAAAAAGAGGTGCTAAAATTTATGCAGAAATTGTTGGGTATGGAATGAGTGCTGATGCATATCATATGACTTTACCTTCTGAGACGGGCGAGGGCGCATCAAGATGTATGTCTCTAGCCCTAGAGGATGCATCTATTACACCAGACAAAGTTGAATATATTAATGCACACGGGACATCTACACCAGCAGGTGATATTCTTGAACTTAAAGCTATCAAGAAGACCTTCGGTGGTCATGCAAATAATTTAGTAATTAACTCGACGAAATCAATGATCGGACATTTATTGGGCGCGGCTGGAGGCGTGGAGGCTATTGTATGTATCTTATCTATCCTAAATGACAAAATCCATCAGACTATTAATATTGATAATATTGATAGTGAATGTGATCTGAATGTTAATCATCAAGCAACAATAGACCATAAAATAGAATATGCCCTATCAAACTCATTTGGGTTTGGCGGAACAAATGGTTCTCTAGTATTCTCAAAATATAAGGATTAGAACTATAACTTGAATATTCAAGTACACATAAATGTAAATAAAATACCGATTAATGATAGAGCATTCAACTTTGGTGATGGTCTGTTTGAAACTATACTTGTAGAAAATAACGAAGCTAAATTTCTCAATGAGCATATCAGTAGATTATTTTTAGGTTGCAATAAGCTTAAAATAAAAAAACCTGATAAAGCAATCATATGCAAATCTATATCCAAAGCAATAGGGGTTTCTAAAAAATGTATAATTAAGCTGATTTATTCAAGAGGAATTAGTGAACATGGTTATAAATATGATCAGAAAATAATTCCCCAGTTATATATATACAAAAAAAGATATATACAGTCTTCGAAACAATCAAACCTCCAGCTAGATTTATGTAAATATAAAATACAAGAGAATACTTTGTTGTCGAAAATTAAACATATTAATAGGTTAGATCAAATTGTCGCATCAAGTGAAAATATAAATAACAAGTATGATGAATTAGTATTAGCATCAAATACAAATAATATTGTTGAATGTATATCATCAAACATATTTTTCTACAATTTTAATAAAAATATATTTACTGTCTATACTCCTGATTTAACCAAGTACGGAGTAGAAGGGGTAATGAGAAATAAAGTAATTAAAAGACTAAAGCGTAAAAAAATTCGAATATTAATTAAGGATATTCCTGTGAAAGACTATTCAAAATTCACAGGCTGTTTTATTACTAACTGTATTCAAGGTGTAAGACTTGTAAAGAATTTTAATAAAAAAGTTTATTCAGATATACCAATGATACGAACTATATTAGATAATTATATCTATGAAAAGTAAATTTATTGTTATAGAAGGAAATGAGGGTGTTGGAAAATCTTCACAAATCGAATCTATAAAGGACTATTTGGAACAACATAATGTAGATTTCGTTTTAACCAGAGAGCCTGGAGGTACAGAGATTGGAGATAAGCTTAGGGGTATAATCCTCAATGAGAACTATCAAACAGAGCCAACAACAGATGCTTTAATGTTTTATGCATCTAGATTTGAAAACTTTAGTAAAATTATCCTCCCAGCGCTAGAAAATAATAAAACAGTATTGTGTGATAGATTTCATTACTCTACATATATATACCAAGGAGTCATTGAAAAAAATGACTTAGTGAAAAAAATACATAATATTTTTGATAAAATATTTTCTGGTAAAATAGATCATATAATTTACTTTTATACATCTCCAGATGAGAGTTACAAAAGAATATCTAGAAGAGCTAACACAGATAAATTTGAATCAAAGGGTTTAGAATATTTAAAAAGCCTTAATAAAGCATATGAAGAATTATTTTCTAAGCTTGATAATGTAATTAAAATTGATACATCTAAAGATAAAATTATAACAAAAGAAGTATTATATAGAGAGTTAGATAAGATTTTTCAAAATGACAAGTAAAATAATACTAGATAACACGTCTCGAAACTATCTTGTGATATCCTCAAATATTCATGAGAGATATACTTATGTTCTTAATGAAATTTCTATGTCTATGGATATTTCGCAGGAGAAAGTAATTAATAATCCTGATGTCTATTACCTTTCTTTACCTGTCATAGATAAGGCAGGAAAAATAATAAGATCTGTTAGTAACGAAGAACTTTTCTTAAGAAAATATGATCTTGTTGAAAAAATTGATAATAATAGATGTAGCGATGAAATCCTAATAGATCAAATCAGGGATTTAATTAAATTTACAAATATTTCTTCTCATTATTCTAAAAAAATCGTTCTTATCAACGGTGCGTCTGCTTTAAATAATGAATCATCAGCCTCATTACTCAAAACGCTTGAAGAAGTAGAATCTAATTGTACATTTATTTTACTATGTGATAATTATCAATCACTTAAGGACACAATAGTAAGTCGTTGCCAGAGAATAAATTTAGATTCTTCATCGGTAATTATGGAACATGCTAATTTTGAATCCTTTTTCTTTTCAATCTATCCATTACTTAAGAATTATTCTACTGAATATGAGTTATATAAAATAATTGAAAATACTAAAGTTCAAATTGATAGTCTTTTGAATAAAGATAAAAATCCAATAGAAATTTCAGATATTTGGTACAAACAACCAAAAAAAATAATTTTTGAAATTATTCATGTCTATTTACTCTACTTAAGTATTAACCCAATAAATTTAAACATAATAAGCTCTCATAAAAATGCAAATTTGAATGTAAATAAATTGATAGATATGTACAACAAAATGTTCAAATTGAAACGAGACCTTTCATTAAATGTGAATTCTAAATACCTATTCAATAACATATCAATTGAATTAGCCTTATAATCATAATAATATCCACATATGAATGAATCTGGCGAAAAAGTTATAAATTTATTTGAAAAATCAATTCCTGGTTTTGAAAAAATAGTACTTTGTGATTCTCTCAAACTCAAGAGAGGTGGATTACTAAAAAATCCTGTTCTTGCATACGAGACTTGGGGCAAATTATCATCACAGGGAGATAATGTGATAGTTATTCTCACTGGATTAAGCGCCAGTTCCCATGTTGCATCGAGTAAAAATAATAAGACACCTGGATGGTGGGATGGCATGGTTGGGAAAGGCAAAGCAATTGATACAGATAAGTATTACGTGATTTGTATTAATTCATTAGGTAGTTGTTTTGGCTCAACTGGGCCTGCATCTATTAATCCTGCCACAAATGAACCATATAGGTTGACTTTTCCAGAATTAAGTATCGATGATATGGCTAAGGCGACAAAGCTTCTTCTCGACAATTTGAACATTAATAAGATTCATACACTTATAGGTCCCTCTATGGGAGGTATGCATGCTCTTTCTCTCATGATTGATAATGATAATTTAGTTGATAATTTAATTGCAATCTCTACAGCAACACAAGCTTTGCCGTTCTCTATAGCAATAAGATCGCTTCAGCGAGAAGTCATAAGAAAAGATCCTTTATGGAGAAATGGTTATTATTCGCATGATGAGCCTCCACTAAATGGAGTGAGGATAGCTAGAAAATTAGGTATGTTGTCATATAGATCTGCTAATGAGTGGGTTCAACGATTTGGTAGAAAAAAATCAGCAAAATCTGAGATTACTCAAAATACATTTGGTATCGAAAATACAGGGTTTGAGTTTGAAATAGAATCATACCTCGAGCACTTGGCAATAAAGTTTCAAAATGTATTTGATGCTAATTCCTATCTATATTTATCGAGAGCAATCGATTGGTTTGATTTAGCTGAAAACGGTCAGTCAGCCGAAGAAGTTTTAGGACAAGCTAAAGTTAAAAAGGCGCTAGTGCTTGGAGTAGAGTCCGATATTTTATTTCCAATATCTCAACAAAAAGAAATAGCTGAATATTTGTCATCCGGGACTACAAAAGTGACCTATAAAAGCCTAGAGTGCATACAAGGCCATGATTCTTTTCTTGTAGATATTGAGATATTCAGTAAGGAGATTAAATGCTTTTTAGAAAATATATAATCCTTTTATTAGTTTTATCTAGCCCTGTTTATGCCGATCAATATCAGGCCACAGTTATTAAGGTAATAGATGGCGATACAATATGGGTTAAATCAAATAACAAGCATATAAAGGTAAGATTAAGCTATATAGATGCACCAGAACTAAGACAAAAGCATGGAGTTCATAGTAGAGATAAATTATCTGAATTAGTTTTAAACAAAAATGTTGAAATCAACACATATAGAAAAGATAGGTATAACAGACACTTAGGTGAAGTTTATATTTTTAATTCTAGTAAATCAGTATTTATAAATGCTGTTATGCTAAAGTCTGGTAACGCTTGGGTTTATAAAAGATATAGAAATAATGAATATTTAATAAACCTTGAAAATAATGCTAGAATGGCAAATAAGGGCATCTGGAGTAACTCAGAACCATTAGAACCATGGATATTTCGAAGAAAATAAAATTTTTGTCAATTTGTGTATTCCTTGTTTTTCCTCTTATTCCAAATTCGTATGCAGGTGATGACATATTCATTGGTTTAGGCGTTGGGAATGACGGTATAAATGCCATACGACTATCCAAGGAAATAGATAACGGTAAATTCTACGCAACAGATCTCGCTAGAGTATCAGAAATTGGCATGAACCTCTGGAATAAAAATAAGAGTAGTTCGAGCTCTGAATCTTCAAATATTTCAGTAACATATTCAAATATTCTAATAAAAAAATTTGATAATAACTTTCAAATTTCAAGTGGATTAGGCATAGCGATTCTATCAGACAATAAAATAGGGGAGAGGAATCTTGGAACATCTCTCCAGTTTGAGAGTAGATTCGGGGTCGGATATGAAACATCCAACACATCCTCGACTCTTAATCTTTTTCACTATTCTAACGCTGGAACAGCAACTAGCAATTCCGGAATAAATGTTTTAATGTTTAACGTCTCGCATTTGTTCTAGCCACCCTTTTACATTTTTCAGAGCAATATTTGATACTGCTCCAGTCTCTCTCCCATTTCTTTCTCCATGTAAACGATAAGTTACAAATTGGACATATTTTTTTGGTAAATCACTTTTTTTCATTCAGCTGGTGTCTATTTTTATAAAACAAGAGAAGAGCGATGACTTCATACAATATTATTCCAATGTGATAAATAACTGGTAGTGCAACAAAATTTCCGATCCATCTATACTTTGGTATATTTTGCCACATAATTATGAATGCTTTTACGCCTGAGTATATCTGGTCATCCTTTACTACGTGCAAGCGTCTGATTAACTCTCTATGACTTTTGCCAGATAATTTCATAGATATCTCTAAATCATTGATATCTATCCAATTAATCTTATTATCAAGAGATTTATAATGTGCTATCTCTTTCGAGCATATTGGGCAGTTATTATTGAAAAGAACTTTAATCATGATGTATTCCTTTCAATAAATTCATTTGCTTTGAACAAAATATTATCTTTCTTACTCTTTTTCATTTTATCAAACAGTGAGACCATCATATTCAACCTAGGATTTTTCTTAAAAAATGCACGGTTTTTATCTATAAATCGCCAATATAGGCCATCCATCACATCACACCAAGGGCCCTTTTTAAAATTCATCATTTTTAGGATATAGTTTGAACCACAAATGTATGGTTTTGTAGCCATTATTCCTCCATCAGCAAAAAGCCCCATGCTATATACGTTTGGAGTCATAACCCAATCTGAAGAATCAATATATAATTCCATAAACCACTTATAAGCGTCTCTAGGCTTAATTTCACACAAATTCATCAGATTAACTTGAATCATTAGTCTTTCAATATGATGAGAGTAGGCGTGTTTTACAGTGCTTTTTATTGAGTAATCAAGTGGATCTAAGCCGGTATCACCGGTATACCAGCTTTTTTTGATTTTCCTCTGATGACTGAAAAAATTCCTTTTTTCCATGTTCTTGCCCTCAAAATGATAGAGACATCTCATGAACTCTCTCCAGCCAATTATTTGCCTTATAAATCCTTCATACGAATTTATAGGTATCTTATTCATATTCTTGATATTGTTCAAAATATCTAGTGGAGTTATTAGGCCAATATTAAGTGACGAGCTCAGATTAGAGTGAAACCATATATGAGATTTCTCGTCAACAGAATCCTCATAATCCCCAAATTTACTAAATTTATTGGTTAAAAAGTACTCGAGGTTATCTAATGCATGCTCTCTGGTTGTAGGATAGTTAAAATATTTCGTCTCACCGTAATGGTCTTTAAACACTTCATCGACTAACCTAGTCACATCTTTTGTATGATTTGTTTTTTTAAACTGCAGAAGGGCAGGTGGCACAGTGTTTTTAGGTATTTTTTTTCTATTCTCTCCGTCAAATGTCCATTTCCCACCTATTGGCTTATCATCTTTTATCAATATGTTTAATTTCTTTCTCTGATTAATATAAAAATCTGTCATTTTATATTTGGGGCTTTTCCTCTGTGTGCACATCTCTTCAAATTCGTTTAATTTTGTCAAGAACATAGGCGTATCATAAATTTCTATGTTTATTCCCTTCTTTTCTAGCCTCCTTAATTTTTTCTCAAACCATTTATCTTCAATTGTCCAAATACTGATTTTATTTACATTTAATTTTTTTAAATACCTTTCAAGATAATCTTCATAACTATCTGAAATTTCTGTCTTTAACTTATAGTAATCTGTCTTAATTTTATTCTTCTGCAGCATATCTCTGTATGATCTCATCGCAGACAAATAAAGGGTAATTTTATGTTTGTGATGCTTTTCATATGTACACAGATTAATATCTTCTCTCATGAAAACATGTTTTACTTTCAATTGCTTTAAATGATCTATGGGGAACAATTGGTTTCCTAATATGACGTGTATTCTGATTTCCGTATCCATCTATCAGTAGGATAGGTCATCTTTGAAATGATTTCTATATGTATATACGTTCGTATAATATATATTATGTAACTAATAAGTATAAAATACTTGCGAGTTTTTAATTCTATACATATTTATTAAAGATTTAGCATCTTCAGATGACATCCATTTATATAGTTTTATGGCTGAATCTATATTCATATCTTGGCATTTTTCAGAATTAACGAGAATCATTCCGTATTCATTTCGTAGCTCTTGAGGGTTTTCGTATAGTATTACGTGGGATCTCTTATTATTATATTTTAACCATGTTGATCTGTCAGATATGGTGTAACCGTTCATAGCAACAGTTATGTTAAGTGTTGGCCCCATACCTTGTCCTGTCTCCAAATACCATCGACCGCTGTAATAACCAGCGTCAATATTTGCCTTATTCCATAATGATAACTCAAAACTATGAGTTCCGCTTGAGTCTGATCTAGAGATAAACTTACTTTTTGATTTAAATATCTGCTTAAATGCTTTATGTGCAAATTGTGAAGATTTTATATTTGCAGGATCATCTTTAGGACCCACTATAACAAAGTCGTTATACATCAGATTATGCCTAATAGTTCCAAACCCATTTTGCATAAATTCATCTTCTCTTGACTTATCATGTACAATTAAGATATCGCCATCGCAATTTTTTGCATTTAATATTGCCTGGCCAGTACCCACAGCTATTACTTTAATGTTAGTAGTACTAAATTCCGGATATTTTGGAAGAAGAAATGAATATAAGCCAGAGTCTCGAGTTGATGTTGTGGACTGGATGATAACCTCATTTGCATAGACTAAATTAACGGAAAGATATATAGATAAGAGATAAACTAGTTTGTACATTTTATTTTACCTTTGTCTAATATTATTTCATCGTGATCTATTTTAGTTGCTAAAGTGTCATCGTGAGATACAATAATTATATAAGTATTTTTCAATCTTAATTCATTGATTATATCAATTATAAAATCTAAATGATAATCATCAAGATTATTACTTGGTTCATCATAAAATAATATATCAGGCTTAATAAGAATTGATCTTAACAAGGATATAAGTTGTAGTTCACCACCTGATAATTCGTCAATCATTTTATTTTTGAGATGCATTAAATTATATTTTTCTAAATGTGAATTTATTAAAATATCCCAAGTAGATTTATTCATAGTCTTGCAGTATAAAATATGTTTCAAATTTTCTTCTACTGACCTATTTAAAAAAACAGGGTTTTGAAAAGCTATAGATTTTTCAAAACTTTCAGGAAAGTTTGATATAATTTTACCTGATGTTGGTATAAGAAGGCCAAACAAAAGTTTTAAAAATGTTGATTTACCAGCTCCATTAGGTCCTTTTATAAAGGTAATTTTTTCTGATGTTACTTTACAAGTAATGCCTTTTATTATTTCTACACTATTATGAGTAAATATTAGATTTTCTATATTATAAATATTTTTCATATAACTCTATTTTTTGCAAAAGATAAAAATAAATTAATTAATAAAGCAATTACTATGAGCATTATACCAATACTTAATGCCAGTGATAATTCTCCCCTGGAAGTTTCAAGTACAATACTAGTAGTCATGACCCTAGTATAATTTGCTATATTACCACCAACTATTATTACAGCACCTACTTCTGACAATGCCCTACTTAATCCGGTTATAACAAAAATTAATAATTCATATCTAGTTTCATAAATAAGTGTGTTTCTAATTTTATTATTAGATATATTTAATGATTGAAGATATTCTCGAAGAAAAAAGTGCTTATCTTCAAGAGATCGTATGTACAGAGATAAAATGATTGGGATCACAATTATTGACTGAGCTATTATCATAAGCGCTGGCGTGTAAAGAATATTTAAAAATCCTAAAAATCCTGAATTTGAGAAAATAATATACAAAATTAGTCCTATAGCTACAGGTGGTAGACTCATGAAAGTATTAATAATAATTATGAATATCTTTTTGCCGAGAAACTTATTTGTCACAATATATCCAGCTACTACAACAGATATGAAGGTTGAAATAAGAGTTGCCGTAATTGAAACAAATAAAGATAAAAGTATTACATCAAGAAACTTTGCATCTAATTCAATTATATTATTTATTGCATCTAGAAATAAATCCATAGATATCGATAGTACTACATTTGAGTCTTAGCTTGAATATCATTATTGTGAGGATTATTGCTAAAATAAACCTACGATATTGCCACTATCATCAATATCTATCCTTTCTGCCGCTGGTACTTTTGGAAGTCCAGGCATTGTCATTATGTCACCACAAACCATTACAATGAATTCTGCACCAGCTGAGAGTCTCACTTCCCTTATTGGAATCTCATGATTAGATGGAGCCCCTCTAAGTGTAGGGTCAGTAGAAAACGAATATTGTGTTTTGGCAACGCAAACAGGAAAGTGTCCATAACCATTTTCTTGAAGATCATCAATTTGTTTCTTCACGTTTGCAGGTGCTGATATAGAAGATGCACCATAGATTTTTTTTGCTATTGTTTCCATCTTATCCCATAAACTCATTTCATCTGGATATAAGAAGTTAAAATTATTTTCACTGTTATCGATTACGTCAACAACAGTCTGAGCTAATTCCTCTGCCCCTTTCCCGCCATCTGCCCAATGCGTAGATGACACTATTGGTACGTTAAGTTCATTAGATTTCGCCTTAAGTAATTCTTTTTCTTTGTCTGTATCAAAGCTAAATCCATTTATACCAACTACGACAGGTAATCCATAATGAGTCTTTAAATTATTTACATGTCTTTCTAGGTTCGTAAGTCCTTTAGACAAATAATCAGTGCTTTCTTCGTTTAATTTATCTAATGAACAGCCTCCATGGTATTTCAACGCTCTGATTGTTGCAACTAAAACAACCACGGAAGGTTTTAAATCAGCCTTACGACATTTAATGTCTAAAAATTTCTCTGCACCAAGGTCCGCTCCAAATCCAGCTTCTGTGACAACATAATCTGCCATTTTAAGAGACGCCTTAGTTGCAATTACAGAATTACATCCATGTGCGATATTTGCGAACGGTCCACCATGTATCATTGCAGGATTATTCTCGAGAGTCTGCACAAGATTTGGTTTCATTGCATCTTTTAACAATACAGTCATAGCGCCATGAGCATTAATATCTTTTGCAAGTATAGGTTTTTTATCACGAGTGTATGCAACAACAATTTTACCTAATCTTTCTTTTAGATCGGAAATCGATGTAGCTAAACAAAATATTGCCATAATTTCTGATGCAACAACAATATCAAATCCATCTTGTCTGGGATACCCGTTTCCTACAGACCCAAGTGAACACACAGTACTTCTGAGAGCTCTATCATTCATATCCAAAACTCTTTTCCATGAAACTCTTCGAACATCAATGCCTAAACTATTACCATGATGAATATGATTATCAAGCATTGCTGCAAGCAAATTATTAGCTAACTGAATAGCATTAAAATCTCCTGTGAAATGTAAATTTATATCCTCCATTGGTATAACTTGAGCCATTCCACCACCAGCTGCACCTCCTTTCATTCCAAATACAGGACCAAGAGACGGCTCTCTAATAGTGACTAAAGCATTCTTTCCAATATGATTTAAAGCATCGCCAAGACCAACAGATGTAGTAGTCTTGCCCTCGCCTGCAGGAGTAGGACTAATCGCTGTTACAAGAATAAGCTTTCCGTCTTCCTTTGATTCTAAAGATTTCAAATAATCCAATGATATTTTTGCTTTATAGTGGCCAAAAGGCTCTAGTGATTCTTCTGGAATTTTTAGCTTACCCGCTATTTTGGTAATTTTCTCTAATTTTGCAGCCTGCGCTATCTCGATATCTGTTTTCATACATCACCCTTTAATATTACGTTTAATAAATATAATGTTTAATTAGAAAAACATCAATATCCAATCATAAAAATTGCTTATTTAAAAAAAACTTACCTAAATAATGTTTCCTCTACACACTCACATATGACATGACCTGCAATTGCATGTATTTCTTGTATTCTGGTCGTTTTTTTTGATTTAACTGATATAACTATATCTGCATACTTTTCAAGGTCACTTGTATGCTCACCTGTAAGAGCAATAATGCTCTTTACTTTTCCTTTAGCGTTCTCGATTAATTTTATTATATTGTTTGATGTACCTGATGTTGTATAGACAATTATACAATCATTTTTCTGTGCCAGAGCGTTCATTTGTCTTACAAAAATATCATCATATCCATAATCGTTCGCAATACATGTTAAATTTGATGTATTTGCTGTCAATGCTATTGCAGGGAGAGTATCTCTGTCAAAATTCAAACGTCCTATAAATTCAGCTGCTATATGTTGAGAGTCTGCAGCACTCCCTCCATTACCTGCTAACAAAACTTTACCTTTATTTTTATATGTATCTATTACAAAATTAGCTGCCCTATGCAGTGATTCTATAAACTTTTCATCTTTAGACATTAGACTTGATACGTCTGATGATTCAACTAGACTATCTGAGATAATTTTTGGTAAATCTGCCACTTAAAATTTTGTCCTATCAAGAAGCATACATTTTCCAATATCAGACTTTTGTTTAGATTCCAAAGATGCTTTTCCTGATACTCTATTTATAGTCAACTCCATATCGATAATATTTGCAACAATATATGCCTCATTAAATGTTACATCATATATTATCTTTTCAGTACCTTTTATTTTCTGAAATGATTTTTTATTTTCATTAAATACAAATGTACTCTCATTTTGATTGAAATTACATAATATGTATGTATTTTGATCTACTACTAACTTTGGATCTTTTTGCAATTTATCATCCTGTACTGCCCTATCTTTCTCAATTTTGATATCATCCATAGATTCTATTGTGATTTCTTCTCTTTCATCTGGAATATCATCAATAAATAATTCTTTATCTGCATCGCGAGTAACACAGTATTCAAATGGAATTTTTAATAATCCAGAATCAAACAGATGAAGAGTTACCTTGCCATTTTTTATAATAAAAAAATGATTTCTGTATCCTTTATAATAGTCGCCTTTTTTTTCATTGATTGATAAGCAGACTCTATATCCGCTATAATAATCACCCAAGTGTTCGATACTTAGTTTTTCTGGTTCATTTATAAATTCAACCTTAGCTGATTTATAATTAGTCAAGTTACTAATCAAATAATCTTTTAATACTTTTTGATAATTATTTGGGCTATCTCCATATCCAACTGATCTAAGGTTGGGATCTATAGTTGGAGAAATTGCCTTTGGCGCTATAAGATTACTACAAGAAGTTAGAATAAGAAGAATGATTGAAATATGTAATATTTTCATTTGCCCAGGGCCGGAGTCGAACCGGCACGAGATTGCTCTCGAGGGATTTTAAGTCCCTTGCGTCTACCAATTCCGCCACCCGGGCATTGACAAACATTACTTGTAGACATTAAATTATTGACAGGTTTAATATGTAGCACTTATGTGAACATCCTATTATGATTTGTTTGTGTAACAATAGCATATTTTTTCAAAAGCTTAAAATAGTAATAATTAATTGGAGGCTAAGGTCGGAATCGAACCGGCGTTGACGGCTTTGCAGGCCGCTGCATTACCACTCTGCCACTTAGCCAAAATGGAGCGGGAAACGGGGCTCAAACCCGCGACCTCAACCTTGGCAAGGTTGCGCTCTATCAACTGAGCTATTCCCGCAATTACTTATCGAATTATATCATTCCATGAATTCCTAACATAATAAATAAACGAAATAACAGTCAGAATTGCTGCAACACATAATAAGAATATTCCTACCAAATGTAAACTAATAAAATCAATACTAATATCATGATGAAGAAGAAAAAATAATGAAATCATTTGAAATGAAGTTTTTATTTTAGATATATTCGTGACACGAAGCGATACTTTACCTCTTATTTCTGCAAGTCGCTGTCTTATAGCAATCACTAAAAACTCTCTGGATATTATAATAATAGAAGGTATTAAAAAATATAGCGAAGATATTGATTGTGCAAGTAAAAGTATGGTGATGACAACCAGAAGTTTATCTGCAATAGGATCTAAAAATTCACCAAATGCAGTAACTTGATTTAGATTTCTTGCAACAACACCATCGAGATAGTCACTTATCAATGCTAATAAGAAGAAATATGCAGAATAATTTCTATATTCACCGTCTGGGAACAAATAAAAAAATATAATTAATGGTATAAATAATATTCTTGATAAAGTCAAAGATATGGCAAGATTAATTTTCATTTGTGAATATTATAATATATTGTTTCTGCTAATTTATTATTTATACCTGTTATTGACTCTAATTCTTTAATAGAGGCTTTCAAAACGCCCTGTATTCCGCCAAAGTGATTTATTATTATTTTTTTTCTAGCTTCCCCAACTCCAGGTATTCCATCTAACTTGGAATTAAATAAGAGTTTATTATGTCTTTTTCTAGAATTCATTATCGCGAACCTATGTGCCTCATCTCGAATTGATTGAATTAATGTAATAGATTTTTCATTTATATCATGTGTAATATTTTTGTTAGAAGAGTCTAATACTTTATCATTGCGGGATAATCTGTTATATCCTTTGTGGATACCAATAATGAAAGTATTTTTACAATTTAAACTAGATGTAACCTTTTTTGCTTGTGTTATTTGCCCTTTACCACCATCAACGATAATTAAAATATCTTTTTCTATATAATTCTCTATTTTTATGAGTCTTCGACGAATTATTTCTTTTAATGCGCCGTAATCATCAGATTTTTTTGTATTCGAAATGTTGTATCTTCTATAATATGATTTATCAAAACCTTGATCATCATAATAAACTGCAGATCCTACTGTTGATGATCCGCTAACATGACTTACATCAAAACATAAGATTAATTCTGTTTTTAATTTTAATTGTTTATTTAAATTTTTTAGCGGATTAGCTGATTCACTAGATATCTTCAATGCCCTATTTTGTATATTTTGATAGCATATATTAAAGAAATCCTTATATTTCTTATCTATTCTATTTAAAATCTTCGATGATTGATTGAATTTTTTATTTATTACAGCTTCAATATTATTTTTATCTAAAATTCGTTCTTTTGAGATTATTACATTAGGTGGAATATGCATAAGGTAATACTGTTTAAAAAAGGAAGTTAACATTTCGTCTGAATTATCATCTTCTAGAAACTTAAATGTATAATTTTTTGTACCCATATTAACGCCATTCCTTATCATGCAGATATCTACTAAGATTTTCGATTCTGTACGAATGAATACAATAAAATCAATACTGCGATCTTCAGGAAATACAGAATAATGATTTGTAATGTCTCGAAGTACGCCAATATTATCTCGATGCTTAGCAGCTAATTCATAATTTTTAGAATTAGATGCCCTAATCATATCTTTTTCTAATTTATTAAATAATGTTTTTGTCTCACCTTTAAGAAGTAGCACAGAGCTATCTACAGAGGCTTTATAATCTTTTTTATCAATATAACCCACACATGGCGCTGAGCATCTTTTGATTTGATATTGTAAACATGGTTTTGTCCTTGATTTAAAATAACTATCCTCACATAACCTTACTAAAAAGGTTTTTTGTATGATTGATAATATTTTTCTTACATTATAAACATGAGTATAGGGACCAAAAGCATGACCATTTTTTGGTAATTTACCTCTATAGAATTTAAAACTAGGAAAATCATGATCTGAATTAGAAAATATGAATGGATACGATTTATCATCTCTTAATAAGATATTATATTTTGGCTTATATTCTTTTATAAGATTATTTTCTAATAGAAGCGCATCTTGTTCATTCGATGTTATCTGATAATCAATATCATCAATAACTGATATTAATCTTTTATTTTTTAATGAATGAGATGATTTTGAAAAATACGAAGATACTCTTTTTTTTAAATTATTAGCTTTACCTATATAAATAATATTCTTCTCTTTATCAAGCATTTTATATACCCCAGAAGATGTAGGTAAATTATTTAAAAATTTCTTATTCATTATTAATAATTTTAAAAGCTCTATCTATTATATCCCTTAACATACGAATATTAATTTTATTTGTATTAAAATTAAGTTTACTACAATGATATGATGAAATTATTTGTGGCATGTCATTGTTATTAATTATTTTACCATGGCTAAATTTATACACTTTTTTCGGTAATTTAAAATATCTAATCGTTTCTGCAAACGCAGCATGCCCTAATGTTATAACTACTTTGAGATCTACTAGATCATCTAGTTCTCTATCAAAGTATTTTCTACAAGAATTTATTTCTGATTTATATGGTTTATTTTTAGGAGGATAGCATTTTAGAATATTTGTGATGTATACGAGATCACTATTATGACATTTTAATAATTGTCGAATAATATTTCCTGAAAAGTCATTAGTAAATGGTACTCCAGTTTTATTCGCTCCATGAAGGCCCGGTGCAAGGCCAACTATGCATATCTTTGATCTAAGATTACCGCTGCCTTCAACAGGACGGCAATGATATGTTGGATATATTTTTTTTAATTCAACAAGATGATGATTTAATCTTTTACATATTTTGCAATCTAATAGATGCATTAATATTTTAAAAGTATTGAACCCCAAGTAAAACCAGCGCCAAAAGCCTCTAACATAATATTATCACCTTGTTTAAATAGAGATTTTGAATTAGCTTCATCAAAGGCTAATGGGATAGATGCTGCAGACGTATTACCATGTTTAGCTACTGTAATAATGATTTTTTCTTGTGGTAAATTAATTTTTTTTGCAATAGCTTGGATAATTCTATCATTTGCTTGGTGAGGAACTAACCAATTTAGTTCTTCATTTGAAATATTATTTATTTTAAGTGTGTGAACTGCAAGTTTCCCTAAGGTATTGACTGCAGTTTTAAACACATCGCTGCCTTTCATTTCTATGTACTCTAGATCTGTATTTACAGTTAGTAAATCTTTATATGAGCCGTCCGACCCTATTGTACTTGACATGATACCTGGTTCGTCAGAGCCTCCTAGGATCATTGCTCCTGCACCATCTCCAAATAAGACGCATGTATTTCTATCTGTCCAATCGAGTAACGATGTTATTTTTTCTGTACCAACTACAAGAGCATACTCAATTTTTCCTGATTCAATATATTGTTTAGCAATATCAAGAGCATAAATAAAGCCTGTGCAGGCTGCATTTACGTCAAAAGAGAATGTTTCTGATAAACCTAATTTATTTTGCAACAGTACGGCGGTACTTGGAAATTTTCTTTCAGGTGTACACGTAGCTAGTATTATTGCGCCTATTTTACTCTTATCAATTCCGGAATTCTTTATTGCTCTTTCTGATGCACTCAAAGCCATATCGACAGATGTCTCATCATCAGCAGAAATTCTTCTTTCTTTTATGCCAGTTCTTTCCGTTATCCACTCATCTGTAGTTTGTACCATTTTTTCTAAATCCTTATTAGTAAGAATTTTTTCTGGCAAATAACTACCTGAAGAAATTACCTTTGCATATTTATTCATTTAGGCCCTTTTTGATTAATGTTTTTATATTATTTAATAAGTTATTCTTAGCCTCATAATATGCTGTTTTAATTGCATTACTATAAGAGAATGCATCTGCACTCCCATGGCTCTTAACTACTATCCCATTTAATCCCAATAAAGATGCTCCATTATAAACTCTTGGATCCATTTTTTTCTTTACACCTTTCATTACTGGATAACTTAATGCTGCAGATATTTTATTATAAATATTCTTTTCAAATTCCTCTTTTATAAAGAATTTAATCATACCTGCAACACCTTCTATACTTTTTAAAGCAATATTGCCGGTAAATCCATCTGTCACAACTACGTCATAATTTCCAGAAAATATTTCATCTCCTTCCACAAAGCCTAAGTAATTTAATTTTGACTTATTCAATAAATCTGCAGCAGATTTTATAATGGTGTTGCCCTTGTACTCTTCAGATCCTATATTTAATAAACCAATTTTAGGGTTATTTGATATTTCTAAACTTTGCACTATGGATGAACCCATTACAGAAAACTGATATAAGTTATTGCTATCGCATTCAACATTTGCGCCCAAATCTAATACTTGCACAAAACCTTTTTTTGTAGGTAATGATGTACATATTGCTGGCCTGTTAATACCGTCAATAGTTTTTAATATAATTTTAGAAAGTGACATTAATGCCCCTGTATTACCTGAACTGACGCATGCATGTGCATCGCCATCTTTTACTGCATTAATAGTTATCTTCATAGATGATTTTTTTTTACTTCTAATAGCATTGACAATATCATCATCCATAGTTATATATTCTTTAGTATGTAAGATTGATATTTTATCCCTTAACCCTTTGTCAAGTTCATTTATCTTTTGCAAGATTATATCTTCATCCCCGACTAATATTAATTTTAAATCAGGAATTTTTTGGAGAGCTTTAATTGCCCCTGAAACTGCAGATGATGGTCCGTTATCTCCACTCATCACATCTAATGCTATAGTAATATTTTCAGACATTATGGGGGGATCCTACTGGTCTTGAGTAGTTTCTTCTTTAGGTTTTTTTACTTTCGGCGTAAATATCTCTTTACCCCTGTAAAAGCCATCTTTTCCAATATGATGACGTCTATGTTTTGTGCCTGTCGTAGGGTCAGACGAAACAGATGCAGCAGATAATGAGTCGTGAGACCTTCTCATATCACGTTTTGATCTAGATTTTTTGCTTTTTTGTACTGCCATATTATGTTTTATATCTTGTTTAGATAACGTATTCTAAGCAATCTATGGCCTACAAGCAATTTATTAATAACAAATTTAACAATTTTCTATCTATTTTTGGTACTATTTTCCTTCTATATGAACATAGTTTTAGCATCTAGCTCAATATTTAGAAGACAGCTTTTATCAAAGCTAGGTATACCCTTTGAATGCATCAGCCCTAACATTGATGAATCAAGGAAAAAAAATGAATCAGTCCACGAGTATGTCAGGAGATTATCCATCAATAAAGCTCAAAAAGTGTCTGAAGATGTAAAAAATTCTATTATTATTGGGTCAGATGAAGTGGCAGACCTTGATGGAAACATACTCGGAAAGCCGCTAACGACTGGGAATGCTAAAAAACAACTGAAAATGATGTCAGGGAAAAAAATTATATTTAGAACAGGTCTGTGCGTGCTTAATTCAAAAACAAAAAAATATTATGCATCTGTTAATAATTATTATATACATATCAATAATTTAGATGATAATATTATTAATAATTATTTAAAAAAAGAAGATGTTTTAAAGTGTGCTGGTAGCATTAGAATTGAGGGTTACGCCATAAATCTTGTTTCAAAAATGACTGGGAAAGATCCCTCATCCATTATGGGACTACCCCTGCTAAAATTAATTAATTATCTAGATAAATTTGGAATTAAGACACTCAAAATGTAGTTAGGTTTTGAAATGATCGTACCCCCTAGATGATATTGATATTTCTTTACTGTTAGACATATATTTGCAAGATTTGTTGGTGATAACGCCTATTTTTGTTATTTTAGTCTTATGTTTCTTTGAAATATCTTGAATTTGTCTTCTAAATTTAGAGGGTGCTGTAAAGCATAGTTCATAATCTTCTCCTCCACCCAAAAGACATTCTTCATATTGTGATTTTTTAACATATTTCTCAAAATGTACTCTTCTGGGAATTGAATCGATATTGACGATAAATCCTTTTTTTGAATCATCACAAATACACTTTAAATCTTTAGCTATCCCATCGGATATATCAATACATGAATTAGCATATTTAGATAAATCAAGACCGACATCAACTCTAGGCTGTGGATTTTTGAGATTTTTTTCAAAATACTTGTACCCGAAGCTTCTCTTCTTCATAAGCAATGCAGCTCTCGCTCCTCCAATTGTCCCTGTGATATATATATCATCATTAACTTTCGCTCCACTTCTAAGCATAATTTTATTTTTCTGGATACCTATGAGCTGAATAGTAACGCTTAATGGTCCCCGAGTTGTATCACCTCCAATAATTGAAATATTGTATTTTTCCAAAAGCTTATTTGATCCTTTGAAAAATTGATCGATCCAGGTAGTAGAGATTTTTGGCATTGTTAATGCATACATTGCATAAATTGGTTTACAGCCCATGGCTGCGATATCACTTATATTAGAAGCAAGTGTTTTAAATCCAATTTCTGAAGGAGTATAATCATTTGTAAAGTGTGGACCAAGAAGTGATGTATCTGTGGTAAAAACATATTTTTTATTACTTTTGAATTTAATAATTGCACAATCATCACCAATGCCTTTTAAAATATTTCTTTTAGATGATGTAATATTTCTTAAATAATTTATAAAATCTCGTTCACTATTCATTTTATAGAATTTTATCCAGTAATTTATTTAAGTAAGTATACATTTTTGGCGACGAATATTTTTTAGCAATATTTATATACTCATTTATGATTATATTTTTAGTATTATTTATATATTTAAATTCAGAAATACTCAAATAAATTATACATTGATCAAGTATGGGTATGCTATCAATTTCTTCATTGCTATCCTTTAGTAATTTAGAGATATCATTAAAATTATGCGTATATGAGTCTAATAATTTTTTGAAAAGTTCCTCATCATACTCCCTTTTCTCTACAAAACTATTTAAAATGTCATCAAAAGATGTTTCATTAAATTTTAATTGAAATATAACTTTAAGTGCAGCCTCTCTAGCAAGTATTTGAGGTCTATGTTTGCTATTTACCATTAGGAAAATTATTAAGAAAAGTTAAAATTTCTAACGATGTCTGCGCAAATTCTTTACCTTTATTTTGGTTTATTCCAGCTCTATCAATTGCCTGTTTTATCGACTCTACTGTTAATACGCCATTTACTATAGGGAGTTTAGAAGAAACTGATAAATTCCTTATTGCATTAATGACGGTCGAAGAAAGAAACTCATAGTGACTTGTCTCCCCTTTGATGATACAGCCCAGAAAGACAGTAATTTTGGGTTTTATTTGTGTAATTATATACTCAGAGAGCAATGGTAACTCAAATGCACCACCAGGTATTTTTGCTAATAATATATTTCCAGAAAAATTAGATTTATTTACTTCATTAATGAATCCATTCATCGCGCTTAAATTAAGTGGTAGATTATAATTAGAGTATGTAATAAGTATATCCACGCTATTAGATAACTCGCTAATATTTATTGATTTAGAGTCTAAGTCATAAAGATTAAGAGAATCGCTAACTACGTCTCTTTCAATAAAATCTTTACTTTCTTTATCAAATCTTGACATTTTTATTTCGTAATATACTTGACAACTTTAAGGCCAAACGCATTAATACCATGATATTTTTTTGGCGCACTCATTAAATTCATTTTTCTGACACCTATATCATTTAATATCTGAGCACCAATACCTACTGTTCTGTAATCTTCATAAACCATTTTATTTGATTTTTTTTGTTGGATGGTTTCAATGTTAGATGTATCAATCTCAGACAGGTTGTTTGTAATAAAGACAAGCGCTCCTTGTTTCGATTTACTAATTTTTTTAAGTGCATCATCTAATGGCCAACTACCTGGTGATATTAAGCCTATTGAATCCATAAGTGTATTTTGGACATGCACTCTAGTTAAAGTAGCCTTTTCTGGGGATATTTTATTTTTGACAAGAACAAAGTGTAATGACTGCGTTAATATATCTTTATAAAAAACAATTGTAAAAGATCCATATCTTGTTTTTATCATTTGTTGACTTACTCTCTGTACAGTTTTTTCATTAGAAATTCTGTACTTAATAAGTTCTTCAATAGTGCCAACTTTTAATTTATGTTGAGATGCAAAAGACATTAAATCTTTTTTTCTTGCCATGGTCCCGTCTTCGTTTAAGATTTCAACTATTACGGCAGAAGGTTCCAGACCAGCTAGTCTTGCAAGATCACAACCTGCTTCTGTATGACCTGCTCGCGTGAGAACTCCGCCATTTTTTGCCATTATAGGGAAGATATGTCCGGGTTGTGCAAAATCAGATGGTTTTGCATTTTTTTTAACTGCTGCGCGAATTGTTTTTGCTCTATCCGATGCAGATATTCCTGTACTGACTCCATTGATGGCATCAATTGATACTGTAAAGTTAGTCTCTTTTGAATTATCCCCTCCGGTTTGCTTTAACAATGCCAATCCTAAAGTTTTGCATCGATTTTCAGTTAATGTTAAACAAATCAATCCTTTTCCCTCTGAAGCCATAAAATTAATATCTTTAGGCTTTACAAACTGAGATGCCATAATCAGGTCTCCCTCATTTTCTCTATTCTCATCATCCATTATAATAACCATCTGCCCTTTCTTAATGGATGCTAATATTTCATCTATTGAGTTAATCATTTGCTTTACCTAATTTTTCAATATACTTTGCTAATAAATCAAATTCAATATTAACATTATCTCCCTCTTTATAAGTCTTTATAACCGTATTTTCATATGTATGAGGTATAATCATGACGCTAAATTCATTTCCCTGAATTTCATTTATAGTAAGACTAATACCATCAATGGCTATGGAGCCTTTCGTAATAATGTATTTTGATAACGAATCACTTAGTCTTAATGTTAATCTCCAAGACGTATCCATTTGATCAATCTGAATAATTTTAGCTTGTGTATCTACATGTCCCTGTACGAGATGGCCACTGATATATTTGTCTAATGTTAATGATGACTCTATGTTTACAATATCATCCTTATTTAAATTTGAAAAAGTTGTTAGTTTATTTGTTTCAGGAGATATACAAAATGAGTATATAAAACCCTGAATAGATTCTACTGTAAGACAAACACCATTGACACAAATACTGTCTCCAATAGAGTAGTTTGAATTTTCAATTTGTACGGATAAATAAATTGTTTCGCCCTGAGTATTTATTGACCTTATTGTACCCAATTTTTCAATAATCCCTGAAAACATTATCCTCTCCTCATATTGATATATAAATCTGTATCATATTGTCTAATGGTATTAATTTTATATTTTTTCTTATGCTTAAGATTTTTCACTGGTTCCATGCCAGAAAATCTTAAAGATCTATGTCCAAGTATTTTTGGAGCGATGAACAATACAAGTTCGTCTATTGCGTCTTCTTCTATTAGAGAAGATGCTAACTTCATTCCTGATTCAACAAGAATATCATCTAAACCATAATCTCTAGCAACTTGATATATATGATTAATATTAATTTTGTTTTGAGATGTTTCCATATATTTCAACACGACATTTTTTCCATATATAGATACGTCATTCTTTTTTACCATTTCAATACTTGTTAACAATATAACTAACCTATCAGTTTTAAATATATTAGCATTCTTAGGTATTCGTAATTTTGTATCTAGGACTATTAATGCAGGTTGATCCTTTATTAATTTTAAGAGGTTTTTATCTCTCACATTCATATAAGGATTATCAGACAAAATAGTGTTGCTGGTGGTTAGTATTGCGTTTACATCTGCTCTCATATACTGGACATAATCTCTGGATTTTTTTGATGTTATCCATTTGCTTTGATTTCTAACATTAGCAATTTTTCCATCCAAGGAGGTTCCAAACTTTGCTCTAATATAAGGTTTATTATTTCTATACTTATAAAAAAAAGCTTTATTTAATTCATTTGATTCATGACTACAAACGCCTAAAGTAACTTCTATACCATTTTCTTGTAATTTCATAATACTTTTACCATTTATAAGAGGGTTTGGATCCTTTGATGCAATAACTACACGTTTAATTTTATTCTGCATAATAGCATCTACGCATGGTGGTGTATTACCATGATGATGACAAGGCTCTAAAGTTACATATAATGTTGATCCTTTAACTGGCTCTTTAGCTTTATCAATAGCATCTTGTTCGGCATGCTTATCTCTAAATTTCTTATGATATCCTTTGCTTAATATTTTATTATTTTTTACTAAAACTGCACCAACGAGAGGATTAGGGTGTGTTTTATACATACCTTTTTTTGCTTCTTCAATAGCAATAAGCATATATTTTTTATCGTAGTCAATATTATTCATCTATTAAATTTTTCTGATTTTTAATCATCTTAGGGGATGGATAGTTTTCTAAGTTTTTAATAATTTTCTTAAAAGATTCTACATTATCAAATTTCAAATAAACTGATGCAAATCTTAAATATGCAATATGATCAACCTTAATTAGTTCACTCATTGTAATTTCACCAATTTGACAAGATGATATTTCTTTTTGTGGATGCTGAGAACATTTAGTCAAAACAGACTGAATAAGTTCATCTATTTCTTCTATTCCAATTTTTCTTTTTTCAAATGCTCTATTTATTCCTCTGCGAATCTTTGTTTCATTGAACATTTCACTTGATTCATCAGATTTAACAACTCTTGGATAACTTAATTCTGAAGATTCTAAAGTATTAAATCTTGCTTTACAGTTCAAACATTCTCTCCTACGTTTAATGGAGTATGAGTCCTCATTAAACCGAGAATCTATTACTTTAGTTTCTGCTGAGCCACAAAATGGGCAGCGCATTCTAGTATCTCTAGGCTACTGCCTGTTTACTTGATGAGTAGACAGGAAATTGAGAACATAAATTAAGAACTTTATCTTTAATTTTTTTTATCTCTTCTTCATTCTCAATATTATCAAGTACATCACAGATTAAGTTACCGAGAATTTTAGTCTCTGCCTCTTTAAAGCCGCGTGTTGTAATTGCAGGCGTTCCTAATCTAATACCGCTAGTTACAAATGGTGACTGAGGATCATTAGGTACTGAATTTTTATTAACTGTTATATTCGCAGAATGTAATGCCGCGTCAGCTGCTTTTCCAGTTAGTCCTTGTTTAACGAGACTTACTAGCATTAAGTGGTTTTTTGTTCCGCCTGATACAATTTCAAATCCTCTTTCTATCATCGTCTCAGCAAGAACATTTGCGTTAGCTAAAACTTGTTTTTGATAATCCTTAAATTCAGGTTGAAGTGCCTCTTTGAATGCAACTGCTTTTGCAGCAATCACATGCATAAGTGGTCCACCTTGCGTTCCAGGAAAAACTAATGAGTTAAATTTCTTTTCCAGTTCTTCATTAGATTTACAGATAATTATCCCGCCTCTTGGTCCTCTAAGTGTTTTGTGAGTTGTTGAGGTAACAACATCTGCAAAAGGAACTGGGTTTGGATACAGTCCTGCTGCAATTAATCCTGATACATGTGCCATATCAACATGAAAATAAGCATCAACTGATTTTGCGATAGCGGCCATTCTTTCCCAATCAATGACTTGAGAATATGCAGAAAATCCACCAATGAGCATTTTTGGTTTATGCTCTTGAGCTAATTTTTCTATTTCATCATAATCAAGGAGCCCATTTTCGTCTATACCATACTGTATGGCATTGAAAATTTTACCTGAGAAGTTTACTTTAGCTCCATGTGTTAGATGCCCGCCAGCATCAAGTGACATTCCAAGTATCGTATCTCCTGGGTTTAGCAGTGCTAGATATACTGCCGCATTTGCTTGTGAACCTGAATGAGGCTGCACATTTGCATAATCAGCTCCATATAATTCTTTTAATCTATCAATTGCAAGCTGTTCTGCCACATCGACATTTTCACAACCTCCATAATATCTTTTTCTCGGATATCCCTCAGCATACTTATTTGTCATTAGAGAACCCTGAGCCTCTAGAACTCTTGGGCTTGCATAATTTTCTGAAGCAATGAGCTCAACATGCTCTTCCTGTCTTTTAATCTCGTTTTTCATTGCATCGTTGAGTTCTTCATCAAATCCAGCAATTTTCATATCCATACTAAACATATCCGTCTCCAATTTAAGTGATCTAGCATGAAAATATTAACACCATCGCCTTATATTGTCTAAGTTTCAATACCAATATTGTCATTTTCTAGATCAATTTTAACCTGTGAGGACTTATCAACATTATATGTGCCAACATCTGTAAGATATGTTTTTGTTACATCCCAAATTGGCGTACCCTCCTCTACATTATTAACGCTAGCCCAGCCACTTACTTTATATATTTTACTAGGTAATATCTCTATATCATTGTTTAACCTAAGATTATTTATCCTATTATTCATAGATTTACTAGGTGTGATAGTATATTTAATTCCGCGAGTTCTCACCATATCTCCTCCTTGTTGCATGTATGGATCAGTATTAAATATGTTATCAGCAACATCTTCCAGTATATTTTTTATGGTTTCTCCGGTCATTTCCCTTACATATGTATTTGGATATGTAATAGCAGTATGATTATATATGTCTTTCATCAATATTGGCTGATTTTTAGTTAGAGATGGGCCCCATCTAAATCCTGGACTGAGAGAAATTTCCGTATTAAGCACATTATTCATTGAGTCACATATCAAATCATCAAATGTCCCATTAAAATTACTCCTTCTAAACAATGCCTCGTCTGTTTTTCCTATTTCTGTATTTAGCATTGCATTGTATGGTGAACTTATTTTATTGATATATGATTGCATTCCAACATCCGGTCTAATTTTATTAGATATAATAGGTATTAATTTATAATTATATGTATATGATTTATTTGAGAAATTTATATCTATCATAGACACAAATTTACCATTGCAACCCGAATTTATCACTATAGTTTGGGAGCTGGAATTTTCAATAATAACTGGCTCAGGCATAGCATCATGTGTATGGCCTCCAAGGATAATATCTATTCCGCTTACTCTATTTGCCATTTTCTTATCAACATCTATACCGTTATGCGATAGGAGCACAATAAGATCTGGAGATTCAGTATTTTTTACCTTATTTACTGTATCTTGCAACTCTTGCTCTCTTATGCCAAAAGTAAGATTTTTAACATATCTAGATGGATTAGCTATTGGCGTATATGGAAATGCTTGTCCAATTACAGCGATTCTTCGATCATTTACTGTTTTAACAGTGTATGGTTTTTTAAAATGATTTTCATCATCGTAAGCCTCAATGTCGTTAAAAATAGCTTCATCATTAAGAAAAATATTATTTGCTACAAATTCGCCCTGAAAGGCATCTATATTCTGTTGAAACTGTTCCTCACCAAATGTAAATTCCCAGTGGCCAGTCATGATGTCTACGCCTAACAAATTAGAAGCTTGTACCATATCTTTGCCAGACTCAAAAAGAGATACAGCTGAGCCCTGCCAAGTGTCTCCGCCATCTAGCAGCAAGCTTTTCCCATTAGCTTCATCTCTAAGTTTTTGTAAGACTGTTTTAAGATATGCATAACCACCAAATTTTCCATATTTAGAAGCTAAATTGTTGAAATTTATAAATGTATATAGATATTTATTAAAATCACCATCAAGAGAATAATATTTTAAAAACTCATTGCCAACAATATGTGGAACTTTATTTTTATTAATACCAGTTCCTAGATTAATATTAGGCTCTCTGAAATAATTAGGTTCTAACTGGGCATGAGTATCTGTTATATGTAATAATCTCAAGTCTGATTTAAAAGGGATGTTATAATCAACGAGCAAATTTGCATTTGTATTGGTCTTGTGTGCAAGAATATATGCAGCCGCAATTAATTGTAGAAATTCACGTCTATTCATATTTATTATTATACTTATAAAATTTTAATAATATTATAAATAGTAAGATTAAACTAAAAATATATAAATATGTATAATCTGCCTTAATTACATAATAGATGTGGATAAGTATAAAAATATTTATTACATATATTATTTTGTGAATTTTTCTCCAATTGGTGAAAATTTTTTTAAAATAATCAAATGATGTTAAATACATTGGTATGAACAATACTAATGCTATATAGCCAGATATAATGTAGTCTCTATAAAGTAGATCTTCGAAAAGAAATAATAGATCAAAAGAATTATCAAAAACATATAAAAAAAGATGGATTACTGACATATAAAATATAGATAGTCCAAGCGTTCTTTGATTTATATTTTTAGATAGTGTTTTGGATAAGGATGTAAGTAGTAAAAAAGATAATAATATGAGTGCGGCATAACCTGTAATAGTAATAAGCGCATTCATTTTGTTGTATATATCAGTATCATACATAACAAATGAAACTAAAATAATTAAAGGTAATATTAAGTAGATAATCACAAAATTAATAGAACTTCTTTAGGTCCATTCCTTCATATAAATGCGCTACATGTTCTGCATAACCATTATACATTTGAGTTTCTCTCTTTCTAAATTCACCTATTCGTCGTTCTTTCTTTTGACTCCATCTTGGATGATCAACATATGGGTTTACGTTAGAATAAAACCCATATTCTTTTGGCGCTTGCTGATTCCAAGTTGTAACTGGCATATCTTCAACAAAGCTTATTTTGGTTATTGATTTAATGCTTTTGAAGCCATATTTCCAAGGCACTACTAACCTGATTGGGCTACCGTTTTGATTAGGCATACTATGCCCATATAGTCCCACAGATAAGAGTGTTAGAGGGTTCCTTGCTTCATCTAGTCTAAGTGCTTCCCTGTAAGGCCAATCAAGTGTTTTTCTTTTTTGTGCGGGGAGGTTTTCTGGATCATAAATTGATTCAAAAGTTATGTACTTTGCATTGTATTCAGGTTCTGCAAGCTTGATTATATAATTCAGTTCAAACCCAATCCAAGGAATTACCATTGACCATGCTTCTACACATCTGAGTCTATAAATTCGTTCCTCTAAAGGAAATTTATTAAGAAAATCATTTTTATCTAAAGTTAATTTATTTTTTACTAAGCCATCAATAGTTATTTTCCAGTCATCAGTTTTTAATTTAGCTGCATTCAGCATTGGATCTCTTTTACCACTTCCAAGTTCATAAAAGTTATTATAAGAAGTAATTTGCTTGAATGTATTTGTTTGCTCATTTGTACTATATTTTAAATCTTTCTTAAATGGCAATGGCTTTTTTGGATCTGATGATAACAAACTACTATATGTTATAAATGGAAATAATAATGAAGACTTTATAATTAATCTTCGATTATTAAATAATCTTTCATCAGTAATTTTATTTTCTTTAAGGCAATACTTAGACATCAATTAATCCATTCTCTAGCATTTATAAATAACTTAAACCAAGGTGAAGACTTCCATTTTTGTGGAGTCCATGAAAAGTTATTTATATGCAACAATCTTTCAGGATGAGGCATCATAATATTTATTCTACCATCATTATTACAAAAACCAGTAGCTCCATCTTGTGAACCATTTGGATTATAAGGATAAACATTTGTATTATTATGAGAAAAATCAACATATTTTAATGTTACTTTTTTTAGTAGATTTCTCTTTTTAAATGACACTCTACCCTCTCCATGCGAAACAATAATTGGAAGGACTGATTTATCCATATCTCTAAAAAGAATTGAGTTAGTTTTTAAAACTTTTATCAAAACTTGCCTTGCTTCGAATTGAGTAGAATTATTTGATATAAATTCTGGCCAATGGTTTGATCCAGGAATTATATCTTTTAACTGTGACAACATTTGACATCCATTACAAACTCCAAGAGAAAATTTATTTCTATCTTCAAAAAACTTAGCCAACGTATGATAAATAGCTTCGTTATTAATAATTTTTTTAGCCCAACCTTTTCCAGCTCCTAAGACATCACCATAAGAAAATCCTCCACATGCAACTAGACCACTGAATGTATTAAGAATATTTGGATTGTTAATAATATCATTGGTATTTATGTCATATGGTTGAAAACCTGATAACTTAAACGCATTCGCCATTTCTTTGTGTCCATTTACACCCTGTTCTCTAAAAATAGCGATTTTAGGTTTCGTTTTCATTATATCAAATCTTTTTTTAAGTTTATTCTTAGAGAAAGAAATATGCGGCTCTCTATGTTTTGATATATTAAGATGTATTTTCTGTTTCTCTTTATATTCTGATAGAGCCATTTTATGTGCGTCTCTTTTTGATTGTATGAGGTATGATAATTCACTCCAGCATTTCCTTAACGCACTAATTTTGCACAAGTATCCTAATTGCTTTATTCCAAGAGTTGGATTTTCATTATATCTAATTTGGCCTAATTGATATGTATGTTTATCAATATTATATTTTTTACATAAATTATTGAATATTTTTATTTTAGTTTTATTAATCGCGAAAACAGCTCCTAGTTCTTCATTGAATAAGAATTTATATAACTTATTATTAGTTTTACATTGATGAGTAAAATTTATACTTTTATTTGAGGCAAATGCCATTTCTATTAATGAGGTAACAAGACCTCCATCAGATCTATCATGATATCCTTCAAGGATATTTTTTTTCAGACAGGTTTGTGTAAAATTAAAAAAATTATGAAGAAGTGACAGGTTATTTATTCTAGGTGCATCACCACCTTGCAAGTTAAGTATTTGGTGAAGCGCAGATCCTCCCATTCTACATAAACCCATTCCAATATCCACTAGGAATAATTCAGAGTCATTCTTAACTTCTGGAGTAACGTACATATCTACATTCTTAATTGCAGAGAATCCAGATAAAACAAGGCTAACAGGGCTAATTACTTCATAGTGTTTTTTATTTTTCCATTTAGTAGACATAGATAGTGAGTCTTTACCTACAGGTATTACAATTTTACTTTTTTTACATAACGAGCTAAGCCTTTGAACAGACTTATATAAAGCAAAAAGCTCCCTATCATTTTTTGCATTAGCCATCCAATTTGCAGATAATTTTATTTTATCAAGTGACTCAATACCAGCTGATGCGATATTTGTAATAATTTCACCAAATGAAATATCAATTGATGCTTCAGAATCAATTATTGCTAAATTAGGTCTTTCTCCTAGAGTAATGACTTGACCTGATTTTGAATTAATATCTGATTTTGTAATTGAGAAATCAGAAACTGGGACTTGATATTTCCCTATCATTTGGTCACGCACAACTAAACCAGAAACTGATCTATCTCCTATTGTGATTAAAAAGCCTTTATCAGATACAGATGGTAATTTTAATATATTATCGAGACATTTACTAAAATCAGGGTAATTATACTCTTTTTTTGAATCTATCTGAGCCACTGCATTAATTTTAATTGGCTTAATAGGCGGTTTACCAAGAAGATACTCCATTGGAAGATTGATCGGTGTTTTGTCATTATAAGTTACAATAAGTTTCTTCTTTCTTGTTACTTGTCCTATTAGATAAATTGGGCAATTCTCTCGATTGGAAATAGATTCAAATAATTCTAAATCTGTTTTTCTAACAATTAGTACATATCTTTCTTGGGATTCGTTGCACCAGATCTCAAGTGGTGTCATATTTGACTCAGCAATATCCACATCATTTAAATTTATTAATGCTCCCATGCCAGAATCGTTTACAATTTCGGGTACAGCGTTACAAAGTCCTCCTGCACCAATATCATGAATGCTTTTTATAGGATTATCTTTTTGATAGGTACAGGTGTTTATTACTTCTTGGCATCTTCGCTGTATTTCTGCATTATCTCTTTGTACTGAGGCAAAGTCCAAATCCTCACTACTTCCGCCTGAAGACATTGATGATGCTGCACCCCCTCCTATGCCTATTCTGTATCCGGGCCCTCCTAATATATAAATACTATCACCATCGCTAAGCTTTTCTTTATGAGTATAATTTTTATTAATATACCCGAGCCCGCCTGCAATCATAATTGGTTTATGATAGCCATAACTGATTGATGAATTT
>MDSZ01066042.1_pt1 | contig 40205 bp, 39 predicted proteins | sample 811201 | NCBI WGS metagenome assembly MDSZ01 (sample SAMN05326647, study PRJNA326480) | marine metagenome | isolation source: seawater | place: Indian Ocean: North | collected 2010
AAAATAAAGATCATATAAAAAGTTTAAAAATTAAATTTTCTCAGATAAAATTTTATTATTAACTTCGAAGTTTTTAAATTATTCAATATAAATTAATTTAAAAATAACTGAGTATCACATCATGAAGTTTTGAAACATGAATTGGTTCATTTGGAACTTTAAAACCTGAATGTGGAGAACAAAAAACGTACCCTTTAGAGTCATGCATACCATTTTTAATTGCAACAAATACTACTTCATCATTAAAATTCAGTTTTAATTTCTCATTATCTATTAAGTAATCATCTTTTTTTATTTCATGAGGATAGGTTAATGTAACAAATAAACTTTTATCTCTTTGCTCAATTTCTCTAAAGATATTTAAATTATCTTTTTTTGATTTAATATTTTCAAGTATGTTTTTTGCATTCGACAAATCAATATCGTTATCAAAAATAATCTCAAAATCTCTTGTCATCCTTGGTAATACTTTTGCAAATTTTACTCCGATCTTATTTAAAAAAAATGAATGGTTTTTCAAACGATAATAAAATTTTGTCATATTATATGGCACTTGTCTTAAACCTGTAGAAATGAGTAGTTGATTTCTATTTTCAGATAATTTCAAATAATCTCCAATTATTTTATCATATACCTCCAACATATCTTCAATCGGATCAGATGAAGGATCTATATACCAGTTTGGATTTTTTGGAAGATTTTCAATAAACTTTGTATTATAAAAATAATGATGCTGTATATGTGCGCCAGCATTAAAAAAAATCGAGGAAAAATTTGGTAATTTTTTTTTTAAAAAATAAATATGGGTTAAATGTATTAAATAATCTAAAACAAGTGATTTTTTCCATGGTTTCACCATGGATGAAAAAATTAGTTTTAATAAATAGAATGTTTTTTTAAAATGCAAAGTTCTAATTATAGTTTCTATAATAGTTAAAATTGATTTAAAAGATAAACTGCCTGAAGCATTGTCATTAACTGTTTGTTTAAGCATAATAGAAAATCTTTTTGAAAAACTTGAATTAAAAATATCTAAATTGTTATTAGTCCAAGGGTCTGATATGAAGTAAGATGGGTCTTTTAATCTATTTTCAGCATTCATTGGTGATATTGCACCAACTTTAAAACCTTTATCCTCAATTATCTCAAAAATTTGTCGCTCTCTTGGATGATTTATTATATCTCCAAGTCTAAATATTTTGTGCTGACTAAAACTCTTACCCAGATAAACTGAGACCCACTGAATCCATGGTTCCAGATTCTCATATTTTTTTTCTGCATAAGTATCAAAAAATTTAAAATTATCTTTAATAATTCTGAGATTAGTGAACTTATTTTTTTTTGAATCTAGTAAATATTTATTTACAAGATCAAAATTAATTTCATTAAGTTGAATAAATAAAAGTTTTAAACTCATTTATAAATTTTTATGTTTGAATCTTGTGTCATCATTATAACTAATACTGTAATAGATTTATTTCAATTATTAATTATTAATTAGATCTTGAGACATTATTAATAAGATCTTGATAAATATCTAGATGATTTTGAATAATTCTTTCAACTAGAAATTCCTTTTCTGCAAACTTTCTACCTGCTTTTCCCATAGCAATTCGTTCTTGAGGATTTTCGATTAACCATTGTATTGAGTCAGCTAATTTTATTGGATCTTTTATTGGAACAAGTAATCCTGTTTTATTTGGAATTATAGCATCTCTACAACCAGGAACATTGGTTGTTACAACTGCTCTACTTGCTGCCGCAGCTTCTATTAGGCTTTTTGGCAATCCTTCCCGATAAGATGGTAAACATATTATATTTGAGCTTGAATATAATTTTGCTATATCTTTTTGGTATCCTAAAATCTCAATATATTTTTCATTCTTAAGTTTATTTAAATCATGAATAGTTAATGCTGTGGGGTTCTTCAAATCCAACTCTCCGGCTAAATAAAATCTAGCTTTAATACCCCTTTCTTTAAGCAATCGTGCTGCGGAGACAAATTCAAAAACACCTTTATCTTTCAATAAACGAGCAGCAAAACATACTACAGGAATACCATCTGGTTCATCAAGGTTTTTAAAATATTTTAAATTTACACCAGAGCCTTTAAGTAATCTAATTTTAATTGGATCTAAAACCCCCCATCTTGTTAATACCTTACCATCCTCTTCATTTTGAATAATAATTTTTTGGTTTAAATGGTTAAAAGCTAATCGGTATATAGGGTAAAGAAATCCTCTCAAACAACGACTAATTATATCTTGTTGAATGAATAAGCTTCCGAGCCCTGAAATAGCGGAGACCACACAAGGTACATTAGCAATACGTGAGATAATTCCACCGTACAGATAAGGCTTGATTGTTATTAAATGTACAATGTCTGGTTTAATTTTTTTAAATAAACTCCAAATCAAATAGAGTGATTTAAAATCTTTAACAAAATTTTTTCCACCTCGCTGAATTGGTGTATAAAAATAGTCTATACCTTCTTCACTAAGAAATTTTATGTTTGCATCTAAATCACCAAAAGCAATTTTTACATCATATCCCTTTTTTTTTGCTTCAATAGCAAGCTCTAATCGATGAGAAATAAAAAAACTTGCATGACTGACTAAAAAAAGAAGTTTTTTTTTCATTTAATTATAAAAAATAATATAATGATAAGCATTTTGAAACATAATCCAAAATATTATTTTTATTTTTTTTTCTTATATCCAATCACTGTCCAGAATGGAGCTGAGCTTTTAAAATTTATATTTTCTAATCCTGCTTTTTTCATCATTTGGTGGATTTCATTTTTAGAATAACGTTTTTCTAAAGGTGTTCCAAATCTATCTCTGGAATCTGTACGCATTACATAAAAACTAAGGTTTCGATAAAAATAGAGTGGGAAATTTTCAAAATTAAAACCTATTAAATTAAAAAATTTTGAAATTTTTGCCAATGGGAAATAAATAAATAAGGCAATTAAATCACAAACAAAAAAATTAAAAAATTTAGGTAATCTTGATATTATCAATCTTAAAATATTTGAAAAATTCCATAAATATCTAAACCATAAAGGACGATTATCAAGAGAGTAATAAATATAGAACAATATTGGCGCTCCAGGTTTTAATAATTTTACACATGATTTTATTGCAGACTGTGCATCAGGAACATAATGAAGAACACCTAATAAATAGCCAAAATCTTGCGATCTATTTTTTAAACCACTGCTATCCAACGATTTATTATGGTATTTTATATTTTTATATTTTCTTAGTTTTTTTTTTGCAACTTTAATAGACTGTGATGGATCTATACAATGTAATTTCCCAACTTTTGGTGCTACAAATTTAGCCCACCTACCCGTGCCACACCCCATATCAAAACCTTCTGATGATTTGGGTAATTTTTTCCAAGGGAATATAGAAAAATAATTTTTGAATATTTTTAAAGCTTCTTTGTTTGACATGCCAGATTGATCATACTTTACCCATTGATCACTAAAACTTTCTACAGTTTTTTTATCTAAGTTTCGCATAAGAATAAATTTAATACTTTGTTTGAAATTACAGTCTTAGGTCAATTTTATTGGAAGTAAACAGATATTTTAAATCATAAATAACATGATTTTGTTTACATAAATTATAAATTTTTTTTAAGCCCATAGTTTTAAATTTATCATGAGCTACTGATATAATAATTCCATCATAATTATTCTTTTTTAAAGAAGAATTTGGATATATGTCATATGTTTTTTTTATATCTTCCCTGTCTACCCATGGATCATAAAGATCTAAATTACAATTATATTTTTTTAAACTATCTATAACACTTTTAACACCAGAGTTACGTATGTCTGCACAATTTTCCTTAAAAGTTAATCCCATTATTAAAATTTTAGAATTTTTAATCTGAATAGATTTTTTTTTCATTTCTGTTATCAGCTGAAGGGCTACATGATTTCCCATTTTATCGTTTAATTCTCTACCTGCTAAAATAATTTTTGGATGATACCCAATATTTTTTGCTTTAAAAGTAAGATAATAAGGGTCTACTCCTATACAATGTCCTCCCACTAAACCAGGTTTAAAAGGTAAAAAATTCCATTTACTGCCCGCAGCATCTAACACCGCCTGTGTATCTAGATGCATTTTATTAAATATTATTGATAACTCATTTATGAGTGCAATATTTAAATCTCGCTGTGTATTTTCAATTACTTTTGCCGCTTCAGCTACTTGTATACTGGGAGCTTTATGAGTACCCGCAGTAACAATTTCATTATATAAATCATCAACAATATCTGCAATTTCTTTTGTTGATCCTGAAGTAATTTTTTTAATATTTGAAACAGTATGCTCTTTATCACCAGGATTAATACGCTCTGGACTGTATCCACAAAAGAAATCTTTATTGAAAACTAGACCTGAATATTTTTCTAGTATAGGTACACATTTCTCCTCAATACAACCTGGGTAAACAGTAGACTCATATATAATTATATCACCTTTTTTTAAGAATTTACTGACAATTTTACTAGCATTTAGCAAAGGATTTAAATCTGGTTTTTTAAATTCATCAATTGGTGTTGGTACAGTTATTATGTAACAATTTGCTTTTTCTAAATCATTTTCATTACAAGTAAATTTCAATTGTTTTATATCTTTAAGTTTTTTTTTTGATATCTCTAAGTTTTTGTCAATTCCAGAATTTAATTCTCTTATTCTTTTATTATAAATATCAAAACCAATTACAGATCTTTTTTTTTCAAACTCCAAGGCAAGTGGTAAGCCCACATAACCTAAACCAATAATAGCTAGATTTAATTTTTCAATTTTGTTAATCATAATTGATAAAAACTATTGTACCATTCAACAAACTTAGATACTCCATCTACAACTGATGTTGAGGGTTTGTAATTGAATTTTTCTTTTAAGTTATTTATATCAGCAAAAGTATCTGGTACGTCTCCTGGTTGTAATGGTAAAAAATTGACTTTTGCCTTTTTTCCTAAAGTTTTTTCCAATGCATCAATGTAAGCCATAAGCTCTACAGGTTTATTGTTGCCAATATTATAAATTCGCCAGGGTGCTTGACTGCTCGCAGGATCTGGTTGATTGCTAATCCAATTAGAATTGATAGTTGCAGGATTATCTAGAGTTTTAATTACTCCCTCCACAATGTCATCAATATATGTAAAATCTCTTGTATGTTTTCCATTATTATAAACATCGATAGGTTTTTCCTCCAAGATAGCTTTGGTGAATTTAAAAAGTGCCATATCCGGTCTGCCCCAAGGTCCATAAACAGTAAAAAATCTTAGCCCTGTTGTTGGTAATTGATAAAGATAGCTGTATGTATGTGCCATTAGCTCATTAGACTTTTTAGATGCTGCATAAACAGATAAAGGATGATTAACACTATCGTTTTCTGAAAAAGGCATTTTAGTATTTGCACCATATACACTTGAAGTACTCGCATAAACTAAATGTTTTACATCATGATGACGACAATTTTCTAAAATGTGTGCAAAACCAACAATGTTACTGTTTATATAGGCAAGAGGATTTTTCATAGAGTAACGTACGCCTGCTTGCGCTGCTAAATTAACTACTTTTTGAGGTTTGTGATTCTTAAATACATCCTCTAATTTTTTTTGATCACTAAGATCAATTTTATAATGTATATAATTTGAATATTTTTTTAATCTTTCTAATCTTGCATCTTTAATTTTAGTATCATAATAATCATTGTGATTATCCACACCTACTATTTCGTCTCCACGCTCTAGAAGTTTAATAGAAACAGAATAACCAATAAAACCTGCTGAACCAGTAATAATTATTTTCATCCCGTTTTTAATCATAGAATTTTAAAATTATTTTTTTAATTACATTCAAAATAATCATTAATTTAAATTTATTTAACTTATATCTTAAATCTTTTTCTCATTTTTTTTGTAAACTTCAATCCAAACTTTACTATAAGATTTTATCATTTTACTTATACTAAATTTTGTTCTTATTCTTAATCTTGCTTTTTTACACCTTTTGCTCCAATTTTTAGTTCCTATTTCATTAAGTGCAATTTCAATTGATTTAGCCAATTTTACTGAATCATTAGGAGGCACTATCCATCCTGTTTTTCCAACAATATATGAAGAATCGCCAACGTCTGTTACAACTGAAGGAGTTTCGTATGCCATAGCTTCAGCTACAACATTGGGGAAACCTTCGGATTTACTGCTTTGAATGTGAATATCTATTCCATTCATAACTTTTGAAATATTTCTTTCAGATCCTAATAATTTTATATGATTATTTAAATCTAGATTATTTATCTCTTCTACTAGTTTTTTATTCTTATTAATATTAGTTCCGACTAATACACAAAAAAAATCTATATTTCTCAATCTAATCAATGAAAGTGCATTAAGTAAGTTTGAATGATCTTTTAATGCATCATAACGTGCAACTTTTCCGATCAGTGGTATTTTTTTTCTAACTTTTATTTTTTTTTTGAAATTTAGTTTTTGAGTCTTATTAATCTTTAAAATTGATAAATCATACCCATTAGGAATAAATTTCAATTTTTTTTTATCATAACCTTTAGTTTCATAAATTTTTTTAGCTTTTTTTGAAACAATTACAATTAGTTGAGGCACCAAAAAAGAGAGTTTTGCTAATATTTCTATTATCAAAATTGTAGTTAATTTTGCATTACCTATTTCAATATTTGAATAACGAATATTCCAAACAAGATTCTTAATACCTGCTATTTTTGTTAAAATTCCTCCTATAAAATCAGCATGAACTAACCAAGTTTGAACTATATCTGGCTTTAAAGAACGAAGTTGTTTAATTAATATAAGAAATTTATTAATTGAAAAAAAAGTAACATCCAAACAATAAACTTTTATACCTAATTTTCTTAACAATGAATAATATTTTCCGGGACCTTTTAGTGAAATAACAATATGTTTATTATTATTATCATATTTACAAATTTTAAATAATGTTTGCTCCGCTCCACCATCTCCCAATCCTGTAATAATATGTACTATTTTCATTTAATATTTTCAAAATTTAAAATTTATTTAATTTTTATTCCTAATTTTTTTTAAAAAAATAAATCTAGGAATTAAAGGGGCAGCTAATATTATAAGTTCAATAACAAATTTAGATCTATGTCTTAAACCTGTGCCAAAATTACTTACACCAATCCCAAATATTAAAAAATAAGAAATTAAAATTAATAAAATTATTCTTAAAGCAGTATCTTCCCATATGACTTTGCGATTACGAAATATTAAATACACTAGAATCATGTATAAAAAAGCGTCAAACATTCCAATTAAGTGGCTTATTTTTTTAACATCCCAAGGAAACGGGGAAACAAGAAAGTAAATAGCTCTAATTGGAGCCTTATATAAAAATTCAATCGGTGAATTTATTATTGTCCAATTAGGGTAAGAGGCATCTCCAGCTAGTCTTACATCTATCGCTCTATTTAAATTAAATATTTGAATTGATTCTTTAAAGGTTCCAATTTTAGATATCCTGATTTCGTTTGAAAAATATAATGTTAAAATAACAAAACTTATTACAACAACTGTTAAGGCTTTAGGACTAATACGATTAGATTTTAATAATCTAAATGAACTGCTGAAACTACTTTTTGCAACAAAAATTAAAAAAACAATTCCACCTAAAAATAAAGCCCCATGAAAAAAAGTAGCTCCAATAAAACCAGACATTGCTAAAGTAACAGGTTTATAACCTCCAACTCTCACCCAATTAACTACGCCAAACATTGCAACTAATAAAAAAAAACAAACAAAAACCTCTCGTAAAGTCAAAACCGAGTAAAGTATCAATGTAGGAAACAAAGCTATTATCCAGCCAACTTTAGTTGCAGTTTTATTGTCCCATAATTTTCTTGCTAGTAACCACCCTAAATAAACTGAAGCAATACCAAAAAATAAACTTATTGACTGAGCCATTAATAAACTTCTACCAAATAAAGAATATGGAATTGCAATCATCCAACTAATAAATTCAGCATCAGGACCTGTATAATAATTTGAAAGATTAAAAAATCCATCCTGTGCCCAATCCCATGCGTCTTGCTCATAAGATCTTGCATCTTTAGTGCTATCTGGCAAAGCAATTACATATGAATTTGTTAATAAAAATATAAGACGTACTATTAATGCTGTGTAAATAATTTTTGCAACTTCTGGTCTGCGCAATGCTAAAATTACACAAAATAAAGAAATTAATAAAATAGCAACTAAGCCTAACATGTCTGAGCCGACATCAAAGACCCAATAGCTACCGTCGATATGAGCTCTTGGACTCATTAATTAATTTTTTTACTTTGAGAATTATTATTCATATTAATTATTTTTTTAGCTCTATTTTTCCAAGTGTAGTGATAAAAATCCTTTAATACTTGATTGGATATTAACTCTCTATCTTTTAAATTTTTTAATTTATTTATTGAGTTGATCCATAATTCAATATTATCACATTCAACTAATATTGAATTTTTTTCATTTAGCACTTCTCTAATGACTGGCAAATCAGATGCAATAATTGGTTTTTTATGTGACATATATTCGAAAAGCTTTAATGGAGAGGTGAAATTAGAAATATTTCTACTAATTTGAGATGAGCCTGCTCCATGAGGTAATACTACTTTTTGATTTGGTAATAAACAAATATCTAAAGCATTAATATAACTGCTCACTTCTTTATGAGGAACAAACCCATAAAAGTATATTTTTTTGCTTATTATTTTTCTTTTCCAGAGATTTATATCTTTTTCTAAGCCCCCTATAATATGAATTTCAGTATCGTCATCTAATTTTTTAACTAGAGACTCAATAACCTCCATGCCTTTACCCTTGTACAAATGACCAACATATCCTACCTTTAAATTTTCTTTAGATCCTGAAAGTTCAATTTTTTTACTGAAATGCTCAACCTCATCCGCACCATCATGAGCTACTTGTATATGGGAGTCATTTAAGTAACCCTCTTTCAAATACATATTTTTTAATGCTTGAGATATAACTACTAATTTTTTAAAAAATTTACTTTTTATTAATAATTTAAAAATTATACTACTATATTTGGTATCACTATAAACCGGTGCATGTGATTCAAAAATTACATTATTTTTTAATAAAGCAGCGATATAACATCCATACAAAAATCTTCCGTAAACTAAACTAAAGTTTCTATTAAATAATAAATAAAAAAAAATACTTATCGTATAAAATATTGTTCCACTATTTATATTAGGGTAATATAATTTTTTTATCTTAAAATTTTTTTCTACAGCATAAAATTTATAAATATCTCCTATGTCTCCTTTAAACTGGTTATTATAAGGCGCTAAAAAAATAACCTCGTGTCCGTTTTTGGCAAATGCTTGGCACATTTTCATAACATGCACACTATTTGCAGTTTTTGAAGGTATAATAGAATTTGAAATATATAAAATTCTCATTTTTACTAATTTAACTTTTATATTTACACATTAATTCTTAAAAGTATTAAAATTATTTCCAATAAGTGATATTGAATTTTTTATATTCTCTGGCACAGATTCTGAGTTTGCATTTATAAAGTCATCTATAAATTTCTTATTTGCAACTTCACACTGTTTTCTATATGTATCTTTCAAGTTATTTAAAGATTTTACTGCAGAGTTACACAATGTTCGCAACTCATCTCTATTTTTTAAATTGAAACCAGCATTATAATTGTCACTTATTAAAGTATTGCATGTGAGATATCGAGGCAAAACAGTAATTTTTTCTCTTATAAAAGAGTCAAATATTACCCCTGTACCAGCATGAAATACAATATCAGCCCAATCTATTAATTTTGAGGTGGAATATTTTTGGGAAATTAAAAATTTTTTAATATTAGTTCTATTTGCTATATTTTTTGGTATTTTTGGAAAATAATCATCATAACTTAGTAAAATAAGTTCAACTTCTTGATAGCTAGATATAAAATCTATTGTTCTAACAAGTTCTTCACTAAAAATATTTATATGCTTTTTTGGGATTAAAAATAATATCCTAATATTATATTCACCATTTTTTTCAACATCTACACCGTCTAATTCAAGATTTGACTTAATTTCCTTCCAGTCTTTACAATATCTTGGTGATCCAATAACTATTGCTTTAGAGTCTTTTAAACCTTTAGATACTTCATCATCTTTATCACGCTGACTTGTAATTAAAAAATAATCAATTTCATTATATATTTTATCAAAATTGATCCTTTCATTTTTTTTCAAATTAGTCTCTATGACCATTTGATTATCACAAAGTGTAGTTCCGTGTGGAATTATTGTCCATTTTGCATTTATATTTTGCTTTTTAATCTGAGAGACTATTTTGAAATCTTTGCTATTACTGTTTGTTGTAAAAATAAGTGGTGAATTTGAATTTAAAAAACTCTCACTCAATTTTTTTCGCCAATTAATTTTTTTTTTAAATTTAGACAAATTATAAAATAATTTATTTACTACTTTGTTGAAAAACTTTATTAATTTCAAATCATTTTTTAAAATTATTATTTTTTTTATTTTATCTAAAAAATTTTCTTCATATAAAAATTCTATCTCTACATTTTTTAAATTAGATAATAACTTAAACCTTTGATCTATATTTTCAGAAAAATTAGTTTTACTATCTAGAATTATACCTTTGGCAGAGTAATTAATACTATCACTTTTGCTTAGAAAATAAAAAAAAGGCAAATAATGATCAATATCTTTTTCGCCTCTTTCTTCACTTTGAATTATGAATACTATATCTATGTTTTTTTTCTGACTCATATATTTAAGATATTGTTTACAGAATAATTTAAAATTACCATACTGTTCTTCCGCCATCTACTGGTACTATCGCACCGTTTAAATAGCTAGAAGCGTCACTCAACATCCAGAGTAATGTCCCTTGATATTCATCAGGTTTTGCAAGTCTTCCCATCGGGATTCTGGTTGAAACCTTCTTTAAAAAATCTTGTGATTGAGCATTTTCTATACCTCCAGGGCATATAGCATTGCAGCGAACCCCTTTATCTACCCAATAAGTTGCAAGATATCTTGTTAAACCAATAAGTCCTGACTTTACTACAGAATAAGTAACAGGTTTTACTGATTTAATTTTTTTTGAATTTTCATTTTTAGAATATAAACGTTGGTCGGGCGATATTAATCCAAGATCCGATGATATATTAACTATAGATCCCCCTTTTTTATTTTTTGCTATTTCAGATCCATAATGTTTTGAGCAAAGCCAAGCTCCTGTCAAACCAACAGCAATATCTTTGTTCCACAGTTCTATAGTAAGTTTTTCTAAGCTTAAAAAATTTTTATCTATACCTTTTTCAATTTTTGGATTATTTGCGGCATTATTTACTAAACCATCTATATGACCATATTTTTTAACAATTTCTAAACAGCTTTTAACAATTTTTTTTTCATTAGTGATATCAACATTTAAGCCCATAGCTGATACGTGATATTTTTTTTCAATTTTTTTTGCTGTCGAATTAACTCGCTTCTCATCAATGTCAATTATTATTGGTATACCTCCATTTTGAGCAACTACTTCAACATGCTTTTGTCCAAGCAATCCTAGGGCTCCGGTAATAACAACTACTTTGTTTTTAAGATTAAATAAACTATGTAGCTTTTCATTCTTACTTTTAATCATTAATTAGATTTATAATTTATTATTTATAAAATGTCTTATTTAAGTTTACAAAATTTTCCAAACTCCATAGCTTTTTATATTATAAATACTTTTATATTGTTTATATTTTATGGTTAATTATTTTTTCGAGTATAAGAGTTAAAATCTGCAACTTTACGAAAAACAGGTTTCACAGGAATACCTTCAATTTTATTACGTAATCTCATATTTTTATCTACTATCTTTTTAAAAAGAAGCATTACCTCATCATAAGCTTTCAATGTTTTTGTTATATCCTCCTTTTTATGTGACCAGGACAGTGCATGATAAGCAGCCCAAAGAATACCTCTACGTATTAACTCTTGTTGAAAAAAAGACTTAATCTCGAGATCGTTATATTTTCCATTGCCATTAAAAGATATAATTGAACGGCAGGGATAACCTATACATTCAATGAATTCTGATAAACCATGATTTTTTGCTAATTCATTAAAACCTTCCTTGAGTACTTTACCAACTCTGTCTAGATGGCTAGCAACATTTTTTTTTTTAAGTTTTGGAATACATGCTTTAGCTGCAGCAAGCCCAATACAATCACCACCATAAGTAAAAGAAAAAAATGTTTTTGACAGGAAAGACATATACTCTTTTTTGCCAACAACAGCAGACAATGGAATTGCATTAGATATGGCTTTTGCAAAAGTTGATAAATCTGGTTTTACATTGGTTAATTCTTGTGCTCCTCCAAGGGAAAAACGAAAACCAGTTATTATTTCATCAAAAATAAGAAGCGCTCCATAGTGATGGGCCATTTTTTTTACCTCTGAAAGAAAATTTATTTGGCAAAATTTTTGACATCCTTTTTTTTTACAATTTTTTGGTCCATAACAATTCGGTTCAAGAATTGTTAATGGCTCCATAATTACACATGCAACTTTATTATGATTTTTTTTAAAAATTTTTTCTAAACTATCTAGATCGTTATAACTAAAACTATGAGCTAGCTTCTGATTAAATTTAGGTATTCCACTATTCAAATCTGTGTTTGCAATATACCAATCATGCCATCCATGATAACCGCAATAAGCAATATGATCTCGACCAGTAACAGCACGCGCAATTCTAACTGCAACTGAAGTTACATCAGCACCATTTTTTCCAAAACGAGCTGCCTCTGCAGAAGGAATAGTATCGATTAACATTTCAGTTACATCTATTTCCAATTTATTCATTAAAGAAAAAGTTGAGCCCAATTCTAGTTGTTTGAAAACAGCAGTATTTACATCTGGATCTGCGTAACCAAGAATAATAGGTTGGCATCCCATTACATAATCAAGGTATTTATTTTTATCAACATCCCAAACATATGCTCCTTTACCTCTATGTAAGTATTTTGGAGCAAACCCATCTACAAACTGTGTTACACCTTTGCTGAAAGTTTGACTACCAGCTGGGATTATTTTTTTTGCTCTCTTATATAAATTATTAGATTTAATTATTACTGGTTTATTTTTTTTCATTTTTAAATTTTTTAATACTATTAATTTGTTTCCATTTTTCAAAGTCTTTAGGCGTATCAATTTCAATGAGTTTTTCAGATGTCTCTCTTGATAAAAAAATTGGATAAGTATTTGAATTCAATAATTCACTATTTAAATTTTTTAATTCTTTTATCTTAAAACAACAAATATAATGATGATGCATCCATGCTGAGGGTAAATCTTGCCTTCTATAAATATCATTTTTTATATACTGGTATAATTTATTTTTTTTTTTGTCATACTTCCAAGTATTAAATGGATGAGTTTTTGCTGGTATAAATGAGCATAAACTTCTTATCTTGGATTTCTCAATAACCTTTTTTGCTTTTTCAAAGTCTGAATATTCTTTGTAAACAATTGGCAAGTAAAAAAGCCAAACAATCGTGTTTTTATCTATTTCAAAGTATTCACACAGATCTTCTAATACCTTTTTTATAGAAATATTTGGACCAGATAAAATTTTAGGCCTATTGTAACAAATATAATTCTGTCTACTTGCTTTTTCTAATACTATTAAATCATCACTTGAAACAATTACTTCGTCAATCCACATCAAATTTTTTAAAAAATTTACTGTATTTTTAAAAAGTATTTGATTTTTTTTTGGGAGTCCTACGCTTCCTTTTCTAGCAGGAATGATAGCTATATGTTTTGTTTTATTCATATATCTAAAAATTATAACAAGGGGTTGTTAATTGTCCATTCTACAAGTTTCCATGTCTTTCCATTTTTATCTAAAGTAAAACCTTTATCACCAAGACATTTAAATCCTGTTTTAGAATATAATTTCATAGCTGGTAGATGATCTTTAGCTACTGGAAAGCTTAGTTTTTTAAGCTGCAGATAATTGAAACTAAATTCTTTAATTAATTCCATTACTTCCGTCCCTAGTCCTTTCCCATGAAGATTTTTTTCTCCAATTAAAATACCAAAACCACTTTTTTTTGAATTAAAATCAATTGGACCAAGCCTAACATTACCAATATGACTTAAATCATTTTTTAAAAGAATTGCAAAAAAATAATCTTTTTCACTATGAATCATTTGATTTGCAAACAAAGTAATATCATCTAAAGTGATTTTGTCTTTTGATTTCTCAATAAATTCTGTAACTTTTTTATCATTCATCCATGATAAGTATTTATTAGAAACAAATTTAGTTGAAAAAGGTTCAAGCAAAATCTTCTTCCCTTGAATACTTTTAATTTTAGGTTTACTCATAATTTAAAATTGTTATACAACCAAGACATTTGCTTTTTGAAAATTTCTAATCCCTCATCATCACGGAATGCTTGAAAAATTATAAGGCCTTTGAATTCATATTTTGATAAAAGATTAAAAATCTTTTTAAAATCTACATTTCCAGTTCCTAAGACTACTGATCCACCACCAAGTAAACGATCTTTTATATGGAGATCAGTAATTTTATCTCCATAAGCTTTAAATTCTTCGTCAGAATCAAAGCCTAATGATGCACTATTTCCAATGTCATAATTGACCGTTACATTTTCTGATCCAATTTTATCAAGTAAATTTGCAAATGACAAAGGCTCTAGATCTGTTTCTAGAGATAAATTAATATTTTTTCTTTCAACGATACTTAAAACCATTTTTAGGTTAACAATCAAGTTATTTATATCTTTTTGATTTTTTAAACTTGATTGATCTACACATGGAATGACAATGTCAGTTATATTCATCATAGATGAATTTTCAATCAAACGTTGAAGAATTTTTAAACTTTTATCTACTATAGCCGTGTTATCACTGTGAATTGGCGCTTCCATGAAATAATCAGCACAGATGGAACGAACTTTTATTCCAGTAGAATTTTCTGTATCCAAAATTTCCTTTACTCCACTTTTGTGCATTAATGGATTTTTTTCAACATCATTATAATCAAGAATAAATTCAATAGAATCTAGGCCTAACTTTGATGCAATTGGAAATTCATCTTTCCAATATCCCAAAGGGTGAGCTTGAAACTTTCCCTTATATTTTGGTAGCAGTCTACCTTGCATTATACCAAATTTTTTGTTCATTAAATTAAACCTTAATTTATCCATTCTAAAAAGCAAATATAACCTGATGACTTTTAGATTTTACTATTTTTCTTTTTATCAAAAATTTTTTTTATACGGATTGCTATTCTATTTGGTATTGAAAACTTATAAAGATCTTTTTTAAAAATAGCATTAAATGAAAAAAATTTTCTAAGTTTGTCTGTTACTTCTCGCTCTGTTACTCCATGAATCGATTTCTTAGAGTTTAAAAATGTAGCTACTCTATTACTTTTATATTTAATCTCTTTATAAATTTTAACATCAGATAAATCTACAGATCTTGAATTTCCTAAACTCAAAAATGTGAATGGTTTAAGCTGATAACCAGTAAAATGTCCAGAATTAGTAGTATCATCACTGTCTTTTAAATAACATAAAGCAGTATATAGCGACTTATTGTTATCTAAATGAGGACCTCTTACACTTACAATTTTTTTAACAGGTGTATTAATCCCTAATTGAAAATCAAGAAGAACATCACAATCATCTAAGCTGTCTACTCCTTGAGTTCCAATTTTAAAATTTTTCATTTTTATTTTATGATAAATTTTTGGATACAAGTGTTTGATATCATCTTCGTAAAATTCACAAAAATTATAAAAAAAATCCTCATTTAAAAAATAACTACCAAATTCTTTCCAAAAAGGATCTAATTTTTGGGAAAAATCACTAAAACTTATTCTAATCTGAATATTGTTACCATTAATATCTCCATTATTTTTAAATGTGTTAAGATCAGGAAATTTCTCAGTTATTTTTTTATATGTTTCTGTATTTAAAAAATTATCTATAAATATTAATGGGTATGGATAACTATTTTTATTAAAATTCCAAGACTTACTATTTAGATATTTTGATTTTTCAAACATTTTAATTTCTACATTAATATCAGTAAAATTACCTTTAAATTAATACTAATAACTAGGTTTACACTATTTTTAACTTTTTTAAAGAATTTACTAAATTAGAAACATTTTATAAATACTCAAACTTTTTTTATAGCCAATAGCTCGTTTGCATCTAACTCAACTATTTCATATCCTCTTTTTCTTAACCTGTCGTGTAATTTTTTTCTTTGATTTAAATAAGAAAATAATTCAATAAAAGTAGAATTAAATATAAAAAAAGATCTCTCTAGTTCTACAACAATCTGTTTAGGACAAATATTTTTATCTAACAAATCATTTAAAATTTCAAATGCAGCTCCTTCAATATCCATTTTTAAAACATCAATTTTATTTTGTTTGTGCTCTTTCATTAAACTATGAATTGATTTGCAAGGTAAGTTAAAATAATTTTCAGAATGAAAAATATTCGTTACTGAAAGATTCGAATTTTTTTCGTGGTGGTAAAATTTTATATTTCCATCATATTTCCAAATTCCAATATTAAAAAATTTAAGCTTGGGATTATTATTTTTATTCATAAATTTAAGACTTTGCTTTGTTGGATCAAACATAAAAACAGTACAACCAAATTTACTAGATATTTCTTCATCAAAAGAAACATCTTCAGCAATACCACAAGAATAAACGATTGAATTTTCAGATATATTATTTGGATAAATTTTATAATTTCCAACATCTATAAGGTCTTTGTCATATTTTTTATTTCTAAATAGATAATGCCAAATATAACCAATAGTTTTAACTGTCTTATCTATGATTAACTTTAAAAAATTACTTACATAAAACCCAGGAAACTTTTTAGCTTCTCGATGTATAGAGGAGTAATCATAATATAATTGTTTAAATAATTTTAATATACGCATATGTAAACTTCATATCAAAAAATTTTATAAATGAATTAATTAAATACTTAAATAATTTAAATTTTTAAATATTTTTTTTTGAAGAAAGGTGTTCACGGAGTTTTTTAGCAATTGGTTTTTCAGCCTCAATAATGGTCTTTTTGCCATCGCCTAATGCTTTTTCAATTTTTCGAACACCTCCAACCAGTTGTTTTAGTCCAGCTGGTTCAACTGAAGAGGCCTGATCTGAGCCATACATAGCTCGACTTAATGTGATATGACGCTCTAAAGATGTTATTCCAAAAGTTGCTGCCGCATAAGAAATAGCAAGACCAACTTCATGACCACTATAACCTACATCGCAATTAAATTTATCTCTAAGAGTGTCAATAATTCTAAGATTAGCATCATCATCTTTCATGGGATAAGTAGATACAGTATGCATTAATTCAAATGAGCAATTTGCAGATTTAAATATATCCACTGCTTTTTGTATATCGTTGTAATCTGACATGCCTGTAGAAATAAAAGTATGCTTTCCTTCTTCTGCAATTTTCTTTAACAAATCTTCATAAACAATCATAGCCGAAGCAACTTTATTGTATTTGCAATTAAATTTTCTCAAAAATTCTTGACTATTTAAATCCCAAGCTGAAGCATACCACTCTATATTTTTTTCTTTACAATATAAGTCAATTTCTTTGTACTGATCAGAATTAAATTCAATTCCTTCTTTCTGTTCTCGCTGAGTTGTACCCCAAGGACTTTCTCTGGGTGAATCTAAAAATTCCTTAGTATAAACTTGTTCTATATCACGCTTTTGGAATTTTACCGCATCACAACCTGACTCTACCGCAACATCTATAAGTTGTTTGCAAATAGACATGTCACCATTGTGATTTATTCCAATCTCAGCAATTATAAAAATCTTTTTAATAATTTCCCCTTATTCGAATTTTTGAATTTTTAATAAATCTGATTTAACTATCATTTAAATTAATTTCCTACTTACACCTCTACATCTTTTGAGTCAAGTTCAACCTTAGCAATTTTTTATTTTATAATATCTGTCAAAAGTACAAGCCAATATCCGTCTAACTAATTTAGTCAAATATATAATTTAATTTTTCTGAAAAAAATAAAATTTAAATTAATTTAAACCTAATCTTATTTCTACAAGTTCACACAACAAATGTTCGATTAAAATGTGTGCCTCTTGTATGCGTGCTGTAGAATTTGAGGGAATTATTATTGGAACGTCAACATAATTTTTGCACTTACCCCCTTTTTTACCAAGTAAGCCAATTGTTTTTAATCCCATCTTGCGAGCCTGAATTAATGCCATTCTAATATTTTCACTTTTTCCTGATGTTGAGATTGCAATTAATACATCACCCTTTCTTCCAAGTGCATTTAATTGTCTAGAAAATATTTTATCGTAACTATAGTCGTTGGAAATACATGTTAAAACAGATGTATCTGTAGTTAAAGCAATAGATCTAAGTGGTTTGCGATCTTTTTTAAATCTTCCAATAAATTCAGCAGCCATATGTTGACTATCTGCTGCACTTCCACCATTACCGCACCAAAAAATAGAACCCCCTGATACAAGAGATTTTGCAATCATATCAGCAGCTTTTTTGATATTTTCCTCAGCATTCAAAAATGTTTCTTTAATTACACTTGTGTGCTCATCAAAAGCTAACTTTAATAAATTTTTATACAGATTTTTTTTTTTTACTAGTTTCATGTTAAATTAATTAATACTTTATAAGTATCAGGTTTCTTAATAATTGCTAATTAAAATAATCATTGTATTTTTTATCTAAAAAAAATTTTACTATAAATTTTATATAAATACTTCTTTATAATGAATTCATCTTTTTCAATTAAATCACTCCATTCTTTTCTAATATTCCATAATTTATTTAAAATATCTTCTGAAACGAATTTTTCATATTCATAATTTTCATTGATAAAACTATTTCTTATATTAAGTATCCAGCCTGAACTGCATCCTAAAAATTCATTATCAATAATTTTTAATCCATTCGATGTAATTAGAATATTATCTAATGATAGATCGTTATGGTTAATTCTATTGGGTATTTTACTTAAATTAAAAGTATTGTTTTTATTTACTCTTTTATGTATGTGATCAATGTAATCAAAAACTTTTTTATCATATTTAACAGACCACATCAATTCAACTATTTTTTGAATTTTACCAGATTTTTTAATATCCTCTAAATCTTTGATGTTTAACTGTTTTAAAGTTTTACCATCAATCCATTCTTCGATAATATATTTCTTATTGTACGTAACTAATTTAGGGAAATAAGCAGACAAATATTTATGATTTGAAATAAATGCTCTTAAATCACCTTGATTTTGATCAAATACTTCATAAACTTTTACTTTAATATCTTTATAATAACCTTTAGCAGAAAATTTTTTATTTTTATTTATAAATTTCTTTTTTGTTGGTTTTAAGTTATCAACTTTAATATTATCAATAATAATTTCATTCATCATAATCAATATAGATTATTTAAAATATTAACATAATTTGATTGAGTTAAATTAAAAATAAATTTTTTTGATGTTTTAATCAAAAATGTTAACATAATATTTATATTACATATTAATTAGAAATGTCTAAATTATTATATTACAACTTCATATTAAGAGTCATCACTTTTATAAGTCGTTTTTTTTTTTATTTTTTAAGAAGTTTTAGGAATAATTTAAAAATTTTAAAAAATAATAATTTCAATAATTTTTATTTACCTAATTTATCAATTAACAATATTATCATAATTGATCCAGCAAAAATCAAATATAGGAATTCAATTCCGATGAAATATAAGAAAAAAAGTAATCCATTTATTTTAAATTTTGATTGGGATCAAAAAAATGAATATTTAACAGAATTTGAAAAAAAAGATCACACTTATATTACATGCAGAGAACTATTTATTGAAGGTTTGGAAATTAAGAAATGTAAAGAATTTTTTTTTTTTAAAGAGCAAATTATTAAATTTGGAAAAATTAAAAATTGCAAAAATGATGATGAGATTATTTTATATTTTAAAAAACTAATAAAAGTATTTGAAAATATAAAAAAAAAAGGAGTTAAAACAAATATTGAAAATAATATAGAATTCATGATTGATAGAAATTGCAATTTAGTAAAAATAAATGGAGGAAATCATAGATTTTTTATAGCAAGAATATTAAATTTAAAATCTGTTCCAATTGAAATTAAACTAATTCATTCAAATTGTCTCAGTAAAAATCAAAATAATAAAATTAACAAACAAGATTTGAATAATTTTATAAAGAAAATAGAGTTTAATTATAAATAAAATATGAATTATATTTTAGTTCTAAACTAAGTATAAAATATTTGTTTATTATAAATTTTAATAATAGAAATATTAGAATGTTTAGTGATAAAAAAAAAAATATATCATGTATTATAGCTACCCATGATAGAGATGAATTTTTAAAAGGTGCAATTCAATCTGCACTTAAACAAACTCAACCTCCATTAGAAATAATTGTTGTAAACAATATTCCAAATAAACAAACCCAGGAAATAGTTAGAAAAATTACCGAAACATCCCAAGTACAGATAAATTATCTTGAGCATAACATGAGAGGGAGAGGCTCAATTTCCATGAATGTTGCTGCCTCAAAAGCTAAAGGAGAATTTATTGCATTTTTAAATGATGATGACTTATGGGAGTCCGATTATTTAGAAAAGATGATGATTTTGTTAAAAGAAAAAAATAGCAAAATAAATTATTCCTGGTCATGGAAAATAAAAAATAATCAAAAAACTGAACATAAAAAATTGAAAGAAAATCTTACAATGAAAGATTTTTTATTAACAAACCCTGGGTGCCAAATCTCAAACCTTGTAGTAGAAAAAGATCTTTTCATAGGCTTGGGTGGTTTTGATGATTATATTATTCCATCAAATGATAAAGATTTTTTAATTAGAGCTCTTTACTTTGGATACAATTATAAAGTTTTAAAAGAAAATCTAGTTATCCAAAATAAGCATAATGATAAACAAATAACTGACATAGATAAACAATTTTTACTTGGGATGAAAAAATTTTTTAAAAAACATGAATGGTTTGCAGATCCAGTATTAAAATTAAAATTCTGGATTAAATATTGGAAAATGTATATTAAAATTATCTTTAAATTAAAATAAGTTTTAAAAATAAGTATACTATTAAAATAAGAAATATTATCAGAATTAGTTAAAAAAAATTAACATTCACCTACAAAACGTTTGGGCTCTTCAATACGAATTGGTATCGCACCAGGTAATAATCTACCCTTGGCATTCCATGTTTTCCACCAAACACTAGCAAAATCAAAAATAGATATCCCTTTTCCCGAGCAAATATTTCTAACAGCAGGTTCAAATTTATCATTCACATCTAATTTAAGATCTTTTAAGAATTCTAAGGCAACATCTTCAACAGATATAAAATCTCTTATTTGTTCTCCATTTGTCATTTTAAAATCTTCATTATTTATTGCAGCTTTACGAAGGCTTGGCCATAAATTTCCTTCGAACTGACCATAACCATAAACTGAAAAAATTCTGTTATAAAATAGAGGAATTTTAGCATTTAAACAAAATGCATAAGCTAATTCGAAAGCAGAAGCTTTTGAAGAGGCATAAGGAGTTGTTGGCAAAAGAGCTGCAGAGGCTGGAATATACTTATAGAAATTTGCAGACAATCCATACTCAATATAGCTTCCTGCCATAATTATACGCTTTACACCTGCTTCAGCAGCCATTCTAAGAAGTGTTAAGGTACAATTAACATTAAAATTATAAAGTTCTTGCCAGGTTGCTTTTTGAGGACTAACTCCTGCAGATGCAAAATGAATAAGAGTATCTACTCCATTTAAATCTTTTGAGCTTAAATCATTTAATTCTTTTTGAAACCAATTTACTTCTCTGCTAATTTTAATTTTATTTTTACTAGTATTTCGTTTATTAGCAATGATTTCGATTTCGTCTGGAACTATATTAATAAAATGTCCACCAATAAATCCAGAACCACCTGTAACAAAGATTTTCAAGTAAGACCTTCTTTATATATATAAATTAATACTAAACATTTAGAAAATGACTATATCAAAATTTACTTTAAACTTTTAACAAATTCCTCAAAAGAATTATAAAGATGTTCAATCATTTTCTCATTTAATCCATGATGACAAGCTATTAAAATACCTCTTGACATTACTCTATCAGCTACAGGATAGCCATCATCATCAATTTTTTTAATTATATTTTTAAAAGCTGGTTGTCTAATCGCATTTCCAGTAAAGATTACCCTTGTTTGAATGTTTCTTTTTTCGAGAAATATTTGAAGATCTGTTCTCGTAAATGGAGCTTTCTCTTTGACAATCATGGGAAAAGCAAACCAGAATGAATTTACCTTTTCGCCCATTTCAGGTAATTCTAACCAATCCTCATATTTTTTGAAAAAACTTAAATGGCTATTTGCATTATTTTTTCTTTTTTCAAGAATACTATCTAATTTTTTAAGTTGCTCTAAACCAAAAGCAGAACCCAATTCAGAAGGCTCTAACATATAACCAACTTTTTCAAAAATAAACTTTGCATCATATTGAATATTATCTAAATATACATTAAATCTATTTTCTATATTTTCTGACTCAACAAACAAAGATGAGCTTCTACCCCAAGATCTAAGCAATTTTGCTTCATTGCTGTATTCTTCATTGCTGGTAAGTATCATTCCACCATTTCCTGCACAATTTATCATATGCATTCCATAAAAACTGGTAATACAAATATCAGAATAAAAACCAGATTTTTTATTATCATAATTTGCGCCTATAACATCTGCAGAATCTTCTAAAATTTTAAGATTATATTTTTCACCTATTTTTTTGATTTCATTCCATTCTGGCATATTTCCCATTAAATTAGGAATAACCATTGCTTTGGTGTTTTTATTTATCATTTTTTCAATTTTATTTACATCAATAGTAAACTTTGAGGATGTTTCGCTATCTACGAAAGCAGGTATACAGCCGCTTTTAACTATACATCCTATTGTTGTTGCAAAAGTTAAAACGGGAGTAATAACTTCTGAACCTTTTGGAAGATTGAAAATTTCCATTGCTATATAAAGGGATGAAGAGCCTGAATTGGTACCTATTCCAAATTTATGACCATAAATTTCTGCAACTTTTTTTTCAAATTCTCTTGTTTTAGGTCCCATTTGTGTTGAAGTTTTTAAAACATCAACAACTGCATCTATTTCTTTTTGATCATGTATTGTCATAGCGTAAGGAACTCGAGGATATTGATTAACAGTCATTATGTACTGATATACTTTGTTGATACTTTTTCAAGTATTAATTTAAGCCACTGCCTAAATAATTTTTAAATTTTTCATTTCTAAATGCACGTCTAGAATCAAAAATTAAACTACTCCATTTTTTATCATAATATTTAATTATTTTTTTAAATTCTTTTGAAATATTGTTAACAACAATAGAGTTAAAATTTTGATTAAAATTTATTTTATCTAAATATTTAATCTTTTTATTAAATAAGCTTTTATTTTTAATAAAAAGTTTTTTTGAAAAAATTGGATCATATACATAAATTTTAATTTTACTTCTTGCTAATAAGTTGATCACGTCAATTGAGGTAGAGTTTCTAATATCATCCGTGTTTTCTTTAAATGTTAGCCCCAATATTAAACAATTTTTAACTTTCTTTTCCTTAAATTTCTTTAATATAATTTTAGAAATAAACTGAGGTTGTAAAGAATTTATTTTATCAACATTTTTTAATATTGATAAATTAAAACTATTATTTTCAGCAAATTTTATAAATGTTTTTATATCTTTTGGAAAACAACTACCGCCATATCCAATCCCGGGTATCATGTAATTCATTAATTCGGGAACTTTATTATTTACATTAAGACGATTGTCTAACTTGAATGCATTAAAAACATCAATATAATCAACACCAATTTTCTGACATAAATTAGATATTTCATTACTATATGAAATTAGAAGACTAAAAAAAGCATTAGAGTAATATTTTATAAATTCTGCAGTTTTGATATTAACAAAAATTAATTTTGATTTTTCTTTATATTTTTTATAAATTTCTTTCATAATACCTTTAGATCTTTTATTTCTTATTCCTAGAATAATTCTAATTGGATTTTCAAAATCATAAATTGCATTTCCCTCTCTTAAAAATTCAGGATTAAAAACAATATTAAAATTTTTATCAATTTTTTTTTGTAATTTTTTTTTTAAAATTGGAATACAAGTTTTTTCTATAGTTAACGGTGGTATTGTGCTTTTATAAATTATAGAAAATTTATTTTTATATAATAACAGTTTTGCCAAATTTTTCGTAACTTCTTTAATATATTTTAAGTCTACATTGTCATTTCTAAGTGGAGTGCCCACACAAACAAAAACCGCATCACTCTTTTTTATTGCGTTATCTAGGGTATTGCAAAAAAAAATATTATTTTTCTTCTTAGCGATATCTAATTTATTTTTTAAATTTTTTTCAAATATTAAATCCTTGCCTGCTTTAAAATTATCTAATTTTTTCTTATCATTGTCATAAAAATATATTTTGTGTCCACTGTTAGCTAAACATACTCCTGTAACCATTCCAACATATCCACAGCCTATAATTGATATTTTCATAATTTCAAATTTAAATAATATAGTAAAAGTTTATACAACCCCTTTTCCAATTTTATTTTTGAAATAAATTTTAATTCTCTTTTAGCTTTATCCATGTTTGGACATCTACGCTGAGGATTATCTACTAAATAATTTCGATCATTATTTTTTTTAAAAATTACTTTACCTTTATATCCTAATAGTTTTTTTGATACTTTTGCTACCAATAGCGCAAGTTTTGATGTTGAAATTTCTGGCCGATCTGAACCAATATTATATATATTTCCATATTTAGAATTTTTTATCGCTTTTAAATATCCAACAATAGCGTCTGCAATATAACAAAATGTTCTTGTCGGTGATCCATTAGAGTAAAGTGTTAAATTTTTGTTGTTGATTATATTCCCCATTAGATCTGGTAAGAGTCTTTTGTCATCTAACTTCATTCCTGGGCCATAATTATTAAATGGCCTAATAATAACTGATTTAAATTTATAATGATTTGAATAATTTATAACAAGTGTCTCTCCAAACCTTTTGGATTCATCATAACAAGCTCTAGGTCCAGTGGGTGACACATTTCCATTATAATTTTCTTTTGTTGGGATATAGTTTTTATTAGGATCTCCATAAATTTCACTACTAGAAAAGAAAAATAAAACCTTATTTTTATTTTTATTTTTATTTTTTAAACTCTCAAGAATTTTCCACAAACCCAATATATTAGCTTTCATGGTTTTGATGGGCTCTTTTCTATAATGTGTTGGAGAAGCAATAGAGGCTCCATGTATAATAACATCAAATTTTGTAAAAAAACTACTTTTTACTTTAGTAATATCTTTTTTAAAAAGATTTATTTTTGATGCATCTAACCATTCAGGTTTTTTTCTAATATTATCAAGTATGGTATAGTTTATTTTTTTATTTTTATTTTTTTTATTCCAATAAATTATCAACCAGTAGAAATAATAACCAATAAATCCACAACCACCTGTAAATAAAACTTTTTTATTAGATAAATAATTTAATTCTGATTTAGAATTATTTAAAATAAAGTTTATATCGAGATCAAATTCTTTTTTTGCTAAAACTTTTATTTGTTCTTTTTTATTTTTAAAAATTTTGTTCATGCTAATAATTTAATATTTTTTTATTATATGATTAAACTAAAAATTAAAAATAAATTATTTAGTTATTAAATTTACCATGTTTTCCAAGGAGCTTTTCCAGAGGACCAGAGCTCTTTCAATCGAATTTTATCTCGAAGTGTATCCATCGGTTGCCAAAAACCATCATGCTTGTAAGCATAAATTTGTTTATCTTTTGCTAGGTTAGATAAAGGTTCTTTCTCCCAACTGGATTGATCATTTTTAATACGATCTATAACAGCTGGATTTAAAACAAAAAAACCACCATTAACCCAACTACCATCACCCTCTGGTTTTTCTAAAAAATTGTAAATACAATTATCTGAACTAAGTTTCAATGAACCAAAACGACCTGGGGGCTGAACGGCTGTTAATGTAGCTTGCTTACCATGTTGTTTATGAAATTTTATCAATTTTTTAATATCTATATCACCTACACCATCACCGTAAGTTAAACAGAAAGCTTCTTGATCTTTAACAAATTCTTTAACTCGCTTAAGTCTTCCACCTGTCATTGTATTTATTCCAGTATCTACCAATGTAACTTTCCATGGCTCAGATTTATTTTGATGAACCTTCATTTTATTTTCTTTCATATTGAAAGTAATGTCTGAATGATACATAAAATAATTATTAAAATATTCTTTGATCATATGACCTTTGTAACCACAACAAATTATAAAATCATTGATACCATGCGCTGAATAAATCTTCATAATATGCCATAATATTGGTTTGCCACCAATTTCGATCATCGGCTTTGGCTTTAAATCTGTTTCCTCTGATAATCGAGTACCAAAACCACCACATAGAATTACAGCTTTCATTTATTTTATACTCTCAATCATAACACAGTCTTTAAAAACTTGTTTTACTATATATTCATCATTACTAGATAATTTTTTGAGAAAATCTAAGGTTTCATTTTTATGGATTCCACCGGGCATTTTTTGGGATGGCGGCGCAATGCCTATATTCTCTTTAACTTTAAAAAAAGATTTAATAAATTTTTTTAAAGAAAACTTAAAAGTTGTAAATATATCAATCATTCGATCTTTATAGGTGGATTGATAAATAGATTCCTCTGCGGTTTTAAGCTTTAATAAGTCCTCTACAATTAGTTCTGATGCTAATTTATTTTCTTGAACATGAATCATTTCTTTGAATTCATCATGAAATTTAATTGGTTTCATATTTTTATTATTAATCGAAGTTTTGCAAAATTGTATAAGTTGATCAAGTGTAAAAAGATGTTGAGAGATATTAAATGGAGTTTCATTAATTTTTGCATTTTCGGTAACAAAATATCCTATTGGCAATCCTCTCATGTGTGCTTGAATAGCAGATGTACAGCCTCTATGAATTATTCCAGATGATGCATTGATCCAAGGTGTAATTTCACCTTCATATATAACTTTTATATTTTTTAATTCCTTAGAAAAATCAATCCATGCAGTTATATCTTCCAATGGGTGAGGTCTAATAATTATTAAAGGGCAATTTTTTACTTTGTCATAATTCTTTAATAATTCTTTAAAATAAAGAAACTCTTTATAGGTTTTGTCTGCTCGTTCTATTTCTGATGAAAGTTGATCTCTTTTACTTTTCCATTTTGATGTCCTATATACTTCTAATCTTTCGTTAATAATTTTTTGTGAGTTGTATCCAAAATCAGAAGAAAATAACATATAGTCTCCATATTTATTTAAAATTGACTCTGATTTTTCTTTGAATAAATAATCATTTTCTTTTCTCCATAAATCAACTCTTGGCCATCCTGTGCATCTAACAGAATTTTTCATTTCTGGAAAAATCTTACAAGAAACATCATATCCATACTTTCCTATAACATAATATCTATCCACATATTTTTCTGTACCAGGCCAAATCCTTGATCTAGCAACTTTAGCATAATCTTTTTTTACTGTTCCCATTTCTTGGTCTAAGCATACAAAGTGATCACATTTTTTTTTTAACTCTATCATGGGATCCAATTTCAAACCCGCTTTATAAAAAAAAATACCGCCTTTTTTATTTTTTTTTTTTATTAATCTATAAATTGAAATTTTCGAGCCAACATAAACCCTAAATCCAGACTTAATAGCAAATGATGATAGTAATAATTTTGATAAAAATTCTCTATGCTTTACTTCAATTGGCACAAATAAATTCATTTTTGAATTATTCATGTTAATCAATCCACTTTAAAACTTTTTCTTGTTGGCTAATACAGTATTTTTTAAATAAAGTTTTTTTTTCCTTTTCAACTGCCATTATAAAAATCTTTCCTGTCTTATTCTTAACCATTGCAACTTTAAATCCTTCTTTTTTAAGACGGCCATTAATGGATGGGGTAACATAAAAACCCCATTCTTTTGCAGTAAAGTCATATTCTTTTCCACTCTTAGTAACAAATGAAATCATTTCATTTTTATCAAGCTTTATTTTTCCAAAGTCTTTTAGTTTGATATCATTAGCGAAAAATAGACGAGGTTTTTTTTTAATTTTAGATTTCATAATTAATCTTCTAAATGATTAGGAATAAACCATTCACCATTATCTGTTTTTTTCCATATATTTTGGTCACGATATTTCTCAAGTATATTGTTCATCTGATTTTCTGAATATCCTAAAAAATCACTAATCTGAGTTAAATATTTTTTTCCTAGAGGTTGTAAATCATGCTTTTTTACAAGTTCTTTACCTTTTTCTCTAGAAATCTCATTTAATCTAATATCTTCACACGCATGATCAGTAGCTCTACCATAACCAAATTTTAATACTTTGATATATTGATGAAGTCTATTAATTAACTCGTCAATACCTACAAACTTTCTATAAGTACCCTCTGCTGGACTATCTAACGTCCTAAATCCATAACTCTTAGCAATACGCAGATGCTCATTTGAATCCCAGGAGAAATAAGTACTACAGAAAACAGCTTTTATTTTAGGATTCCTCTGAATTTCATCTGGAAAATCATATTGCCAAAGATTTTTAAATGGGATGTTATATTTTTCAGAAATTATTTTTGCTGTCATTCCTTTGTTTGCTGCATATTTATCGAACCATTCTCTTGTGATTTCTCTAGATGTAGCAAGATTTTCTTCACCACCATATTCAAATGCAGAATTCTCTCCAAGTAGACATAAAGGAATTTTAAATTGCTTTGCTATATGCAATGGGTAAGAATGCAGCAAAGTATGACTTAATAAATCAGGGTCTCCATACTCTTCAAGGCCAATTCTTATCAAACGTTTATGCAGAATAAGTTCAGGTCTAAAAATAGCAAGATTAGCTCCCATTAAAGGAATTCGATCAAGATTATACTTTCCAATCTCAGTTTTAATTCCATAATCTACATTCACTGCTAATATTCTTAAACCTTTTTCTAATAATCTATGTACTTGCGTAATAGAATCTTTTCCACCACTCACTGGAACCATGGCATCATAATAAGGCGCATTTTGTGATTTAGTCCATGAGATAATTTCATCAAATTCTTTTTTTCTCTCATCCCAATCAATTCCTGATTTCATATTCTTTTTTTTTTCACTAGAAATACACGCATTACATATTCCATTTTTAAAGCTTATATAAGGTTTGGTACTTGGCATTAAGCAATTACTACAATAGGTTATTTTTTTCACGAAACCTCTCTTTCAGAAATTTTTTTTGAAGGTACACCAACATTTATACTATAGGGTTCTGTGTCTTTAGTTACAACAGCATTAGCTCCAACAATGGAACCATTTCTTACTAATACTCCTTTGTTAACACATACATTAGCTCCTAACCAGACATCATCTTCAATTATTACATCGGAATAAATAAATCCTTGATCTGAAATATTAATAAACTTTTTATGAATGTGTTCATTGGCATTAATTGAAATATTTTTTGCAAAAATTACTTTTTTTCCAATTATAACATTTCCTCCACCATTAATTATTGTATTAGGCCCTAATACAGAACTTTCTCCAATTTTTATCGTACCATTATTTGCTGATACAATTCTAACATTGTCATCAAATTTCAAATTATCTTCTAAGATAATCTTGCCATTTTCTCTATTTCTTAAGTCAATATTTCCAAAAATGGAAACATTGTTACCAATCTGAATATTATTAGCTTTTCCATTAATCTTTAGTTTGGGAATACCCTCTATATAAAATTTTTTACCTACATTAATTCCATTAAATTTTAATATTAATTTAATAAAAAAACTGAACAAAAACCAAAAATATTTTTTCATTAATAATGACTACATTTGAAAGTAGTTTTTTAATTACAATTTTATTTGTATTTAAACAACATTTATTTAATTAAACATATCTATTTCTATTATTTTACAAAAAAAGAGGTGTAAAACAACTTTTCAAATCGCTACTAAAATGTTTGATTTTCTAAAAATATTTTTGTATTTAAAAAATTGAATAAAAATTTACTTATGCTGTTAGGAAAATTTTCTTCATTTAGTATTTTTTCAATGCTATTTTTTTTAATTAAATTAAAAACCTCGCTATCATCTAATAAATAACTTCTAATAATTGGATCATTTAAATCTAATAAATCCATAATTGGTGCATTAAAACCAACTTTACGTCTTTCTCTAAGAACATTTTCTGGCACAACACCTTGCATAGCATCCCTAAGTACCGCTTTTGCGAAACCATTTTTAATTAAATAATGAGATGGAATTGAGTATGCCAAATCAAATAAATTGCTATCTAAAAAAGGAGATCTATTTTCCATTGAAAAATACATTGCATTAAGATCATCCTCATGCAAGATAACAGGTACTGTTTCAACAAATATTTCATTCAACATTCTGTTTCTCAAAAGACTTTTAACATACTTATTTTCAGTAAATGACTCTTTCCATTCGTCTAAAATGCACGATGCAAATAAATCATTATTCATAAAATTATGATCTCGAAAGTCTGGATTGTTAATATATAAGTTGGGATCTTTTAAGTATGGGTTACGAACTATGTTCTTTTGATATTTATTCCAATCACTAAGAGCTTTTTGATGTAATTGCTTATTTTTTGAAATTTCATAAAGGAATAAATTATGATGATCAAAATATCCCGTGAAAAGTTCATCTGAAGCTGTGCCACTTATCGTTACTTTAAATCCTTTATCAGCTATAGAACGCATAAGTTGCCAGTGTAAATAATAACTAATTGTATATATTGGTGAATCATGATGATTTATTAATGAACTTAAATTTTTTAGAAAATTATGTTTTTCTAATTTTACAGAATGATGTTTTATACCAAGTTCTTTAACTGATTGATCAACTAGTGATTGCTCTTCATATCTCGAGTCTGTATTTACAATTGTAAAACCATGTACTTCGCATCCTAGAATTTTAGCAGCTATAGAAATCAGGGTATTAGAGTCTACACCGCCACTCATACAAAAAGCTATGGGAACATCTGAACGCATACGTAACTTTGTTGCGTCTATAACTGCTTCCCTAATCATATTTACAGCATCAGAATAAGACAAATTGGTATTTTCGACTAAATTAGGTTTCCAATAATCTGAATATGTGCTTGTTCCATCAGAATTAATTTTAAGATAGGTTCCAGCAGGCAATTCGTTTATACCTTCAAAAAAAGTTTCTCTAGTTTTATAAATAGATTTGTATCCATTTACTAAGTTTCTCAATAAATGATTTTTATTTACTTTTGGTTTATCGTTCGAAATTGCTGACAAACCTTTAATTTCTGACGCAAAATAAAAACGATTATTTTTTTCCCAAATATACATTGGTTTTTCACCAAACCTATCTCGAGACAAAACCAAGGTTCCATTTAATTCATTGTACCATGCGAAAGCCCACATACCTTCTAATTTTTTTAGAGCATCTTGTCCCCATTGATGCAAAGCATGAATTAAAACCTCTGTATCCCCAGAAGTTTTAAATATATGGCCTAATTCCTTTAATTGTTTACGGATCTCCATATAATTGTAAATCTCACCATTAAAAACTAAAACAGTATTTTTATACTTAAAAGGTTGATTAGAACGTTTATCAAGGTCTATAATACTTAACCGACGATGTACTAAGGATACATACTTGTTGTTAAGTTCATGATTGTATAAACCTTCATCATTAGGTCCTCTGTGTTTTAATGCGATGCTTGCTTTATTTAGATTATTGGGTTCAAGTGGAAAACTGCCAATATATCCTGCAATGCCACACATAATTAAATCTTAGCTCTTTTCTGATTGGTCAAAATGTCAATCTTTAAACTCATTAAATATCATTTTTTCTAATAATTTCTCCCATTTTTAAATTCCTACGTATTTTTTTCCCAATAATTTTTTTTTCATCTCCTGGTGAAAAACCTTTTCCTGGTCTTACCCAAATTAAATCTGATCTTGATAATCTAGTTCCCGCTATAAGATTGTGTGCTACTGCTATAGATCTTCGGCCTAAAATTTTCATTTCTTTTTCACACAGTTGAATTTTTTTTTCCTCTTCACCTAACATTTTTTCAGCTTCACGTATTTTTTTTACCATCATACGCATCTCTTCTGGATCAGCTGATAATTGATGATCTCTAAAATTAGAAAAGTTTTTGTCTAAAGTAAAATGTTTCTCAATAATTCTCGCACCTGCAACAACTGACAATACTGCTGCTTCTATGCCTATTGTGTGATCCGAATAACCAACCACAACTTTAGGAAATAATTTTTTTAAGTAAGAAATTGATGCAAGATTTGCCTGTTCATTTGGAACTGGATAGCTACTTACACAGTGTAAAAAAGCTAAATTTAGGTGATATTTTTTTTTACTAGAATGAATTTTTAGAATTTTATTATAAACCTTCTTTATAATTTTAATATCGGCAATACCAGTTGATACTATTATAGGTTTTTTAAAATTTGCTACTAGATCAATTAGCGGATAGAAATCATTATCACCAGATGAAATTTTAAAAATTGGCTGAATAGTATTTAAAAATTTTGCACTCTTAATGTCCAAGGGTGTTGAAAAAAATATCAATCCTTTTTTTTTTTGCTATTTTAGATAGTTCCTTAAATTGCTTGAAGCTTAATTGAAAACTTTTTAAACGATTTATTCTTGATTGATCTTTAAAGGAAACAAAATGTTCTGGTATAAATGTTTGGAACTTAACTGCATCAACACCTGCGTTTGAAGCTTTTACAATCATCTTTTTAGCAAGATCAAAATTTCCTTCATGATTATTTCCAATTTCAGCGATTATAAAAACCTTATTTTTTGTATCAATATTACCAATTTTCATATTTTAAGTTAAATTTTGACCATTTTTGAGTTTCATCTCAACATTGTTTTCAATTAAATACTCCTTAATTAGTAAACCTTTATCTTTACAAATAATATAAGGTCCCTTTGATTGAATATAACATATTCTTCCAGGTACTCCGCGTAAATTAAATGTAGTAAACTCAACTCTAAAAATTCTAACTTTTTTCTCCTTTAAAAAAGCCCATGCACCTGGATATGGATTAGTTAATGCTCTAACTAATCTATCGACTTGATTTATATCTAATTTTTTGAAATTTATATATCCATCATCATCATTTCTTTGATGCCAATATGCAGCATTTTTTTCGTCTTGGACTTGACCACTAAATTTTTTAGTTTTTTCAAAATCATTTAGTGAATTTATAATTAATTGTGGAAATAATTTATTAGCCTGACTGTGCAAATCTTTAATGTTAGTTTCTTTATCAATTAAAATATCTTGATGTTGCAAGACTTGGCCTGTGTCTATTCCTTTATCAACTTTTATAACTGAAATAGTTGCTTTTGTTTCACCATTAATAATTTGCCAATTTAATGGCGAACCGCCTCTGTACTGTGGTAAACGACCAGCATGAAGATTAATTGTTCCATTTAATGGTATATTTATTAGATCATTCTTAAATATGGTTGAATAACCTGCAATTATAAATAATTTAGGATTATAAGTTTTTAAATTTGAAATTGTATCGCTATTATTTACGTCTTCAGATCTTAGACAATTTACACCGAGATTCTTAATTTCATTTTCAACATTATCAAATTTTTTGTTTTTTGGAATAACAGTTGTTAAAATTTTATGATCAAATTCTTTTAATTTTTTAATAACTTCTATTCCTCTAGTACCATTTAAAAAAATAATAATATCATTCATTAGATAAATATATACATGTATCTATTTTTGAAAAAGCTTTGGATTGCGCTTAGCAAAATCTTTATACCAATTTATATATTGAACAAATCCCTCTTCAACAGGATGCTGAGGTTTATATCCAAGCAACTTTTGCGCTTTAGAGATATTTAATGTTCCTCTTTCTGGCATAAGGCCATCACGAATTTTATGATTCAACTTTATTCCTGGAAACATTTCCATAACAATTTCAGCTAACTGATTGATTGAACGAGCTGCGCCAAAAGTGATATTAAAAATCTGGTTTATACTTTCTGATTTAATCATAGAAAGAATAATACCCTGCACTAAATCATCAATATAAGTAAAATCAAGACCTTCTGTACCATCACCGTTTACTGTCAAATCTTCTCCAACCAAAGCATTTTCTATAAAAGCTTGACCTACTCTACGACTTACACAACGCTCACCATAGAGAGCTGATGGACGAATTATGGTATATGGAAGATTAAAAACTTGGTTATATCCTATTACAAGCTTTTCAGAACCGTACTTTAGTGCGCCATAAATTCCCATGGGACTACACACTCGGTCTTCACTTACAGCCTCTCCATCAAAGTTACCATAAACCATGGAAGATGATAAATAAATAAGATGAATCCCCTCTGATCTCGTTGCATCAAGAACATTTTCTAATGTTCTCATACTGTGATCAAAAGTAGAAAATGGATCTTTATTAGACCTGTTTGCATGAGCTATTGCTGCTAAGTGAACTACCACATCTGGTTTTATCTCTGTAAGAGTATGACTAACCATATGATAATCTCTAACATCAATTATATGTAAACCCACTCTTGCATTACGCAGCAAAGATAAACGTTCGTTAATAAACGCAATGTACCGCTCTGAATTTGGATTACTGCCATAGCCACTTGTGTAATAACCAATATTATTTACTTGTAGCCCGTCTATAACATGTGGTTCTGTCCCCAACTCTGCGAGTTTAAGAGCTAAGTTGTGACCTATGAATCCAGCTCCACCAGTAATAGCAACTCGCTTGCCCTTTAATTTCTCTAAGTCAAACATTCATTTCGCTCCATATTTCTTTTATTGATTTAACAATATAATCCATGTCAGAATAATTTAAATGAGGTCCGACTGGTAATGCTATTAAACGATCGCTTATTGCTGCAGCATTAACAAACTGATTTTCTTCATATCCATATTTTAAACTGTAATAGGTCATTCTTGGAACTGGTTGTGGGTAATAAATACTAGTTCCAACTCCTTTTTTTCCAAGCGCTTCCATAATGATCTGTCGTTTATCACTAAGCTTCTTATTTAGCATCATACCCAAACAGTAATGCGAACTACAAAAGCGTTTGTTAACAGGCTGTTCAAGAACTGAAATACTAGTTACATTTTTAAGACCACTTTCTAGACGATTAAAGTTTTCTCTCCGCTGATCAAGAAAAGACGGAAGTTTTTTCATTTGCTCAACCCCTATTGCAGCATGAATCTCGCTCATACGATAATTAAAACCAAGAAATTCTGCATCATACATACCAGGAATTTTACGCTCTCCATAGTTTCGATTTACACCAAACGCCTTAAGCAATTTTAGCTTTTGATATAAATTACTATCTCGAAGGATAATCATTCCACCTTCGGCTGTAGTTAAATGTTTAACAGGGTAGAAAGAAAAAACTCCAGCATCACCATGAAGTCCAACATGTATATTGTCAAGTTTAGCACCAGGGGCTAACGCACAATCTTCAAGTAAAAAAAGATTATGTTTTTTCGCTATTTCCCTAACTTTTAGCATATCTACAGGCACTCCAAGATAATGAACTACTGCAATAGCCTTAGTTTTAAAATTAATTGCTGCCTCTATTGCATTTATATCAATATTACCAGTATTTTTGTCAGCATCTACAAATACTGGACGAGCACCAGTAAGTTCTACAGCATGTGCGGTGGCTATATGTGTTTGAGCTGGTACAATTACTTCATCACCAGTTCCATAACCTAAAGCAAAATAAATTAAATGCATACCCGCAGTACATGAAGAAACACTGATTGCATGAGGAGCATTTGTAAAAAGAGCAAACTGTTCCTCAAATTTACTAGCTACTGGACCGTGAACTAATATTGGGTTATCCATCAGTTTCATCACTGCTTCTTTTTCTTCCTGACCAATCATTGGTTTTCCAAAAGGTATATTATGCATATTGGTCCTTTATAAATTTGATTAAAAATATTACAAGTACTCTATATCAATTATTTGGCCTGTCTTAACTGCTTCTTCAGCAGCCAAACAAACACTCATAGTTTCAAATGTTTCAACATCAGATACTAAGGCATTATGACCTGAATTTATTAAAGAGTTTAAAAAAGAAATTAAAGCACCATCTCTTTTTGTTTTTGCGGGATAGTCTGAAGTTTCTTGTCTAAATTTTTCATTTGGATTAGATGAATCAACCCAAACAGTTCCTGTAGATTCATGAATGAAACTAGAGTTGGCACCGAAGATTTTGAGTGAATGAAAATGTGGATGTACACAACCACCATGAGCAGAAATTTTAACACTCATCTGATTTTCATATTTAAGCAACAAGACAGCAAAATCATTGTAATTTTGCGGTGTGCCTTTAGCAATAATATTACTTCCAAGGGCTTGAACTGTGATAGGTTTTTTTCCAGTAATCCATAAAATAAGATCTACCATATGCACAGCTGCTCCATGAATAATTGAATAAAAGTTAGCTTCAGCTCTCCAGCCAGAAATAATTTTTTCTTTGCGTCCCCAGTAATAGTCAGCCTCTAAATAATAAATATCACCCAAGTCTTTATTTTGTACAGCCTCTCTAACTTTTTTAAATAGTGGACATGTCCTTAAAACCATATTTGAGGATAGTTTTAAATTAGGATTCTCTTTTAATGTTTGAAGAATATCTTTAGCCTCTTTTATTGTAAGGCACATAGGTTTTTCAACATAAACATTTTTTCCTTGTTTTAAGGCTTTTACTATCTGCTGATGATGAAATTGGTCATAGGACGCAACACAAACAAGTTCAATATCTGGGTCATTAAAGATATCTTTATCTTCTAAGGTTTTTTTGGTCTCTGGAAATTCTGACCCAACCTTTAGGAGTCTGTCTTTATTAAAATCACATATCCATGTCAATTGACAATCAGGGTGTAAAGATAAAGTTCTTGCCTGATGTAATCCAACACCCAGCCCTATCACTGCTGTTTTAATTTTTTTTTTTTTAATCAATTTATATTTTTTAAATAAATTCTAAGGAAATATTATACAATAAGTTAATGTTAAAGTATTCTTTTAATAGAAAATAAATTCAATCTTTTTTTCTTTTAGCATTTATTTTAAAAGCATAGGAAAAATTTCTTCATGATTTTCATCATTTGCTAAACACCATTGTTCAAGTTTTTGAATATCTTCTGGTTTATCGACAGCTAATTGTAAATTAGGATCTAATGGTTTACCACATTCAATATTGTATATTTTAAAATCTTTGCAATGAGAATAAAAATATTTAGTTATATGTTCACGATCTTGATAATTTGTTATTTTTTTTTGTGTTTCAAGGAATGTTTCAGCTTTTATAAGCTCTACACTCATGCCAACTGGGAAAGTTCTTGGAAAAACATTTGTAACTAAATCATAATTATTATTGTTATAAATTGATGCTGCTTTATCAAACAAAAATGGTAGCAACAAAGGACTGTCACCGCATACTCTAAAAAAAGCATCACATTTGTACTGCTTTAAGGAAAAAATAAATCTCTCCATTACATCATCACGTGACCCACGTACTACTTTCAAGCCAAGATGTTGACTATAAAGTGCAAGTGGATCATCGGTACTTTCGCTGCTAGTAGCTAAAATAATATCTGGATTAATTAAAATTTTTTTTAAACGATGTACCACATGTGCTAATACTGGCTTCCCAAAAAAAGGAGCAAGCATTTTCCCAGGATAACGTTTTGATGTCATTCGGCTTTGGATAATTACAATAAATTTCATAATTTTTTATTTATTTATTGGCACTAATACTAAAATTATTCTTATCTTTAATTATATCTTCAAATTTACCCTCGTTTTTTATCTCTCCTTTTTCTAATAAAAAAATTTTATCACAGTTTTTTACCGTATTTAAACGATGGGCAATTAAGATAATAGTGATATCTTTGCTTAAATTATTTACAGCATCCATTACTGCTTGTTCTGTTTGATTGTCTAATGCACTTGTTGCCTCATCTAAAATCAATAATTGAGGATTGTGGTATAAGGCTCTTGCAATTCCAATACGTTGTCGTTGCCCGCCAGATAATCTTACACCTCTTTCGCCAATGGTAGTTTCGTATTGTCTAGGTAATTCATCAATCACAAAATCATGTAAGTTTGCAATTTTAGCTGCTTTTTTAACAGCATCATCATTAATATCTTTATGGTTAACTCCAAATGCTATGTTAGCAGAAACAGTGTCATCAGAGAGATAAATATGTTGAGGTACATAGCCAATAGATCGCTGCCAAGATCTTTTATTCTGTTGTGTTATAATTTGACCATCAACTTCTAAAAAACCTTTTTGAGCTTCAAGTAATCCAAGAATAATATCTACAGCTGTTGTTTTGCCACTTCCGGTAGCTCCAATTAATCCAACAGTGGTTTTAGCTAAAATATTAATATTTAAATTTTTTAAAACTTTTCGTGATGAGTTTGGGTAATTATAATAAATATTTTTTAAAACAATTATTTTATTAAGTGGTAATATACCCTCATTATTAATTACGTGAGTTGGTCTAAGATTTTTAATATCACTACATAGCTTGTCAAGTGAAGGACCAACAAATGTTAGTCGAGTGAAAGAACCATAAATCTCTTGCATAGCTGGCATTAAACGATAGCTAGCAAAAACATATAAAGTCATAATAGGTAAGGCACTATTTAAACTACCTGTTTGTGCCATCAAATATAGTATGATCAACATAATTCCACCAAATGCTATCGCCTCAAGACCAAACCGAGGCATTTGAGCTATAACTTGTGTCAAAGCATGATTGCGTAGAAAAATTTTCGTCGGATTTGAAAAACGCTTTATATAAATTTCCTCTAGCCCACCAACTTTAACCTCTTTTGCAGCTCCAAAAGCTTCACTAACTGCAGTAAATCGTAATTGGTTATTTTTTAAATTTTCTTTTCCTATTCGTTTAAGGTAACCACTTGTGAACTTATAGATAATACCATATGCTAAACTAATTGAGACACCAACTATTATTGCAAGTTTTGGATCTGTTAAAATCAACAAAGTTATAATTGCAATTGCAACCATACCTTTTGCAATTACTTCCATTAATGGATTCATTCCCCCTCCAACTACATGACCTACTTCTGATAAAATAGTTTTACCAAGATCTGCACTATGACGACCTAAAAACCAACTATAAGGCTGGTTTAAATATCCTTCTACTAATCGTTTACCAATTGTGTATTGACGCATTTGAACAAATCGAACTTGTGTGTAGTTAGTAAGGGCTTTGAACAGAAGTGAAATGATTAAAAGTAAAAATACAAGAATGCCTAAAGTAAAAAGAAATTGCTCATTGTTTTCAACACCAATAATATTTGAAGCTTGAAACATTTTGGCTAATATTAAATTTGTTTCAACAAGACTCGGGTTCGTTAAGACTGCAACAAACGGAAGAATGGATGCTACGCCTATCATGTCAAGCAAAGCCATTATCAACATCATTGCTAACAACAAATACGCTTGCTTACGCTCTTTGGGTGTGAGTAAAAATAAAAATTTTTTAAGAGTTTCCATTAAGCTATAATATAATCTTCATAGGTTGTTTAGTACCAACCTTTAACTCTTAAATATAAAAGAAAATACTGTGCTATTCAAACTTCTAATATGTTAAGAAAATATTAATAATTAATAGCAAATAGTACGATGCAAACATTAATATCCTTATTAAAATTTTTTTCAGTGCATAAATCAAGCCAATTGAGCTATTAGTACTGGTCAGCTGCACGCATTGCTGCGCTTCCACATCCAGCCTATCAACGTGG
>MDSZ01184949.1_pt1 | contig 40190 bp, 33 predicted proteins | sample 811201 | NCBI WGS metagenome assembly MDSZ01 (sample SAMN05326647, study PRJNA326480) | marine metagenome | isolation source: seawater | place: Indian Ocean: North | collected 2010
AAGAAGATTGAAGATGTGTATGATTTTCAAAAGTACCGACCGGTCTTGAGTCAGGGTCTGCTTATTTGGAGTGTTATCCACTTGTTTTTTGTTTTGTTTTTTCTGTCTGACCTTTTTTACAGGTTAGGAGAGCTACCCTTTTATCAGATTTTATGGTACGGACTTTTCATCTTCATGATGTTATATGCCATAACGGATCTTATGGATCGGAACCGATGGAATTGGCTATTAGAGCTGGTTAAACTTCTTTTGATTATGACCATTTCCTTTTTTGAGCAAAGCTGGTTTGGGCATAATGTGCTTATCTATGGTGTGGTGGGATATGGTTTCTTCGCATTTGTTGCATCGATGTATTTTTCAATGGAACAGCCCAACCCTTCAAGCTATAAGGTGAGGTCATGAAAGGACTCCTATTTATTATACTTTTCTACATCACCTATCTTTCATTATTGATTTCAGGATCGGAATTTGCCATGTGGCTCAAACCCTTTCTAGTTCCTTCACTTTTATTACTTTTCATCGAGTCTCAAAAAAAGGTTTTGGACAGGACCCTTATTGGTGCCATTGGATTTTCGGCTTTAGGGGATTTGCTGCTCATTTTTGATGGTCGTTCTTTTTTTATTTTGGGACTGCTCAGCTTTTTGTTGGCCCATTTGTTTTATATATGGATTTTCAAAAAAAGGTCAAATGCCATCACGCTGAATATCAAAAATAGCTTTCTGGGCGTCATTATGCTTGTGTATTATGTGGCTTTGATGTCTTATTTGTGGCCTCATTTGGGTGATATGCGAATACCGGTCATGGTCTATGGATTGGTGATATCTAGCATGCTGTGGATGGCGGCAATGCTGGTCACAAAACCTTGGGGATGGTTGCTTGTAATGGGTGCTGTTTTATTTGTCGTATCCGATAGTCTCTTATCTGTTCGCTTGTTTGTAAATGCCTTTGACTATGATGCCTTCTGGGTGATGCTGACTTATTTGAGCGCCCAGCTTTGCCTCGTTTATGGATTATTTAGCGTTGAAGATGAAAGATCTTGAAAGTCCTGAGGATGTATCTTTTTTGGTGGATGTTTTTTATAAAATGATTCTCGAAGATGAAATACTTTCCCCTTTCTTTGCGCACATAGATTTTGAGAAGCACAAACCCCGAATGGAGCATTTTTGGAATTTCGTGCTTTTCGACAAAAGTGGTTATGCGACAAATGTTACTGATGTCCACACCTCAATGAAAATCAAAAAGGCACATTTTGACAGCTGGGTTTCCATTTTTCATCAAACTGTTGATGCGCATTTCATGGGTTCAAATGCCGAAAAAGCCAAAAAGCGAGCTACGCTGATTGCTTGGACCATTGGAAGCAAAATGTGAAGTACGATAATTGCACTTAAAGTCCAAATGACACAAATGCAAAAACATTTAACATGTTGTCTAAAAAATAGTTACAAGAAGGACATCAAATTAAGTTTTATTTGAATTATCAATTTAGCCTCAGAAAATTAGGAGCAAAGTAGATTGATGACTTTTCCTAATCCTTCGGATGCGAGCTTCAGTTTATTGATCAATTATTCAAGATTTTTGGGTGAAGTCAATATAATGGTACTTGATGCCCATGGTAAAATTGTTGGATTCAAAGAACTCAATGTACTGGAAGGGGAGAATGTATATCCTTTGAATGTCAATTCTTTAGAGGAAGTAATGTATTTTATCTCATTGGAAACGCCATTAAACAATGTGACTTTGCGTCATGTTGTTTCTGAATAATCGGGGATATCAATTCCATCTGATTTCTGTACTTTACATCATTCAAAATAGTATTTTTGTCATATGTCTGTAAAGAAGGGAATTGCTATTTTAGGATCAACGGGCTCGATTGGTACTCAGGCACTAGAGGTTATAGAGGCCTATCCTGAGTATTTTGACCTTCAGGTAATCACAGCCAATAAAAATGCGGATTTACTTATTGAACAAGCCCTTCGTTATAAGCCCAATACAGTGGTTATTGTTGATAAGGATTCTTATAAAAAGGTCAAGGAAGCCCTTTGGAATGATGACATTCATGTGTATTGTGGCGAGGAAGCACTTTCGCAGGTAGTAGAGTCCAATGAGGTTCATACCGTACTCACCGCACTTGTCGGTTATGCTGGTTTAGAACCCACTATAGCGGCAATAAATGCCAAAAAAGAAATTGCCTTAGCCAATAAGGAGACCCTTGTCGTTGCTGGAGAGCTCATTACTTCTCTCGCTAAGGAGAAAGGGGTTAACATCTACCCTGTAGATTCTGAGCATTCAGCCATTTTTCAATGTATAGTTGGGGAATTCCATAACAAAATTGAAAAAATCTATTTAACGGCATCTGGTGGTCCTTTTCGAGGCTTCACAAAAGAACAATTGTTGAAGGTGACTAAAGAGCAGGCGCTCAAGCACCCCAATTGGTCTATGGGCTCAAAAATCACCATTGATTCTGCAACATTAATGAATAAGGGACTTGAGGTAATTGAGGCAAAATGGTTATTTAATTTGAAACCTGAACAAATAGATGTCATTGTGCATCCCCAATCTATTGTACATTCTATAGTGCAGTTTGAAGATGGAAGTATGAAGGCTCAAATGGGTCTCCCAGATATGAAGCTACCCATACAATTTGCGCTTACTTATCCAGATCGTTTTAAAACCGATTTCCCACGTTTTAATTTTATGGATTATCCCGAGCTGACCTTTGAGCAACCCAATCGCGAGGTGTTCAAGAATTTAGATTTGGCTTTTCATGCCATGGAAAGTGGGGGTACTACAGCATGTGTGCTGAACGCCACAAATGAAATTGCAGTCGATGCTTTTTTAAATGATAAGATTAGCTTTTCTGAAATCGCAATGCTCAATAATGATGTGGTAAAATCGGCGAACATTATCGCAAAGCCTCTATACGAAGATTATGTTTCAGCAGACCGAGAGGCTAGGGAAAGTGCTTTAAAATTAATTCAATGAGGATATTTTTCTACGTTATAACTCTTGGAACATTGCTGTCTTGTTCTACAAAAAAGCAAAGTGTTGTTATTTATTCTCAGCTTCATCACCCTTATTGTGGTGGTGCTGCTCCAACTGAAGAAACCATAAAGGGATATGATACCCCCAACAATATGGATATCATTATTGCTGGGCAAAAAGACTCAACGAAATGGGAGATTAACGGCTCGCGTAACATCAAATTAAGGGCAGGTTCGTATACCTGGTATCAAGGAAATAAAGCCACTCCAACAAATGAAGTATTGACCTCTTTAGAAAATGACTTGAATTCAAATTATGTCATCAAAGGTGCAGATTGTATTGATGAATGGAAGAAACAAAAAGATGGTGTTTTTCAAATTGACAAATATTCTGATACAGTATACCTTACGCTTCAATACAAATGCTATACTGGGGTGCTTCCTTGCGTAAATTATATCGGCCCTAGCTATCCTTAGTAGAACTTACGGTATCTTTTTCCTCGTAAAGCGCATCTAATTTCTTGTAGGCTTCTCTGATATTGGTAATGGGTTCAATAACCAATCTGAGTTTGTCTTGTTTTTGGATAAGACGATATCCCTGACCCATATTCATTATTCTTTTGAGAAGGTCAGTAAAAACTTCCGTTTGATAAAACGGAGAATTTGAATCAGCAATAAACCAACCTACCAATTTTTCCGATTTAATGACGAGTCTTTCCAGTCCTATTTTTTGGGCAAGCCATCTAAGCTCAAAAGAGAAAAACAGCTCTTTTACTTCTTTAGGAATGGTCCCAAACCGGTCCTTCATACGCTCTTCAAACTCTTTGAGCTTCTCCATTGATTCTATGCGGTCAAGCTCTTGATATAAGCTTAAGCGTTCAGAAACATCATTCACATAATAGTCTGGAATTCTAACTTCGTAATCCGTTTCAAAAATGCAATCTTCAGAATAGGTGGTCATCTGATCTGTAGTTCTTTCATTAAAAAGTTCCTTGAATTCGTCATCTCTAAGCTCTTTCATGGCTTCATTCAAGATTTTCTGATACATCTCAAAACCAATTTCAGATATAAATCCACTTTGTTCACCACCAAGCATGTTTCCAGCTCCGCGAATATCCAAATCTTTCATCGCAATATTAAATCCAGAGCCCAAGTCTGTGAATTGAACTAATGCCTCTAGCCGCTTTCTTGCTTCTGATGATAGCAGGCTGAATTTTGGCGCAATTAAATAACAAAAAGCCTTTTTATTGCTTCGACCAACTCTCCCTCTTAGCTGATGAAGGTCACTTAAACCGAAATTATGCGCGTTATTAATAATGATTGTATTGGCATTTGAAATATCAATACCTGATTCTATTATTGTGGTTGCAATCAACACATCATATGCTCCTTTAATAAAGTCGAGCATATTTTTTTCAAGTACTTTACCATCCATCTGTCCATGACCAATACCCACTCTGACTCCAGGGCAAAGTCGCTGAATCATACCGGCAATTTCCTGAATATTTGAAATTCGATTGTTTACAAAAAACACCTGCCCCCCTCGAGATACTTCATAGGAAATGGCATCTCTTATGGTTTCTTCATTTAAGGTTATGATTTCTGTTAATACAGGTTGTCTATTGGGTGGGGGAGTGTTGATTATGCTTAAGTCACGGGCTCCCATTAGTGAGAATTGCAAGGTTCTAGGTATGGGTGTAGCCGTCAGAGTCAGTGTATCTACACTGGTTCTCATTGTTTTCAGCTTATCCTTGACAGCAACCCCAAATTTTTGCTCTTCATCAATGATCATTAAACCTAAATCTTTGAATTTGATGCGATCTGAGACAATTGCGTGTGTCCCAATGAGGATGTCAATTTCACCCGACTTCAGCTTTTGAATTGTTTTTGTGGTTTCTCTTGCACTTTTAAAACGATTGATGTAATCAATATTACATGGGAATTCTGAAAGACGCTCTTTAAAGCTTCTGTAATGCTGCAAGGAAAGAATTGTTGTCGGAACAAGGACAGCAACTTGTTTGCTATCTGCTACAGCCTTAAATGCAGCTCTTATAGCAACTTCTGTTTTGCCAAACCCGACGTCTCCACAAATTAAGCGGTCCATTGGCGTTTGTGATTCCATATCTTTTTTTACATCTTTTGTTGCTTTGTATTGATCCGGAGTATCCTCAAAAATAAAGGAGGCTTCCAATTCATTTTGAAGATAAGTGTCTTCGGCAAATGAGTAACCGGGTTGGTTTTTTCGTTTGGCATAGAGCTTAATCAAGTCAAAAGCAAGTTCCTTTATTTTCTTTTTGGTTTTAGACTTAAGCGTATTCCATGATTGGGTTCCAAGCTTATTCATTTTTGGAACAGAACCTTCTTTTCCTGTAAATTTTGAAATCCTATGAAGCGAATGAATACCTACGTAGAGTACATCTCCATCTTTGTAAATTAAACGAATAGCTTCTTGTTTTTTGTTGTTTACATCGATGGTTTCAAGTCCAGAAAACTGTCCAACGCCATGATCAATATGGGTAACATAATCCCCCTTCTGTAGATTGTATATTTCCTTTAACGTAAGGGCTTGTTTGGCTTTTCTAAATCCTTCTTTGAGTCTGAATCTGTGATACCGTTCAAATAACTGATGATCTGTATAGCATACAATTTTCAAAGTTTTACAAATAAACCCTTCATGAAGTGCCGAATGGATTGGCGTAAAAGCAACATCTCCACCGATATCTTCAAAAATCTGATATAACCTTTCAATCTGTTTTGCTTGATTTGAGAATATATAATTTTTGAATTGGTTCTTTTGATTTTTAACTAAATCATCAATAAGTAAATTAAAGTTCTTATTGAAGCTAGGTTGCGGTATTAGTTCAAAATTTATTGGGCTAGCATTTTCAAAATAGGATGTTGTACCCATCTCAACAAGCTTGAGATTTTCAAAATTTAATACCAGGTCCTTATCGTTTATGAATAAATCGGAAGGCACCGTTTTTTTTATTTCCTGATCTAAAGAATCATATATTTTATGGGCTTTGTGGAATTCATTTTTTAAGGTTTGTTTTGCCCGTTCTACTGAATCTATCCATATGGTAATGTCCCCATTTAGGTATTGAAAAAAGGAATCCATTCCATCGAGGATCATTTTACCTTGGATGTTTGGGACAATACTGAAAAATTGATGTGAACTGATGGAAAGCTGATCTGCAGCATTAAATGTTCGAATAGATTCCACTTCATTCCCAAAAAATTCAATTCTATAGGGTGTGTCACTGGCGTATGAAAAGACATCAACAATACCTCCTCGAATTGAAAATTGCCCCGGTTCATAAACATAGTTTACCCGGTCAAAATGATAGTCGAGCAATAATTCATTAATAAAATCTATTGAATAGGTTTTTCCAACCTCAATCTTCATTGTGTTGGATACAAGCTTCTTTTTAGTTAAAACTTTTTCAAATAAAGCCTCTGGATAGGTAATGATCCAACAGTTATCTTGCCCACTCAGCTTTTTCAATGCCTCAGTCCGAGCCACTACATTGGCATTATCGACCTCTTCTAATTGGTAGGGTACCTTATATGAAGCAGGGTAAAAAACCAATCGTTGATCTTCAGGGTACAGGCCCTGTAAATCGTTTAAAAAATAAGCAGCATCCTCTTTATCATTGAGAATAAATACATGATGTCCTGGACATTGCTGTGCTACTGCCGAAGAAAAAATCCCTTTTGCCGACCCCAAAGTACCTTTCCAATGAATTTTACATTTAGCTTGTGAAAGTTTTTCGGCAGAAAGATTGATTTCTGGATGATTCTGAAGATGCGATAAAAATGACGAGAGACTCATATCATTTCAAAAATCCCATTGCTTTTTCAACCATATTCTTTGACCCAGTGAAAAAAGCAACTCTTTGGTGTAATTTTTCAGGTTGAATATCCATGATTCTTTGGGTTCCTGTAGTTGATAATCCGCCTGCCTGTTCAGATATAAATGCCAAAGGATTACACTCATACAATAACCTAAGTCTTCCTTCAGGTGCATTTTTAGTGCAGGGGTATATATAGATTCCACCTTTAATCAGATTTCTATGAAAATCTGCGACTAATGATCCAATATATCTACCGGAATAAGGACTTCCATAATCATTTTCTCTACTTTGGCAGTATTTGATGTAATCTATAATCTTTGGATTACATTCATTAATATTTCCCTCATTCATGGCATAATATCTTCCTTTAACCGGCATTTTCATGTCCGGGTGAGAAAGATAAAATTCTTCCTTCCTCGGTTCAAGGGTGAAGCCATTTACTCCTTGACCTGAAGTGTAAACAAACATTGTTGAGGAACCATAAAGTGTATAACCAGCGGCGACCTGTTCGGTTCCTTTTTGAAGCATGTCTTCGATGCAAGCGGGCCCATTAAGTGGTGAAATGCGTTTGTAAATAGAAAAAATGGTACCAATGGATACATTGACATCAATATTGCTTGAGCCATCTAAGGGATCAAAGAGAACGACATAACTACCGGATTGTGATTTAGGGTTATTAAATGACACAAAATTCTCATTTTCTTCAGAGGCCACCCCACAGACAGCTCCTCCCTTTTCTAGGACATCAATAAAGGCATTATCGGCAATTACATCAAGCTTTTGCTGGTCTTCTCCTTGTACATTTTGACCTCCTTGCGCACCCAAAAAACCATCAATTAAGCCTGCACGAGAAATATCCTTACTCACTGAAATACTGGCTTCCGCCAAATCATTTAAAACCTTCTGAAGGTCCTCGTTATTTTTTTCAAGAGAACGATTATTGTTCCAAGCTAAAAAGTTTTTAAGCGTTGTATATTGAGCCATTTATTGATTATTGGAACAACACTTCAACTGAAATTCAGAATTTTAGCTGAATAGAATACTCTGGCCATACCCTTCTTTGTAAACTGGATTTACAATTAGTGCAGGTATTAGAGCATCATTAGTAATAATGTATTGTTCGTAATTTGAAGAAAGTGCGTTTAAGAAGCTGCTTCTATTAAGATTCATAATGGCAATCAAATCTGCATCTACAGATACTGCATATTTTACCACTTCCTTATCAAAACCTGATCTCGAAATAATGGAGTGTTGCATATCAACACCACGGTCTTTGAAAAACCTTTTAGCGAAAACAATGTTTGATTTCACCTGATGCTTCAAGAAGTCATCAGATTCATCTGGAATGACAACATGAACTTTTGACCCAAAATATTTTGCCAACCTTGAAACAATAGTCAGTTTTTGTTTGGTTTCTTTATTTAAATCCATAGGAACGACAATCGAATCGTATCCTGTAGGTTTAACTACTTTTTCTTGTACGATGATAAATGGAACAGAGGAATTGGTAACTACCTTCAAGGCATGACTTCCTGTTACGTGTTGCCAACCATGCGCACCATGGGTTCCCATAAAGATGAGCTCAGCTTCGTGTTCTAAGGCAAAATCACCAATATCTTCAAAAATATTACCAAGTCTAACATTGGCAACAATTTTCACTCCACTTGAAGCATATTTCTCAACAATTGAATCGAGCTTTTGATTGGCTTCGTGAATTTGGTTTTCTTTAGATACTACATGTACCAATTGAACTTCAGCATTTAAAGGTTTAGCAGTCGCTATAGCATGCTCTAAAGCAATGTCAGCTACAGGAGTAAAGTCATGTGGTACAATAAATGATTTTTCACTCATGGGTTTTAAATTTGAGGCAAAGTTAAGATAAACTATCGAAAAATAAGATGAATATTTATCTTTATTTTTACCTTTAAAATCAATACATCAAGCTGTAAATGCCGTTAATTGGAAGGTTATTAAAGACAACAACAGCCTTAAGCTACAGAAAAAACGCAAGAAAAACATTGGGTTACAAACATCAGCTAGAGGTTTTAAGCTACTTACTATCTAAATCTAAATCAACCAAATTTGGGATATCTCATGAATTTCAGGAGATTTTAAATACCTCGAATCAGCTAAAAAAATTTCAAAAAAATGTTCCCGTTACGAGCTACGATGAATTTTATGAGAAATGGCTCAAATATTCATTATTGGGAGAGAAAGACAATACTTGGCGTGGGCGTGTAAAATATTATGCTTTGTCCTCTGGGACTACGGGTTCTCCAAGTAAACGTATTCCTATAACTGTTGAAATGATACGCTCATTTCAAAAAACAAGTATTAGACAATTATCATTACTACACGGATTGGACTTACCTCAATCATTTTTCAATACAAGCCTACTCGCTGTCGGTGGTTCTACAAAACTCAATTACAAAGAGACTCATGTTGAAGGAGATTTAAGTGGAATACTTAAAAAACACACCTCGTTCATCGTTTCACCTTTTGCCAAACCAGGTCCACGTATCAGTGGAATGTCTGATTGGAATAAAAAGCTTGATGTCATGGTGCAAAGAGCACCCAAGTGGGATATTGGCATTATAGCTGGGATTCCAAGCTGGTGCCTAATGCTCATGGAACGAATTGTAGAGCATTACCAATTGGATACAATACATGATATTTGGCCCAATTTGCATGTTTATGTTCATGGCGGAGTTTTTATGGAGCCTTACCTTGAAAGACTCAAGCGTATTTCTAAACACAAGATAAACCTTCTCGATACCTATTTAGCAAGTGAAGGCTATTTCGGATATCAGCTTGATGATTCTCGGAGAGGAATGAAATTATTGATGAATAATGGAATATTTTTTGAATTCATTCCTTTCAATTCTGAATATTTTGACGAATCGGGAAAAATAAAACCGAATGCTCAGGCTTACACTGTAAGTCAAGTAAAGGAAGGTGTTGATTATGCACTTGTGATATCAACAAATGCCGGATTATGGAGATATCTTATTGGTGACCTCGTCCGCTTTGTTGACACCGAAGAGTATGAAATTATAATTACAGGTAGAATTAGACAATTTTTAAGTCTTTGTGGTGAGCACTTGTCATTGGGTAATATCAATCAAGGACTGATAGAAACGGGTAATAAATTTGATATTCAATTTTCCGAATTCACTATATATGCCGATATACAAAAACAATGTCACAGTTGGTTTTTAGGTTCTTCAGATTTAGGAGTTGATCCGCAAGAAATCATGAAATACCTTGACGAAACTCTCTGTCGCTTAAATGATGACTACAAATCAGCAAGAAAATATAGCCTTGCTACTCCTCAAATAAAAATACTTGAACCAAAAACATTTTACGATTTTATGGAGAGTATTGGTAAGATCGGATCTCAAAATAAAATGCCTCGAGTACTAAATGCGGAGCAGTCCAATAAATGGTTGCATTTTATCAATGAAGCTTAGAGCTGCTAAAGATTGATTTTTTTCCTGAGTTAAATTTAAGGCTTACTTCAACAGATTGCTTATACATACTTGACAGCTGCCCAAACTCATAATCATAAGAAACTCCAATACTGAAAGCTCCAAGGTCAAAGTAAACAGTAGGTATTACTGTCCCCACACTTCTAAAATATGTTCCAAAAACAAAGTATTGATTACTCATAAGTGAAGTCACCCTAGAAGCATTTTTAGTCTTTAGTCGATAAAATAAACCCGCGATGGTTTCATAATGGCTTCCTTGAATGAATTGTGCTGCACTCAATTCTAAATTTGATTCAGGAGATAATCCATATCTTACATTGGCATGAAAACAGAATTTCATAAAAAGCCTGTCATCAACCAATGAGTTGTATCTAAGCTTTGGTTTATTTAGGTGCTGCACAGAAAACCCACCTTGAAAACTCATTTCGTTACTTGAAAGTGTGTTCTCATTTTCTTTATTAAAGCCATATGCGATTCCCACTCCAGCATCCAAATGTGAAAAAGATGAAATTCCATTATTCTCTCCTGAATTAATGGTCGGGTCAAATGTTGAACCATTCCATTGATTCATGAATGAAATTCTAGAAAAATCTGCGGATCTATTGGAAAAAGCGGCATGTATTCCTGCTGAAATAGTATGACTTCTTGCAATGGGAAGAACACCACTGGCTGTAACTCCTCCTGTTTTAATACTAAATTTTGAGTCTCCTCCAACATCGTTCATAAAGTAAACGCCTACTCCCGAGTAAGCACTTTTTTTTCGGGCAATTTTACCTATGGAAAACTCAGCCATTCCCATGCTTGTCATGAATTGAGTTCCTGCACCAAGCCATTGGTTTCTGTGTTGAAGTGTGATGCGTTCAAAACCTGAAAATGTAGAGGTGGTTGCCGGATTTGTGAGCGTAAGGGATTGATCTAACTGAGAATAATGAAAATCTTGAGCAGTCGCTAAAATATCAAGCATTAAAAACAAAAACAGTAGCCTTTTCATCTTATCTTATTAAAGTAATATTACCAGATAATGTTTCAGATGTGCCGTCTAAATATGTTGCGGTCATAATGTAAGGATATACTCCAGCATTGCAATCTAGACCTTTATTTGTTCCATCCCATTCAAATCCTCTTACAGTGGATTCAAACATGATTTTGCCCCATCTATCAAAGATTTTAAATTGAAAACTAGCGACATCTTGTCCAATAATAATACTGTATGTATTATTTTCCTCTGGACCAATGTTATTGGGTGAAAAACCTGTTGGAATATGAATGCCTTCAGCACAATCTGGACTGCTATCATCTGGGTCACAAGGATCTAGGGGGTCACTTCCGTTGTTGTATTCAGCTCCATCCGTTAGGCCATCACCATCAGTATCAGGATCGTTTGGATCAGTACCTAAAACTTCCTCCTGAGCATCGGTAATTCCGTCACCGTCACTGTCAATATTACATTCTGGTAAAACATCATCTGGGTCACAAGGATCAAGAGGATCCGTGCCTGCATTATTCTCCTGCCCATCGTTGTATCCATCTCCATCGGTATCTGAATTTGTTGGATCTGTTCCAATAGCATTTTCTTCATCATTTGTAAGGCCATCATTATCCTGATCGCAATTACCTGCATTTGGATTCGGAATACAAGGGTCGGTGTTTGCTGGATCTTCTTCATCATTTACACCATCACCATCTTGATCATTATTGCTTGATTCTAATGCATCAATGATACCATCTCCATCCGTATCGGTAGGGTTATTTGGATCACCTACTTCGACAGAATCGTTTTCCCCATCTCCGTCAGTATCAGGATTGGTTGGGTCAGTGCCCACAGCTCCTTCAATTTGATCTGTGATTCCATCACCATCCGTATCCAAGTTAGGGTTATCGATTATAAAAACAGCTAAAATATTCTCAGGAGCATTGATGACTATGGAATTTGTATCTTCAGTAATAGGAGATCCTAAGGGGCCTGTGGTATACTCCCAATGGTCAAAAATAAATCCTGGAGCTGCCTTTGCCTTTAGGTAGGTTTCAATTCCTCCAAAATACTCTGTTGTCCATGGATAAGTTGGTACCCATACAGAATTGACTTTAATTTCGCCCGAATTAGGAGGGTCGACATCAAAGGTTGTCGCGTGGGGGCCATTTAAATCATAACAATCGATCAATCCTTGTTCTAATGCAAGACAACGAGCATTTATAAAATCTCGAAGTTCTTGTACGTTAGCTTGCCAACCTGATACGGAACCGCCCCATTTTGCGCATTGGCCTGACATCTCAGGAGTAATTTCATTCACCATACTATCTAATAGATATAGCATGGAGTCACACGAAAAGTAGGTGTTCACAAGGTCAATATATCGTGTAACATAGTATTGTTCAACAATAGGGTTTTCTGCGATTAATTTTTCTAATATATCTGTATGGCCTTGGCCTCCTGGATCCGGTAAATTTTCAGCATTACAAGGATCGGCATTGGCTGAAACATCTGGAATTCCCGTATAATTGATGTAGTGACCAAAAGTGGCATCCATGTCCCATAATACATACCTCCATTTCTTTTTAGTTCCCGCAGTATCTAAACCACGCCACCAAGCTGTATTCCAATTCAACCAATCCATATTCACGACATAAGAGTTAAACATGAAATAGTCGCACAAAGATTTCCAGTTCAATTTACTATCCACATAATCAAAATCTGGTCCTGCAGACATATTATTGCTGAGAATATAATTGGTTAGGTTATCCCAATTGGGTTGCGCATTTGGTGCTCCATAATCTTGCCATGTGCCGCCCCAAGTTTTCAAATACTCTATATTAAATTTATCTTGATCATAATAATAATCAGTGTAATCGTGATCATCAGCTTTCTCCCGAATCTCATATACCCCCCAATATTCACCATTTAGATAGACAATGCACGACCTTGAGGTTCTCTCATCTAATTTCATTTTTGCCTTTACAGATAGCATGTGTATGAATGCATCTCTGATGTGGGCTCCGTCTTCAAATGGGTAATTGTCACTGGCTGCAGGTTTAAGAATCAAGCGTTGGAAATCATTACGTGATTTTTCCGGAAATATCTGATGATCCAAATCACCGTTATATCCAAATTGATCTCTCATGATAAAATCAAATCCTCGCTGGGGATAGCTCCAAGAGTCATTTCCATGCTTATTGAAATGACCTTCTCCCTCATCAATATATACTCCGCCTAATTCAAATAATTCAAAAGCCCCCACTTTATTACCATTTCCCCAACCTCCACCTTGGTTTCCATTCGCTACCAAGTCATAAACGTCTTCACTACAAACCGAAACAATGGGCAGTCCATGAGTCTCATTGATAAAATACGTATTTGTTTCATTGAAGGACGGCAGATTTGTTCCAAAAGCAGCGGCTCGAATTACCTGTGTGTTAGAGATATTTATAGGTCCAGAATATAGTGTAGAACCTGCAGTTGGGTCAGAACCATCCGTTGTATATCTTATCTGAGCAGTAGGGTCTGCACAAGTAATACTTACATTTATCGGTGAGGGGTAATATCCGGCTTGAAGATCAAATACAGGAGTCGGCGTGTAAAAATCTTGTGCCCCGACGTTTGTTGCGTTTGGGGTTGGATTCGTGAATAATTTAAAATCAGCAGCACCGTCTGTTGAACGACCGACGGAATGGTCCTCTTTTGTGTAGTGAACAATCTTGAATGAATCCACCACATTTCCAAAATTATTTGACAATATAACCCAATCTCCTTCAGTTTGCGAGAGCTTAAAGCTGGTATGAATTTCACTTCCTTGTACAAGGTTTCGGGAACTGCAAAAAAGAAGAAGGTGGTCACTAGCATTGATGGTTGTAGCTGCTGGGAATTGCCACTTCAATAAATTTCCTGCTCGATCCGATAGATACCAATCTGTTAAATCAACCGCAGCTCCGCTAGGGTTGTAAAGCTCAACCCAATCTTCTCTATCGTTAAAATTGTCCGTGATTCCGTTCATGTTTGAAGCAGAATATTCATTAATGAGAACCTGACTTGAAGCACTCAATGCAAACAAGAATGACAAGATGAGAATGATAAATTTCATAGTAAGTTTAGTAATAAAGGCTCAATATATAATTAATTTCACCTCATAGTTATTGTTAAGACGACAAATTATGAACGAAGTTGTATCTTTACGTGATAAAAATTAAGCATGACAAATAAAATTAAGCTAATTCTTCCAATTTTCATTTTATTCATTTTCTTTTCTTCTTGTAGAAAAGTGGAAGGTCCTGGTGGTAGTGTGACGATAAAAGGAGTGGTTATAGAGAGAAACCATGTAGGTACGAGTATCTTTGAATATCCAGCCGCAGATCAAGATGTTTATATCATTTATGGAAGTGAAAATTCTTTTTATGATGATGATGTCAGTACGAGCTATGATGGTAGCTTTGAATTTAGGTATTTGCAAAAGGGTGATTATCAAATATTTGCATATCAGGACAATCCTTCTGTTGCAAGTGGAACGGATGAGGTATTGGTTCAGGTAAATGCAAGCGAAAACAATCAGGTCATCATATTGGATACCATTTACATTGACAAATACTGATGAGATTAATTGTCATTACTTTCTTATTTTTTTCCATTTCCTTTAGTGGTAGTGCCCAGTCTTTTGAGCTTTGGAGTAGTGCTGGAGTAAAATATAAGATCAACAAAAAGATTCATTTTTCAGGAAGCTTTTCTAGTAGATTTAGAGATTTTAAGGCAAAGACTATATTCCCGGAACTAACCGTAAAGTATAAAGCATTGAAATGGATGCATCTTTCAGTTGATTACCGTTTTGTTTCAAAAAGGGAAAATAATGGCAATTACAATGGGGCCAATAGAATTAACTTTAATACCAAAGTAAAAAACAATTGGGACCGACTTTCATATGCAATGAGGATACGCTATCAAATGAGTGCAGAAGCAGGTACGCTGGGCACTTACAATTCGGATTTTGACAGGGCCCTTCGTTTCAAGCCAGAAGTCAGTTATGATATAAAAAAATCAATTTTTGCTCCCTCAATAAGTGTTGAATTTTTCTATAATCCCAATTCTGGACTTTATGGAAATCGAATTGATAAAATGAGATATACCTTAGGTACAGATTTAGAATTGGATGGTCCTCATTCCTTTCGGATATTTACGCGTATCGACCATAAAATATATGATAACAATCCAAGCAAATTCATATTGGGTTTTGATTATCAATTGAGCCTCAATGATATTTTATCGGGCAACTCCAAGAAAGGAGAGCTTTAATCTTTTGGATTAAAGCATTTTCATTAAGACAAAATATTTGATTCTTTGCCGAATTGTTTAAATGAAATCATTACGGCTATGACCGCCAGTATCAACATCACTAAAAAACTCAAAGCCAAAAGGCTGTAATCAATATGCCCACCGATGAGGCCTTTTGTTGTCAAAACAATATTTAGGATAGGAATCATGGCTGTTTTTATATTTAATTCTATACCAGGGAAAAGACCTGCCATTGCTGGTAATAGCACTAGAATATTTAATGGTGCAATGATACTTTGGGCTTCTTTGAATGTTTTCGTATAAACCGCAATAGGAATCATTATTCCTGCGAAAAAAACCGTTAATGGAAGTAGCAAGAAGAATAATTTCAATACGAAACCAATACTGAGAATCTGATTGACAACTTTCATGATTTCAGGATCGGGTATAATATCCATAAAATTTATCGACAAGAACAATCCGAGTAAGGCAAAAAAGGAAGCCATTAGACCAGATAAGATAATGACGAGCATTTTTCCAACGAGAAATTGCCATCTACTGACAGGTGTGGTGAGTAAGGTTTCAATAGTTCCTCTTTCTTTTTCACCCGTAAATAAATCAATTGCGGGATACATACAGCCCATAAATCCAAAGGCAATGAAAATGTAAGGTAAGAATCCACCGACGAGTTCACCAATCATTTTTTGATTGCTTGCACTATTTTCATAGGCAATTTCAAAGGGGGTAATTTGTTGCTCATCAATATTTAGCGTTTCATAGCGTTTAAGCTTTTCTCCCGCTTCTATAAACTGTACGTATTTTTGAGCCCGTTGATTATAACCAATATTGGTTTTGTCGAATGAACAAACCAATTTTGCGGGTTCCATTTTATCTAGTTTTTCCGAAAATTTTGAATCGTAAATAAAAATCAGATCCAGCTTTTCTTCTTTAAGGTCCGCTCTCATTTTTGTAGAGTCCCCATGGTAGGGAATCAAGGTTTTTGGTCCTAAGGCATTAGGGATTTCCTTGAGCTTTTGAGCAAAATAATCATCTGGCTCTCCAAGGATACCAATTTTTAAGTTTTTGTTTTCAGCAGATTCCTCAAAAGATGAGGAAACCCCAACTACAACATTCAGAATTAACGGAAATATCAGTATGGGTATGACAAGCATCATGATTAATGTTCTTTTGTCACGAAGCGTTTCTTTTAATTCTTTTTTGAAAATATTAAAAATCATAATCTTAGGCTTGTACGGTTTTGATAAATTCAGCGGTAATACTTTTTTCACTCATTTGTTCTCGAAAGCTTTCCATACTCCCTTTGTACTTCATCTCTCCTTTATGAATGATGGCTAATCGATCACATAAAAGATCTACCTCGCCCATAATGTGACTTGAAAAAATAACGGTTTTGTTTTGTGATTTACAATCGCGAATAAGCTGAATAATACTTTCTGCTGTAATCACATCTAAGCCACTTGTAGGCTCATCAAAAATCACAATTTCTGGATCGTGTATCATTGTTCTGCAAATGGAAACTTTTTGTTTCATACCTGTACTGAGTTTGCCAATTTTTTTATTGGCAAATTCATTCATGTCCAACAAGTCAAATAAATATTTTTTTCTTTCTGTAAGCACTTGGTTTGGTACATCGTATAGTGAAGCAAAATAATCAATCAGCTCATGGGCGTTCAATCTCGCATACAACCCAGTTGACCCTGTTAAAAATCCTATTTTCCTCCTTGCTTCCTGAGGCTCAGAAATTGCATTTACGCCTCCAATGATAATTGAACCAGATGTTGGTGTTATCACTGTAGAGAGCATGCGGAGGGTCGTTGTTTTTCCTGCACCATTTGGCCCTAGTAATGAAAATATTTCTCCAGGCTTACATTCAAAGCTGATGTCTTTTACTGCAAAGGCATAATGGTCTTTTGTATTCCGTTCTTTGCGTTGCTCCTTATTCAAGGAAAATTTCTTAGAAAGATCTTCTACTTTAATCATTATTGTTTAAGTTTTCGCTCATCCAACAAGATGGCCTTGTTCTTATTTGCCAATTGGCCGCATGCGGCATCAATGTCTTTTCCTCGGCTTCTTCGCACATTCACAATCATATTTAATGATTCAAGGAATAAAGCAAATTCATTTACCTTATCCTCTTGTGCTTGCTTAAAGGGCTCACCATCAATCGGGTTGTATTCTATTATATTAATTTTGCATGGAACACATTTTGCGAATTCTGCCAATTCACGTGCATCTGAAAGTTCATCATTGAAACCATCGAAAATAATGTATTCAAAGGTCACTCGAGATTTTGTTTTTTCATAGAAATACGTCAAAGCATCACGTAATGAATCTAGATTATTTGATTCATTAATTTCCATGATCTTATTCCTTTTTTCATCATTTGCTGCGTGTAAGGACAAGGCAAGATTAAATCGAACTTCGTCATCGCCAAGCTTTTTGATCATTTTTGAAATACCCGCGGTAGACAGGGTGATTCTTTTAGGCGACATCCCAAGGCCTTCTTCGGAACATATCCAGTTGATAGAGCTCAATACATTTTTATAGTTTAATAAGGGCTCTCCCATACCCATATATACAATATTTGATAAAGTCTTTTGATATCGAGCATTGGCCTCATTTTTTAAATGGTATACTTGATCATAAATCTCACCTGCTGAGAGATTTCTCAGCAACTTTAAACGACCAGTTGCACAAAAAGTGCAAGCAAGACTGCAGCCTACTTGTGATGATATACATGCCGTCATTCTCTTTTTTGTAGGAATGAGAACACCTTCTACAACACTGTTTTTGTCAACTTCAAAAGCACATTTTATGGTCTTATCCTTGCTAATCTGTTGGTCTTTCAGTGAGACTTTGTCAATGATGAAATTTGAATTCAAAAATTCCTGCAGGTTTTTACCAATGTTTTTCATTTCCTCAAAAGAACCCACATTCTTCTTCCAGAGCCAATCCATGATTTGTTTGGTGCGAAATGAGGGAAAATTATTTGATTTGAGGTATTCGGCTAATTCTTCAACAGTTTGTTCTCTGATTAGCTTCCTTGTTGTATTCATGTTTTAACGATTCAGCATCACAGGCATAACCAACATTAGCACATCTTCATTTTCTGAGGCTGTCGTTGTGGGTGTCAAAATACCTGCTCGACTTGGTTCACTCATGGCAAGCTGAACCTCGTCTGAATCGAGATTATTGAGCATTTCTATAATAAATCGAGAATTAAATCCAATTTCTAAATCATCTCCATCATAATTACACGTTAGTCTTTCATTAGAGGCATCAGCGAAATCTGTATCTTCTGCAGATAAGTTAAGCTCTGCTCCAGCGAATTTTAGCTTGATTTGATGTGTTGTCTTATTGGCAAATATTGAAACACGCTTAATTGAATTTAATAACTGCAAACGATCAATGGTAAGTACGTTTGGATTTTCCTTTGGAATTACGGCCTCATAATTTGGGTACTTGCCATCAATCAGACGACATGACAGTACCATATCATTGAATGTAAATACTGCATTTGATTGGTTATATTCCAAGGTAATTTCTTCGTCACCAGTCAAATTTGACTTGAGCATATTTAGTGGTTTTTTCGGCAATATAAAGTCCGAGCTGTCTGTTGATTTTGCATCATTTCGTTTATATCTAACCAATTTATGAGCATCCGTTGCAACAAATACAATTTCGTTTCCTGAAAATTGACAATATACACCTGACATTGCAGGTCGTAGGTCATCATTCCCAGCTGCAAATAAGGTTCTGTTGATGGCATTAGCCACGATTTCACCGGAAATCTTTATAGTGCTTTGGTTTTCAATTTTAGGGAGCTTTGGAAACTCTTCACCATTAAAACCTTGCATCTCAGCTCTTCCATTATCATAAGCTATGCCAATTTTGTACTTATCTCCACTTACCTTAAATGTGCAAGGTTGATCCGGAAGACTTTTAAGAACATCCAAAACTTTTTTTGCTGGCACTGCCACAGCACTATCTTCCTCTGATTGTACATCAAGTTTGGTCGTCATTGTAGTTTCCAAATCAGTTGCAGAAATGGTTAGTTGATTGCCTGTAATAGAAAACAAAAAATTATCTAAAATAGGAAGGGTATTACTGGTATTGAGAACTCCTGAAATATTCTGCAAGTGACGTAAAAGTGTTGCGCTCGAAACGATAAAATTCATTGACAATTGATTTTATACAAAAATAACAATTCAGTTGAGATAAAGAGTCTCTCAAATTACTAGATTTTAACAAGCTTATTTTGAATCAAAATGCGTCCTTAAAAATACTTTAAAAGCAATCCTTGTTATGATTGTAAATGCAAGCTTTTCGGGATTGGTTTTTACATACTCTTTTAGGTCAACAATATATAGTAATGAATCAATATTTTTTTCATTTATCAATTGAATGATAAGGGCCTCAAGGTCCTTTTGATTACCACACTTTTGTATCAACCCTCTTTGAATTAATATGCCACTTAACGCAAAATCTTTTTCTATTTGAGCCAATGTTTTATTTCGAAATACATCTTCGCTCCAAAAATGGTCCATCAGATGTCTAAATTGTTCATTTTCTCTGCTTGATATTTGATTATTCAACGTATCTTCATTTTTATTCATACAAAAATAACATCAATGCTAAATGATATTTTGAAAAGGAAATGCGAGCAGCTAATTTCAGATGCTGGAAAAACGATTTCTGAGAAGCGTAAAGCCTTATTAAACGATTTGGCGAGTTCTTTGAAAAAGGAAATAGCTCTAAAGGAGCAAAATGGCGATTCTGTTGCTGTGCTTTACCTCTGTACACAGAATTCGAGACGAAGTCATTTTGCTCAAGTATGGGGACATATTGCTTCGGTTTATTTTAAGGTCTCTAATCTAAAAACCTATTCAGGAGGCACAGTTGCTACGGCTTGCCATCCGAATACAATCGCTGCCTTAAAACAAATTGGTTTTGACATCAAATGTGATGATTTGTCTTGTGAGAACCCATTGTATCATGTGTATTATAATGATGAGGAATTCATAGAATGTTATTCTAAAGCAAATACAGACGAATCATTACCTCAAGAGGATTTTATAGCTGTGATGACCTGCTCAGATTCTGACATTAACTGCCCCTTAGTACCAGGCGCAAAAAAGAGATTTTCAACCACTTATGACGACCCAAAAGAATTTGATGAGACCCAAAACCCATTACCACATTATATTGAAAGGAGTCTACACATTGCCACTGAAATTTTATATACCTTCCAAGAATTAACTAGAAAGAATTAACTGAATTCGTCGAAGATTCTCCAGTACACATTATCCGGTAGAGGAGCGACTAGGCAGATTTCTTCTTTTGTCGTGGGGTGATTGAATTTGAGCTTTCTTGAGTGAAGGCAAATCGAACCATCACCGTTGGACCGTTTTGCCCCGTATTTTAAATCACCTTTAATACAGCATCCAATACTGGCAAGCTGAGTTCTTATTTGGTGATGTCTTCCTGTTTCCAGCTCGACCTCCACCAAGTGATATCTATCTGAAGAAGAAATCAATGTATAGTGCAGAATTGCTTCCTTAGCTCCTGCGGTGTTTTCCGAGCAGGTATAGCTTTTATTTTGTTTTTCATTTTTTTTGAGAAAATGAATAAGTGTTCCTTTTTTTTGAGGTGGTTTATTCTCAAGAACAACCCAATAAGTTTTCGAAGTTTCTTTGTTTCTGAACTGCTTGTTCATTCTTTCAAGACCTTTACTGGTTCTTGCGAAGAGAATTACGCCACTGGTTGGCCTGTCCAATCGGTGAATTACGCCACAAAAAACATTTCCTGGTTTGTTGTATTTTTTTTTAAGATATGCCTTTATTTCATCTGGCATAGAAGTATCGCCAGTGCGATCTCCTTGAACGATTTCAGATGATTTTTTGTTAACGGCAATGAGATGATTATCCTCGTATAATACTCGAGAAGAAATCATATTAAATGGATTTTGAATTTAAGTAGGATCTATTTCGGAAATACGCTAAAGTACTGTAAACAAGAAATACAATTGCAGTAATCCAAATCCAATTTGGAATATCCCCCAAACCATCTCCTTGTGCATATGAATGTAATCCGACCAAAACAAAGTTCACTCCAAAGAATGTAAATAGAATAGCTGAATATCCCCAAAAGGCCACTAAATTGAATACAAACTTGCTTTTTAAACCAGGTATAAATCGAAGATGCAGAATAGTGGCATAGACCAATACGGAAACTAAAGCCCACGTCTCTTTGGGGTCCCACCCCCAATAACGACCCCATGATTCATTGGCCCATATTCCTCCTAAAAAAGTACCAATAGTGAGCATAAAAACACCGATAGTCATGGTCATTTCAGAAATATAGGTCAACTCGGTAATATTTGTTGTTATTGAGTTTGCCGTTTTTTGAGTTCTGAAAATGTATAAGGTGAGATTCAAAAATCCAAGTATACATGCCAAGCCTAAAAAGCCATAACTTCCTGTAATTACAGCCACATGAATCATTAGCCAATAGGATTTTAAGACGGGTTGTAAGGGGGTGATTTCCGGATCCAAGAGGTTCAGCTCCGTAACAAATATCATTAGTGATGCTAAAACTGCTGTTCCTGCAATGACAACTGCATTTTTCCTTGAAAATAGGAATCCTGCAAGCATCGTTACCCAGGCAATAAAAACAACAGCCTCATAACCGTTACTCCAGGGTACATGACCGGAAACAAGCCATCTGATTACCAGGCCGCTTGCATGAAAGGCAAAAACTCCGATAAGAATAAGGAAGAGTCCTTTTCTGGTATAATCAAAGACCTTAATGAGCCTATTTTTTTCTGTGACAAAAATCTGAATAAAGAAAATAATGAGCATCAGAAAACCGATGAGGCCGTATGCTTGATAGGTTTTTTTAAAGACCTCCCATTTGTTATATTGAACCTCAAGGTCCAACATTTTTTCACTGGGAATGATATTACCAGCGACTTTACGTTGTTCTTTTTTTAGTTCTGACAATAGTTTGTTGCATTCCTTGTAGTCATTACTTGTTGATACGTTAAACAGACTCCCTAAATATTGCAATGTGAGTCTTGTAGCGGTCGAGTCTTTTCCTCGAACTAAATTTATATCCATCGGATTCGACCAGCTATTATTTGCATCATTCTTTAATGGGATAACTTTTAAATAAAGACCCAGGTAAATGTTTTGTGCTATTTGAAATTTTTCGTGAAGTTTGATGATTTTTTTATCAAATTCATCACGGTCTGATTCAGGGGTTTGAAATGCTTTTCTATATTGATTCTCCCAACTGAAAACCGGATTTCCCTCTTCATCAATCTGAGAAATCGATCGATAGCTCTCATACTTATCTAGTTTTAATCTTTTTTGTAATACCGAGGGTATGTAGATGGTATTTTGCTTTTTCCAATATTCAGCATACAGTAACATACTGACAACAGATTGAACGGCATTGTAGGTTTTTGATTTGTGCTCCAAAACATTTTTTCTATATGTTTTTCTCAGAAGCTGGTCACAAATGGTATGAATGGGAACGATTCTTCCCTCAAAGCTCTGTACTGGGAGTTTTGCCAATTCATCGGCATGCTCTTCTGAAATCAAATGAAAGGTTTCGCCTCTGACTATTTTGTTGTCACTTTGATGATTATGTCCATCATTTTCATGATGATCTTGTCCGTAAATAGCCGTACCCAATAACGATAAAAGTACGAAGAGAAGCATACTCTTTAATGGATTCTTTTGTTTGATTTTTCTAAGTTTTTTATTGAGATCTCTAAATCTTCCCACCGGTGCTATAATGGAAAGAATCATACCTATGGCCATTAATAAATATCCCAAGTAGGTGATATTGGTTCCCCAAAAATCATGATTTACACTCAATATGGTGCCTTCTTCATTTGTTGGAGTTTTCGGGTCATCTAAGGTGTAGCTTGATTGAAAGAATCTATACCCTTTATAGTCCAAAACGTGATTCATAAAAATACGCTTATTGATTTTTTTCTTCTCAACAGTATCGATTATGGTTACCTCGCTTGCAAAAGAAGAAGGGGAGTCTGTTCCCGGATAATTTTCAAGTTGGAAGTCACGACAAGTCACTTTGAAAGGAATAGGTCTGTGGATAGAACCATATTCGAGTTGATATTCAAGTCCATTCATGGAAATGGTTTCAGGCGTGGAAATCTTTCCCATTCCCCCTTGCAATGTAACATTTTTAGATGTTTTACCATCATATACTTTCACTGTTAAATAGTCAGAACCCTTTTCTTTATTACCGGATGGCATAAGAGACTTTCTGGCATTGAAAAGAATATTTTTCACAACAAATTGACTATTGCCAACTTGGTATAACGTAGTTGTTTTAAGCTCATGCCATTTATTGAGCTCGTATTGTTTAAAAACGGAGTCAGCTGGATCAATTCCGGTTTGCCTTGCCTCTCTCATCTTTGACATTTCAAGAGAGCGAATCGGAAAATTGGCGCTCCACTCAATCGTTTCATTTTGCTTTCTAAGCTTAATACCATTGGATTTAATTGTATTTTCAAAACCCAAAGGGATATTTCCAACCAATATGGTACTATTTTCATCAATATAGTTTGATTTCATCCCTTCGGTAACGATATCTAAAACCACAGAATTTTTAAACTTTTTATTGATTTGAAAGGAGTCAACGCGCTTGCTTTGAAAATTCACATACTCCACAGTGATGTCCTTATTTTCAAATTCCAATTCGTCCGAAAAATAATTACCAAAACCATGGGTAACTTCGGATAGGTAATGCTTTTTTCCAATAACCTTTGATTTCCCTGTTCTTTTGTTTTGAACTTTTACCAATAAATGAGGGTCAGCCGTGTAAATGAAATCACTTGTTTCCCCCTCTTTGATTACCATAATTCCTTCAAAACTAAATTGACGCGTAACACCGGCTCCAATCATAATCAGTAGGAAGGCAATATGAAAAGAGAAAATGGCCATTTTCTCTCGTTTATACATCTGATAAACGAATATATTCGAAATCATATTAAGACTCAGAAAGACAAGAAGAATCGTAAACCAAGTGGCATTGTATATCAAAATTTTGGCTGCCTGAATTCCGTATTTAGATTCAATAAATGTAGCAGCACCTATTCCAAGAAGAAAAATGACCAGACCAGCGGTCATGGTTTTCATTGAAAAGACTTTAGAAATAATATTATCCATGAATTTTCCTGCCATAATAGAATGCAAAAATAGTTAAAGATTTATGAAAGCGTTTGGAATATATGTTAAATGCGTTTTATGAGTTCATTCTGCTTTTGAAAACACATTATTCGATGATATGTTTAAGGACTTTTTGATGGTTTTTATTAATAATCCTTAACAGATATATTCCTTTTTTTAATGTAGATGAGTCAATCGCAAATAGGTTAATCCCATCTTTTAAATGTAAATCATCTCGAAAAACAATTTTGCCCTGAGTGTCATAATATTCAACTTGTGTTTGACCAAAAAACTTATTGTCATTAATTATTAAGTTAAAACTATGGCTACTTGGATTCGGATGCGTTGTGATAAAGGAGTTGTGATTTGAGCATCCTGAATGAATGGGCCCAAAAATTTCATTCTTTCCATCTATGTCAAATTGTTGTAAAGATTTAAATGTTAAAATCCATGATTTTGAAGCTTTATTTAAATTCGACATATTTCTTGTTCAGAATTGAATGTTCATTTGTGTTGCTATTATTTTTTTTTAAGCATTCAATTGTCTATCTTCGTGCGCTATTAAATCTTAACTCTTTTTTTATGTATGGTCTTGTAAATAAAGCAATTAAGGACTTGGTGACCGAAAATCATGGTGACGAGGCCTGGGAAAAGGTTTGTGAAATTGCCGAATTTCACGAGGGGGACTTTATCAGTATGAGCCCTTATCCAGATAAATTAACTTTTGATTTAGTAGGAGCGGTTTGTCAGGTATTAAAGGCAGATGCTGATGATGTTTTAGAGGCATTTGGTGAATATTGGATACTATATACGGCAGACCAAGGGTACGGTAATTTAATGGATTTGACAGGTGGAAGTTTTGTTGATTTTCTTGGTAATTTGGATATGCTTCACCACCGAATCAGTAATATGATGCCCGAATTGAGACCTCCTATGTTTAATACACGAAATGAAACGGAGAATTCCGTTGAATTGGAATACAGGTCACATCGTGAAGGGCTTATTCCAATGCTTTATGGATTATTAAAAGGGCTTGGAAAGAGATTCGAAATGGAGGTACAGATAAAACAAATTGAAGAGAAGTCTGAAAGCAATGATGCTCATGTCTTTCTCATTTCTTGTTAAATTACCCGATGCATACAAATGAATCGTGAGCTTCAAATATCATTGTTCAATGACGACATCAAATATACTCTTGAGTCAATGTTGGAAATTTGTGAAGTAGAATTTGCATGTATTCATAGCCTAAGCGACAAAGAGCCTTTTTTAATTGGTCAAGAAGGTTCCACGAAAATCAAGCCAAAAACATGGGTCACTATATTTGATTCATTATTCAATGATGGGAATCATTTCAAATCAACATTTAATCATGCAGGACAAAAGATTTACCATGAGAGTTTCATGGTTAAAAATCAAGACGAAAAAAGATATGGCGTAATTAGCTTTTTCAGCTCTCAGGAATTCAAGCTAAATAGCACTCAGAAAAAACTGCTTGATACGGCTAAAATTTCGATTCGTTTAATTCTGGAAAAAATGGATTTAGGAGCTTATAAAAGTTCTTGTATGAATTCGATGCTCGAATTAAACAACGAATTTTATTTGAAAGTTAATTCAGAATTAATTATTCTAGAAATTGGACCTAACTTTCTCATTTCTTTACCAAAAATGAAAGTCGGTGAGAAACTCACAGATTATTTAACCTTTCAGAATAGTTTTGATTTTATTGAACTTTTTAAGGATCAAACCAAGGATAAGACGGTTTACTTTTTTAATAGCATTGATGATTCACAACGCTATAAGTTCTCATATGTCATGCATGAGGGAATTATGGTGATCGGCGCTTCGCCCGTTATTAATACGAAATATACACTAAGTAATTACCAATTGAGATTGGATGATTTTTCAAAACATGATTACATCGCTGAGTTTATGTTTCTCCAACAGACCTCGCAGAGAAGTTTGAGTGAAGCCAGAGAAATTTCAAAGAACCTAGTCAAAAAGAATGTTCAAATTAAACAAGCTCAAAACGAAATTGTCGCACTTTCTAAATTTCCTTCAGAAAACCCAAATCCCATTTTAAGATTTAATTATGAATTGGAGTTGATTTATAGTAACACGGCGAGTGAAAAGACCTTCATTAGTGATTTCAAAATTCAGAATGGTAATTTATCGGATAAGAAATTAAGACAGAATCTGAAAAAAGTAATTCAATCAAAGTCATCGGAATCCTTCTTTGAAACACGGAATAGCCGACATTATACCATGACTGTTGTATTCGTAGAGGGTCAGTCCTACATTAATATTTATGCTAATGATATTTCAAATTATGTGAATGAAGTAAATCGCAAAGAGGTATCACTTCTTGACCTTAAGAATAAAATTCAAGAGCAAAAAGAATTCTATGAATTTATTTTAAATAATCTTCCAGCGGATATCGCAGTTTTTGATACCGATCACAACTATGTTTTCATCAATCCTAAAGGTATCAGAGATGATAAAATTCGAGAGTATATGATCGGCAAAAACGATTTTGATTACTACAAGCTCAAAAACCTTCCCGATGATAAGGCCAAGGTTAGAAGAAAAGTATTTAATGAAATTCTCAAAGGGAAAAAATTCATCAACTGGACTGATGAATTTAAGAAAAAAGATGGAGACAGAGAAGTCATTCAAAGGTCATTAGGTCCCTTATTTGATGAAAATGGGAATATCAAATATGTTGTAGGTTATGGAACAGATATTACCAAACGCGTAGTCGCGGAAGAGGAGAATGTGAGACTTTCTTTGGTGGCAAGAAATACCAACAATGGAGTTTTAATGCTTAACAAGAATCGTGAAGTAACTTGGGCCAATGCCGCGTTTTTGGGACGCTCTGGATACGTCCTAAGCGATTTTCTAGGTCTTGAGTATATTCAAGTTGCAAAAAAGTTAAGGAGTAGAGGAGATATACATGTGATAAAGAAGGCAATGGATAATGAGGATGTTACCTCAATTGAGATTTTACGCAAATCTAAAACGGGTAAAACTTATTGGGTAGATTTAAATGTTCAGCCTTTGTATAATGATGATAATCAGTTATCTGGTTTCATGATGGTTATGTTTGATATTACGGACCGAAAGAAAAATGAGGAGACCATTACAAATTTGAATACCAATTTGGAAAAGATGGTTGAGGAAGAGACCGCAAAAAATATTGATTTATCTAACTCATTAAAAGACCAAGAAAAAATGGTAACCTTGGGGGAGTTAGCCGCAGGAGTAGCTCATGATTTAAATACACCATTAGGAGCAATAAGAAGTGGTGCCGAAAATATCAAATACACCTTAACCAAATTGTTTAATGCAGATTTTGATCAATGCACTGTAGCAGAATTAAACTTTGTGCTGAATTTTTCAGAAAACAAAAACCTTGATTTATTTTTAGGAGGAACTCAGTTCAGGAAAGAAACCCTGGAATTTGTCAAATTTCTTGAAACACATCCTTTAATTGAAAATCATAATAGAGAGTTGAATGAGGTGGCCATGTTATTTGTAAAAAACCGAATTCACATCAATGAAACAGAAGCTGTAGATTTTATATTGAAGTCTAAAAATCCAAGTGCTGTACTTAATTTTTTATACGATTTCCAAATCATATTTTCTTTTGTGGAAACGATTCAAAATTCTGGAGAGAGGGCCTCCTTGGTTATTCAAGATTTAAGGTCCTTTATCAAGGAAAAGAAAAATACCCAAATGGGAAAGGTCAATCTGAAAAATAATATTCAGACTGTTTTAAATATTTTTAATCATAATATTAAAAACAATATTGAGTTGACTTTTGATGTTGATGAAAACATTGAAATTGAAGGGTTCGATGTCCGTTTGTTTCAACTTTGGTCCAACTTAATTAAGAATGCCATTGAATGCATGGAAGAAATGACTGAAATAAAGAAATTGAATGTATATTCGAAGATGCATGCTAAGACTATTTCAGTAATTGTAGAAAATAACGGCCCTATGATTCCAAATCACCTCATAGATAAGATTTTTGATAAATTTTATACAACAAAAGGAAACAAAAATGGCTCAGGTTTAGGTCTGAGCATTGTTAAAAATGTGCTAGAGGAACACAATGCAAAAATTGCTGTGACATCTACTAAAGAAAAAACCCAGTTCAAAATAACTTTTAAAAAATAAAAATGAAAGAATTAAGATATGCCGTGATATGTGTGGATGATGATCCTATGATTCTTCAGGTACTTGCTTTTCAGCTTGACAAAATATTGGATAGTAAAAGTGTATTGGTAGAGTTTTATACCAATCCAAACGATGCCTTATCTGATATAGATACATTGATTAACGAAAAAATTGACATTATTTTTGTCATCGTAGATTATCAAATGCCAGAAATGACAGGGGCTGAATTGATTAGAAAAATCAAATCAAAACACAGTGGCTTGAATTGTCTAATGCTCTCCGGTCAGGCCAATTCAACTCAGGTAAGTGAACTAGAAAAAGACAACTTATTGGAAAAGTTTATCGAAAAACCTTGGGATGAAGATGAATTACGCGAGGAGGTAGAGAAACTCATAAAAGACAAATCATTGTAAATGTTGAACCGAACTAACTTTCTAAACTGAAACAATTACAATTTAAAAATGAAACTACTCACTCTTATTTCTATGCTTCTATTGTTTGGGAGTAATGTATTATCTCAAATAATTAATTCTACCAGATTACAAGCTTTTGGTCATGTTGATTTTGAGACGGCTATTAATCAAGATACGGTAACCACTGATTTTAGATTAGGTGAGCAGGAGCTTTTTCTGAATGGAAAGTTCAATGACCAATTGTCTTTTCTTGGAGAAATCACACTGAATTATTCTGGTCATGGTAATTATAAATTGAATATAGAGCGAATCCGAATGAAGTACAATTATTATAAGAATCATTCCTTCTTGATTGGCAAGTTCCATACACCCGTGAATTACTGGAATGACGTTTATTTTCATTCCCGATTATTTTTCCCGACAATAGATCGCCCTACCATCTTTAAATACTGGATTCCCGTGCATACGATGGGGCTTCGTCTACAAGGACAGAATATTGGAAAACACAATTTTGGATATGATATATTGTGGGGTGGGGGCATGGCATCAGAAGATGTATTTGAGTATTTTAATGAGAATTCAATAACTGCCGCAGTTCATTGGAAACCTATTGACGGAATGCGAGTGGGAATCGCAGGTTATATGACGAGTATGACCGATGCCTCGAACATGGCCGCCCATAGCCATGGTGATATGCATTCGGAAAACCCCTATGACGGCCCATTAGATTTTCGAATGATGAATGCTTCTTTTGCATATTTTGGTGAAAAATGGGAAGTTTTAAACGAATTCAGCTATAACAATACCTATACCGATAGTTTGGGTCATGCACATAACTTCTCTAATTACCTTTATCTAGGGAAAAGGTTTAAAGAGAAAAACGTAATATATGCTTCAAATGACATAGTGATGGCAGATCATGATGACTTACACACTTACGAAATGACATTTTTTAAATATGCAATTGGTTATAAATTTGAATACTCTCCCCAATTGAACTTGAAAGCACAAGTAGAATATTATGACAACCAAATGGGTCATCATGATGCTAAAGAAAATAAGGTTGAAATTAAAGTGCAATTGTCTTATGGTCTCTAAAAAACTAAAAATAAGCTTATTGTTTTGGGTGCTTTTATTTTCAAAAGCCGTCTGTGCTCAAATTGATTTCAAGGATTTTTCCTTGGTAGTGGCGGGAAATCAAACAGAAATGAATAACATGTCAACTGCAACGGTTCGTGACTATTTCAAAGGTAAAAATTACAAATGGCCGAATAAAAAAAATGTAATCATTGTACTTCCTTCAGCCAAACACCCGAAGGTTGAGCTCTATTCGAATCTCTTATATAATCGTTCATTTTTTGCTGTTAAGAAGTATTGGTATTCACTTGTTTTTCAAGGTCGAAACGACCCGCCGTACTTTTTTGATTCCGATAAAGAGTTGCTGGAATTTGTGGAATCTACACCAGGAGCGATAACCATTGTTCAATCGAGTGTTGAGATTGATGATAAACTGATTATTCAAATCAATGATTAAATTTTTCAATTCAATTACTTTCAAGATTTGGTTGCCATTTACTTTGGCCTTGATTATTATTATCAGCATCTCTGCTTGGTATTATCCAAGTAAACAAAAAGAGTACATCATAAACAATAAACAGAAACAGGTTTCGGAGTTGGCAGTTGGTTTAGCCCACAATTATGAAAGTGCACAATCAAATTACACGAATTACACTCAAGTTTTGATGAGGGTAAAAGATATTATTGAATTTGTTCGAAAGGATAATAAAATTGATTTTATTGAAATTATAGAAAACGGCCAATTACAACACCGGTACCTTCGGGATACGTCTAGCAATGTAGTCGACGATATAGCTTCTCGTTTTCTTTACGGCGAAGCCAAGTTTAAATATAACGATGAATCCGGAGAGCAAATCAACGGTAAAGTCAGGGTAGCCTTTGAGAAAAAAAGTATTGAAGAAGAAATTTCAAACTTAAATCGTCCTATTTATATTGTCTTGTTTGGAGCTGGATTATTTTTCTCAATGGCATTTTATTTCTTTGCCCGATGGTTATCCAAACCCATCATATTGCTTACTTCTTCTGCCAAAGCATTGAAGGAGCAGAATTACGCGGCTGACCTTCCAGATTATAAATCAGATGACGAGATTGGTTTGTTGATTCATTCAATAAATGATTTAAAAGACAATTTAATTGAACAAAAAGTAAAAAATGACAAGTTTGTTTTTGGCTTGGAGGAGCTCGTTGATCAGAGGGCGAAAGACCTAAAAGAAACGCAAGCTCAAATGGCACTGGCCCAAAAAAATGCGAAGTTTGGTACGATTCAATATTCGTTTTCTAATGATGTATGGACAAGCTCTGAAGAGTTTGATTTGATATTGGGTGTGGGTAAAAAGACCATTAAAAACCTTAAGGGTTTACAAGCTTTATTCAAAGAGGAGGAGGAAGGGTATCTTGAAAATGTATTGAACGAAATGATATCTGAAAAGAAGAAGAACCATTCCTCTGATTTTAAAATAAAAAGAGTTTCAGATGGTCAGCTATTAACCATAAACCAAGTGATTGAAATTAAATTTGAGGGTGATCAACCCATTGAATTGATAGGCTCAATACAAGACATTTCCGAAAGAACAAAAATTGAAGAGGAAGTTAAAAGATTATCGCATGTGGCGACGAAAACTACAAACTTGGTAATTATTACTGATGCACTTGAAAAAATTGTTTGGGTTAACGATGCCACGGTGAAAATGACTGAATATTCTAGAGAAGAAATTATCGGAAATACGCCAAGGATGTTTCAATCTAAAAAAACAGATCCAAAGACCAAATTGTTGATTCGTGACAAATTGGCCAAACACGAGACCATTAGTGAGGTAGAAATATTGAATGTTTCTAAAAGTGGAAGAGAGTATTGGTTGAGTCTAAACATTGTTCCCATAAAGGATGAAGACGATAATATTACCGGTTATATAGCCATTGAATCAGACCTAACCGATCACAAAAGGCAATTGCATTTGATCGAGGAAAATGAAAAAAATTATAGAACGCTTTTAGATAGTTCCTCTGAAATGATTCATAGATTAAATGAAAAAGGTCAAATAGAATATGCAAATAAAGCTTGGCTTGAAAATATGGGCTTTGATGATATATTAGAAGTAAAAGGGCGTCCGATATTGGAATTTTTTACTGATGATACATTGAAAGAGTTTAGTATCGTGACCCCCAAGTTGATGAAAGGAGAATCTGTTGATGAATTAAAATGTGAATTTATCAGTCAAACAGGGGAGGTCTTAAATATCAAGGGGCGCGCTCAACCGGTAATAAAAGATGGTGAATTTGTTGGTTCGGAGGCCTATTTATTTAATGTGACATCTGTATTGAAGGCTGAAAGAGATTTGGGGAAGATGTCAGATTTTCAAAATCTTCTTATGCAGATTTCTACTGAATATATCAATGCTCCGGTATCTAAAATCAATCAGTTAATCAATCAATCTTTAGCTGAAATTGCAGATTTCTCATCTGCCGATCGCGCATATGTCTTTCGTTATGATTATGAAAAAGAAGTATGCTCGATTACACACGAATGGACTGGTAAAGGCATACCTTCTCAAATTGATGAGTTGACGGCAATGCCCTTTGAGACTGTTCCATATTCTTTAAGTAAACATACAGCAGGTGATTTTGTAGAATTCCCGGATGTTTCCAAGGTTAAAGACAAACGGATACATGCCGTTTTATCAGAAGAGGGTATCCAGAGCTTAATTTCTGTTCCTATGATGGATGGTGATGTAGCTATTGGATTTATTGGCTTTGACATCATGAAAACCAAAAGGGAATTTAATACAAATGAAAAGAACCTCATGCGTTTGTACGCACAAATGATTGTGAACGTAATCAATCGGATTCAGTTCATTGAGGAACTTCAGTATACGAAAGATGAATTATCAGAAATCAATAAATCTTTGGAGAAAAAGGTTCTTGAAAACACCAGAAAAAATATCGATTTATCTCGATCAATATTGGAGCAAGAAAAGCTGGTGACAATTGGTGAAATATCCGCGGGAATTGCCCATGACTTAAATACGCCTTTAGGAACAATTAGGGTAGGTTCGGATAATGTTAATTTCATTTTAGATAAGCTATTTAGAGATGATTTAAGTGACTTCAGTCGTAAAGAGCTCATAGAAATTGTCGATTTTGTTAAAAGGAATAAAATCGAAATTTATGTAGGGGGAATTCAGATGCGAAAGGAAAAAATTAAAATGGAAACATTTTTGACTGAAAAATTTAATGAAATTTCAGATGAAAAAAGACAAAAATATGTTGAGTTATTTGTCAAATGTAGAATCTTAGAGAATCAACCAGCATTGATTGAAACAATCATCCAAAAAGAAAATGGAATCAAATATTTGGGGGTCTTGAATCAGGTGCAGTTGGCCTTTGCACAGTTAGATACGATAAAAACTTCATCAGATAAAGCTGTTCGAGTGGTTCAAGACATGAGAGCATTTATTAAGGGAGAAACTACGGTAGAGCGAAAAATGATCAATCTGAGAGATAATATTTCGACTGTTTTGGGTGTATTCAATTATGAAATTAATTTGAATGTTGATCTTAAATATGAGGTAGATGAATCCATTGAATTCATGGGATACGACATAAAACTTTTTCAGCTTTGGTCTAATATTGTAAAAAATGCCCTAGAGGCCATGAGCGAACAGCAGGATAAGTACCTTGGTATAATCGCCGAAAAAGAAGACAGTAAAATAGTAGTCACTTTTGAAAACAATGGACCGAAGATTCCAGATGAAATTGTACAAACAATTTTTAATAAGTTTTATACTACTAAAGCAAAGAAAAGTGGTTCTGGCTTGGGTCTAAGTATAGTTAAAAACGTGCTAAAAGAACATAAGGCTGATATTCATATTGAGTCATCCGATGTTCTTACTAAATTTGTAATTACATTTCATTTAAATTAGCCTTTAGTTAATAACGAGTTTTTAACTTTGGCACAATTAAAGTATGTGGCTTTCTCCTTTATAATTCAGAAAAACAAAAAAATGAAGTTGCTTCAATGCATCACTAATGAATGAAAAATAAGCTATTGTACATTTGGAAAAAGATTTCTGAAAATGGTATTTCAGATGATCTAGATAATGCTGAAAAAAAGAGAATTCGAGTATTAAATAGAATTATATTCATAAATGCTTTATTGGCTTTTACTTTTCTAATTATTGATATCGCGAATTATAGTTTTGCATCTAATTTTGTAGCAATTAGCATATCGTTTACAACTTTTGCATTTAGTCCAATCCTTTTTCTGGTAATAATGAAAAAATATTATCAAGTCGCAAAATGGTCGGTCATTTTTATTTTTGTTTTTTTTATTTCATTTGTTGCTATTCTCACTGGAAAAGATTCTGGTATAATTCTTTTTTTTATTCCAGGAATTTTATTTCCAACAATATTGTTTCAAAGAAAAAAAACCATTTTAGTATTGACTATTTTAATCATTGGAGTTTTAATCGCTGTTTTTGTTATCAATCAGATCTATAATCCACAACTAATCACAAACCAATCAGAGTTAAGCTATTACTTCATATCTAATTTAATTGGATGTGCAATAATTACACTTCTGGTTATATGGTATTTTAAATCTACGAATTCAGAATATGAAAAAATTATTATCGAAAAAAATAACAGTTTAAACAATTACAATCTTGAGCTAAGCCAGCAAAAATTAAAATTAGAAGAAAAGAACATTGAAAATGAACAGCTTCTTGTAAATCTTGAATCCATCGTTGAAGAAAGAACATTAAAGCTTCAAAAAACAAAGAATGAGCTGGCCGATATAAATTTATCTCTTGAGAAAAAGGTGTTGGAAAAGACCAAGAAGAATATTGACTTGTCTCGATCAATATTAGAACAAGAAAAACTTGTGACCATCGGTGAACTTTCGGCCGGAATAGCACATGATTTAAATACGCCACTTGGTGTCATTCGAGTGGGTTCGGATAACGTAAGCTTTATTTTGGATAAATTATTTCGGGTTAACCTTGGAAACTTTAGTAGAGATGAGCTGATTGAGATTTTAGATTATGTCAAGAGAAATAAAATTGAAAAATACATTGGTGGTCTAAGAATAAGAAAGGAAAAGGAAGATATGACCTCTTTTCTTATGGATAAATATGCTGCTTTATCCACTGATAATATCAAATTGTATGCAGATTTATTGGTAAAGTGCAGAATAGGTATTTCTCAAGAAGAACTCATCAAACAAATGATTGAAAGGCCGAATGGACTCGAATATCTTGACGTGCTAAGTCAGGTTCAAATGGCAATGGCTCAGCTTGAAACTATAAAAGCATCAAGTGATAAAGCGGTTCGTGTTGTTCAGGATTTGCGGGCTTACATAAAGGGAGAAGGTCCCCTTGAGAAAAACATGGTCAATCTTCACGAGAATATTTCCACTGTTTTAGGTGTATTCAATTATGAAATCAATTTGAATGTTGATCTTAAATATGAGGTACATGAATCCATTGAATTTATGGGTTATGACATTAAGCTTTTCCAATTATGGTCTAATATTGTTAAAAATGCATTGGAGGCTATGGCTGATCAAAAGGATAGATATTTAGGTGTTTTTGCAGAAAGGAAGAAGAATCGATTAAAGGTAGTGTTTGAAAACAATGGACCAAAGATTCCAGTCGAAATTATAGACACAATTTTCAACAAATTTTACACCACTAAAGCAAAGAAAAGTGGCTCAGGATTGGGCCTTAGTATTGTTAAGAATGTACTCAGAGAGCACCAGGCTGATATTAATATCGAGTCATCAGAGTCTCTGACCAAATTTATAATTACTTTTGATTTATGACAGAATTTAAATACGCTGTAGTTTGTGTAGATGATGACCCATATATTCTACAAATGTTGGGTTTTCAGCTCTCTAAAGTTATGGACCAAAAATGTACGCTCATTGAGTACTTTACCGATCCAAAGAAAGCTCTTGATAATATCGATGAATTGGTCTCTCAGAATATTGATATCATTTTTGTTATAGTAGATTATCAAATGCCTAAAATGACAGGTGCAGAATTGATTCGTTCCATTAAAGAAAAACACAAGGAACTTAGATGTGTTATGCTGTCAGGTCAAGCCAATTCTTCGTCAGTAAATTCGCTCAAAGAAGAAAATTTATTAGAGGAATTCCTAGCCAAGCCATGGGATGAGTCAGAGTTGTTTGACACCATACTTCCACTTATTAATTCTAGAAAATAAAGATTTAAAATGAAAACAATTTTAATCTTGGGAGCAGGCCTTTCGGCCTCATCTATGATAAGGTATTTATTAAAGCACTCGGTAGCTGAAAACTGGAAATTGAGAATAGTTGATAGGGATAAAACCCGAGTACTATCATTAACTGGAAATCATGAAAATGCGGAAGCATTAAATTTTGATGCGACTGCGTCAGAAGAAAGGCTTCCGGAAATTGAAAAAGCCGACCTGGTCATATCAATGTTGCCAGCTCGTTTTCATGTTCAGGTTGCGGAAGATTGCATTGCAGCAAAAAAAAATCTAATAACACCATCATATATTTCACCTGAAATGAGGTCTTTGAATCAGAAAGCCCTCGATGCAGGAATCCTCATCATGAATGAAATAGGTGTTGATCCTGGAATTGATCACATGAGTGCAATGAAAATCATTGACAAGATTAAAGATGCAGGTGACAAACTCAATAGCTTTAAATCATTTTGCGGTGGTTTGATAGCTGAAGAACATGACGACAATCCATGGCGATATAAGTTTACATGGAATCCGAGAAATGTTGTCCTCGCTGGGAAGGGCGGGACGGCTATGTTTTTAGATAATCATGAATATAAATATATACCCTACAATCGCTTGTTTGACCGTTTGGATCGAATAACGATTCCAGGATATGGTAAATTTGTAGGATATCCAAACAGAGATTCATTATCCTACATGGACACGTATGGATTAGAAGGAATTGGAACCTTGTATAGAGGAACGCTGCGAAGACCAAACTTTTGCAAAGGATTTAATGTCTTCATTGAACTTGGCATGACCGATGATTCATTTGAAATGGCAAATGCTTCACAATTGAGCCCACGTGACTTTTTAAATGCATTTTTGCCTTACATTCCTAATTTATCCGTAGAGGATAAGTTCAAATATTTTTTACGAGAAGATAGAATGTATCTCTATGATCAATTTGAATGGCTGGGTATTTTTGATTCAGATACAAACTTTGGTTTTGAGGGTGCAACTCCAGCACAGCTGTTAGAGAAATTAATGGTTCGGAAAATGTCTTTATCTGAGGAAGATAAGGATATGCTCGTGATGTACCATGAATTTGAATACGAACATAAAGGCAAAAACAAAAAAATTGTATCTTCAATGATAAGTATCGGAGAAGATCCTATATATACAGCAATGTCGAACACTGTTGGTCTCCCAATTGCCATTTGTGCCAAAATGATTTTGAACAATCAAATAAATTCAACTGGAGTCACGTTGCCTATTCAAAAGGAGATTTATGAACCGATATTGAAAACGTTAGAAGAAAATGGAATTGTTTTCAATGAGTACGAATCAGAATTGTAAAAATTATGACTAAAAAAGCTGAAGAAAATCAAATGAATATTGAATTGTCTGAAGAGGTTGCTTCAGGCATATACTCTAATTTGGCTGTAATAACTCATTCACCATCCGAGGTGATTTGCGACTTTATTCAAGTAATGCCTGGGATGCCAAAAGGTAAGGTCAAGTCAAGAGTTATTATGACACCCCAAAATGCCAAGAGATTCCTAAAAGCGCTACAAGATAATATGGCTAAATACGAAAGTCAGTTTGGACAAATTGATGAGCCTAAAAATGAAATACCACCAATGAGTTTCGGTACGCCAAATACGATGGCATAATAAGAATCATGTGACACTTTCGGTTTGTATACCTGTTTATAACCAAGACGTCACAGGTCTTGTGCATTCACTTCTGGAACAAATCAAATCAAGTGCTCATGGGCACTTGGTAAATATCATTATCATAGATGATCATTCTGAAGAATCTTTTTATTCCTTAAATAGAGCTCTTTCGAAAGAGGTGACTTACAAATATTTGGATAAAAATATTGGGAGATCGAAAATTCGAAATAAATTCTTAAAATATTCTGAATCTGATTATTTGTTATTTATAGATTGTGATTCTTCCATTATTGACGATAAATTTATTTTATCCTATCTGAATTATTTAGAGTCAGAAAAACCAAATGTAATTGTTGGTTCAAGTGTGTACTCTAATCAAGCACCCGGGCTTTCCCGAAGATTAAGGTGGAAATATGGCTCACAAAGAGAAAGCCAAAGCTATAAGGAAAGAAAATCAAATTCAAGAACTTCATTTAAGACGAATAATTTCGTGATTTCCAAAACCTGTTTTGAACAAATTTCTTTCAATGAAGATTTGCAAGGATATGGACATGAGGATACCCTTTTTGGATACGAATTGGATAAAAAAAACATTCAAATACATCACCTTGACAATCCTGTATTGAATGGGCAGCTTGATACGAATGAGGAATTTATAAATAAAACAGAAGAAGGTCTAGGCAATTTATTGAACGTATGGAAGATCGTAAATTATGATAATGACTTAATCAAAACAATACGAATACTCAGTTATTTTATCAAGTACAAAAATTCTGTTTGGTTTAGATCCTTGTTTTGGGTTCTTAAAAAACCAACACGATTTATCTTACGAATCGGCTTTTCAAATTTGCATCTTTTTGATTTTTATAAGCTTGGATTTTTGATTGAATTGAACGCAAAGACTAAATAGGTTAAGCTTTTATGGCATTAATAAGCTTGTTTTTCTCTATATCCCAATTTTCTTTTTTTGCCGCTTGAAGACAGTTGTTCGAAAGGGTTTTTATCAATTCTGGATTATTTTTTAGTGACATGATTTTTTTTGCAATCTCAGCAGGGGTGATTTCATCATGAATAATTCCAATGTTATGTTTTGAGATGAATTTTTCAATTTCTTTCAATCTATTACTGAGGATTGGTGTTCCCGCATGCATATAATCAAAAAGCTTATTTGGCAGTGCAAGCTCATGATTCATGTTAACGGACTTATCCATTAATAAACCTAGATCTGCAGTTTGCGTTATTTTCATAAGTTCTTGATAAGGTCTTCTAGAAATAAAAATGACTGACGATGAAAGATGATTTGTTTCAACAAGTTCTTTCGCCTTAGGTAAGATATCTCCATCACCAACAATGAGGAGTTTACAGTTTTCAGTATGTTTCATGGCGAGAATGGATTCTTCAATACCACGGTCTTGATTCAAGCCTGACCCTTGAATAATAAGAACGAAATCATCTTCTTTCAAATGCAAAGAGGTTTTACTCGCATTAATTGACCGTTCATATAATGGGGGAATGTTTCTTACTACATGAACAGGAACCTTATATTTTTCACTGTAAATATCAGCTATCGACTCATTTACCGTAATTACCGTTTTAAGTTTAGGGAAAATCCATTTTTCTATTGTTAACCAAATTCTTCTCTTTAAAGAACTGTTTTTCAACTCACTCACTTCTGTGAATAATTCATGGGTGTCATAAATTATTTTTGCCTTTGGTTTCAATAGATAGGCAGAAAAACACGCTGGTAATGTATCGAGATCATTAGCGTAAATGAGCGAGGCTTTTCTAAAAAGGAGAAAAAATAACAGTCTCAGGTTTAAAAAGAAGTAAAATAACG
>MDSZ01148052.1_pt1 | contig 40166 bp, 40 predicted proteins | sample 811201 | NCBI WGS metagenome assembly MDSZ01 (sample SAMN05326647, study PRJNA326480) | marine metagenome | isolation source: seawater | place: Indian Ocean: North | collected 2010
CGTCCTACTCTTCCATATCTTAAGATAAAGTACCATCGGCGCTGAAGGACTTAACTTCCGAGTTCGGAATGGGATCGGGTGTGGCCCCTTCGCAATAATTACCAGGCAGGATTTTATATTATTTTTAAATGTTTATGTAAACCTTAAAAAAATCATAAATTTATTGGAAAAATGGTGGGCGTGATAAGAATTGAACTTATGGCCTCTACGATGTCAACGTAGCGTTCTACCACTGAACTACACGCCCAAGTATTTTAGATAATTTTTAATACTTAATTTAAAAATCTCTTTTTTTAAAGAGTTAATTGAAAAAGATAATCTAATTAGTTTAGTTTTATTTAATTTAATCCAGTTATGCAATTCATTTTTTTGAAGAAGTGCATTTTTTGAAAAATTTGAATCGTGCACTCTGTAATATCCTAAAGGTTTTTGAATATAACCAATTTTCAACTTTAGGCTAGCTCTAATCATAAAATCAAAATCTCCGATAATATTATATTCGTTATTAAACTTATATTTTTTAAAAACAGACTTTTCTATCATTAAAGTAAGAATCCCTACATCATAGTTACTTAATAATTTTTGAGTTATATTAGTTTTTGATAAATCTTTATTTTTAATTTTAATTTTTTTTGTTTTTCTTTTTTCATCTAAAATAAAATAATTTGAATAAAGAATTTTATATTCGATATTTTTAAGAAAGAAAAATATCTGTTTTTTTAATTTGTCTTTTGTCCAGAAATCATCTACATCTAAAAAACAGATGTATTTTCCTTTAGCCTTTTTTATGGCAAGGTTTCTAGCATAATAAAGCGTTAAAAATTTTTTTGTTTTAAAATATTTAACCCTTCTATCGTCGAAACTTTTTATTATTTTTTTGCTATTGTCATTAGAAATGTTATCTAAAAAGATTAATTCCCAATTTTTGTATGTTTGATTGATTATGCTCTCTACACTTTCTTGGAGAAATTTTTCTCCATTATGACAATTCATAATTATACTGACTAAAGGACTCTTTTTTATATTCATTTTGTTGAGTTAATTTAAACCAAAATAATTTTTTATTTGTTTTTTTGTAAGAGTTATTGGATCTTTTTTTAATAAAAAATTTTTATACCACAAAGCAGTTTGATAAATTGCTTGCTCCATTGTCCATTTACAATTCCATTTAAGATATTTGTTAGATTTATTTGAATTTAATTTTAAAAGTTTTGCTTCATTAAATTGTGATACTTTTTTAAAGTTCACTTTCAATTTGAAAGGTGACATATATTTATTAAAATCTTTTACTAAATTTTTGACATTTTTTACTTGATTTCCTTTTGGACCAAAATTCCAAGGCTGACTAAATTTTTTAGGATTTTTAAATAATTTAAATCCTAAAAGTAAATATCCCTTAATCGGTTCTAAGACATGCTGCCAAGGTCGAGTAGATAATGGGTTTCTTATTATAAGTTTTTTTTTGTATTTAATGCTTTTTATTATATCCGGAACAATTCTATTTTCTGACCAGTCTGCCCCGCCTATAACATTTCCAGCTCTTGTTGTAGCTATTCCAATATCTTTTTTTTTAAAAAAAGTTTCATTATAAGCATGATAAATTAATTCTGCTGATGCTTTAGATGCACTATAAGGGTCTTCTCCACCTAAAACGTCACTTTCTTTATAACCTTGATAAATTTCTTTATTTAAATAACACTTGTCTGAAGTAATTATGACTGCACTTTTAATAAAATTGTAATTTCTACAAGCTTCTAAAATATTAAGAGTTCCATTAAGATTTGTTTCAATAGTATTTTTTGGACTTTTTATTGACCTAATAACCAAAGATTGAGCAGCTAAGTGAAAAATAATTTGGGGTTTAAATTTATATATTTCACTTTTAATTTTTTTAAAATCTAAAATATTAGCGTAAATGTTTCTAACTTTTTTATAATTACAATTTTTTTTATAAATGAATATTTTTTCGTCTCTTAGTGAATACCCAGCTACTTTTGCACCTAATGTTAAAAGTGTGTTAGTAAGCCAAATTCCTTTAAAACCTGTGTGACCTGTAATAAATACTTTTTTATTTTTATAGAAATTTAGATATTCTTTAACACTCATAAAAATTTTATCAGAAACAATTTTTGCTAATTGATAACTACATAACTTGTAGGTGAGTTTGCCCAACTAAAGGAATTTAATTTAATTTTTTTTTTCTTAAAAAATTTATCAACCGCTTCGGACTCACCATGGCCTTTTAAACCATATTCATCAAAAGCAATAATTCCACCCTTTGCCATTTTTGAATAAAGATTTTTTAATATTGATAATGATCCATCATAATTATCAACATCTAAATACAATAAGGCAATTCTAGAACCAAAATTTTCTTTAACATATTTTTTAGTAGTTTTTTTGACATCGCCTTCGTATAACTTTAAATTTTTGAATCCCCACTCATTACACTTTTTAATTAGATCTTTTGGTTTTATAGTGCCAGAAACATGCCAGGATTGAACTTTTTTATCTAATCTATATTTAAACTTTAGTTTTTTATTTTTTGTTCCAAACATATCAAAACCAACAACTTTAAAATTATTATTAGGCTTGAAAAGTTTCATCAATTTTACCCACGTAAAAATACCCGACCCTTTAAAAACGCCACATTCACAAATATCACCTGGAACTTCGATAATCTTTTTAAAAAGCTCATATCTAGCAAGGATTTTTTGTAATCTACCTACATCGGTTTCTTTTAAAAATTTATCGTAAATTTGATTTTGATTTAAAATCATTTTAATAATAATGAATTAAATGTATATTAAAATTTTAATAAATAATAAAGAATATTAGAATCAATAATGAAAGATTATTTACAAGTCCAAAAAGATAGAATTAACTATCACTTTCAGCCGTTAAAAAATACTGTGCACAGATCGTCATTAACTGCACCCAGTTTACCAGGCTCTAACACTTATATTAGTTTTATTAATCATTTTTTAATGAAAAGAGGGTATAAATCTGTTGCTTTAAAATTAAGTGCGATAGATAAAAAAGGCAATTTATTAGATAGTCAAACTATTCAAATAGAAAAACCAAAGGTTTATAGCCTTAACCTCAATGAGATTTTTAAGAATTTTGAAATAAATAATTTTTTAATTGATTTCTATTCAGAAAAAAATTTATTTATTCCTTTTCCAGCAGTAATTATAAGTCATCTTGGAAAAGATTTTTGTAACACAGTGCACTCATATAATAGAGTCCTCAATGACGTATTCGAAGATGACAAAATTAATAAAAACCATGTATCAGAAGCATCTTTTGATCTTAAACTAAACAAAAATTATGATACTTTTTTTAACTTAAGTTCAGGAGTTACTCAACTCAGGGATGAAAATGTTTTAATTAGTTACGAAAGAAACAAATATAAAATAAATAAAAAAATAAAAGTTTCCTTACCAAGACTCTCATTTAAGTCATTTTATCTTTCAAAAATACTTCCTAAGAACTTAGAAGGAGGAATAGTAAAAATTCGACAACCAAAACAAAAACTATTTTATGGAAGAATGTTAGCAGGAAGACTTAATAAAAAAACAGGAGCATTTAGTGCAAATCATTCTTACTACGACTCTTCAAAAACAAAAGAATACTTTGATTCTTCAGAGAGTTTGAGAACCTATCCCTACTTTAAAAACTTTACTAATCAGATAACAATGTATCCAGTGTTTAGTCCATCAAAACTCGAGATCAAAATTAAAATCTTTTCAAAAAATAAAGAGTATATATCACCAAATTTTAGATTTTCTTCAAGTTCCTCAAAACCTTTAAATATAATAATAAACGATTTTGTAGATTCTAAAAAAATTAAAGACGTAACTGCATTTACAATAATCGCAAATACTAAAAATAAAAAGATACCAACAAGACTTAATCATCAACTTATCTATGGAGACATTAACAGATCAAACTCCCTGCAATGCTCCATTAATGTATCATTAACAAATAAAGAAGTTTTTGTACCCAAAAAAAGAACAGGATTTGTTTGGGGACAAACCATAAACTATAAAGATTATGAAAGCAGATTAGGCTTTTGCTTTAAAAATCTAGAGTCAAAAGAGGAAAAAATTAAAATTTCATTTTATGATGAAAAAGGATTTGTAAAATCTTTACAAAGAAATTTAAAAACTAAAAGTTCAATTATTTTGGACATTGATCAAATTTTTGGAAATTCAAACAAATTTAAATTTTATTGGTACACAGCAAAAAGTAATAATCCTTCATTAAGTGCATATTCTTTCCATACTAATAAAATTTCAGGCAATTCATCAGGTGAACATAATTTTTAGTTCTTATAAGAACTAATTGTTAATCTAATGCCCTTTTCAAAAGAGATTTTTGGTGTAAAAGAGGTAATTTTTCTTAATTTTTTAATATCTGGAAAAGTTAATAAATTTTCATCTTTTCTCAAACTTATTTTGCCAAAGACAGGATTTCCGCCTCTACAAATTTTCATAACTTTAAAAATTATTTTTTTTATATTAAGTGGTTTACCTGAACCAACATTAATAATTTGTCCCCTAGCCTTTTTGTTATTTAAGCATTTATAGATGATGGTTATTAAATCGCTGATATATATGAAATCTCGGAACTGTTTTCCATGAGAGGTTGGGAATTTTCTATTTTTTAAACAGTTTGTTATCAAAACAGGCAAAAAACGGTTAACTTCTTGATTGGGTCCATAAGTCTGATATAGCCTTAACACTGTGACTGGAAAGTTTCTTTTTCTATATAATTTAATTAATAACTTAGTAGCTAAAGATTTTGCATAGTAATAAGTTGAAGTTGAACGCACTTTATTGATATAATTTTCTTTATGAGGAGAATTTATACTTCCGTATTCACCTCCGCTACTCATCTGAATAAATGATTTAATTTGATTTTTGATAAAAATATCTGATAAATTTTTTACTCCATTATAATGACTAAGGAAAGTTTTTTTTTTTATTTGTATGATCAACATAGCCACCTAAGTTAACAACATGATCAAATTGAAAAGATTTGAGTTTATTTAAATTTTTCTTATTTGAAATATCGCAAATTAAGTATTTTATACCTTTTATTACTCTTCGCAATTTGGGTCGTTTGGTAGAAAGAGAAACTATACTAAATCCTTTTTTTTTTAAAAAATTTATTAAATGAAAACCAATAAATCCTGTTCCTCCAACTATAAGTATTAATTCTTTTTTTTTTGCCATTCTAAGTTTTTATTTTTAGAGAGTTTTTCTAAAAAATCTTTATCTCTTTTTGTATCCATACATCTCCAAAAACCATAATGTTTAAAAGCGATTAAACTTTTTTTCTTTGCGAGACGCTCGAGTGGTTCTTTTTCAAGAATAGTTTTATCATTTTTGATAAATTTAAATATTTTTTTATTTGCTACAAAAAAACCGCCATTGATCCAACCTTTGCTCACTTGTGGCTTTTCTAAGAATTTAGTTACTATTTTTCTATTAATAGTTAATTCACCAAATCTCGCAGGTGGTCTAACAGCTGTGACTGTGGCTATTCTTTTATTTTTTAAATGAAACCTCTCTAATTTTGATAAATTAACGTTGGAGAGTCCATCTCCATAAGTAAACATAAAATTTTCATTTGATCTAATGTACTTTGAAACTCTTTTTAGTCTACCTCCGGTCATACTTTTTTTTCCAGTGTTTAAGATATTAATTGAGCATTTCTTTTTAAATAAAATTTGTTGAAATTCTTTTCCATTTTTTGAAAAATTTTTAAAATATTTTTCTATGATATTTTTTTTATAACCAGCAGCTATGTAAAATTTTGTGTATCCATAACTTATATATATTTTCATAATATGTAATAAAATTGGAAGTTTGTTTATTTTGATCATTGGTTTCGGAATTGTTTTAGTATACTCAGATATACGAGTCCCAAAACCTCCAGCTAGAATTACTACTTTCAAACTACTCATTAATAAATTCAATCTTTAAATCTGCTTTATTTGAATTATTTGGTTGATCTAAATTTTTCACTGGAAAAACATGTTCACCATCAATTCTTTTTTCATTATAAATTCTTTTTGAAAATGTTAGTTCAATTACTGAAGGAAAATGTTGAGAATTAGTTTTTCCAAAATTATTAATATGAATATGAACTAGGTCTAAATTAATTTTATTAATAAATTCTTTAATATAATTGGACATTAAATCGCAATCGTGAAATTCAATAACTAGTCCAATCAAATTTTGTTGATTGGCAATTATATCCTCTAAAATTCTGTATTCTGCTCCCTCTATATCAATTTTTAAAAAAAAATTTTTAGGATTCCACTTTTCAAGAATATTTTGAAGACTTACAAAATTTTTTTCGTCAGAATATTTTCTCTCTTCACTAGAACTATGAATAAATTTTTTAATGTGTTTACAGTTTTTATTAAAAAAGAAAAACTTATACTCAAAAAAAGTAAAAAGGCTTTTTAAAAAAATGTTAAATTTCAACTTGAGACCTATTAGAAATAAAAAGTTTTTTATAAAGCGTTTCACCCAAAAAAATGAATTAACGCTTTTATCGAAAACTATTATTTGTATATTTGGATTTTTCTTTCTAAAATCAGACTCGAAAGACCAATCATCATACATTCCAAAGCTGAAAAGGTGATCCGTATCACCAATACTCTTTGATGGTATTACATATCCTCCGTCGTTTTCTTTTCCAATTCTTTCCAAATAAGTTTTATATTTAGGTTTAAAAAAAAATGGTAATTTCAAATTATTCATATTTTTTTTATTAAAGCCCAAAAACGAAGGTGAGCCTTTTTATCAAGTTTATAAAAATATCTTTTTTTAACATTTAAAAAATCTTTATTACTAAATTTATACTTTGTTCTTTCGTTAAGAATATCATCTAATTCTGAAAAATTATTAATTAAGGGTAAATTATCCTCATCATTAAAAAAAGGAGGTAATGAGTCGTCTATAATTCTTACAGAAATAATATTATGAAATAGAGCCTCATATCCAATAGTGGACATGCTACAAACAACTAAATTACTTATTGATAATAGATCATTTGTTGAGTACTCATCATAAAATTCTATCTCAAACTTCTTATTGAGCTTTTCTCTAAATTTACTTAAGATTTCTTTTTTATATGTCGGATGTGGACTTAAAATAAGTCTATAATTTGAGGAGTAACATTTTTCAAAAAAACTAAGTATTAGTTTTTCATCTCCAATTGAAGGGCAAATTAATAAGATTTTTTTATTTTTTCTTTTCAAATTTAATAAGGAATTTTTTTTCTTTTGAATCAATTGAAGTGTATCGTACTTCAATGATCCAATAATAAAAATTTTTTTAGGAAAATAAGACTTTAAAATATCTTTAAAATATTGTCCTTGGACTAAATAGACATCTGGAGAAGGTGAAAAAAATTTTCCTTCATTTTTTTTGTTAGTTGTAAACTCATTTCTCTTATGAAAAAAGAACAAAAGGTTTTTATTTGCTGCACCGTGTTGAATTGTAAAGATTTTTGGTGGTAGCTTAATTTTTTTAATAAAAAAATAAATTGATCGCATAAAAGGATTAAATTCAGCATAATTAACAAACGATTTTATTTTTTTATCAATAATAGAATTCTGAATTGACTTTCCAATTAACAAAGACTTTTGAACTCCACCTGCAAAAGACATTAACAGTAGTGGTTTAAGAATTTCACCACAATTAACATTATTTATTATAAAAAAATCTTTTTTTTTATTAAAGAGAAAAATTAGTTTTAAAAAGATCAATAGAGACTTGAAGTATACTTTAACGACGTCAAAAACTGATATATTTTCATCTGCGATCAAAATAGGTAAATTTTTAAAATATTTTTTTCGTTTAAATAAATCTAAGATAAAATTTTTTTTTTTGATAATATTTATTAGATAAAAATTTTTAGATAAATTTTTTTTAATTGCCGTTCCATAACATCTGTCAATAAATTCATTTTTATGTTTTAAAAAATTATAGTTCAATGAATGAAAACAATTTTCTTTATCTATTTTTTTATATCTACTAAAAGATAAAATTTTTATAAATGAATACCATAATAGATCAATTAAAAAATTTTTTAAGAATTTTAAAACAAAAAATAGATAAAACTTGAATAAATTATTTTTGATTATTTTTTTTTGTATGAGAAGTAATTTTAAATTTACAAACCAATCATTTTTTATAACATTATCTTTATTGCAAATATCTGTAATCCACCAAACTGATAGATCATCAACTAAGAAATTTTGTGAAAAATATTTTCTTAAACTAGTTTTTGCCACCCAATTTACATATAACTGAGATACTTTTTTCCAATCTTTGAAACTATTGTTTCTTTTAAGATTTTTCATTTTTTTGATTGATTTTGGGTATAAAAAGCTATTCTCCGCCAGAAATACTCAAAGTTTGACCTGTCATAAAGGAGTTTTTTTCATCTATTACCTTTATAATAAAATCTGCTATCTCCTTAGTAGATGCCATCCTTTGCATTGGAACTAAATTTATTCTCTTAGACAAAAATTTATTTTTTGAATTTTTTTTATGTATTTTTGTATTTGTTAATCCAATTCTTAGATTATTTATTAAAACATTCTTTTTGGACCATGCTTTATAGGAATTTGGGATAAATTCGAGACAATGCTTTGAAAAAGAGTAATTAAATGATTTTTGTCCACCCCCAAATTTTACCCCAATACTAGAACAGTTTAAAATCCTACCATATTTTTTTTTTAACATTTTTTTTATAGAATTTCTTATTATTAACATCGGAAAAATTGAGTTTATTTTTAATGAGCAAAATATATCCTCCAGAGTAGTGTTCTCATAAGATTTGTTATCAATAAAACCAACTAAATTTACAATACAATCATAATTATGATTAAATTTTTTTAAAATTAAGCTTTTATAATTTTTGTTATTAATTTTTTCAAAATCAGCTTTAATTAATTTTAAATTTCTTTCATTTGTGACTTTATTTTTTTTTAAATTTTTAGAATAATGGGCAAAAATAGTATATTCTCTTTTATTAATCTGATTAATTAGCTCTGCACCAATATCTGAGCTTGCGCCTAAAATTAAAATATTTTTTAAGTTACCACGCATGATCTACAAGGACTTATTTGTTTTCTTTTTTGTTTTAAATGAGACTCTCTTAATTTTGAATAATTTTCAGAATTCCAAGCTTTTTTTAAATCAAAATTAAAATCTTTTATATTTCCAGGGCTCAAACTAGACTTATAGTCAGTATCACATGGATTTACTTTTCCGTCCCACCAAATAAACATTCTCCTCCACAAATCAGAACATGGTTTAGTAATCTCATTTGTTTCGCTTAAGTAAACATTTTCCCAAGGATTATAATCAACAAAAGCTACTTGATTCACTAACTTTCCCCAAAATTTATTCATCTCCTCAAAATTTTGTTTATTATTTACTTTTACTCCTGAAACTCTTGTGATGACTTTACTATTCGAGTAATTTTTTTCTTTAATTTTATTAAATAATTCAATATTTTTTAAAACCTTTTTTAAATTTCCATTAACTCTAAGAGAGGCATAAAGTTTTTCGTCAGCTGCGTCCGCAGAAAATACGACTGTTTTAACACCTCCTGATAGGATTGAATGTATTTTTTCTTCATTAAGAAGAGAGGCGTTTGTATTTAATTTTAAATTGAGAAATTTGCCCTCCGTATATCTCAACATCTCATTAATAGATTTTGATATTAAAGGTTCTCCTCTTGAAGCTAATGATAAAAATTCTACGTTACCAACTGCTTGGTCAATTATATTTTTAAATAAATCAATATTCATCGTACCCATGTGTCCAGATTTTTTGTCGGTAAAACTTTTGTCAGTTTCAAAACAAAAAACACATCTGTAATTACATATCGAGCTTGGTTCTATTTGTAAGTATGGGGGGTAATCATCAAGAATATTTTTCTCTGGGTGAACCTCATATCTATATCTGTGGAATAAGTAAGAGAGTACTTTTTCGTCTGGCAAAGTTTTTATTTCTTCAAGAACGTAATCGTTCAATTTAAAAATAGAGCTACTTGAATCAAAAAGTTCTTTAAAAACATTTTTTATAATATCTGATTCATAATTTGATAATTTATTCAAATATTTTTTATTTTTTATAATCATTAAGATTTTATTTAAAATTAAATCATTATTATTTGAATTTTTAAGATTTATATTTTTAAAACTTCCCAATTTTTTATATTCTTTAATCTGTGTCATTTAATATCCAATAGTTTTGAGTCTTAAATTCATCCACTCCTTTTCTGATGTGGTTGGTTTAATCCTTTCCATTTCTTCAACATTTTCTACTTTTTTTGCTAGAACAATTTGATGATTTCTAAAATGGGGAATTAAATAAGCAAATTCTTTCAAAAATTTACTAAATATTTTTTTAATAGATAGGTTCGATTTAATCTTTTCTATTTTTTTGTCTTTTACACAAAATTCTCCTTGTTTTCGATCAAAGTATTCATGATTTTCTATTTTGAAACCGGTGTACTTTAATAAAAAGTCTAGTTCCTCTTTGCTAAACTCTTTATTGTGAGGTCTGTGGTTACCGTGAAAAAACATTGAAGATAATACCGGATGTACATTAGGACTTTTGCCTTTAACAATCATCCTTAAAATATAAAAAAAATTAGTAATATTATCAGTAGTAATAATCAAAAAACCTCCCTTTTTCAGTGATTTATTAATATTTTCTAAGCAAAAAATAGGGTCAACTAAATGTTCAATAGTATCCAGCAAATAACATATATCACATTCATTGAGACTCCATTCTTTTACATCTTTAGATCTCGCAAAATTTGGGTCTATTTCAGTATCAATACAATTTACATTATATTTTTTTACTCCTTTAATAAATTCTTCATTCAAATCTAAACCTACTGAAATATATTCTTTATATGGATTAAAAATTTCCCTTGATAATTTAATCATATTGCCTGGATATGCACCAACATCAATTATTTTAGGATTAACGAGATTTTTTTTTATCCTATTCAAAAATTCAAAAACTTTAAAAAATCTAACAAATCCTATCTCAAAGCTATGCTTATTATTGAATTGATCTCTTTGATCTTCCTCTTTTACCTCCCATTTAAAAGGCTCGTAATTAATTACAAAGTTTTTATAAATTTTTTTTAAATTGCTCATATCAAGTTCTTATAAAGAAGCTTTCAAAATAAGTAAAAAAATTTTTTGACATTTTATTTGCAGAAAATTTGTGTTTGATTAATCTTTGTCCAACAGCAGCTTGTTTTTTCCATTTTTTATGATTTTTAACAAAATCTTTTAAGGCGATGGAAACCTCTTTAAGATTATTGGGTTCAATTAAAACTGAATTTTTTTTATTTAAAAATTCTGTTACACCGCCAACCTTTGTAGCTAAAACAGGTGTTTTTACAGAAAGGGCCTCAGCCAAAGAAAGACCAAAACCTTCAAAATCCTTGGTCAATGAAACTAACAAATTTAATTTTTTTGCAATTTTGAAACTCTCACTGTTTAAAAAACCAGTAAAAATAAAATTTTCTTTAAAATTTAACTCACTAATTCTTTTTTTTAAATTTGAGATAAATATACCTGACCCCTCACCTATAAAATAAATTACAATTTTTTTTCTAATCTTTTCAGGTAGTTTTGAATAAGACTCTACTAGATCATCTTGTCCTTTATTTTTCTCAATTCTAGATATCATTCCAATTTTAAAATTATTTTTATTTTTTTTGAAAATTTTATTAAGGTTAATTAAACCTTTTTCAGACTTTTTAATTTTTACCCCATTATAAATTATTTTAATTGGTAAATTTTTTTTTAATAAAAAAGTATTTCGTTTAATATTATTTTTTACAGCTTTTGAAACGAAAATTATACCTTGTAAATTTCTACTTAAAATTCTATCAAAAAATTTAATAAACATTTGCCAGAATAAAGGTTTTGTATATGAGTGATGAATTAATAATAGTTTAACAGGTATTCTTAAAAAGGAGGCAGATACAATTGCAGATACTTCTGATCGAAAATCTCCATAACCACCGCAATTTCCCAATAAAATATCTAATTCATGTTTTTTCAGGATTTTGTGAAACTGAAAAACTGATAACAAAAATAAAAAAGGCCTTAATGAAAAGAAAATTAATTTCAAAAATTTATAATTAAAATAAATTACATTGAGTGAGTTATAAAATTCAAACTTTACCTTCTTATTATAAATTTTTTTTTTTAATTTAAAAACTGCTTTATTGGTTTTGTTTGTAAAGATAACGAATTCATAATTTTTAAATATCTTATTATTTATCAAATTTTCTAAATGAGTTGTAACACCTCCAAATTGAAAATTTTCCCAGATTACTCCTACCCTCATGAATTATTTTTTAGAATTAAATCCATTTTTTTTTAACCGGTATTCTAGCAAAGGTGTTTGCCAATCATAATCTATATCAAAACCAGCAAATGATTTAATTGGTGCAATTTTTTTACCCATCCACTTCTGTGGTAAAAGTCCTTTTTTTAGATTATCTAAACATCTTGGTCTCACTACTGAAACAGACATGTCGGCATAATAGACATCACCTTGAGAGTCACGGTCGCAATTGAGTGTTTTTGGATTGCCGAAATATTCAAATTTTACAAATGGCTTTAAAGACCCGTCCTTTTTAAGTTTTCTTGCTCTTAATGGGCTCCACATATTATAAACAGAAGTTGAAACAGCTGAGTCAAAACTTTTATTTTTATTTAAAAATTTTATACCTTTATCAATCATTTGACTTGTTACTAAAGGAGCATTGGCAAAAAGCAAAACCACATATTTTATTTTAAAATTATCGTTTAAATATCTATTTTTAATTTGTTTATAGGCGAATTCGAATACGTTATCACCTAAGGCTTTATCATCATTTAAATATTTTGGCCGTTTTATAAAATTTTTAGTATATTTTCTCCCTATTTTTTCGATTTTAGGGCAATCAGTTGAAATAAAAATTTTATTTATGAATTTTGATTTTTTTGCAGCGATTAATGGATATTCACATATGCTCCGACCAAGAATCTTAGCGGTATTTTTTCCTGGAAAACCCTTGCTACCTGCTCTTCCTATCATTATCGCAATTATCATTTTAATTTTTCACTTCTTTAATAAGATTTTTTAAGCCCTCTTCAAAATTAATTTGAGACTTAAGGTGTATTTTTTTTCCTTTTCTAAATTTATAAGTGTAAGGATTTTTGATATAATGACCATGTTTTTTTTTATTTATGAAAACTATTTTTTTTCTATTTCCGAAAATTTTTTTTAAAATAAGAAGGAAAGATTTCACTTTAATTTTTTTTGGACCAGTTGCTATAATATGTTTGTTTCTGTGCTCTTTTCTCATTGCTTGTATACAAACTTTGGCAGCATCAACTACATGGATGTACTCCCTTACCGAGTTTCTGCTTCCATAATAAGTAATCTTATTAGTCTTAATAGAATTTTTTACGACTTTTTTAACCCCGTTAGATTCATCAGACCTTTCTCCATAAAGAGAGCCAAACCTTATAATGGTAAAATCTAGGTCGAACCTTTTTTTATATTCTTCAATGTAGTCTTCTGCAGCTCTTTTGCTGCTTCTATAAAAACCTCCCTGCTCGCTATTAACATAAATTGAGCTTGCATGAATAAATCTTTTAATTTTAAATTTTTTAGCAGCATCTAGCAAATTTACAGTACCAATTATATTTAGCATGATGCTTTTTTTTGGCTCATTAAGAGCCTCGTTCAAATCACTTAATCCTGCGAAGTGAAAAATGATATCATTTTTTTTAACTGCTTTGTTAACATGATTTGTATTTAATAAATCTCCTTGTATCATTTTCTGGTTTTTCTTTTTCCAATAAGATTTTTTTTTATCAAAAATAGTTACTTTATGACCAAGCTTTGTCAACTGATCAGATAGATGGGAGCCTAGGAAACCGCTTCCACCAGTTACAAGACATTTAAATATTTTCTTTCGATATTTCATTAATTAATTAAAGCTTTTTTTAATTCTTTTAGTTTATAATTTGATTTTTTTGCAAAAGTATTAGTAAATTTATTTTTAATTTTTTGTAATTTTTCTGATTGCCACCATTCATCAACATTATTATAATTTTTATTAATAAAAAATGATGCTTTGTTAAAATCTTCGAAATAAATATTGACATCCTTTAGTTGATCATAAAAACTTTTTGCATAATTATTAAGAATATTATTTTTTGATGACATAATAAGTATTACAGGTATGTTATTTGCAAGCAGTTCGAGAAAACCAGTGCCGTTGACCAGTTCTATAACCAATTTAAAATTTTTTGATAAGCTTAAGGACGATATTTCAGTGTAAATCATTTTACTCTTATATTGCGCAATTAGTCTTTCTTTCTGGTATAAAAACCCGTCAGCTAATACGCCTTTTTTTACTTTTGGATTTAATTTCACCTGTTCAAATGGATTCCTGTATTTAATCTTGATCGTATTAGATATTTTTTTATCTAAGGTATTAGTAAATTTATCAAATTCATCTAGAAATTTAATTGTGTCCCGCCTAGAGCTCACTGTTTCAGGTAGTGATGGATAAACTTCAAACTCAGTCATTGGGATTAAAATTCCATCTAATTTTTTTTTTTGGGGAAATTTATTCGATGTTTTCTTTGTGAAAAAAAGAGGAGTTGTATTATCAAAATTATTTTTGTGACCCCAAGATAAAAACTTGTCTGAGATATTTGGAAATAAATTCTCATTAATTTTAAATTCTAAAATTCCAAGAGATCCTCCATGTTGTGAAATAATATATTTAGATTTATTTTGATCTACATTTTTAGCAGTATAAAATTTAAATATTTCATCTGCTATATAGTCGTAAGATGTTAGTATAACTTCGGGCTTTTTAGGCCAATCAAGAATATTTAAAATTTTATCCATCTGTAAAAAACCCTCTAAAAAAACTTTTGGTATGCTTAAGCTTAAAATTTCTATTAAGAATTTTTCAAAATTATTTGAAAATTGAATATTCTTGAAAATTTTTTTTCTTAAATCTAAATTTTCTTCAAAATTTGGATAATTTAACTCATTTGGTTTAAAAATAAAATTTCCTAATTGAAAATGTAGAACTAACTTCTGAAGAAAAGGTAATTGGAAATTTTTGATAAAAATTTTATTTGAGCTAAATGGACTTAAAAGTCGATTAACAAATAGAGAATTGCCCTTTCCTTTTATTTCACTATCTTTTAATTTTTCTTTTTTTTTGTTAGCAATATATTTAAATTCTATTTTATTTTGGAACTCTATAATTTTTCCGAAAATCCAATGATTCCAATCTGAAATATTACACTGATAAAGAGCCTTTTCTGTATCAATCGGAATAAAATCATTATCTTCAAATTTAAATAAATTTGTTTTTAAATTTTGGTTTTTTTCACTAAATGTTTTTAGTATTTCCCACCTATCAAAAATATATATAATGTATTTAGATAGCCATGGATATAAAAGTGTATAATAAAATCTTTTGGAGTATTTTAAATTAAAATGATAATTATACTCTTTTTTAAAATCTAAAATTATACGATCTAATAAGTTTGTTAAATATTCAAAATCCCTTTTTTTCTTTTTATAGTCATCCCAATGATAAAATTCAAATAATTCACAATTTTTTAAAATTTTATGGGACTCATTATTTAAAAAACACCATTCACCTAAAATAATATTATCATAATTTTTTTTGTAAAAAATTTCTGGATTTGTAACTATCAAATTTTTCATTCAAATGAGTTAGTAAACACTATCTCTGGAAAAATATCTGATGCAAAACCTTTAGCAAAATAACTAATACTTTTTTCTTTTTCAGATAACTTTTTTTTATCGCTTTCACCTTGTTCTAATCCAATGTTTGTAACTATTTGTGTGTGAAAAAGGCCGATTTTGTACATTTTAATTTTTCTGCTTATCATCTCCTCTATTGCTGAAAATTGAATTAAATGTCCAAGAGGAATTTTTTCCTTTTTATATTTTTGAGAGTACTTTCCTACTCCATAGTAAGATTCATCTTTACTTATTGAAAAGTAAGCTCCTCCTAGAAGCTCATTTGTATTCTTATGAGATATGTAGGACAAAAATGCTTTGTTTTTTTGAATGTTTTCATAATGTATATCCCATGTCTCATTAGATCTAGTCACTCTACCAGTTTCATTTTTATGAAGAGTTTTGAATTTATTCCATATTTCCTTATCATCAGTTTTTAAGATTTTTGGAGAGAAGGTTTCGTATTTTTTTTTTTTCCAACTATTAAAATAATTTCTATATACTGGTCTAAAAAAACTTAAGATTTCATCTTTATTTTTAGTCAAATCCAAAAATAAATTATATTTAATTTTATTTTTTGAGCTTAAATTCAAACAGTTTTCACCCCAAAAATCTAAAGATTTCGATTTCAATAACGACGAAGTAATAATTTTTTTAATTTTTAAAAAATTAGATATTTTTTTTAAAAAAGAGAAACATTTTTTAATTATACTTTTTTTGTCAGAATTGGATAATTGTTTAATAAATATTGGCTCTTTCAATTCTCTTCCAAAACAACTTATTTCATAGTGCTGATTAAATGTTAGTGAAACTGGCCAGACTGCAGATGGTTTGTTTCTCTGGTATATTATCATAGATAGATCAATCACCTCTTTGTTGGTTTCTTGAAGAAATTTAAATCTATATTTTAAAATTTCTTGTGTATAATCTATTGGTAAATAGTCAACTTGACTTAAAACCTTATCCCACACATTAAAATTTGAGGATCTAAACTCAATTTGTTCAATTTCGCTTAAGGCGATTTTTTTGATTTCTTCTATCACTGTAAAAATTTTAAAGTAAATGGCTTCTAAGAAGATATTGACATTCCAGTTTTTCTGAAAGAAGAGTCTGGATTAATATCTAGTCTGGCATTTTTTTTTATTACAATTTTATTTTTGATTTTTTCAAACGATTTTAAAAAAGGAGAATTTTTAGACTTTTTGCTTGGCTCAATTAAGTACCTTAAAGAAATTCTTGGTGATTTACTAAAATTATAATAAGTTCCGTGAAGTGAAAGTCCATGCCAACAAGAGACGGTCCCGCCTTTACCCATTACATTTTTTCTTCTCACTTCAATTACACTTTTTAAGTCATTGTAATACCAGAGATTATCATCTTTATTAGACTTCCTTAGATAATGAGGGTAAGGCTGTGCTCCTAAAATGTGACTACCTTCTAAAACTTGCAAATAAGAATCTTTTGTATAAACGTTATCCAGGTAAATGTAGAACGTGCAAAATTTTCTACCGCTCTGCATATCTTGATGAAAATCAGCATTTAGAAAATATTGAATATCTTGAAATTTATCTTTGATATAAGGATTTAAATTTGGTCGTCCTATATCGCTCACTTTGTTTTTGATCCAAGTCGGTAAAATTGAATAAGGCACAGATCTAATAATTGTTTTTTTAAAAATCTTATAATTTTTTCCAAGAATTTTTTCTACGTTTTTAATAAATAAAGGATTTTTTTCTATAAAATCTAAGTTTTGATTTAATTCTTTACTTATCAATAAGTTATGATCTTTAGATCCCGGCGCGTATTTATGATATCTTCCTTTTTTAATAAATTCGTTCTCAGTTTTATAAAAAAGGTTTTTATCAAGTTTTCTTAAATTAGATATTTTTTTTTGTAAATTTAAACATTTATTTGAATTTATAATTTTACCAAAATAACAAAATCCCTTTTTTTCAAAATCTCTCCAAGATTTTCTGCTACTATTTTTCGAAGTCATTTATTTTAAGTATACTCCCAGTTTTTAAATTTTTAATAATCTTTTTATCTAAAATTTTAGGAAAAATTTTATGAAATTTTGAATAATTTGTTTTGCTACTTGTTCTCATCAATGAAAAATCATTTTTGCTTAATTTTACACGTTTTTTTAATTTTCTTAAAGTTACAAAATTCCTGGAAATTTTTTTAATTTGGCGAAAATCAGATGAGTTTTCATCAATTCTATAGCCAGGAGTCCCAATCATATTCTCGTTAATCCTAATACTTTTTACCATTTTTTCAAAGTTTTTTGGCGATAAAGATATCCTATGATCAAAACCTTTTTTCTTTTCGTCTAAAGTAAAATGTTTTTCAATAATCTTTGCCCCATGATGAATTGAAGCTACTGCAGCATCGATACCTATAGAGTGATCAGAAAAACCAGTTATTATTCCATATTTTGATTTAAGGTAGGATATCCTTGAAAGATTAAGCTTCGATAGATGTGCCGGATACAATGATCTACAATGTAAAATAGCAAGTTTTTTATTTTTTTCTTTTCTGATTAAATTTAAAAAAAGGTCTATATCTTTTAATTCTGAAACTCCCGTAGAAAGTATAACTGGTTTACCAATTTTGAGAATGTCTTTAATGAAAAAAAAATCATTAAACAGACTGGAAGATATCTTATAACAACACTGATCAAGTTTTTTAAAAAAATCAAAATTTTTTCTCCCAAAAGTTGAGAAGAGTTTTATTTTATTTTTCTTTGCAAATTTATATATTTTAAATATCTCCTCCTTTGAGAAAGTTACCGATTGAAAAACTTGATAAGATTTCGAATTTCTTGAATAGTCAGTTTGAGGATCTGCTATTTGTAATTTTATCAAATCAGCTCCAGAATTTTTTGCTTTTACAATCATTTTAAGACATTTTTGAAAATTACCTTCATGATTGATGCCAATTTCAGCAACAATAATTGCTCTATCTTTATTCGATAGTTTTAAGTTAGATATTTTCATACTCTTATTAAACATTATAAAATTAATATCTTAATTGCTTAGAATAATGGGGAATATAATCATCTAATAAGATATTTTTTTTCGCATTTTTAATTTTTTTAAAAACTAAAAATGATCTAAAAGAATTATTGTATTGAATTTTATATCTTATTTTTTTCAAATTCATCAAATATCTTATTACTTGAGCAGGAAAATTAATTCCTGATTTTGTACATGCTCCTACTGATCCACTAAATCTACAACTCGCCTCTAATAAATAAACTTTGTTTTTATTTTTAATTATATCAAAATCACATATACCGTTTAATTTAAGCTTTGAAACAAATTTAGAAATAAGTTTTTTTATTTTTGAGTCTTTTATAATTCTGTGACCGGTGGAATAAAACATAAATCTATTTTTGATCTCTCTTAGCCTAATACAGAACTCTCTTATTTTTCCATTTACTGCTATACAATCGACATCATAAATATTTCCATTTAGATAAGGCATTAAAATATACTTATCGTTTTGTTTAAAAATATTCCTCTTTTTTAATATTTTTAAATTTACCTCAACGCATTCTCGTGATTCTAGAATTTTTATGCTTTTTCTAATTTTTTCATTTACTAGGAAGACATTTTTGGTGCCGCTACCTTTTATAGGTTTTAAAATATATTTTTTTGATTTATTTTTTTTTAATATGCCGCTCACTTTATCAAATCTGTCTACAATTTTATAACCTCCCGTAGGAAAATTATTTTCATCACAAAATTTCAGGAATCGTTTTTTATCATAAAATAATTTTGCAACATCAAAATCATTAAATGGTAACTTGAAATTAATTCTTTTTTTTTGAAATAAGTTTTTGTTTTTTAAAAGTAAATAGTTTTCTATATCTGAAAGGGGTAAAATGACATTAAACTTTTCTTTTTTGTGAATTTTTAAAATATCTGCTATATATTTTTTTTCATTTTTTGGGTTAGAAATTTTATAAAATTTATCACAAATTATCTTCCCTTTTGTTCTGTCTAAAACATCGACACCTATAATATAGGGTTTAAAATCTTTTTGATTTTTTAATGACTCTATAAAATCATAGGTCAAAAAACCATTAATACAAGTAATACAAATTTTAATATTTTTCACTTATTTGTTTGTTTGATAAAATCTGAGTGTAATTTAATAAGTAAAGATTTATCAACAATTTTTAAACTTTTTACTTTTGATTTGAAATACTTAACGAATTTTTTTAAATCAATTTTTTTATAATCTAAGTTATAATTTTTTAATTTATATTTTATACCTTTTAGACCTGATTGGGCTCCAATATTAATCTGCGTTTTATGACCGATTTTCTTAGGATCCATAATTTCATAAGTTTCTCTCTTATTTATGACTCCATGCTGATGAATGCCTGACTCATGAGCAAAAGCATTTTCACCTACAATCGGTTTATTTTTGCTCACAGTGAAAGATGAAAGCTTCGAAACTATGTCCGAACTTTTTTTAAGCAAACTTGTGTTTATATTAGTATTTTTTTTATAAAAATCTTTTCTTGTTTCAATAGCCATTACAACTTCTTCAAGTGGCGCATTACCAGCTCTTTCACCTATCCCATTAATAGTACACTCAACTTGATTGGCTCCAGCTACAACTGCTTGTAAAGTATTAGAAGTTGCCATTCCTAAATCATTATGACAATGCACAGATAAATTACATTTTTCAAACCCTTTTACAGAATTTGAAACTTTCTTTACCAATTTATACATTTCAGTCGGAGTGGAATAGCCTACCGTATCAGCTATATTTATAGTTTTAGCTCCATATTTTATGGCTAATTGAAAACACTTAATTATAAAATTTGGATCACTTCGTGTACCGTCTTCACAAGACCACTCGATGTCATCTATCTTGTTTCTAGCATATTTCATCGTATCTTCGATTAGCTCCAAAACTTGAAATTTTTTTAAATTAAGTTTGTACTTCATATGCAATTCACTAGTAGCGATAAATAGATGCAATCTTTTATTTTTTGATTTTTCCATTGCTTCCAAACATAGATCAATATCTTTTCTATTATGCCTAGCCAAACTACAAACTTGAGAATTTTTTAAAATATTTGATATTTTTTTTACAGACATAAACTCTTTTTTCGAAGAAATCGGAAAGCCTGCCTCAACCACATCTACTTTAAGTTTATCTAAAAACTTGGCAATCTTTAACTTTTCTAATATCGATAAATTCGCACCTGAAGCTTGTTGACCATCTCTTAAGGTTGTGTCGAATATTTTCAAATTTTTACTTTTCATAAATTATGTTGATTAAAATGACTTATCATAATATTTTCAAAAATTATATATTTATTACTATTTAAACTAAATTTCATAATTATTTAAAGCTTGATTCAAAAAAGAATAATATCTTTTTTTTTAAATTTGGCATTTCTAAAAGCTGTTAAAGAGCTGGAATTTTTTTTACTTATTTCAGCAACCAAATTTTTTCCAAAAATATAGCTTTGTTTAAAATAAGTTAAAACATTTGTTGCTATACTTCTTCCTCTAAACTTTTTATCTATAATAATGGAGACAAAGAATTTGTTCTTACAAAACTCGAGTTTTATGAATCCAACAAAAATTTTTTCTAAAAAAATAAGATAAATCGCATTTTTTTTTTTTGTTAAAAATTTTTTTATATAATCTTTATGCGTACTAAAACTAAAAGTTTTTTTACTTTTAAAATATTTTCTATTGTCTTTATTTTGAAGGTTGTAAAGTTTTCTGCAATAAAAATCATGATAACTTTTTAAAAATAAAGTATTTTGATTGCTATCGAATAAAGGTAAAATAGAAGTTCTCAAATTAAATAACTGATCGTTGTAAGGTTTAAAAATAGTTTTTTTATTTTGATTTTGTATTTCATGATTGATTTTTGCAACAGGTAAATTGATGAAATTTTTAAACTTTGAGAGGCTATAAATTAGTTTTTTTTTTTTATAAAAATTATAAAAACTCCTTTGATTTTTTGAAAATGCTTTTGAAAATATTAATTTTTTTCTAGATAAACCTTCGTTCAAAGTGACGCCGGAGGAAATAATTAATATATCAGACAATTCCATTTTTTTTAATAATAATTTATGTGGTTGAATTTTTTTTTTATTACCAAATATAAAAACTTTTTTAACTCTTTTTTTTTCTTTTATCGATTGCAACATCTGTCTAAGAATATGAGATCTATTTCTTTGACCAAGATAGAAAAATAATGCAAATTTATTTTTATCTCTAGGCACTCTTTGATTTATGTCATCAATAACAAAGTTATATTTATTTCCAATTAATAATTTTGTATTAATGTTAACTTTATTAAAATAATCTTGTTTTTTAGCAACCGGAGAATAATTAATTAAAACATCGCTCGCAAATTTGCGGTTATTCAAGTCATCAATAGTAATTAGTTTTTTACAAAATTTCTTTAATCTTTTTTCAGCATTAAATGTTATTTTATAACTATCGACAACACCATATTCAAACACTGTTTTATTTTTTTCTAGAAATTTTTTTTTTCCAGATTTTAAAAATATAAATTTTGAATTTTTTGAAAAAATTTTTTTTATTTTTTTACATCTAAGATAATGACCGTTTCCAGATTTTTTATCATAATCATAAAAAAATATTACAGAATTCATTTTTTGAATTTTGGTAATTATCTTACTTCTCTTAATACAATAAATGCCTCAGCAAATTTTACTCCAATTTGTGAACCTCTAAAAGCTGCCAAATTCTTAATTGATTTTAAGGATCTTGCATGTGGCCATTTTCTTAATTCATTTTTATAAATTTTGAGAATTCTTATTTTTTTATCAATAAATTTGCTGACATCCAAAAATAAGTTGGGGTTAAATAATTTATTTTGTCTCTTAGTAAAATTAAATTCTGTACTTGAGGGGGTTTCAAAACAGTAGATTTGTTTTACAAAAGTTTTACTTAAAGGTCTGGTAGCAGTTACTACTGCCTTATAGACTAGTTGATGATCAAGATTTAGGTCGTTTTCAAAATGAGTGAAAATCGTTGTTGGTTTAAATTTATTAATTTCTTTTTCAATCAGCTGCACGATTTTAAGAAAAGGCACTGTATCAAGACTATTATCGGGTAATCTTTTAAAAATAGGATTTAGAAAACCGCTTTTTTTTGCTACATTTAAAGCTTGTTTCTCTCTTAATTCAATATTTTTTTTAAGTTTTTTAATTTTCATAGATCTTGAGCTCTCACCATCTGCTAAAAAAATTGTTTTTATTTGATAACCTTTTTTTTTATATAATAATAATGATGCCCCACACCCTAAGAATTCATCATCTGGATGAGCTGCTATGACTAAAATTTTTTTCATACTTAGTTAAATCTATAAAAGTCTTTATTGCTCATTTTGGTTCTCATGAACTTTCTAATATCGTGACCTTGATTTTCACACATGCTGATAATTTTTAAAACTTTTTCCAAACTTTGAAAATACTTATTCAAAATAGAATTTGAGTGTTTCACACATGGATAAATCGCATTAGTAGCTAGAATTTTATCTCTGATCATTTCTTGGGTGATAAGAGTTTTATAAATTTGATGATTCTTGCTTTTAAAAATAAAGTTTAACAAACTATTAGTACCTCTAATTGATACACTCAAATTATATTTTTTAAATAATTTTTTCCATCTCTTTTTAATTTTTAATCCAATTAAGTTAATTTTATTCCAGCTTTTTTGTTCCTTCATTACTTCTAGGGTTTTTAAAGCTGCGACCGAGCCTATTCTTTCAGTCCAAAAAGTGCTGCTAATAAATGTATTGTTTGCTGATTTCATTATCTTCTCTTTTCCTAAAATAGCAGTAATAGCGTAACCATTTCCCAACGCTTTTCCAAAAATTGCCATGTCAGGTTTTATGCCAATTTTTTTATGTAGCCCCCCATATGTCTCTCTAAAACCTGTAGTACATTCATCAAAAATTAATATTATTTTTTTTTTAGTAGCCAATGCTCTTACTTTTTTTAAAAAACTAATGTTTGGTTTAGAATTCCTACAAACTTCCATTTTAATTATTCCAATTTTTTTATCTTTTATTATTGATTTTAAACTTTTGAAGTCTCCATAATTAAAGGAGAATGATGTATTTTTAAGTTTTCTTGGTACTCCAGCAACATTCAAATCTTTCATTAAATGATTGTTCAAGTTATTTTTTTTAGAGTTACTTAAATTAGTAGATAAATACCAATCATGCCATCCATGATAACCGCAGAAGGCTACATTATCTCTCCCGGCTGCAGCTCTAGCGATTCTAATTGCTATAGAGTTTGCTTCACCTCCAGTTCTTGCAAATTTAACCATTTGAAACCAAGGGTGAATTTTAATTAATTTTTCTGCCAACAAAACCTCCTCTGCGCAATTAAGTGTGGAAATATTTCCGAGACTAGTTGCTTTCCTCACTGCTAAGTCTACTTTTTGGTCACCGTAACCTAAAGTGTTAGTTCCTACCCCCATTGTAGATAAATCTAAATATTTATTATTATCCAAATCGGTTACTTCACAACCCTTTGCCGATTTAAAATAAGTTGGCCAGCTGTTGGGTAAATATCTATCAGGATTTTTTGATAATAACATATTTCCTCCTGGGATAACTCTTTTTGCTCTGTTCCATAAATTAAGTCCTTTGGATATATTTGCTGTAAATTTATTCTTCATAAGATCATTTTTAAAAAATTTCTCTAGTAGTTTTTTTTTAATTATTTGCTCGTAAGAAAAATGAATATTTGGATAAAAATAATTATATATTTTTTTAATATTCTTTAGATTATTCCTATCATCAACTGAGAGCTTTATATTAGTAAAATTGTTCTTCTGTCCATAAAATTTTTTTTTAAATTTATCAGATTGTCTTATATAAGAAGTTACATGTTGCTTATCGAAATTTGTTAAATTCAATTTTCTTGATAATTCTATTGATTTAAATGTAAAAATTTCAATATCAAATCCATCTGGATAGAAATAATTATGATTTTGAAGTCTAAAATTTCTTGTATTAGACAAATAATCAATTTTTTTACTTTTCTTAAAAATTTTAATCATCTTGTCAATCATTATAGGATCTACTAAAGGACAATCTGATGTAACTCTAATTATTATTTGGGCTTTATGGGTTTTTGCTGTGTTATAAATTCTATCTAAAACATTGTTTTCGCTACCTCTATAAACTTTACAATTCAATTCCTTGAGATGTTTATTTAATCGTTCATTTTCCTTAGTGGCTGGTATTGCATAAACAATATCATCAATGGCTTTTGATTTTTTTAGTCTTTTGTTTATTAGCTCGATGATTGTATTTTTTCCTATTTTTTTTAATACTTTTCCTGGCAATCTTTTAGATCCAAGGCGTGCTTGTACAACAGCAATAATTTTATTTTGTTTTACCATTTAGAGGGATTTATTAGATTATCATTTTTAAAAAAAAAGGATGGATATTCTTTTTTATTTTTCCTAGTTTTTAAAATATCTTTTAATTCTTTAATATCTTTCACTCCAATTATTATTTTATCAATATTGCGGTCGTTTATTACAAAGTTAATACACGCTTCTAATTTTGATACTTTATTTAATTTTATCCACTCTTCCCATCTATCAAACATATTTCTCCACTTAGAAAATTTTGAGGGAATTGTATCATAATCACATAAAAGTAAGCCTTGCAAAAATATAGATCTTGCATGAACTTTAATTTTCTTTCTTTTAATAATTTTGATCAAGTTTTTTTCGTACAATCTGGTATCGAAAATATTATATGAACACTGTATTATATCTGGACAAAAATCCTTTACTGTTTTTTTTAGTTTTTTAAAATTATAAATCGAAAAACCGAAATTATTAATGATTTTATTTTTTTTTTAAATCTTTCAAAACTTGATAAATATTTTTTTTTAAATTTTGACTCAAGATTTCGAAATTATTTATAAGCAATGTATCAAATTTTTTAACTCCGATTTTATTTTTCGATAAAATAATTTTTTTTAAGATATAAGTTTTTAAATAACTTTGAGTTTTTCTTTGAAATTCTTTGTTGGTAAATTTTATCTTAGTTGTAATTTTCCATTTTTTTTCGCCGAAATTTTTAATCTTTTTTTGAGAGCCCTTATAATCTGTTGAATTATCTAAGTGATATATTTTTTCTTTCTTAGCTTGGCGTAAAATTTCCATTATGCATTTATTACTCAATTTTCTTTTCCCAAATAATCCATAATTATCTGAAAACTGAGCTGTACCTAGAATAAATTTATTTTTTATTTTCAATTGTTCCCTTGAGAACTTTAATAAATTTTTTTATCTCATTTAGTCTTAAACCAAAATAAATAGGAATACTTAATGCAGTTTTTCCATATTTTTCTGAGACAGGGTATTGGCCTTTTCTGAAGCCAATTTTTTTAAAATAAGGGCTCAAATGTATCGGCATATAATGTAAATTAACATAATACTTTTTTTTTCTAAGTAACTTAAAGATTTTATTATAAGAAAATTTAAAATGATTTAGATCTAGTTGAATTATGAATAAATGATAGCTTGAATAATTCTCAGGAAGTATTTTCTGAACTTTAATAGGTAAATCCTTTAATAATTTTTTGTAATATTTTGCGATTTCATTTCTTCTTTTTAAAAATTTTTTTATTTTTTTTAATTGACTTATACCTATCGCTGCTGAAATATCACTCATTCTGTAATTAAACCCCGGAGCTATCTGTTTATACCTCCAGTTTTTTAATGATCTTAAAATACCATTATCTCGAAAGATTCTCATTTTTTTTTCTAAACTTTTCGAATTAGTTGTGGCAACACCTCCCTCGGCAGTAGTAATTATCTTTACAGGATGAAAACTAAAAACAGTTATATGAGACCACTTACAACTACCAACTTTTATACCATGGTGTTTAGCTCCAATTGAGTGAGAGGCATCCTCTAAAATTTTAAATCCATATTTTTTTGACAACCTCCAAATTTTTCTTTGTTGTGTAGGTTGGCCTCCTAAATGAACTGGTATTAAAACTTTAGGAATGTTTTTCCTCTTTTTTGCTTCAATTAATTTTTTTTCAAGAGACTCAATTGAAATATTAAAAGTATCTTTATCAATATCTACTAAATCAATTTTAGCTCCGCAATTAATTGCACAGTTCGCAGATGCAACAAAAGTATTAGGCACTGTCCATACTAAATCACCTTTTTTTATATCCAGAGCCAAACAAGCAATATGAAGAGCGCTTGATCCGCTATTTGCTGCCACTGCATATTTACTTCCAGAAAATTTATTTATTTTTTTTTCAAATTCCTCTACTTTTGGACCTTGAGTTAAAAAATTTGAATTTAAAACTTTTAACACAGATTTCTTATCTTGTGTATCTATACTCTGCCTACTATAAGGAATCATGAAATAAATTAAAATTTGAAAAGTTTTGAAATTTTGTTTTGTGGAATAAAATCAGCATTATTATTTGAGGAATAATAAAAACCTTCTTTTACTTTTTTACCATTATTTGCTTTAATCTTTCTTTCGAATATACTTGGGTTAATTTGAAAATAATCTTTAAATTCCAACATATATCTAGACTCTTCAGTAGATGATAGAAGCTCATGTAATTTTTCTCCAGGCCTCATACCAATAATTTTTATCTTTGCTTTTTTGTCTAGACTTTTAGCTAAATCTATTATTTTAACTGATGGCATTTTTGGGATAAATACCTCGCCTTTATTCATATTTTTTAAACACCTCAGGACAAATTTTACAGAATTATCTAAAGATATGAAAAATCGTGTCATTTCTTTGTGAGTAATGAGTAAAGGCTTATTTTGTTTAATCAAATCTTTAAAAAAAGGAATTACAGATCCCCTAGAATTAATTACGTTGCCATATCTTACTACGCTGAACCTGGCGTTATTTTTTCCAGACATATTATTGGCTGCGATAAACAACTTTTCTGCGCAAAGTTTTGTAGCTCCATATAGATTAATTGGATTAGTTGCTTTATCAGTTGATAATGCTAAAACTTTTTTTACATTACAGTCTATTGCTGCATTAATTAAATTTTCAGCTCCAATTATATTTGTTCTGACACATTCAATAGGATTGTACTCAGCTGCTGGTACATGTTTTAGAGCAGCTGCATGAATTACATAATCAACTTCTCTCAAAGCTGTTGTCAATCTTGATTTGTCTCTAATATCTCCGATAAAAAATCTCAAATTATTTTCTTTAAATTTTTTTTGCATTTGATATTGCTTCAATTCATCTCTTGAAAATATAATTAGTTTTCTTGGTTTATAATTATTAAGTAAGTGCCTGGCACACTGTTGTCCAAATGAGCCCGTGCCTCCTGTAATTAAAACTACTTTTTTATTAAACATTTTTGTCTATTTTTTTACTTTCAATATTGAAAATATAGTCACAATTTTTTAAAATCTCACTATTATGAGAAACAATTATCATAGTTTTTTTTCTTTTAAAGCTATTAATTTCAGAGATAATTTTTGCCTCAGTCTCAATATCTAATGAACTAGTAGCCTCATCAAATATTAGAATTTCAGGATTATTATACATTGCTCTTGCTATTCCAATTCTTTGTTTTTGGCCTCCAGATAATCTAGCACCCTTTTCACCTATAACTGTTTCTACGCCATCTTCTAAGGTTAACACGAAATTTTTAAGATTTGCAAACACAAGACATTCATTTAGTTTTTTTTCAGAGATTTGATCACTAGAGACTCCAAAAGCTATATTTTTTTTTAATGTGTCATCTAAAATAAAAACTTCTTGAGGAACACAACCGATTAAACTTTGCCATTTTGTTAAATTACCGTCAATATTTGTATTATCTACTAAAATTTTTCCACTTAAGGGTTTATGTAAACCCAAAATAATATCAATAAGTGTGCTTTTTCCAGATCCACTTGCTCCTTGTATACCAACAAAATCACCTTTTTTAATTTTCAAATTTAAATTATTTAAAACAAGTTCTTTTGGCTGTTCTTCTTTTGATTTATAAGCAAAAACGCAATCTGAAATTTCTAATTCTGAATTGAAAGAAATTTTGGATTTTAGGTTTGCTTTATTATTTTCCTCTGCGTTAAATTTATCAACATCATCACTTAAATTTTTTGCGCATCTCAAATTAAATTGTATACTTTGAATACTTTGAACAATTTGTGCTATTGAGGGCACTAATCTATACGCAGCTGCTAAATAAATTCCAAAAATTGGAATTACTGAAGCAGTAAGTAAGTCTCTAGTAATAAAATAAGACAAAAAAATACTCAAAAAAATCAGCATAAAAATTTCAAATGAAGGTTTCGACAGAGCGTTCCTTAATGAGGTAGATATTGATATTTTTGCTATAGCATCATTATGTAAACTGAAATTATTTAAAATATCATTTTCTTTTGCCCAGAGTTTTATTTCTCTCATCCCAGCAAGCCCCTCCATAATTGATTTGATTCTACCATCTTGGTGTTTAAGTCGTGCAACACTCATTGTTCTTAGTTTTTTTTTGTTAAATAAGTTAAAGAAGTAGCCAAATATTAGAAAAGCTAAAACACATATAGCAGAAATAAAAAAATCAAAAAACATTAAATATATTGAGATACCCGCTAAAACTAATAACTCCAAAATTAAAGTTGAGATAGCAAATATAAGAATAGAAAATTGCTCTACTTCAAAAGTTATATTTTTAAGTATCTTCGCAGTATTGGTTCTTTGATGATAAATGAACGGAAGTTTTAAATATCCATGAAACAGTCTTTCTGAAATTTGTGCTTTTAAAGAAAATATAAATTTGCTCTCTTTCCATCTCAAAATAATTGAAATTATTGTTTTTGTTAAAAAAGTAAATACAAAAAGAAGTAAAACTAAAATAGAAACTTCCTGGACTTGTATATTTTTTTGAATAAAAATTATTATTTCAGGGATTTTACTATTAGAATTTGTTAAAAAATTTAAAAAAACTAATAGATTTTTTAATAAAAAGATTTCTAAAATCATTCCAAGGACCATAAGCATCAAAAGAGCGATAGCTGATTTTTTTTGATTATGATTTAATATTTTTAGTAAGTAGAAAAATAATTCTGAGTAAATATTTTTTTTCATTTTTAAATTTTAAAAGATTAAATAAGTTTTTATATTAATAATTCCTTAATCCTTAGAGAGATTAAATCAAAAGCTGAATTTCTATGATCAAAATTCATTACATAGTTTTTATTTTTGCTTAGTTTTTTAAAATATTCACTTTTAGACATTTGTAAAATAGATAAGACTCTTTTTTCGAATTCTTGAAAATTCTCTTCTCTTAAATTACATATACCGTCAACTGGAAAATCATGCCTATTGTCAGAGGTAAAATTACAGGAAAGAATCTTTTTTCCTGCGCCTAAATTTTCTCTGAGAAGAGTGGAAACCATTCCAATAATAAGCTTACTTTGAGATGTGCTTACATAACTTGAAAAAGTTTCTTTTGAATTTGGATCAATAAAAAAATTCTCTTTTAAATATTTTTTATAAAATTTATTTTCTCTCTCATACAAAGATGTATCTTTTCGTCTTTTGCCAACAAATTTTATTTTCAAATTATGTTTTTTAGCTAACTTGAAAGTAAAATTAGCAATTTGTCCAACGCACTCTTCAAAACCAGGAAAATTTTTACTCCATCCTGGACAAGCCTCTGATAATAGGGCTATATCATATTTATCAATGTGAGAGGAATTGTATTTAGATTTTAGATAATACGATTGTTTTAAAGATCCATAAAATTTAAATTTTTTTACTTCTGATTTATATTCGTTATATAAATCTTTCTCATACTCACCAAAACATAAAAATTCAGGAATAAAAAACTTTTTTGACAATTGCTTTATATCGTACCTAGCTGCTCCTTGTATTGCTAAAAACTTAAATTCATTATTTAAAATTTTTGCAACATTTGAAAAGTATAGAGAGTTATCAATAATAGTAATAACTAATTTTGGTTTTACTTGTTGAATTAAAGCCGAAAAATAAATTGTACTTAAATTTGACTTAAAAAGATTTTTAATAATATATAAAATTATCTCAAAGGTAATAAAAATTTTATCTATTTGGTAATATCTATTTTTTAAAACAAAGTAATTAAAGTTTTTACACAAAGGTAATAACAAATTTATTGTCTCATTATCAAAAATAACAATGTCTTTTCTGTCAGGATTTTTGAAACAAAAAGAAGCATTAGATAAAATTATAAAAAAATTTTTAATTTTTGTAAAAAACATTATAATTAGGAAAAAATTATTTTTTTCTTATTTCCTTCAGAAAATGTTTATGAAGATTTTTGTTAGCACACACCAAAACATCACCTCTAGAAAATTTCATTTCTCCATTCCAATCAGTAATAATTCCGCCTGAATTTTTAATTATCGAAATCAATGGATAAAAATCCACTTTTTTTAATCCACGCTCAATTAAAACGTCTATTTTTCCTTCAGCAATTAAACAAAAATTAAGAGCGTCAGTCCCTGTTATCTTAAGAATTCCTGGAAATCTTTTTAATAATCTTGAGATTTTTTTCTCTTTTACTGTTCTGAGAGTGTTTATTACCATCTTTGCATTTCTGAAATTTGATTTTTGATTAGAGTAAATTTTAATAAATTTTTGATCTTTGTTGACAAAGCATTTGTTTTTATAAGCAAAGTAATATTTATTAAGTTCTGGAAAATTAGCAAAACTTAAAATTGACTCTTCTCTTTTATGTAAACCTATTAGGTTACTCCATGTAGGAATACCCATAATTAAGTTTTTAGTCCCATCTATTGGATCTATAAACCATTTAAAATCTGAATTATTTAATTTATTTTTAAATTCCTCTCCAACTATAGAATGTGTTGAAAAATTTTCTTTAATTGAATTTCGTATAAATTTTTCAATTTTAATATCCAGTTGAGTTACTGGATCAATTGTATCTTTTTTTTTTGATTTAAATAAAATATTTTTTTGATTTTTAAATTTAGTTAAATAATCAAGTTTTTTTTTTAATTTAAATACAAACTTTATGGCTTTATTTTCTTGTGACATTTTTAAAGCCCTTTAGATACTATTCCTCCATCAACAATAATTTTTTGTCCAGTAATATACTTTGCTTCATCTGTAGCCAAAAAAATAATTGTGCCTATTAATTCTGGAAGCTGTCCCCATCTTGTTAACATTGTAAGATCGGAACGAGTCTTTCTTTTTTTTTTATTGTTGTAACTTTTTTTATTCATATCAGTATTAAAATAACCAGGAAGAACTGCATTCACATTAATGTTATATTTTCCATAGTCTCTTGCAAAAGAATTGGTAAGGCCTATAAGACCTGATTTCGAGGAAATGTAAGCAGGGTTGTTTGGAAATCCAAGAGCACCTCCAATGCTAGAAATGTTTATTATGGTACCTCCATTTTTATTTTTTTTAAGACTCTCTGCAAGTAATGAACTGATAATAAAAGGTGCTTTTAAATTTACTTCGAGGGTTTTATCAAAATTCTTTATGGATTTTTCAAAATTTTTGTCAGTTTCGATTGTAATACCAGCATTATTAATTATTACATCTAGACCTCTTTTGAAATTTTTAATTTTTTTAATTTTCTTTTTTAATAATGGAATATTTGTCAAATCACACTCATAGTGAAAATAGTTTTTATGTTTTATGATATTTAATTTATTTCGAGATATCCCAATAACTATAGAATTTAGTTGCAAGAATTTTAATGCTAGTTCTCTTCCTATACCTCTGCTGGTACCAGTTATAAGAATTACTTTATTTTTTACAGAAAATAATTGCATTTAATTACAATTTATAACCCGACTCATTGGCATCCTTCAAAAATTGTTTCACTGTATCAAGTGAGTAATCTTCCAATTTTTTTTCAAACATCTTGAGTTTTTTAATTTGTGACAGTTGCATAGTAATAATTTTTGCTCCACAATTTATTGCATTTATGTAATCGTAAGCCATTCTGGGACTAGCCCATAATACTTTACAATTACTCTCTTTGTTTACAAGATTGCAAATATCTTTCATGATTTCATTTGCGTCTTCTCCGCAATCGAAAATTCTTCCAGCAAATACTGATAAAATCGCACCTGAATTTTTCACAATGGGTAAAATGGTTTTGATTTGATTCATCGTAAAAATTGCAGTTATATTTAACTTTATTTTTAACTTTACAAGTTCTTTCAAAACATCAGAAGTGTAATTTCCATTTGTAAATGTAATTGGAATCTTTACGTAAATATTTTTAGACAAAGAATTTAAAATTTTTGCCTGGTTAATCATTTCATTAGTATCATCCGCAAAAACTTCGAGAGATAAAGGTTTATCTCCAGATTTTTGAACTATTTTTTTTGAGTAATCTAAATAATTAGTTGCACCATTTTTTCTAAAAATGGACGGGTTGAATGTATACCCGTCAATTTCAATTGAATAATCTTTACCAAATTCATCTAAATTAAGACCATCAGCATAAAGTTCGATTTTTTTCATATTTTACCTTTCTATTATTCTTGATCCGTCATTTTCTATTTTAAAATCAATAAATGATATTTTATCTTTTTCTAAAAGAGAAATTGATTTTTTCTTGTTCGATGTAATCATCAAAAAGAAGCCTCCTCCACCGGCACCGATAAGTTTACCTCCTAAAAAATTGTAATTTGCCAAAAGTCTCAAAAACAATTTATTTAAATGATTGTTTGTCATTTTATCAGACAACTTTTTTTTAAATTCCCAATGATTGTTGAAAATATCTGCTATAAATTTTGGATTATTATTTTTCATTGCAAACAGAAGTTGCTTGTTTAAATCTTTAATTTTATCATAATGTTCAATAATTTTTGTTTTCCTTTTTTTTTGAGAAAGAGCTACACTTGAAGAATTTCTTTTTTTATTTGTATAAACTAATAAAAAATTGTCATTTATCTTTTTTTTAATAGCTGAACTATTTTGGTATTTTTTAATTTTAATGTTCTCTTTTTTAGAAATATCAATTTTTATTAATCCTCCAGTTTGACTTATAATTTGGTCTTGCCACCCTCCATACAATTTACATATTTTTCTCTCAATTTTGTATGCAATTTTAATTATTTCTTTACTTTTTATACTCAATTTTTTAAATTTTTTTATACAGTTTATAAGCCCTACTACCATTGCACTAGATGAGCCCAAGCCGGTATTGGTTGGAACTGTTGAATAAGTAGCAATGTGTAATTTTTCTTTTAAGCCAAAATATTTCAAAGTTTCTCTTATTAAATCGTGATTAATTTGATTGATCTTATTTGCAAACTCAGTTTTGGTTGTTTGCAGAAGATAGTTTCTATCAATTTTTCTATTATGTAAATGAACATAAACATATTGATTAATAGCTAAAGAAAACAAAGAACCATTCTTTTTTTTATAATAAAAGTCTAAATCTGTGCCTCCCCCTGTTAGAGGAATTCTATAAGGTGTTTTAGAAATTATCATGAATTAAGTTAAATCTGAATTCCTTAAAACGTGACCCAGTTTAAGAGATCTTCTAACTTTTCTGCCTAGAATTTTAAAATAATCTTTTGGAAGAATGCCATTTTTGCTGTAAGTCAAAGCTGTTTTAATATTTTTAAAGTTTAATTTTTCTCCTTTTTTAATAACTTTGCGAACAACAAATTTTCTTATCAAAATATTATGAAGTATTTTTTCTGATTTTAAAAACTTTTTTTCTGACTTGCCTAAACTAATGTGAACTTTACGGCATAAATTTACCATCTCTTTAAATGTAGAGAATTCTAACGATGCCGCATGATCTGGTCCAAGCATTTTTTTATTTAATGTCACGTGTTTTTCTATTACTTTAGCTCCAAGAGCGGTAGCGCCAACTGCGCCTGTCAAACCAGTTCCGTGACCAGAAAATCCAACTTCCTCATTCAATAATTTTCTTAGTTTTGGAATACAATTAAGATTCTTATCTTTTTCGTCACTCGGGTATGCAGATGTACAATGAAGAAAAATATGCGGAGTCTTGTATTTTTTAAATATTTTTTGTGTTAAAAGAATTTCTTTGTATGTGCACATGCCTGTACTAATTATAGTAGGGAATTTTTGACGAGCAATAAATTCACAAAAATGATAGTTGTTAGCATCAATACTAGCTATTTTAAAAAATTTAACTCCTAGTTTTTTAATAAATTGAGCACTTTTTTCATCCCAAGGAGTTACTATTAAGTCAATACCAATTTTTTTTGTTAATGTTTTTATCTTTTTATAGTCAGCCTCATTTAACTCAAGTCTTAGATCAGGATATGCCCATGAGCCAAACTTTGTATTTTTTTTCCTAATATCATTCTCGTTTTTGCTTAGATAACCGTTAGATATACCTGGTGATGTATTATAATTTACCAAATCAGATACATCTCTTTTTTGAAATTTAACTGCGTTAGCACCTGCCTCTTTGGATTTAATAATTAATTTTTTTGCTAAACTAAATCTTCCGTTATGATTGATGCCAATTTCTGCAATAATATAGGGATCTGATTTTAATTTTGGAAATCTAGACATATATTTTTAGTTTTTCAATTTGATTGTTTTCAATTAAATTACTATTATCATCTACCATATTGTTCTACCACCATCTATTATTAAGTTTTGGCCAGTCATATATTTGCTCCCATCACTAGCTAAAAATTGAATAGATTTTTTGTATTCATTTTTTTCAGCTAATCTATTCATTGGAACTCTTTTTTTAATATTTTTTACTAATGATTTTGATTGTTTGTTCAAAACTGCCCCTAAAACTAAGTTATTGCATCTTACATTCTTATGCGCCCAATAAGTAGAGAGGTATTTAGTAATACCAGCAATTCCATGCTTTGAAATTGAATATCCTATTGGCTTAAAATTTTTAACTTTTTTAATATTTTCTGAAGGATGGTAAACTCTTTGATCTGGGGCAGTAATTCCTAGGTCGGAAGAAATATTAATTATGGATCCTCCACCTTTTTGAGCCATAATGCCTCCAAAAATTTTACAGCAAATAAATGTTCCAATTATTCCAACGTTCAATTCTTTTAACAAAGATTTAATATTATAATTTTCAACTGATCCACTTGCCTTATTTGACTTAAGCATTTTTGGATTTACGTCAGCATTATTAACTAAAACTTCAATAAATATTTTATTTTTTTTTAAATACTTTGATAAGTTCATGACTTCCTTTTCCGAAGAAATATCACAGTCAAAATCATAAAAAATTGTATTAGGATATTTATTTTGAAGCTCTATTTTTTTTCTACTTAAATCTTTTTTATTAATATCAACTAATATAGAGTTTAAACCAATTTCAGCCAAAGCTGATGCATGTTCAGGTCCTAGCAATCCACTTGCTCCAGTTATTAAAGCGAACTTCTTATTCATAAATATATTCTTTAAAGGATTTAAGCGAAAATTGCATATCCTTTAAAAAATTTTTTTTAGATTTAAATGTTTGAAAAGTTATATCTCTACAATTTGTTAATTTATCAATATTTTTAAACAGAAATTTTAATTCATAAAAGTTTTTCTTTAATCTTTCTGTTTTACCAAACAAGTTCGGTCTATATTTAATGTGCACACCATAAATTTTTCTAGGAAATAACCTAAAATATTCCTCTATTGAGAACCCATGGGCTTTAGTGTTTCCTAAATCAAGTAATATACCTAGTTTTTTAAATTTTTTTAAGCTTAAGAGGTAACTTAAAGCTTTTGGAGATATATCAGTTTCTATGCATAAATGGGAGATTTTATAAATAGCATGGTAAAACTTCAAAAGAGATTTTAAACTAGCTTTTTTCTCTATATGATTATTAAATCTAGATCTCTCTTCTATAGGTATTGTGACACGGTCAATAGAAAAATATTTTACAATTACTTTGATTTGTTTAATAAGCCAATCTATATCGTTATCTTTAATGATGTGTAACGGATTATTCATAATTAAATCTAGTGATAAGGAGCAAATTTTTAGTTTATTTCTTTTTAGTTCACCTAAAATTATTTTTCTAAATGACTCATTAAAAATGGGATTGGAGAAATCGGATATGATCCACTCTGTACCATCAAATTTAAATTTTTTTGCAGTTTGTAAATCTTTTTGCCAGTTATCTATTGGAAAATATTGAAATTTCGCTCCAAGTTGTGGAGAAAATCGTCCAATAACGTAAGATAGATTTATTTTTTTTGATTTAAATAAATGTTTCACTTATTTATTTTTTTAAATGATGCTCTAAATTTTCACAAATACAATGCAAAATAGCAATATGTGACTCTTGAATAAACGATGTTACTTTGCTTTCTACCACAATTGATATATCTGAGATTTCTTTCAAAATCCCACCAGTTTTTCCAATAAGAGAAATTATTTTTATTTTTTTTTTCTTTGCCTCATTTGCAGCCTCTACTAGTGACATTGAGGCTCCTGATTTTTCGTCTCCACCTCCTGTGGATATTAAAAAAAGAATATCTCCCTCATTTCCGTGAGCTTGAACTTGTCTTTTAAAATAAGATAAAAATTCAAAGTCATTACACCACGCTGTCATAGCAGCTGGCAGACTTGCTAAGGAAATAGCGGATACAGGCTTTCTAGCTCTATCTTTATATGTGCATTGCAACTCCCCAACAAAATGTTCTGCATCAGAACAAGAGCCCCCATTACCTGCTACTAGCAATTTTTTATTAAAATTATTTGCAGTAATAATCTCCTCAACAATTTTGAGTATTTTATCTTCAAAAACATGAAGCCTAGCTATCGTTTCTGAACTTGTTTTGAAGTAACTTTTAATATTACTCATATTTCTTTTTTAACATATTTTTAAAGAGATTTTCCATAACATTTAATTGTTTAAGGTTATCCAGTTGAAATGACTGCCACTCTCTCATTTCGAAGATCATAATCTTTCCTCCCAGTCTATTATTATGTCTTTCTAATATTTTTTTTTTAAAAATGTAGATTGATCCATTTTGCATTAAATGTTTCTTTTTAAATTTTTGTCTCGGTTTTCTATTTTTAAAGTTGATTGTAATAGGCTTAAATGAAGAGTTATTCGACTCCCATACATCAAAAAAATCCTCAGCTTTATGGGCTGAAAATAAAGAGTCTGCTTTAGTTATTTTAAATTTATTAAATGCTTTATCTATATCATTAGGTCCTCTTAAAGGACTTGTGGCTTGTAAAAAAATTATATTTTCTACTTTTGTTTTTATATTTGAAACAACATGTTTTATTGCTGACTCAGAGCTAGCGCTATCGGTACATAGTTTTTTTGGCCTCATAATTACTTTCGCTCCTAAACTCTCGCTCAATTTAGCAATTTCATTTGATTGAGTAGAAACGTATACGTGTTTAGAAAATTTTGATTTTTTTGCTTGAAGCAAAGTCCAATATAAAAGAGGTTTCCCACAAAATTTTATTAGATTTTTTTTCCTAATACCTTTTGAATTGCCTCTAGCAGGGATAATAATAATATTTTTCATATTGATTAAGCAATGCTCCGCACTTTGTAAAAATACACTTTTTTACAGTTTTACTTTTCATTTTTTTTAAATGGGCTTAAAAATAAATTCCTTTTTATTAATCGTCGTCTTTAAATTGCCCATTAAAATATTGATTTTATTTTTTTGTAGCTCAATTATTTTAAATATTTTATCTGTAAAAGGTCCTGTAGAAAATTTATAAAAGCTATTAATATTTGTTTCAAACAATGTTTCACTTATAAGTCCACTCTTATTTTCTGTTTTCTTGCACTTGTCTATAAAACTTTTTACGTCTTTTTGATATTCTATAAATCCATTTAATATATACTTTACACCTTTTAAAAATTTAAGCTGATTTAATACTGCTTTATTCTCAAAATTCTTATGATAACAAAATAAATAATCTCCTAGAATTTCAAATTCTTTATTTATTAATTTATTTTTTTTATATTTCTGGATTAGTATTTTTGGACGATAAATAATAAAGTCTTTACCAACCTTAGATTTCAAATCCTCTTTAAATAAATTGAAGTTTTGTTTTTTAAATTTAATTACTGTCCACATATAACTATTTTTTTAACTCCCTTTTAAGTTCATCATATTCTTTCATCTTTCTTTTCATGAAATTAATAGTAAGTCTTGTTCTTTCAGAAATGCCCTTGGGAGTAATCACGTATTGAAGATATTTGATTTTATTTTTTTGTTTTTGAAAGTTTTTAAGTTTCACTAAACCTTTTCTTTGAAGTGCTTTTAAAGAATAATTTAGTTTACCAAGACTAAAACCCAATTCTTTAGCAAGATCCCTTTGAGAGGCATCTGGTTGCTTTGATATTTTCCTTAAAACTTCAAAATGGTCTTGCTCATTTTTCATAATGTTCAAATTTTGAACACTTTATTGTTCAATATTTGAACAGTAAAGGAAAAAAAAATATATTTAATAAGAATTGTGTTCGGTAAACAAATTACAACTATATGTTGTGCTAAAAAAATGTTGATTATATTGTTTTATTTGAAATATGACTTATTTAATTTTGAATTTTATCCTATCAAGACTGAGTGCATCAAAAACGAGCAATTTTTTTTTTGAGTATTTTAAAAGATAATAAAGAGGATACTTATCGTCTTTTAAAGACTTAGTTAAAATCTTAATTTTTTTCTTTGAGTTAATAAGAAGTAAAATTTTTTTTGATAAAAGTATAGTTGAGAGATTTACGGTGGCCCTTCTAACCTTTGGTTTTCCTATTTTTTCCACCATTGTAATTGTTGGTTTCTCTTTTATATTTATCAATTCTTTAATTTTTTTTGATTTTAAAAAAATTGATGCAAAATGCCCATCATTTCCTATTCCTATTACTGAAATAATTTTTCTACCTTTTTTTAAACTTTTCAAGAAATTGCTTTTTAAACTTTTACTCTGCAAATTAATTAATGAATTGATTTTTGAAAACTTTAAAATTTTTTTCAAATTGTTATAATTTGAAAATTTGCTTTTTCTTTTTACAAATCTTTCATCTGTTAGATAAAAATTTATTCTCTTCAAGAAAGGTTTGTTGGATAAACTCTTTAAAAAAATGTTAGGAGAATTTCCTCCAGATATGATTAAATTTATCGATTCAGACTTTATTAGTTCTTTTTTTATATAATAAATTATATTCAACGCTATATTCTTAGATAAAATTTTTTTCAGTGCATAAATCAAGCCAATCGAGCTATTAGTACTGGTCAGCTGCACGCGTTACCGCGCTTCCACATCCAGCCTATCAACGTAGTGGTCTACTA